>FUFK010067339.1_pt1 | contig 30908 bp, 29 predicted proteins | sample 1021851 | NCBI WGS metagenome assembly FUFK01 (sample SAMEA51879418, study PRJEB19060) | metagenome | reverse complement strand
TCACCAGGATTTTCCGTTTGAACCGCATTCAAATGACGACATTATGACGGTTTTATATTTTCTGGATGACGTTACATTTGAAAATGGTCCTTTGGAAGTTGTCCCTAAAAGCCATAAAGGAGAAATTTATAGTTTATGGCAGGATGAAGTATTTACTGGAGCAGTCGATAAGGCAATTGAGGATAAGTATAGAAATTTATCTGTAAAATGTACTGGTAAAGCTGGAGATGCCTGTTTAATGCATTCAAGACTTCTTCATGGTTCGTTGCCCAATTCAACTAATAAAAATAGAAATTTATTTATTATTACTTACGTTGCAGAGGACGCTATGCCTCTGGACAAAAACCCTCTTCCTAATAAGTTTGAAGGTGAAATTGTTAGAGGTAAACGAACTGGTCTTGTCCGTTCATCCTCTTTTACTTTAGAGCTTCCTGAGTTTCCAAAAGAGGCATCTTTCTTTGGACAGCAGAAAAAAGTAAAAAATAAATAAATTTATTTAATCTCGCTAGTTAATACTTTACTTCCATTTTCTTTTATAGATTTTGAAATTGCCTCAAATGTTGAAACGCCATTTAAGACTTCTTCCTCTGAAACTGGATAAGAAATAGGATTTAGAATGGATTGAGCAAAGCTCTCTAACTCAAGTCTCTCAATGTTTGCATCAGAGAATTGTTTTGTTTTAGGTTTTTGATTAATAAATGAGGTGATAATTTCATTCTGTCCATTCATTTGNACCCATGCATTCGAGCCAAATAAATGAAGTCGCCATAAGGAGGCAGTTGCCATCAAGGTTGAAATATAGCCTGTTGCACCAGACACAAACCATAATTGGACGCTCGTAGTATCATCAATATCGAGATTTTTAAGTGCGTTATTTTTGCTGATACATTGAACAGCTTCAACTGGACCTAAAACTGATATCATTGCATCAATGAGATGTATGCCCATTGCAGCCATCCCTCCAGAGGGATTTTCAATTAAACTGCCACGCCACATATCTTTATTGTAATCATATCCAAACGGACCTGAAAAATTACCTTCTATATGGAGTTTATTCCCAAATGAAGTTTGATTTGATAAATCCTTAAAGTAATTAAACGATGGCAAAAATCTTCTATTAAAGCCGGCGCCAATTTTTATTCCATTTTTTTTTGCGCAATNGAAGGCTTTAACTGCATCTTTAACAGTTAATGTAAAAGGCTTCTCTACAAAAACATGCTTTTTCGCATTAGCTGCTTTTATAATTTGCTCACAATGTTGAGTATGTGGAGTTGCAAGAACAATGATATCAATATCATTATTATTAATTAAGTTTTCATATGAATTACAGATGGTTAAATCATACTTATTACAAAAAGTNTTAACCTTTTCAATGGTTCTGGTAAAGCAATGCGTAAACTTTAANAAAGAACTATGTTGCTCATTTATCGATNTAGCTAGAATTTGTCCCCATCGTCCTAAACCAACAATTCCTGCTTTCAATTGAATATTGTTCATTATTAATATTACTTATTAAAAAGTGTATCTGGAAGCCATAAAGCAATTTGAGGAAAGATAGTTATTATTGCAGCTGCACAACACATAAGTATAAAGAATGGAGCGGAGGCAATAGCAACTCTCATAATTGGTGTACCAGTCAATCCTTGAATTATAAAAAGATTAAATCCTACTGGTGGGGTTATCTGAGCAAGTTCAACCATAATTACTAGAAAAATACCAAACCAAATTGGATCAAACCCTGCAGCTAAAACTAATGGTAGTGTAATTGGCAAGCTCATTACAGTTATTGATATACCCTCTAAAAATAATCCAAGTAATATGTAAAATACTGCTAAAGTTGCAATCATTTCATACGGAGATAAATTAAGTTTTGCAATGCCAGCAGCTACTTCTTGTGGGACATGCAAAAAAGCCATACTTGTAGATAAAAATGCAGCAGCTAGTAAAATTGAAGCGATCATACATGAAGTTCTTACAGCACCCATCAAACTATCAAGAAATACTTCCATAGATAGTTGCCTTGTAAGAACTGTTAAAATTATTGTTGCCAATACCCCTACAGCAGCAGCTTCAGATGGTGTTGCTATTCCAGAATATATAGACCCTAAAACGATTATTATTAAAATTGTGATAGGAATAAGATTGATCAACCCAAAAGCAATATCCTTAAATGTGGGCTTTTCCTCTAAAGTTGGAGCGAGAGATGGATTAATTAGGCACCTTATCATAATATAACCTGAATAAAGAGTAGCAATTAATATCCCAGGATAAACTCCTGCAGCAAATAAACGAGAAATAGATACTTCAGCCAACACGCCGTAAACAATTAGTACAATTGACGGTGGTATTAACAAACCAAGACTACCAGCACCAGCTAAGGACCCAAAAGCAAGAGATTTTGAATAGTTTCTTTTCAATAATTCTGTTGTTGTAATTTTTCCAACGGTTGCAGTTGTTGCAGCGCTAGATCCGCTTACAGCTGCAAATAAGGCTGACCCAATAACATTAGTATGAAGTAGCCTGCCTGGTAAATAATGTACTATAGGTGATAAACCTCTAAATAAACGATTAGAAATATCAGTGCGAAACATTATTTCTCCCATCCATACAAACATAGGAATTGCAGATAATTCCCATGAAGTTGCACTTCTTATGATCAAGGGAGCCATAATGGTTCCAATTCTATGGATTGGCATATCAAGTAAAAATATCAAACCTGAAAAGCTAACTAGCAATAATCCTGCAAATACCCAAACACCTAGACCTAGATAAAAAATAAGTAGTACTAAAATAAAAAAAGCTGTTGTTAGAGATTCCATTTAACTTTCTTCGGGCTTTCTTAGTATGACTACCAAAGCTGTAACCAGCATTTGAAATAAAAATATAGTTAGACCAATAAAAAAAACTGTTTCTACCATCCAAATTGGAGTTTCTGTTAGGGTAGGGCTTACAGTTCCTCTCTCAAAATTTCTAGTTAGGCTTCTCCAGACATATCTTGCAAAAAAAGAAATTATAAAAAAGGTAAAAACAATACATAAAACCTCGACAATTTGACTTGTTAAACCTTTAATAGAATTTGTTAAAATATTTACTCTAATTAAAGCCTTTCTTTGAAAAGTGTGGCCAAGACTTAAAAAAGTCATTGCCCCTACAGCGTATCCTACAAATTCGTCTAAAGAGTACGTTGAGCTGTCTAAAACTGTGCGAAAAAAAATTTCTACTAATATATGGCAAACCATGTAAACAAGTAAAAATGCAGAAACCCATGCCCCACATAAACTTAATTTTTCAGCAAATTTTTCAAGCCAGCTTAAAATCATTTATAATTATGGATTTAAAAAAAGGGGTAACAAAAAAAATTACCCCTTTTAATTTGATTATTTTTTGCTGTTATAAGCGTCAAGTATATCCTGTCCAGTTGAGCCAACTTTTGCCAACCAATCAGAATACACATTACTTCCAGCTGAATTTAAATCACCTAAAAAGTTAGATGGGACAGTTTCTGCAACTGTAATACCATTTGCCCTCATGTCTTTAAAGTTACCACTTACTCTGGTAGCAAGTGCGCCCCATGCAGCATCACTTGCAGCTTGAGATGCAGCTTGTACAGCAGCTTTTTGATCAGATGATAAGGAATTATAGGCATCCTTATTAACATGTGTCATATTAAGTGACATTGAATAATTTATAGCATTAAAATGCGTTAATCCAACTTCCCAAAATTTAGCATTAACACCACCTTCAGCAGAGGTTAAAACTGCTTCAATGCCTCCTGCAGATAATTGAGGAACCACATCAGCCCAACTCATTTGAACTGCAGCAGCTCCAGCTGTTTTAAGTGTGCTTGTACCACTAGCATCCCAAGCTCTAATTTTTAAGCCACTAAGATCGCCACTAGAAAGAACAGGCTTTTTTGACCAAATNCCTGCTGGTGGCCAAGGTGATGCATATAAAAGAACTTGATTATGCTTATCAAATACCTTTTCATAGTGTGGCTTAGCGACTTCCCAAAGTAGTTTTGCTTCTTCAGCAGAACCAACTAGAAATGGTAAAGATGATAGTAGAAAAATTGGTTCAATTCCTGCTACCTGACCCATACTTGTATTTGCGATAGGTAGTGCGCCATCACCAACAGCATCAAAATGTTCTTTAGACTTATAACCTATAGATCCACCAAAATGATTGGTAATTACTATAGAGCCTCCAGATTTGTCAGCTAGAACAGATGAGAAGACTTTTTGCCCTTCACCATGAATTGAACTTTCTTGATATTCATTTGCCATATCCCATTTAACATCTGCAGCAAAGCCATGAAATGCAAAACTAAGGATTGTAACAATAGAAGAAAGCCAAAATAAAGTTTTTTTGATCATTTATTCCTCCTGTAATAAAAATTTTTATAATTAATAGAGTTAAATAAAGTAAGTAAGTCAATAGTATTTTTTAAGAAATGAATTTGAAAACTTTCCGGATATCTTATCTTTTAATATATTATTTTTAGATCTTTTTTTCGGATTGCCGTAACCACCTGCGCCCGGAGTTTCCATCACTATTGCATCATTTTCATTTGTATAAATGCTTGATGACTTCGAAGATAGATTGGTTATTTTCCCGTTCTTATGTTTGAGATAAAATTTCCCTGGTTTTCCAGGTTGACCACCAAACACCCCCCAAGGTGAGTGTTTAAATCTTTCACCAACACCTGAAAATTCACATTTATGAGCGATTGGCCTAATTATTCTTCTAATACCTAGGCCTCCTCTATATTTGCCAGCCCCGCCCGAATTTTCAACAAATGAATATTCTTCAACTCTAAGTGGATATTCCATTTCTATTGCTTCCACAGGCAAATTGGAAGTATTTGTAAGATGAACTTGAACGCCATCTTTCCCATCTTTTGTAAAACGAGCACCCATACCTCCACCTAATGTTTCTAAATAAACATATCTTTTTCCATTGTTTGGGTTAGTTCCAGCAAAAACTGCGCTTGTATTAGCTCCATTTGCAGCGCCAGTGACCTTTTCAGGCAACACAGAAATAAAAGCACCTAATACAACATCAACAACACGCTGGCATGTGTTTAATCTTAATGCNACACTTGCAGGTGCTACACAATTAAGTAATGAACCCGTAGGAATTTTAATATCAATTGCATCAAAAATCCCGCTGTTATTTGGCAATTCTGGATCAAGAAGAGCTTTTAAAGAGTAGCAAACTGATGATTGAGTGGCATTAAATGTTAAATTAAAATTACCATCAACTTGACCATCAGTCTTAGAAAAATCAAATAAGATTTTTTTTCCTTTTTTCTTAATATCAACTGAAATTTTAATATTTTTGGTATTTAAACCATCGTCGTCCATGTAATCAGTAAAAGTATAATTTCCATCTGGAAGTTTTGATATTGCCTTTTGCATTCTAAGCTTTGATCTTTTTAAAATTTCTTCAAATGCTGTATTTAAATAACTCGCCCCATGTTTTGATAAAAGCTCTTGAATTCTTTTTACACCAAGCCTGCAAGCTGAAATTTGAGCGTTAAGATCTCCTTTTCTTTCGTCTGGCAATCTCATGTTTAATAAAAGAAGTCTTTGAATATCTTTTACAATTTTTCCTTTGCTGTATAAGCGAACAAGTGGAATTCTAAGTCCTTCTTTATAAATTTCATTAAGTCCACCTGACATAGAGCCAACAGCCGCACCACCTACATCTGCATGATGAACTATATTGGCTACAAAACCTAGAAGTGTTCCCTTGTTAAATACTGGCATTGCCATATTTATATCTGGCAAATGGGTTCCTCCAGCAACATGGGGGTCATTAGCTATAAAAATATCACCGTCATTTATATTATCTTTATATTCATCCAAAACGTGCTGAATTAATCCACCCATTGATGCCAAGTGAGCAGGCAAAGCATTTTCAGCCTGAGCAATAAGTTTTCCATCNGAATTTGTAATTGCTGTNGAGTGATCATGTCTTTCTTTAATATTTGTTGAAAAAGCACTTTTCATTAAAGTTATATAGCTTTCATCTGCTATTGATTTTAAACTATTCCAAGTAATTTCTAAGGAAATAAGATCAATTTTATTATTCATTAATTTGTCCTTATTACTAAATTAAGTTGATCATCAACATAAAGCTCACAATCTGTTGGTATAAGTGTTGTGGCATCTTCTTGAACAATAATTGCTGTGTCTTTAAATTTGAAACCTGGGGGAAGGTCTGATCTTTTAAAAACATTAGTTTTATGAGATTTTTTATTATTAAACCAAACATCTTCTATTGAGATAGGTTTNGGTTTATTTTTGAACATTTTTATTTTNGGNTTTTTAGANTTNAGCTCAGAGATTGCNTGAAGTCTAATATTAACAATTTCAATTTCAGCTTGAGGATCAAAATGGCCATAACTTTTTTTATGGTTATCAAAGAATAAATTTTTCAAATTGCTCTTAGGCGGCATTTTGTATTTTTTAATAATATCTCCTAGGCTAATAGATAGTTCATAGTTTTGGCCAACATATCTCATTTCAATAAATAGCAACAAAGATTTTTTTCCAACATTTTGACCTTCATTTAGAAACCATTTTTGAGCTCTATTTTTAAGTTCTTTAATTGATGCTTCTATATCTCTAAAATTGCCTTCTAAAGAAGTCCTGCAAGTTTTGACGAATGTTTCTTGTAAATTAGAAAGAAGAAGCCCTTCAGCACATAAAATACCTGGGGAACGAGGCACTATAATATTTTTAATTGATAACTCTCTTGCAATATCGACTGCATGAAGACCTCCAGCACCACCAAAAGGCATTAATGAAAAAAGTCTTGGATCATGGCCTCTCTCAACTGATACCGCTCTAATAGCTCTTGTCATGTTTGAATTGACAATGCCAATAATGCCTAGAGCAGCTTGTTCTATAGAAATTTTTAATTTTTTAGAAATTTGTTTAATTGAATTAATAGCTTTTTGCTTGTTAAGTTTCATTCTGCCGCCTACTAAATTTTCAGGTAAACGACCAAGAATTAAATTAGCATCAGAAACAGTCGGCTGTACACCGCCTAGATTATAACATGCTGGACCAGGAACTGCTCCTGCACTAATTGGCCCCACTTTGAGAAGACCATCATTTTCAATATAAGCAATTGAGCCTCCTCCTGCTCCAACTGTATTAATGTCAATCATTGGTAATCTTATTCTAAAACCAGATATGTCTCTTAAATTTGACAGCTCAGCCTTTCCATTTTGTATTAAGCATACATCAGTACTTGTTCCCCCCATATCCAATGTAATTAAATCCCTAAATTTTGTTTTTACAGTTGTTTCTGAAGCTCCAACTACACCTGCNGCAGGTCCAGAAAGAGCCATTCTAACTGGGAAATTTGATGCTCTTGTAATGGTTGTAAGCCCTCCACTTGATTGAAAGATATTAACTTCAATATTTGGATTTATCTTATGAATGCCATGTTTTAGGTTCTTCATATACATTCCAACTTCAGGCTGAAGATAAGCATTTATAGTCGTAGTGGAAAACCTCTCATATTCACGAAATTCAGGTTGCACTTCACTCGAAATGGATATTGGTAGATTTGGAAATGATTTTGAGAGTTTTTCTTTTATTAAAATTTCATGTGAAGAGTTTAGAAATGAAAAGAGTAGGCAAATTGCTATACCATCGATATTTTTTAATTTTTTTATATTTTTTTCTAGTAATACTAATTCATTTTTATTGATTGGTTTTATAATTTTGCCAGTAAAATCAATTCTTTCATTAACTTCAATTCTATTTCTTCTATCTACAAGAGGTTGGGGGGAGTCAACTTGAAGGTCATAAACACTTGGTCTAACCTGTCTTCCAATTTCAAGTAAATCTCTAAAACCTTTGGTTGTTACTAATGCCAGTTTTCCACCTTTTCTTTGTAATAAAGCATTAGTTGCAACCGTAGTGCCATGCGCCAGTCTAGAAATTTGAAGTTTTTTCGATTGATTGAATTTAAGTTTTATTTCATCTAAACCATTTAAAATTGCAATAGCTGGATCGTTTGGGGTAGATGGTCTTTTATGAATTAGAGTCTCACCAGAATTATTGTTTCTTGCACAAAAATCTGTAAATGTACCTCCTACATCAACTCCAATAATCCAACTCATAAAAACCTCAATTTTATAAATTTAAAAAATTAAATTCATTATAAGTCAAACAAAATTAAATTTCTTGTGATAAAAATAAATTTAATGATAGATTTCTATATGTCTTCACTTTTTCTTAAAAATGCAAACGTAATTAATGTTTTAACAGGAAATACAAGTCTTCAAAATATCCGTATTGAGAATGGCATTATTCAAGAAATTGGAAAAAATGTAATTAAAAACAACTCCGCAGAATCAATTGATTTAAAAGGTGATTTTGTTATGCCAGGTCTGTGTGACGCACACGTACACGTTACTGCATTTACAGCTGATTTTGCTAGATTGAAAAATACATCTCCATTTTACGTTGGAATTAAAGCATTNGAAATATTGAGGGGCATGCTGTCCAGAGGATTTACAACAGTGAGAGATGCAGGTGGCGCTGATTGGGGATTAGCTAAACATATTTCTGAAAATCCAACTAGTGGACCGAGACTACTGTTTTGTGGACATGCTCTTTCACAAACTGGAGGTCATGGTGATATGCGAGGCCCTGGTGAAAATAGTTTACATCAATGTTTTTGTTGTGCTGGGTTAGGCCATATATGTGATGGCTTGCCAGAAGTTTTAAGGGCGTCAAGAGAAGAAATACGTAGAGGCGCCACTCATATTAAAATCATGGCTTCAGGCGGTGTNTCCTCTCCAACAGACAGAATAACATCAACACAATTCAGTGAAGAAGAAATTAAAGCTATTGTTAATGAGGCAAACGCTGCAAATATTCCTGTAATGGCTCATGCTTACACTGCTAGGGCAATAAATAGAGCAATTAAATGTGGTGTGAAGTCAATTGAGCATGGCAATCTTCTGAATACTGAGAGTGTAGANTTATTAATTAAANACGACGCATATTTAGTTCCTACTTTAATAATCTACAAAGCTCTGATTGAGCAGGGTGTTGAAGCAGGCTTAACTCAAGATCTGGTTAATAAAACCTACGAAGTTCTTGATGCAGGAATAGATGCTTTAGAATTGGCATACAAAAATAAAGTTCAAATTGTTTACGGNACTGATCTATTGGGTATAATGCATCCNCATCAACTTGAAGAATTTACTCTCAGNTCTAAAGTAATCCCATCACTTCAATTAATACAGCAAGCTACAATAAATGCGGCTAAACTCTTCAATATGGAAAAAGAAATTGGTCAGGTTAATGAAGGATTTTTTGCAGATCTCATANTATTAAATAAAAATCCTGTAGATAATATTAATGTATTAACAGATCCAAAAAAATATTTAAGAAATGTTATTAAAAATGGATATGTTTGTAATACTAATTAATGTATGACAANAATAATTAATACAATTAAATTAAATAAAAAAATTGCATATTTACANAAGCTTAAATCATTAAACAAAGAAAGTAGTTTAATATTTAATTCATTAGATAATATATTAAATGATTTTATTGGCCATAAACTTTTTACAATTTTGAAGTTTGATAAAATTAATTCTAATCTAGAGAGGGTATACACAAGCAAACCTAGAGAATACCCATTACAAGGCAAAAAAGATGTNATTAGAAATTTTTGGCAAGTTCAGGTTCTTGAGAAGGGCATTGCATACATAGGATATAATTNCCAAGATATTAAAANCTCATTTTCAGATTTTGACTTAATTAAAAAATTAGGATGCAGTTCAGTTTTAATTATACCAGTAAAATCGGGGGATAATATTAAAGGATCTGTGAATTTACTTCATGAAGAATCTTGGTATTCAGATAATGATGTAAAAGGAGCCCAGAAAATTGTCCAATTAATAAGTGAAGTACTTTAAGATATTAATAACTTGTTAAATTAAAAAAGCTCTTTAAAAGTAGCACTTTAAATATTTTCTTTTAATTTTTGCTGAAAGTTAAATTTTGTCTTTAAATCGTTTTGCAATAGTCATTTTAGCATTAGCTAATGCAGGTTCAGTTATAGGCATGACGCTAATTACGCCTTCATTAACTATGATTAAATCAAATTTTGAAGCTTCTGCGGACAAGACACAATTAATTTTAACCTCATTTATATTTTTTGTTGCTATTGGACAGCTACTTTTTGGGACATTGTCCGATAAACTTGGAAGAAGACCAATTATTATTTTTGGTGCCTTTCTTTATTCAATTGGGGGATTGCTAGCAATAATTTCTCCATATATTGAGTTTTTGATTTTGATGCGAATTATTCAAGGACTTGGCGCTGCAGCTTGTTTGTCAATGGCTAGAGTAATAGTTAATGACAGTTTTCTAAGAGAAGAGGCAGCACAAAAGTTGTCTTTTATAACTGCTGTTATGGTTATATTTCCTAATGTAGCTCTTATTTCAGGTGGAATAATTGCTGACACAATCGGTTGGAGGGGTTCAATGTTTACTTTAAGTATTTTTGGATTTTTTCTTTTTTTATGCACANTGAAGTTTATACCAGAAACAAAACCATTGAATTTTGAAAAATTTTCTAACTCAGAAATATTAAATTCATATTATAAAGTAATTTCTAATAAAACCTTTTTAAATTTTACAATTTTGGGAGCAACCCAAACAGCAATATTTTTTTCAACTTTTAGTTTTATGCCTTATGAATTCGAGCGGATGGGCGTCTCTTCAACAGAATTCAGTATTTGGCTAGCTTTTACTGGTCTTGGTTATTTTACAGGAAATTTAATTAATGGAAATTACGCTTCTAAAATTGGTATATCTAAGATGTGTTTTATTGGTTGCTTGGGAACTTCATTTGCGTTTAGTTTGATGATTGTTTTTCATTTATTAAATTTTAAGTATCCATTTTTCATATCCTTACCTCTTTTTATTTTTGGTCTTTTTAATGGTATAACAGTAGCTAATTCAATTATTGGAGGGATTTCTGCTACTGGAAAATTATCAGGTACGGCAACTGGAATTGCCGGTGCTGCTCAAATGACTTTTGCTGCAATTTTGGGAACTTTTATTATTGCTTGCGGAGGTGATGAAAGTTTTGCTTTATGTATAATAATTATTCTTATATTAAATTTTTTAGCAATTTATTCATCTTCAGTAATAAATTGGAATTTAATTAAATAAAGGAGGTTTAATTGTCTAAGCAAAATAAAACAATTGTTAACTCTTGGAATGAATGGGATCCTTTGAAGCATGTGATAGTAGGGGTGGCCGACGGAACGCATATACCGCCNGCTGAACCTGCACTTGACGCTAAGGTGCCTGAAGATTCTGATATGAAAGGTGATTGGGGACCAAGGTCCGAGGAAAGTGTTTTTAAAGCTAATGAACAATTAGATAATTTTGTAAAAATTTTAGAAAACAGAGGAATAAAAGTAGACAGACCTACTCCTATAGACTTTTCACAAAAAGTAGTAACTCCTGATTTTGAGACAGGTTCAATGTTTGGATCAATGCCTCCGAGAGATGTAATTTTAACAGTAGGCAACCAAATGCTTGAGGCTACTATGTCGTATAGATGTAGATGGTTTGAGTATTTATGCTATAGGCCATTAATTAAAAAGTATTTTAATGAAGACCAAAATATGGTTCATGAAGCAGCCCCTAAACCAAGACTAACTGACTTAGATTATAGAAAGGACTATCTTTCAGAAAAAATTGGCGTTGAAAAAAGACTAAAATGGACAGCAGAAAAATATTTTGTAACAACTGAGGAAGAGCCTCTATTTGATGCTGCAGATGTATTAAGATTTGGTAAAGATTTGGTAGTTCAGCATGGTTTTACAACTAATTTGAAAGGTATAGATTGGTTAAGACGGCACTTTAAAGATCACAACGTTCACGCTGTAAATTTTCCTGGTGACCCATATCCAATACATATAGATGCTACTTTTTCTCCTTTAAGGCCTGGTTTAATTATCAACAATCCAGATAGAAGACTTCCTGAAGATCAAAGAAAGTTTTTTGAAAAAAATGACTGGGAAATTATTGATGCTGCGAGGCCTGCACATAATTCACCACCACCTTTGTGCTACTCATCTGTTTGGCTTTCGATGAATGTTTTAGTTCTTGATCCTAAAACTGTATGTGTTGAAGCGAGTGAAACTAATCAAATTGAACAACTTGATAAATTAGGTTTCGAAGTTGTTCCTATACCATTCAGAGATGCTTACCCCTTTGGAGGAGGGTTGCATTGCGCAACTGCAGATGTTTTTAGGGAAGGCAAGTGTGAAAATTACTTTAATTTTTCATGATTTTTTTTAAAGAACAACTTGTTTCTTTTTATAATTTGTATATTTATATGTTAAACATTTACTGTCTTAAATAAATATTCAGATGAACACNTTTTTATTAGATTATATTCCGATAATTATTTTTCTTGGAATTGCTATTGGTATGGCTTCTTTAATTATGATTGCCTCTTGGATTGTAGCCAAACAAAATCCAGATGAGGAAAAGTTGTCACCTTATGAATGTGGCTTTGACGCTTTTGAAGATACCAGGTCACAATTCGATGTTAGATTTTATTTAGTGGCTATACTATTTATAATATTTGATTTGGAGGTAGCATTTCTCTTTCCTTGGGCGGTGTCTTTAGGATCAATTGGATTATTGGGCTTTTGGTCAATGATGGTTTTTCTTGGAGTATTAACTATTGGTTTTATTTATGAATGGAAAAAGGGCGCCTTGGAATGGGAGTAGATATAAATGAAAACATCCTGTCATCTGATCAAGATACTTTATTGAATGCTGCAGCAAGCGATATAAGAAATAAAGGCTTTATTATTGCCAGTGCCGATAAAATATTTAATTGGGCAAGAAGTGGGTCTCTGTGGCCTATGAGTTTTGGATTAGCGTGTTGCGCAGTTGAAATGATGCACGCGGCAGCATCAAGATATGATATGGATCGTTACGGAATGTTATTCAGGCCAAGCCCTCGTCAGGCTGATGTCATGATAGTTGCAGGTACGTTAACTAATAAAATGGCTCCTGCATTAAGAAGAGTTTATGATCAGATGGCAGAGCCTCGTTGGGTTGTGTCAATGGGCTCATGTGCTAATGGAGGTGGTTATTATCATTATTCTTATTCGGTTGTNAGAGGGTGTGACAGAATTGTGCCTGTTGATGTATATGTTCCAGGATGTCCACCAACTGCTGAAGCATTAATTTATGGTTTATTACAACTGCAGAAAAAAATTAGAAGAACTGCTACTATCGCAAGATAAAATTTGGAACACTCATGAATAATTCTTTAAATAAAGAAAATGATCAATTTCTTGCAACAATTAAAAGTACAATTGGTAAAGATATCATTGAAACAAAGGNTTTNTTCAATGATTNTCAAATAATTGTTCCCTCAAAAAAAATATTTGATGTTTTAACTAAATTACATGGTAATTCTTACTTTGCTTTCGATCAGCTGATTGATATTACTGCGATTGATTATCCTGAAAAATCAACAAGATTTGAAGTTGTTTATCTTTTATTAAGTACCATTACTAACCAAAGATTAACTGTAAAAATTTATGTTAATGAAGGAGAGTTGGTTCAATCTTCTGTAAGTATATTTAAATCTGCTAATTGGAGTGAAAGAGAAATTTGGGATATGTTTGGCATATTTTTCTCCGGACATCCAGATTTGAGAAGACTTTTAACTGACTATGGTTTTGAAGGACACCCTTTGAGAAAAGATTTCCCTTTAACTGGAAGAGTTCAAGTCAAATACGATACTGACCAAAATAAAGTGATTTATGAACCTGTTAATTTGGTTCAGGAATACAGAGATTTTGACTTTTTGAGTCCTTGGGAAAGACCTCNTAACAAAGAAATGAATGATACAGGCGATAAAAATTGAGTGAAACTGAAATAAAGCCAATTACAATGAATTTTGGTCCTCAGCATCCTGCGGCACATGGTGTGTTAAGACTTGTTTTTGAGATGGATGGTGAAATAATAAAAAGAGCTGATCCACATATCGGCCTTTTGCACAGGGGTACTGAAAAACTTATAGAGAATAAAACATACTTACAGGCGCTTCCATATTTTGATAGACTTGATTACGTCTCTCCAATGAACCAAGAGCACGCTTGGTCATTAGCTGTTGAAAAAGTTTTAAGCATAAATGTGCCTGAAAGAGGGCAGTATATAAGAGTTCTATTTTGTGAGTTAGGCAGAATTTTAAATCATATTTTGAACCTAACTGCATTCGCTATTGATGTAGGGGCCATGACGCCTCTTTTATGGGGTTTTGAGGAAAGAGAGATACTACTTAGTTTTTATGAAAGAGCTTCAGGTGCAAGATTTCACGCTGCCTACTTTAGGCCTGGTGGTGTACATCAAGACATACCTGAAGAATTGCTTGATGATATACATAAGTGGTTAAAAAACTTTCCTAATTTTATTAACGACCTTGAAACTTTACTTACGGAAAATAGAATTTTCAAACAAAGAACAGTCGATATAGGTGTTGTAAGCAAAGAAGATGCACTTAATCTAGGATTTTCTGGCCCCCCTTTAAGAGCATCTGGACATGCATGGGATTTAAGAAAAGATCAACCATATGATGTATACTCCAAAATGGATTTTGACATTCCTATTGGTAATACTGGTGATTGCTACGCGAGATATCTAGTAAGAGTGGAAGAAATGCGTCAGTCTTGTAAAATTATAGAGCAGTGCATTAATAANATGCCAAAAGGCATCGTCTTAGCTAATGACGCTAAAATGGCACCACCATCAAGAAAAGAGATGAAGGGTTCTATGGAAGCACTTATCCATCATTTTAAATTATATACTGAAGGTGTTCACGTGCCTGAAGCTGAAACTTATACTGCAGTTGAAGCACCAAAGGGTGAATTTGGNGTTTTCCTAGTTTCTGATGGGACTAACAAACCATATAGAGCTAAACTAAGAGCTCCTGGTTTCCAATTTTTAGCTGCAACTGAACATATGTGTAAAGGTCATATGCTTGCAGACTCAGTTGCGGTAATTGGTTCTATGGATCTTGTATTTGGAGAAATTGATCGGTGAGTAATTTAACAATTAATACAAGAGATCAATTTGAATTTACTTTTTCTAAAGAAGCTGAAAAAGAAATTATATTAATTTTAAAAAAATATCCTCCTGAAAGAAAAGCAAGTGCGGTAATGCCTTTGCTTGATTTAGCGCAAAGAGAGGCAGGTGGCTGGTTGCCAATTACTGCTTTAGAGGCAGTTGCGCAAAAAGTTGGATTGGCATATATGAGAGTTCTAGAGATTGCTAGCTTTTACACAATGTATAATTTAAATCCAGTAGGCAAATGGCATCTGCAAATATGTGGAACAACTCCATGCTGGTTGAGAGGTTCTGACGATATTTTAAAAGCTATTTATGATACATTGCAAATTAAGCCAAATGAAACTTCTAAAAATGGTGACTTTACATTGACACCTGTTGAATGTTTAGGAGCTTGTGTAAATGCTCCTATACTTCAAGTTAATGATGATTTTTATGAAGATTTAAATTATGATACTACCAAAAAATTAATTGAAAGTTTAAAAAAAGGAACAAAACCAAAAGTTGGTTCAACAAAAAATAGAAAATCAGACCCTGAAAATGGTGCTACAGTATTGTTGAGCATTAAAGGTAAAAAAAATGCTTAAAGATAAAGATAGAATTTTTACAAATATTTATGGTTGGCATGGATCAGACTTAAAAAGTGCACAATCTAGAGGCGATTGGCAAGGAACAAAAGAAGTAATAAAGCTTGGCCACGACAAGATTATAGAAATAATTAAAGATTCAGGGCTTAGAGGAAGAGGTGGTGCAGGTTTTCCATCAGGATTAAAATGGTCTTTTATGCCTAAAGAAGTTAAAGATAGGCCCCACTATTTAGTTGTAAATGCAGATGAATCTGAACCCGGAACCTGTAAGGATAGGGATATTATAAGGCATGAACCACATAAGTTAATTGAAGGGTGCTTACTTGCTGGNTTTGCTATGAGAGCTCACTGTGCATATATTTACATAAGGGGTGAATTTTATAATGAAGCATTTGTTCTTCAAAAAGCAATAGACGAGGCTTACGATAAAAAACTTTTAGGAAATAATGCATGTGGAAGTGGTTGGAAATTTGATGTTTTTCTTCACAGAGGAGCTGGAGCTTATATTTGTGGTGAAGAAACAGCCCTTTTAGAGTCTTTAGAAGGTAAAAAAGGTCAACCTCGTTTAAAACCCCCTTTTCCAGCTGGTGTTGGTTTATATGGTTGCCCTACAACTGTAAATAATGTAGAGACGATCGCCGTGTCACCAACAATTTTGAAACGTGGAGCTAAATGGTTTGCAAGCCTTGGTAGAGAAAACAATACTGGATCAAAATTATTTTGTATCTCTGGTCATGTAAATCAACCGTGTAATGTTGAAGAAGAAATGGGGATTTCTCTGAGAGATTTAATTGAAAAACATGCTGGAGGTGTTAAGGGTGGTTGGAATAACCTTTTAGCAGTTATACCAGGTGGTTCGTCTACTCCATTATTAACAAAAAATNTTTGTGATACTATTTTAATGGATTTTGACTCTCTTAAAAATGCTGGTTCAGGTTTGGGGACTGCAGGTGTAATTGTCATGGATAAGTCAACAGATGTTATAAATGCTATAACTAAATTATCACATTTTTATAAACATGAGAGCTGTGGCCAATGCACTCCATGTCGTGAGGGTACCGGCTGGATGTGGAGAATGATGGAGAGGCTTGTAACTGGAAATGCAGAAATTGAAGAAATTGACGTACTGCTTGAAGTAACAAAGCAAGTTGAAGGCCATACAATTTGTGCTTTAGGTGATGCGGCAGCATGGCCAATTCAAGGATTAATAAAAAATTTTAGGCCATTAATAGAAGAACGTATTAATAACTTTAACTCAAAAAGCACAAAAGCTGCTGAATAAAGAATAATAATAATGATTAAATTAACAGTTGACGATAAGGAAATAGAAGTTGAAGAAGGGTGTACTGTTCTCCAAGCATGTGAGATCGCAGGTGTTGAAATTCCAAGGTTTTGTTATCACGATAGGCTCTCTATAGCTGGAAATTGTAGAATGTGCTTAGTGGAAGTTAAACCCGGTCCACCAAAGCCTCAAGCAAGCTGCGCATTGCCAGCTACTAATGGACAAATTATTTCTACAAATTCAAAAATGGTTCATGATGCGCGTAAAGGTGTGATGGAATTTCTTTTAATTAATCATCCTTTAGATTGTCCAATATGTGACCAAGGTGGTGAGTGTGACTTACAAGATCAGGCTATGTCATTTGGTTCTGATAAAACACGTTTTTTAGAAAATAAAAGAGCGGTTGAAGAAAAATCAATGGGACCATTAATTAAAACAAATATGACAAGGTGCATTCACTGCACTAGATGTGTGAGGTTTTCAACTGAAGTTGCCGGTGTAAATGATCTTGGAGCCCTTGGTCGAGGGGAGAGCATGGAAATAACTACTTATTTGGAAAAATCAATCGATTCAGAATTATCTGCTTGTGTTATTGATTTATGTCCTGTTGGCGCACTTACAAGTAAGCCGTATGCATTCAATGCTAGNCCTTGGGAATTAAGTCATACTGAAACTGTCGATGTAATGGATGCTATTGGAAGTAATATCAGAGTTGATACTAAGGGTAATCAGGTTTTAAGAGTTCTTCCAAGATTAAACGAAGATATTAATGAAGAGTGGATTTCAGATAAAACACGATACGCAATCGATGGTTTAAAAAACCAGAGACTAGATAAACCTTATGTAAGAAATGAAAATGGCTCTTTAGAAGAGGCTGATTGGGATACAGCCTTTAATAAAATTAAAGACAATATAGACAAAATTAAGCCAAATGAAATTGCTTGCCTTCTTGGTGATTTGGTTGACGTTGAAGCAGCTTATGCTGCTAAAGTTTTATTTCAAAAACTTAATGTGGACAATATTGATTGTAGAATTGATGGTGCAGAAATTGGTGAGCATGGAAGGGCAGGTTACATTTTTAACTCACAAATTAATGGTATAGATGAAGCCGACGCTCTATTAATTTTTGGTTCTAATCCCAGACTTGAAGCCCCTGTTTTGAATGCCAGAATAAGAAAAAGATATTTGCAGGGAAATTTTCCAATATCTTTAATTGGAGAAAATAATAATTTAACCTATCCGGTAAATTATTTAGGCTCTAAATCAATTGATATAGAAAAATTGAGAGATAAAAAAAATAAAGTCTACAAAACATTAATGGACGCAGAAAGACCAATGATAATTGTTGGAATGGGTGCACTTACAGATGACAGTAGTCAAGCATTGCTCTATGAATTAAGAGAATTAGCAGAAGTTTTTGGAGTTATTAAAAAAGATTGGAATGGTTTTAACGTTTTACATACTAGTGCAGGCAGAACAGGCGCTTTAGACGTTGGTTGCTTGCCTTCAAAAAAAGGCTTAAGCGCGAAACAAATTTTTTCAGAGAGTGAAAACAGTAGTCTATCTTTTATATGGTTAATCGGCGTTGACAATAAAGAAGTTTTAAATTTAAAAAAACCATTTGTTGTTTATCAAGGTCATCACGGAGATGTGGGAGCTCATGTTGCAGATGTTATTTTACCTGGAGCAGCGTATACAGAAAAAAATTGTACATATGTTAACACTGAGGGAAGGCCGCAATTATTAAAACAAGCTGTCTTTCCACCTGGAGAGGCTAAAGAGGACTGGAAAATTTTAAGAGCCTTTTCAGATTATGTTAATTGTAAACTTCCTTTTGATTCATTAGACACCTTAAGAGAAAAAATTTACAGCGATTTCCCACATTTTGAAGATACTGATATTATAAAAAAATCCAAATTATCTAAATTTGGTCGTAAAGGAAAAATTAATGATTTTGAAATGAAATCACCTATAACAAATTTTTATAAGACATGTTCAATAAGCAGAGCTTCAGAAACTATGTCTCTTTGTAATGAAAAACTTAATAGTAAAATTGCAGCGGAATAACTTTAATGGATTTAAGCTTAATTACATCAAACAGTAGTCTAATTTTAATATTAGAGTCTGTTTTTAAGATTCTTATAGTTCTAATTCCCCTNTTGCTTTTTGTTGCATATCTTACACTTGCTGAAAGAAGAATAATTGGATTTATGCAACTTAGGAAAGGNCCAAATGTAGTNGGTNTATTTGGTTTNTTGCAACCATGGGCNGATGCNTTGAAGTTACTTTCTAAAGAAACAATACTTCCATCCGGTTCCAGTAAAGTTGTTTTTATTATAGCGCCTATGCTAACATTTATTTTGTCCATGATCGCTTGGTCTGTAATACCTTTTTCAGAAGATTTTGTAATTGCAGATATTAACGTAGGTATATTGTATTTATTTGCAATTTCGTCATTGGGTGTATACGGAGTGATTATGGCAGGNTGGGCTTCAAACTCAAAATATGCATTTTTAGGTGCTCTTAGATCTGCAGCGCAAATGGTTTCCTACGAAGTTTCGATTGGATTTGTTATGGTATCAGTTTTGTTGTGTGTTGGTTCATTAAATCTTGGTGACATTATAAATGCACAGAAAAATTTATGGTTTGTTATTCCTCTTTTTCCAATGTTTGTAGTTTTTTTTATTTCAACNCTNGCTGAAACAAATAGGGCTCCATTTGATTTGCCTGAAGGAGAATCTGAATTAGTTGCTGGCTACATGGTAGAATATTCCTCAATGAGCTTTGCTTTATTCTTTCTTGGTGAATACGCAAATATGATACTTATGAGTGCAATGACCTCAGTTTTATTTTTGGGAGGTTGGTTGCCATTATTTGATATTGCCCCCTTTAACTATATACCTGGACCTGTTTGGTTAATTTTAAAAATTTCTTTATGTTTATTCGTTTTTCTTTGGGTAAGAGCTACAACACCAAGATATAGGTATGACCAATTAATGCGTTTAGGTTGGAAGGTATTTTTACCTTTTTCTTTATTATGGNTAGTTTTAACAGCAGGCTTCTTAGTTTATACAGGTAGTGCACCTGTCTTATATTAGGTATTATTATGAATAAAGTATTAAAATTTATTAAAAGTTTCTTATTGCTCGAATTATCGAAGGGTCTATCTTTAACGCTGAAATACCTTTTTAAAAAAAAGGTTACTATAAATTACCCTTATGAAAAGAANCCCATAAGTTCTAGGTTCAGAGGTGAACATGCTTTACGCAGATACCCTAATGGTGAAGAAAGGTGCATAGCATGTAAGTTATGTGAAGCCGTGTGTCCTGCACAAGCAATAGTTATAGAAGCTGAACCAAGGCCTGATGGTAGTAGAAGAACAACTCGTTATGATATAGACATGACTAAGTGTATTTATTGTGGATTTTGTCAAGAGGCATGCCCAGTAGATGCAATTGTTGAAGGGCCAAATTTTGAATTCTCTACAGAGACTCGGCAAGAACTTTTTTATGACAAAGAAAGATTACTTGCTAATGGCGATAGATGGGAAGATGAAATTGCGCGTAATTTAGAGAAAGAAAATAATTTTAGATAGCTTGTATGGTTACTTCACTCTTTTTTTATCTATTTTCATTTATAATTACAGCATGCGCTGTAATGGTTATATCTTCTCGAAACCCAGTTCATTCAGTTCTCTTTTTGATTTTAGCTTTCTTTAATTCTGGTGCTCTATTTGTTATTTTAGGTGCTGAATTTTTAGCCATGATGCTTGTAATTGTTTATGTTGGAGCGGTCGCAGTTCTTTTTTTATTTGTTGTAATGATGCTCAATATTAATTTTTCAAAGATTAAAGAAGGTTTTCAAAAATATTTTCCAATTGGTTCATTAATTGGATTTATTTTATTTATTGAAATTATATTAATGGTGTTTAGTGGTGATTTGCTGGTCAATAAAAATAATGAATTAAATGATAATATTCCTAATACTCATAAGATAGGGTCATTACTATACACTGAATATATTTATGTTTTTCAATTATCAGGATTGATACTTTTAGTAGCGATGGTTGGAGCAATAGTCCTTACTTTAAGAGACAGACCTGGCGTCAAAAAACAAGATATCATTAGTCAAAACACAAGAAAAGTTTCAGATGTTATTTCTATTGTTAAAAAGGAAAGTTCATAATGAAGTTAGTTGTGTATTAATATGATAGTTTCTTTAGAACACTATCTTTGTTTAAGTGCCGTACTATTTACACTAGGTGTGTTCGGTATCTTTTTAAATAGAAAGAACGTCATTACAATCTTGATGTCTATTGAGTTAATGCTCTTAGCAGTAAATATAAATTTAGTATCTTTTTCATCATATTTAAATGATATACAAGGCCAGATTTTTACCATTTTTGTTTTAACTGTTGCTGCTGCTGAAGCAGCTATTGGATTGGCAATATTAGTTATTTATTACAGAAATAGTGGCTCAATTTCTGTTGAAGAAATAAATAAATTAAGAGGTTAAAATGGTATATCTTATAGTGTTTTTACCTTTGCTTGGTTCTATTATCGCTGGTTTTTGGGGGAGAAGACTTGGTGATAAACTTAGCCTATATCTGACATCTACTTTGCTTTTAATATCAATGACACTCTCATGGATTACATTTTGGCAACTATCATCAAATCATGTTGATAAAGTGTATCCACTGATGGAATGGATGAATATTGGTGATTTTAATGTTGTTTGGTCTTTAAGGCATGACATGCTTTCAGCTGTAATGATGATTGTAATTACAACTGTTTCAGCAATGGTTCATATTTATTCTATTGGTTATATGTCTCATGACAACTCAAAACCTAGGTTTATGTCATATTTAAGTTTATTTACTTTTGCAATGTTGATGTTAGTTACTTCGGATAACCTTATTCAATTATTTTTTGGTTGGGAGGGTGTAGGGTTAGCCTCATATTTACTAATTGGTTTTTGGTATCATAAGCCATCAGCACATACTGCAGCTATGAAAGCATTTATTGTAAATAGGGTAGGTGACTTTGGTTTTATTTTAGGAATTATAGCGATATATTCTGTTTTTGGATCATTATATTTTGACGAAATATTTAGTGATGTTGAAGGTTTGCATAAACTTTCAATTGTGATGCTTGGATTCAAAATAAATGTAATCGAACTTATAGCAATACTGCTCTTTATTGGTGCTATGGGGAAATCAGCGCAAATTGGTCTGCACACTTGGTTACCTGATGCAATGGAGGGTCCTACTCCTGTTTCAGCATTAATTCATGCAGCCACTATGGTTACAGCCGGTGTTTTTCTTGTATGTAGAATGTCGCCTCTTTTAGAGTTTGCTCCCTTTGCTTTGAATGTAATTACTATTGTTGGAGCAATGACAGCTATTTTTGCTGCTACAATTGGACTAACACAATTTGACATAAAAAGGGTTATTGCTTATTCAACTTGTTCGCAATTAGGTTATATGTTTTTTGCTGCCGGGGTTTCTGCTTATCCTGCTTCAATGTTTCACCTTACCACTCATGCTTTCTTTAAAGCTCTTCTCTTCTTAGGGGCCGGATCTGTAATTCATGCAATGTCTGACGAACAAGACATGAGAAAAATGGGAGGCATTTGGAAAAAGATACCAATCACTTATGCATTGATGTGGGTTGGCTCATTAGCGTTAGCTGGAATACCGTTTTTTGCAGGTTATTATTCTAAAGATTTAATATTAGAAGCAGCGTGGGCTGCTAGCTCTAATTCAGGATATTTTGCATTTTGGTTGGGTTGCTTGGCAGCGTTTTTAACGGCATTTTATTCCTGGAGATTATTGTTATTGACTTTTCATGGAAATTTTAATTCTTCAAAAGAGGTTTTAGATCATGTCCATGAGTCACCATTTGTTATGTTAATACCTTTATTTGTATTGGCCCTAGGAGCTATTTTTTCAGGTTGGTATTTTTATAATGATTTTGTTGGTTATAATTGGAAAGAATTTTGGGGAAATTCAATATTTATTTCAGAAAAACACAAAGCATTTAAATTAGCTCATTACGTGCCTTTGTGGGTTAAATATCTGCCTATATTTTTAGCGATTTTAGGTATACTTTGTGCATATTTATTCTATGTATTAAATCCAAATTTGCCAAAAATTTTGTCAAAGAAATTCTCTCCAATTTATAATCTGTTCTTCAATAAATGGTATTTTGATGAATTGTATGATTATTTGTTCGTAAAAAGTTTTATTAAGTTTGGTAATTACTTTTGGAAAAAAGGTGATGAAGGCACAATAGATCGTTTTGGTCCAAATGGAATTTCAAATCTAGTAAAAAATATTTCTTCAAAAAGCATNATAATTCAATCTGGATATATTTATCATTATGCTTTTGCTATGTTAATTGGATTAGTTGTTCTAATTACATGGCTTCTATTGGATTATGGAATTTAATATGTTGAGTAATATTCCTATTTTGTCTTCTATAACATTTTTACCTTTGTTTGGCGCTTTAATAATACTGTTAACNTGTTCAGATGATGAACAGGGTGGAAAAAATTCAAAATTTGTAGCTTTATGGACAAGTTTGATTACTTTTATACTTTCTCTTTTTGTTCTATTTAATTTTGATAACGATTTAAATAACTTTCAATTTATTGAAAAAGCAAGTTGGATACCATTGTCAAATGTTTCTTATCATATGGGTNTTGATGGTATCTCTCTTCCTTTTGTTATATTGTCTACTTTTTTAATTCCTGTTTGTATATTAGCTAGTTTTCAAAGTATTAAAAAACAGGTTCCATTATTTATGTCGCTCTTCTTAATTTTAGAAGTGCTGATGGTTGGTACTTTTTGTGCAATGGATATTCTAGTTTTTTACATTTTTTTTGAAGCCGTGCTTATTCCAATGTTTTTAATTATTGGTATTTGGGGTGGTGTTAGACGAGTATATTCAGCCTTTAAATTTTTTCTTTATACACTTTTAGGCTCTGTTTTAATGTTAATTGCAATTTTCTATATTTTTTCTAAAACAGGTACTACAGAAATTAATGAGATTGCAAAATTCAGTTTTCCATATGANGTTCAAATTNTATTATTTTTAGCATTTTTTGCTTCCTTTTCAGTTAAACTTCCAATGTGGCCAGTACACACATGGTTACCTGATGCTCATGTTGAGGCTCCTACTGCTGGATCTGTAATTTTGGCAGGAGTTTTACTTAAAATGGGTGGTTATGGTTTTTTAAGATTCTCCATACCAATGTTTCCAGATGCTTCTATATTTTTTGCTCCTTTTATTTTTGTCCTTTCAGTAATTGCTATTATTTACACCTCTTTAGTAGCGTTNGTTCAGAATGATATGAAGAAAATGATTGCTTATTCTTCTGTGGCTCATATGGGCTTTGTAACTATTGGTGCATTTTCATTTACAAATGAAGGATTGGCNGGTTCTGTATATCAAATGGTAAGTCATGGACTTATTTCTGGCGCCTTGTTTCTATGTGTTGGNATAGTATATGACAGACTTCACACCAGAGAAATTAATGCTTATGGAGGTGTTACTGATGTTATGCCTAATTTTGCCNTTTTCTTTATGTTTATGATGTTGGCATCTGTTGGATTACCAGGCACTTCTGGTTTTGTTGGAGAATTACTTGTATTGGTAGGCATTTGGAAAACTTATCCTATTGTAGCTATTTTTTGTGCTACAGGTTTGATCTTAGGGGCAATTTATATGCTATGGCTTTACCGGCGTGTAATGTTTGGTAAAGCAGTAAAAGAAGAAATAGTTAGCTTAGAAAAGTTAAGTCAAAGAGAAATAATTATATTTGTTCCAATTACAGCATTAATTTTTATTTTTGGAATATATGCAACTCCTTTATTAGATATTACTCAATTATCAATAAATAATATTATTGATATTACTGAGTTTCATCAAAATAAAAATACAGTATCTCAAATAGCTACTTTAAAAGACTGAGGGTTTATTAAATGAATTTATATGGGATATCTGGTGAAATCTTTTTAGCAATCTCTGGTATGATTGCTCTTTTAATTAGCGTTTTTTCTAGNAAGGATTCAAGTTTAAAAATTACAACAAGGTTTTGTAATTTATCATTATTGATATCCTTAATTTTGATTGTTTTATCTCATCAAAATTCAGGTTATTTATTTAATGAAATGTATGTTTACGATGGTCTTTCACTTTACTCAAAAATATTAATTATNTTAGGAACTATANTAACCCTTCTTATAGGAANCAAACCACAAAAAATTGACGGTTTCAATCAGCCAGAATACCCTGTTTTAATTTTATTTTCTGTTTTGGGTATGGTTTTGATGACTTCATCAAAGAATTTAATAAGTTTATACATGGCACTTGAGCTGCAATCTTTACCATTATATGTAATAGCTGCAATTAATAGGGATAATTTAAAAAGTAGTGAAGCTGGTTTAAAATATTTTATTTTAGGAGCTTTAAGCTCAGGGCTTTTACTTTTTGGTATGAGTTTAGTCTATGGAGCCGTTGGTGATACCTCGTTTTCGTCAATCTCTGAAGTTTCAAGTCAAAATATGTCAAGTATACTTTTGGTGGGTTTGGTTTTTATTCTATCAGGCTTGGCCTTTAAGATATCTTTAGTGCCATTTCATATGTGGACACCTGATGTTTATGAAGGTGCGCCTACTCCAGTTACAGCTTTTTTTGCTATCGTTCCTAAAATTGCGGCTATTACAATTTTGGTCCGGGTTACATTTTCAGCTTTTGATAATGCNGTTACATCTTGGCAACAAATAATTATTTTTCTTTCACTTTTATCAATGATATTAGGATCTTTTGCTGCCATTATGCAGACTAATTTAAAAAGACTGATGGCATATTCGTCTATTGCTCATATGGGTTATGCTTTAGTTGGAGTCGCATCAGGATTATTAGAGGGGGTTTCAGGCGTACTTATTTATATGGCTATTTACATTATTATGAATGTGGGTGCGTTTATTATTATTTTGTCAATGAGGCGTGATAATCAAATAGTTGAAGAGATTTATGATTTAAAAGGAATTTCTAAAACTCATCCATTCCTTGCTTTTGGTTTTGTAACAATTTTGTTTTCAATGGCGGGGATTCCCCCGCTAGCNGGTTTTTTTGGTAAGTGGCTTGTATTTTATTCAGCGGTAAATGCTAATCTTGTTTTTCTTGCAATTATTGGTGTTTTAACAAGTGTTGTTGGTGCATTCTACTATCTAAGAATTATAAAAATTATGTATTTTGATGAAAACGATGTTAACTTGGACGTTGTTGAGAATAAAAGTTCAATGGCTATTTTAGGNTTAATGTTATTTTTAACTTTATCATTTGGTNTATTTTTGAATTGGTTTGTTGANACTACAATGGGAATTGTTTCATTTATTTAAAATCTAAAATACATTTTTTTGATGTTGCAACTTCTAGTTCTGACTTAGCAAAACAATTTTACTTTCAAAACTATGAAGAGTTTTCTACTTGTGTAGTAAAAAAACAAATCAATGGTAGGGGGAGGTTAACAAGAAAATGGCACTCACCTGCGGGTAATTTATATTTTTCAACTTTAATAAAACCTAAATATCATATCAATTATTGGCCACAAATGAGTTTTGTAGCAGCTTTAGCAGTTAAGTCAGTAATTAATAATAATATTAATTGTAATGTAAAGTTTAAGTGGCCTAACGATCTTATGATAGACTTAAAAAAAGTATCTGGAATTTTATTAGAACCAACTGATGACAAAAAAGCTATTATTATTGGAATAGGAATAAATTTAATTAGCAATCCTGAAATTAAAGGAAATTTTTGGAAGAGTACGAATTTATATGATGTTTCTGGTTTTAAATTGATTCCAGAAAATTTATCTTTAGAATTATTAGAGCAAATAATTAATTTTGTGAATATTTGGTATGAACAAGGATTTGAATATATTAAAGCACTATGGCTTAAAAACGTTTTATTTTTGAAACAAGAATTGCATTCAACTGATTTGAAAAATAGAGTTATTGGTAAATTTTTAGGTATCGATGATTTAGGACAAATGATTATAAAAGATAAAACCAATAATTCATTAAACATTTCTTCAGGGACATTTATTCCAATTAATCAATGAGTAATTATGTTATTGTTAATAGATTGCGGTAATACAAATATAGTTTTTGCCATTGCACAAAATGATCGTATTTTAAAGAAATGGAGAATTAATACTGATCCAAAAAGAACAGCAGATGAGTATTATGTTTGGTTAATTAAACTTCTTGAAATTGAAAATATAAATTTATTATCTATTTCAGATTGTATTATAGCTTCAGTTGTACCTGATGCGCTTTTTTCGTTACTTAGTTTTAACAAGGAATATTTAAAAATAGAACCATTTATTGTAGGTGAGAATAATTTAAAAATAGGAATTGATATCAACATAGATAACCCATCTGAAGCTGGTGCTGATAGGATTGTAAATGCTGTTGCTGTTAAAAAATTTTATAATAAACCTAGTATTGTTATTGATTTTGGAACGGCGACTACGTTTGATATTGTTAGTAAGAGTGGAAGTTATGAGGGTGGTATAATTGCCCCTGGTGTGAATTTATCTCTTGAAGCTTTATATATGGCTGCTAGTAGATTGCCTAGAATAAAAGTTGATAACACTAAAAATATAAATNTTGTTGGTAAAAATACCAAAGATTCAATGTATTCTGGAATTTATTGGGGATATATTTCATTAATTGAAGGTTTAGTTAAAAGGATTAACGAAGAAAAAAATTTTAACTATTATGTTATAGCAACTGGGGGACTATCAAATTTGTTTTCAAAAAACTGTTCAATTATAGAAAAAGTTGATAATGAACTGACATTAAATGGGCTTATTCACATTTATAACATTAATAAAAGTTAAAAATATATGAAGATAGAGAAAAAAGATTTTATATTCCTTCCATTGGGAGGATCATCTGAAATAGGTATGAATTCAAATTTATACCACTATGAAGATAATTGGATTATGGTTGATCTGGGGATAAGTTTTGCAGATGAGACAATGCCTGGTGTTGATATTTTACTGCCTGATATAGATTTTATTGTTCAAAGAAGAGATAAACTAAAAGGAATTTTTTTAACTCATGGTCATGAGGATCACATGGGAGCTATTCAATATATTTGGGATAAACTTAGAGTTCCAATTTATGGAAGTGCTTTTACCATAGCATTACTCAAAAAAAAATTAAAAGATATCGGACTTTTAAATAATGTTGAATTAATAATTCTTAACGAAGATAAAGAAATTAATTTAGGCCCTTTTAAAATTAAGCCCATAAGTATCACTCACTCAATACCAGATCCTTTGTCTCTATCAATCACTACAGAAAGTGGAACAGTTTTTCATACAGGTGACTGGAAATTTGATAACAATCCTAAAGTTGGTACTAAAACAAATTTGGATAATTTAAAGTCTATTGGAGACAAAGGGGTTTTAGCAATTGTTGGCGATTCAACAAATTCCTTTGTAGAGGGTAAAACTCAATCAGAAAATGATGCATACGAAGGCCTAAAGTCAGTAATTAAATCTTCGAATGGTAGAATTGTAATAACTTGTTTTGCTTCAAATGTAGCACGAATAAAATCTATTATTGAGGCTTCAATTGAAAATAATAAAAAAGTTTTTATAGCAGGAAGATCATTAAATAGAGCAATTGAAGCTGCAAATGAAGTGGGTTATCGAGTTGAAGGTATAGAAAAATCTTTCAAAAATTTAGAAAATTTTAGTCATAACAATGCAGTTATTATTGCTGGTGGATCACAAGGTGAGACTAGATCAACAATGACAAGGATTGCCAACTCACAACATGAACAGATCAAATTAAAACCTGGAGATACAGCTATATTTTCCAGTAGTAAAATTCCTGGAAATGAGCTCGCAATAGAAAGGGTTCATAATGCTTTGTTAAAAAATGGTATAAAAGTCATAACAGATGAAGATGAACTTGTTCATGTTTCCGGGCACCCTGGGAAAGATGATATAATAAAATTATATAATNTAATAAAGCCTCAAATATCTATTCCAGTTCATGGTACATCAAGACATCTCAGAGAGCACTGTGAAATTGCCGAAAATTGTGGTGTTTCATTATCAATACAACCTGAGAATGGATCTTTGATAAAATTATCTGGAAATTCTCCTTCTATAATCTATCAAATACCTACAAAATCTTCTGTACCAGATGGCAACCAAATTATTAAATCTGATTCAAATATTTTTTCTACAAGAAGAAGATTGTTATGGAATGGTTCAATTTCAGTAGTTTTAGCTTTTGATTTTGATTTAGACTTACATTTACCAATTAAATTATCTCATAATGGAATTACTGANGGANAGAGTGAGTTGGAATGGGTCTCAGAGGTTAAGGATGATATTGAAGAAACTGTTTACAGTCTCTCAAAAAATCAATTGACTGATGATAAAATTATTGAAGACAAGGTTAGGTCTTCAATTAGATCTGTAACAAAACTTTTTTTTAATATAAAGCCTTTAATAGATGTGCATATTATAAGGGGGCTATAACATTATGGGTATTGTATCAGGTATTGTAGTTTATATCCTTTTATGGTGGTGGGTATTATTTATGCTTTTACCAATTAAGGCAAATGCACCAGATAATCCTGATATTGGTCATGCAACTAGTGCCCCAAAAAATCCATATATTTTTTATAAATTTTTTGCTACCACAATTATATCTAGTTTGCTTTGGATTTTAACTTATTATATTATAAGCAATAATTTTTTTACATTGTAATTTTTGGATATAGATATTGAAANTAATAATTTCAAATGATCATGCTGGGACTGTTTTAAAGAATGGTATAATTGATTATTTAAATCAAAATAATCATGAAGTTATTAATATAGGTACAAATAATTTAGATTCAGTAGATTATCCAGATTTTGCTTATAATGTAGCAATGAGATTTAAAAAAGAAGTAATTGATTTTGGTATTTTAATTTGTGGTTCTGGGATTGGAATAAGTATAGCTGCAAACCGTTATAATCATATACGCGCTGCATTATGTAATGACATTGAAACAACTAAATTATCTCGTTTGCATAATGATGCTAATATATTGGTTTTAAGTGGCAGAAGTACAGACAAAAATTTAGCAATAGACTGCATTAATACTTTTTTTAATACAAAATTTGAAGGTGGAAGACATATTAATAGGATAAAAAAGTTGTCTAATCCACCAAAAATATAAATGGAGATTTTAATATGGATGGTTTTTTTAATAATCAACTTTCAATAACAGACCCTGAAATTTCAAATGCTATTGAAAAAGAAAAAATGAGACAAAAAGAGCAAGTTGAACTGATTGCATCTGAAAATATTGTTTCACAAGCAGTTTTNGATGCTCAAGGAAGCATTTTAACAAACAAGTATGCNGAGGGATATTCAGGAAGAAGATATTATGGTGGATGTGAGTTTATCGATGATTTAGAGACGATAGGAATAAATAGAGTTAAAAAATTATTTAATTGTAAATATGCCAATATACAACCACACTCAGGTGCTCAGGCTAATCAAGCCGTATTTATGTCGCTTATCAAACCAGGTGATACAATTTTAGGTATGTCTTTGGCTGCTGGTGGACATTTAACACATGGAGCGCCGCCAAATTTATCAGGGAAATGGTTTAATGCTATTCAATACGGTGTAAGAAAGCAGGATGCTTTAATCGATTTTGATCATTTAGAAGCTGATGCCATGAAGTATCAACCTAAATTGATTATTGCTGGTGGATCAGCTTACCCCAGAACTCTAGACTTTAAGAGGTTTAGACAAATTGCTGATAAATGTGGAGCCATGCTTTTAGTAGATATGGCACA
>FUFK010851808.1_pt1 | contig 30929 bp, 24 predicted proteins | sample 1021851 | NCBI WGS metagenome assembly FUFK01 (sample SAMEA51879418, study PRJEB19060) | metagenome | reverse complement strand
TTTTGTGCGCCACCTTGGCGTCGGGCGCCAGCGCCGCGCAAAAGGCTGCGACCGCTTCCTCGAATTTGAGCCATTCCGGTGTCATCCGCACCTTCTACCCGTGATCCATGCCCCTGCGCAAAGCTGCGCCGCGCAACGCGACGCGACGAACTGCGGCCGCCGATGCGCGACCATTCTTTTACGCAGGCAGGGATTGGTCGAGAACGGCGCGACCCGGTTGCATGACGTACGACGGCGGTGGTTTCGCCGCTCAGGCAACGGCGCTAGGCTGGGCGAATGACCGGCATACCCGAAGATCCGCCCTTCCATTTCGAGATCTGGAAAGGCCCCGGCCCGTCCTTCGGCGATGAGCCGAAAGCGATCTACTATGTCGAGAACCACAACGGCCAGTGCAGCTATGGCGAGCTCGCCCTCGATTTTCAGATGGCGGCAACCGCGCTGCTCGAAACGTACCGAAACGAACGGCTTGGCAATTGGATGGCGCCGGTCGCGCACATGATCCGACAGACGCTCGAACTTCGTCTGAAGGCACTGCTGAGTTCGATCCTGGTCCGCGATCCTGTTGTCGACAATAAGCCGCTGGGCCAGCATGATCTCCTGCGGCTATGGGACGCCGCTTACACCTGGCTGCAGTCGAACGGCTTTGCGATCGATAGCGATGCGCGGCTTTCGCCAACGCTGCACCTGATCAGCGCCTATGATGCCATCGATCCCTCGGGCGATCTTTTCCGCTTCGGCATGTCGCGCAAGACCGCGTTTGCCAAGCAGAAGAGCTACGACCGCGTTGGCATCGACTGCGATGTAATGGCGCGGGAGTTCGCGGACGCCGACGGCCTGTTGCGCCATTGGGATGCCGCGGTGTTCCGGCTGACAATGGCCGAGGAAAATGGCTGGACCACGGACCCTTATTTCGAGGTGGACGATTTCCCAAAGGTCGAGCAGCAGCAGCCGTCTGATTGAAGCAGCGTTACCATCGCCGGAGGCTGTCTGAAGAGCGCGGATTCCACCGGTGGCCGCTTTCAGGCGCCAATTCATCGGGCCGAAACGGCCGCTTATGGGGCGCTTTCCCGACTGGCTGGTTCTGGCAGTAGCGGACAGACCGCTCATGGGCCGGCTGCCGAAGTTCGGCTTCGCATTCGTGGAAGGTCGAAAGCGGACGTTGGCCACGCCCACGCTGCAACAAAATGGGCAATTTTGTTGCTCTCTAAACCATTGATATTCCATTTAGTCAGGTGGGCAATCACTCTTGGGACTCATGGTCGCATTTGTGCCGCCTAGATGGCGTTCGTCCCGCGCAAGTCCTGAATTGTCCAGCCGAGCGCAACGAGAGCGTCTTGATGAGCTTGCGTGCAATGGTCCGCCACTACGGCGAGGCACAGCAAATCTCTTGGCCGCGTGATACCCACGAACAACAACATGAGTTGCTGATGCACTGTCTTGATCTTACGCGCCTTTGCGATGCCGGACAACGGACCAAGAGCTTCCTTTAGGTCAAATACCTTGCTTCGAACGGTGGTAAGGACGAGCGTAGCATTGTGCGTCTCCCCCTTCACGCCATGGATAGTATTTAGATTGATGGAAACCTGTCGCCCCCCCTCCTTGTGCTGGTAAACGTTTTTTTTAGCCGTCGCTGACGCCTCCAGGCCTTCGGCCGCAGATTCCTCCCACAGCAAGAACTCTTCGTCACCGCTTCCAGCTCCTTCCGGCAAAATCGATTTTAGCGCGGAAGTAAGGTCAGCTACGGTCGCTACCCAAGTCGTCGAGGTAGGGTCTGGGCCGAGGCACATTCTCCATACCAGCATCTGGAGAACGACGGGCGAGTCCGCATTGCTCCGCTCCAACTCCCTGAGAACCCACTTTCGCGCGATGGGGTCGCCTGAGGTCAGTTTGCAACTATGGGAGTGAAGGAACGCGAGCACGCCATCCCAAACGATCGCTGAAGCGTCATGGCAATTTTGTTGTTCGGCGACTAGGGAACGCGCCCTTCGGACGTAACCGATGAAGTTGGCGTGGCCGCCGCTGCGCCCCGTCTGAACTGCATCGTAGGCGGGCCAGTAGTCACCGATATGCCGCGGTAAGGTCTGACCTGACCCCGATTTCCGGCTTGCTACTGCTTTGGCCACGAACTCAGGCGGAATGACACCTGGAAACTGCTCGAGAATTCGACGGCCAAAAGCAGGCAACACCTCGCCGATGCTGGCTTCGTCGAAAAGGAATATTGTGTGTGCCTTCTCCGGGCGGATAGGGTCTCCTAATATCACCTGGGGCTGAGCTATGGTCAGCGCCGATGCCGCGGCTGCGATTTGTGGACCGAACCGGCGACTGTGCGCGAGGTCGATATGACCTGCTCTAGGGAATGAGGATTGGTTTTGTTCCCTTTCATTATTGTCAAAGATGCCCTGATTTCGATCACCAAATCGTTGGACTGTACAACTTTCGTCAAACGCCGCGACGAAAAGTGCCTCCTGAAGGTCATCGGTGTCCTGCATTTCGTCAAAAAATATTACGGGAAAGCGAGTGCTGAGCACCTGCCGTAGTGTGGGAATTTCCCTCAAGGCGCGCTGGGCGAAGGCAAACATGTCGTCGAAGCGAAAGACGCCATCTGTCATTAACGCGGACTTCAAATTCACAAATTCCTTGAACGTGTCGGTGGTGGCCCGCGGTAGAGAACCATCGCTGGTCACGTTCAGGTCAGGCCCTGAAACGCGTAATGTGCTGAGCGTTAAGTCCGCAGTCTGCGGATGCCGGTCGAGGTGGTTCTTCACCCGCCAATATGCCGGAGCCCGACGGCGCGCCGCAGCTGCAAAGCGCTCATTGTCGACGACTCGGGAATGTACACCTATTCCCCGCAGGTAAGGCAGCGCAAGAAACTCATGCGCGAAAGCTTGGATCGTCCCGACGAAATGTGGATAGCTGAGGAGCCCACTTCCGGTCGGATGCCTGACCAGCTGCTTTTCTATTTCGCTCCTCGCAATATTGGTGTGCGAAAGTACACAAATTCCTTGTCGCGAGTGCGGCCAATGGGCTCTCAAGAGGGCAAGTTTAGCTACGAGTAATGAGGTTTTTCCGCTTCCGGGCGCTGCCTGAATATCGACGGATTCTGATTCCTTAAGGGCGCTGAGACATTCGTCGCTCGAAAAGTCGCGCTTGAGGAACGCTCCTATCGCTTCAACATCGTGGTCTGAGATCTGGAAGGGAATCATGCGCTGCGCGCTTCCGGAAGGGGCTTGGTAACGTACTCGATCGCCTCGACCAAGTAGCGAGGAAGCCGTTTCGCGAGGTCCGCGGGAGAGAGTTTCTCGCGGTGGATTTCCTCGACCAAAAACTGAGCTGTTTCTGCCTTAGAGGCGCTCCCATCAAAAAGCGCCTCATAGACGAGGGCCGCAATCCCGGCTTTTGTGTTTCCTTGCTGAGTCCATTCAGCCATTTTTCCGTCAGCCTCAACCCTGACGGCTTGAGCTTCCTCGGGATCGAGGACTGAGCTTTTCGATCTAGACTTGCAGGCTAAAGATATTGCTCGATGCGTCGCCCCGGCTAGGCCGGACAAGGCCAAATCGTGTTCCAAGGTCCAACTCGGCGAAATGAAGGTCCTCACAGGGTCGCCATCCCGCCACCTCAACGCATCTTCCTTCGCCTTGAGTTCCTCGGGCGTGAACTCGTCGGCAAATTTGGGCTTAGGTTCGCCGCCCGACTTCGGGGGCTTGGGCGCGGGCACGTACGACTTGGCAGCGGCGGGCGGCACGTCGCGGTCCGCGATACACGCAACTGGAACGGGGATAACCCGGTCGTCTCTGCGCTGGAAAATCTGCGAGTACCGGAAGAGGCCTCGATGCCCGACGTTCACGATGGAAACACCATACTTGGAAAATGACCTCCCAAGGCCGGCCGCGATCGCGGGAAGCAGAATATTTTCGCCGTCGCCCTCGACCACGACGACCGATTTCGCAAAGAAAAGGTTGGCTTTAGTGGAATCGAGAAACCGACGAAGAAAGGGATAGCCAGTTTTATCCAATCGGGTGCAACTTGACGCCAGCGAAAAGGCTCTATGCTGCGTGATGAGCGTTAGGGACTCTACGTCTGCTTTGGATGCGAGAACCGGGCTGTGCGTCGTGACGACGACCTGAACGCGGTCCGACTTAGCAACGCCAGCGTCATCGTCCACCGCTTCGGATTCGTCGGAAAGCGCGCCTTCAGCCTTTCCCTCGGAAGCCAGTGCCGGTTCCGCCGCCCGAAGCTCCAACATCTCCATCAGGCGCAACTGCATCTGCGGATGCAGGTGAGCCTCGGGCTCTTCAATCAGGAGCAATGGCATGGCCTCTGATGCGCCGAGAAGGAGCAGTTCGGTGGCCATGAATAGGACATTGTTCAGGCCGAGCCCGCGCCTAGTGGGCAAATTGACCCCTTTATGGGAGTCCAGTGCCAGTTCGAGCTTTTCTAAGATTTGTTGAAGATCGGCGCTTCTCGCGACGGTTATTGCCGCGGTCAATATCTCGGACCCTAATGACAGATCAGCGAGAAATTCGTTATTTATCTCCTTGTGGACACTTTGAACTACCTCGTTGCTTTTGATCAGATGCTCCGCCTGTTTCATGATCCCAACGAGAGTCTTGGGAGGGATCGCTGGTGCGTCTGGCGTCCAATCGCTCTTTGCTTGCTCCCCAAAATGAGGATGCGACTTGAGGATCTGGGATAGACGGGAACTCTTCCCGGCCGTCAGCTCCGTTTCAGCGTCGCGGAGCGGTTTGAGGTAGGTGCAGCGTAAGAACTCCCGCAGCGCACCCTCGACGGTTGGCCCCTTAGCGTCAGAGCCCGCACGAAAGACGACGCTAGGCGTGCGCGCGCTCCGCCGTTTTCCGGCTGGTCCGGCATCCTGACGCCTAGCCAACAGCGAAATGCAAAGAGATGGCTCAGAGCCCTCACTGATCGTGAGGTACTCGAGGAACGTGGCTTGCTGGAGGACGCTTAGTTTTTTGAACGTTGCGGTTATTGTCAGGTCGCTGGCCCGCTGCCCCCCTTTCACATGAAAATCATCGTCAGTGAGACGGTGATAGTCTTGGCTCGTGGTCCACAGGAGATGCCGAATGGCATCTATGATGGCGGTCTTTCCCGAGTCATTCTCGCCGACCAAAAGATTTAGACCGGGCGAAAGTGATAGGTTGAGATCGGCATCGTCGGTGCTTGCGCCAAACGCTCGAAAGTTTTCAATTCTCAATTCTGCGAGATACATGCCTCCCCCTCGGTTGCACCTTAGCCATGCTTGCTACGTTCGCGCGCGCCCCGATCAACATATCCACATATTCTGTTCGAGATCCATCGATCTGGCATCCTCGGCCAGGGAGTGGCTATCGCTCTCGGGCCGACGATCGAAAATTTATACGCGCAACCATATTGCCCATTTTTGTTGCACGGTCGCGCGTAGCGCAACGAAGGTCCGCTTTCAGGAGGCGCCGATGTCGCGCTGAATGGCCGAGAATTGGGCGCGTAGCCGACATAAGGGAATCGCGTTCGCGATCGTTACCGCCTTGCGGACGAGACCCTATGGGGCTCGGTGTCGCGAAGCGGCATAGAGCGCAGTCGCGCCAACGGCGCGAAACGCAACGTCAATTCAGCTGCGTCAGACAGCATTGTCGCGCAACACATCGAGCCGCTCAAGGCTCAATGCTTCCACAATGTCCCGCAGCTCACGGACGGACGCGGCCAGCGCCTCAAGATCATCCACGCTGATCTGATAGCTCGGCGAGTAGCGTGCCTCGACATAGGCGCGTTTGAGTAGCTCGAACCGGCGGCGATCAGCCCGACTAGCGCGCGGCCAGGCGTCAACAAGGCGAGGCTCCTTGTCCTCGGCAATCGACCTTAGAAATTTGATGTTGTGCGATCTCGGAAAATAAAGGGTTCTGACGAGCAAAAAGCAGGCGAACGCGCGCTCGCACGCCTGATGAAGAAGGAAAGCGCAATCTTTCAGTTCGCCCTCTTTTAGCGCGAAGGCCGAAAGCTTGATGGCGCTATCGATCTTACTCAACCAGTCTTCGAAATAACCCTCCGCCATGGCCAGCGCATCCGCCGCGGTCAGCGGCTTCGGCGTAGCCAAGGCATGATTGGGCAGCTCGTACAACACCACTCCGTCGCGAACGATATCGACCCAGAAATATTCGCCGCGCCCGAGCGCCTTGTTCACCTCGTCGAGCGTGTGGACGATGATATTGACGGGCCGCTGCACGGCCGGATCGTGCAGGATCTTGTCCTCGGCGATGTACCAATAGCCGGCAATGTCGGTGAGATCCTCATGACTGACGACCACGAGCAGGTCGAAGTCGGACTGATAGCCATTTTCGGGTTCGTCGACCCAGTCATCCCGCGCATAGCTGCCGAACAGGATGATCTTGAGGATCTTGCCATTCTTCTTCCAGGGCTGGGTCGCGGTCGCGATCGCCTGTGTGAACTCGCGCATCAGCGTCTCGCGGACGCGCGCGAGCTCGGCCTGTTGCACTTCGGGAAGATGATCGAGATCGACGCGCATCAGAGATTCCTAGCGGGCAAGAGGGGCTTCCTCAATGGCGGCGGCGCGATCAAGGATCGAGCGCCTGCACCATCTGGGCGATGGCGAACGCCATCAGCCGCTCGACCTCGGCGACGCCGATGCCCAGATGTGCTGCGATGGTCTGATAGTCCTCGCCATGGAAGCGCGCTCGCTCGAACACGCGGCGCTGATCAGCGGGCATCATGTCGAGCGCGATGCGCATGCGATGAAGGTCGTCGTCCATCGATCATCTCCTGCCGTTTGCCCGGCTGGACCGGGCGGCGGTGGCCGCGCAGGGGCTGCGCATCGAGGCGTGGCGCACCCGGAGGGCCGAAACGCAGTGGAGGATGCGGGGGCTTGTCCCCGCGTTGCGCCTCGCCGGCGCGGCGCCATGCCGGGTCCGCCCGGTCATGGCCGATGCTATGGAAGCGGTGCGCTCATCGTCGCCGATGATCGATCACCGGCACACCTGCCTTGCGCGCCTTGTCGAACAGATTGTCCTGGATGCCACCGCCGGGGAAGATGATGATGCCGCGTGGCGGAAGCGCCAGCACGGTGTCGTTGCGCTTGAAGGGTGCCGATGCCCGGCTGTGCCTGGTGAAGTCCGGAGCGAATGAAATTTGGGGGATACCGCGTTGTGCCGCCCAAAGGGCTGCAATCCGGTCTGCCCCGGTCCGCAATCCGCCGTGCAGCAGCACCATCCGCGCGTGGCGCGAATGCACATCGTCAAGAACTTCCCAGACCTTGCGATGATCGGCATAGTCGGCGCCGCCGCTGACATAGATGCGCTCACCCGGAGGAAGGATGAGCTGGCTGTCGGTCCAGCGCCGCGCGTTCACGAATTCGCGGCTCTCGATCACCGAGGCGGTCATCGTCTTGCGGTTCAGGACTGAGCCGGACTTGGGAAGCCAGGGTTTGCGGCAATAGGTGCGAAATTGCTCGGCGAACGCTTCGCGCAATGCCTCCATCGCGTCGCGGCGCTCGATCATCGTGCGGCCTTCCGCGATCAGCTTTTCCAGCTCGACCGACTTCACCTCGGAACCGTCCTGCTCGCGCTGCGAGCGCTGCTGGGCGAGTTCGTTCGCGTCGAGTTCGCGCTCGGACCGATCGGTGGCGCGGTGGAAGACATTGGTCATCCCCCAGAGGAGCTGCTCAAGCTCGGGCTCCAGGCGGGTATCGGACAGGCAGGCGGCCAGCGCATCGAAGCTGTCGGCTGCCGCGGCCTCGACCATCCGGCCCTCCGGCAGTGGTCTCGGATCGAGATCGTCTTCGAACGGCCTGCGCCCAAAGAGTTCGAGTTCCTGGAGCAGATGCGCGAATTGCGATCCTCCTCCCTCCGAATGGTCGGAATAGTCGTCCATGATCGTGTCTCCTTGCCGCGACCGCGCCCTTGCGCGGCCTTCACGGCGACAAGAGGCGGCGGCGGACGGGGGCGCGCACGGCCGCGCGCAGCAGCGGCGCCGAAGCGAAGCGGAGGACCTGAGCGCGGCGGCTATTTTGCTTCGCGATGCAAAGCGGGCGCTCAAGCCCGCGGCGGAAAATAGCCGTGGCGAACGGGTGGCGTGGACCCGGCCGTTGCCGACCCGTCGCCCTCTGGGAAGGCCGCAGGCGCGGTCTCTTCGCGGCAGGGGTTCGGGGGAGGACGCACCGACAGCGCAGGGGATCGCCATGGCTACGCGGCATCGACGAGCTCGGCCAGTTCAGACCGCAAGGAGGTCCAAGGGATCGATCTGCCGCGACAGGCGGATCGCCAGTGCGGCGGCTCCAACTTTGCGCAGGTCGGCATTGAAGTCGGATCCCTCGGAATCGAGCGGGCGGACGGCGAGACCAATCTCATTCGCCCGGCGTGCCAGGGTCGCGAATGCCTTGCGCCCCGCCGGGTCAGGTTCGCGAGCGACATAGAGACGGTGGAGACCAGGAGAGAATTCGAGAGCGGCAAGATGCGCGGCGGATAACGCTGCGACGACAGGCATGACCGGCAGCGCGGTGCGGATCGACAGCATCGTCTCAAGCCCCTCGCCCGCGACCAGAAAGGCGTCCGGCGTACCGAAGCGGACACCGTTGCCGAGAAGACCGCCCATCGCCCGACGCGGACAGGCGATCGCTGCCTTGTCGTGTCCGTCCGGAGTGAGCCAGGTGCGATGCGCGCCGGTGATGCGACCTGTATTGTCGGTGACGGGGGCGATCATCGCCGGCATTGCGGTGGGGACGTTCGGAGGATCGTCGCGGCTGCGGCGATACCAGCATCGCGGCAGAAAGCGCAGCGTGTCGGCGCCGGCGGCGACAGCGATATGCCGGCTCTGCAAATAAGTAGCAGCGAGGGTGCCCGGGATCGGGCCGGTCAACCGCAGCAATCTGCGCGCCTTTTCGGGCGAGCCGGAGGGCAGATCGCGCTGGCGTGCCTGCCCTCGATCATGCTCGGCATCGTTGAGGCTCAAGAAGCGGCGCGCTTCCAGCAGGGCCTCTGCAAGCGTGCCGCCCGGCGTCCATGCGCGGATGACGTCCAGCAGGTCGCCATGCTCTCCGGACTCGGCGTCGGTCCATTTGCCGGCAGCGGCCGTGCCGTCAGGTCGCGGCCTCAGGCGCAGATAGAGGCTGCGGCCGGGCGTGTTTCGCACATCGCCGACCAGCCAATAGTTACCCTCGCGGTGCCCGTTGGACAGATAGCGCCGGCAGGCGCGTTCGGCCTGGCGGGCGAGATCGCGCGCGATGTCGCCGATCGACGCGCCGGTCATGCCGCACTCGCGGAGCGCGTCTCGACGCGCACCACCGGAAAGCGTTCGAGCAACCGCGCGAGCACGACCAGGCCGTCCGGTCCCATCGGCACGAAGAGCCGCAGCTTCCAGGAGATGATCTCCGAGATCAGACCCATCGCCTTCAGGCGTTCGACGCCGAGATCGTTGAAGCCGGTCAGCTCGACACGGTGAAGATGCATCGACCGGACGCGCGAAAGCGACTGCCCTTCGGCGAGGTGGAGAACCGCCTCGCCCGCGGTCAGCATCGGCCAGGCGGCGTCAGGAGACAGGGCCGGCGCATCGTCGCCAAGGGTTGCGCTCACCCAGGCGGGCGGAACACGGCGGCCGACGATGCGCTCACCGGCATCGGTCTGCAGGCGATAGACGCGCGTCCATTCGCCGGGCAGCCGCCGCCAGATCGGTAACAGCAATCCCGCGACGACATGCATTTCGCTGGAATGGAACTCCGGCACCTCGGCGCATTCGGCTTCCCATGCCGCAGTGAACGTCGCCCGATCGACCCGTTGCCAATGGGTCTCTGCCAGCGCTTCGCGGGGAAGCGAGGTCGATTCCATCGGGCGCACAAGCCGCACCCGTTCCTCGACACCGCCATCCTCGAGCAACAGGCTGCGCGCGCGCAACTGCACCGCGGCGCGGCCCGAACGGGCATTGACGAGGAGCGTCGCCTCCGGTGCCTCGGCCCAGGCAAGCGCGTCGGCGAGCGTGACGGGACGGTTGCGGTCCTTGCGCTGGATGGTGAGCAGCTGCGTTTCGGCGCCAGTGCCGGGATGGACATAGATGGTCCGCCTTCCGGTCACGACGAAGCTCTCGGCAGTGAGTGTCTCCAGGCCGGTCTCATAGGTGCCCGAAGCAATCGCGCCTTCGATGCGCCGTTCGAGCAGCGCTTCGAACGCCTCGAACATGATCCGCTGCATCGGGATGGTCAGCGCGAGCATGCGGTTGAGGAAGGTGTGGATCGGGGGCAGTTCGTCGCGAAGGCCATTGTCGTCGGTCAACGACAGGCCAGTCGATGCCTCGAAGTCAGCCAGCGAGCAGCCGTCCAGCTTGCCGCGAAACACCATGCCATAGAGCTGGCGAAGGGCATCGCGGGCATAGCAGGATTCCAGATTGTCCTCGGGCCGGAACATGTTCTGGCCGCCAGTCTGGCGCTGACCGCGGGTGATCGCGCCCAAGGTGTCGAGACGCCGGGCGATGGTCGAGATGAAGCGCCGCTGGGCGGGTACGTCGGTCGTGACCGGCCGGTAGATTGGCGGCTGCTTCTGGTTGGTACGCTGGGTCCGCCCGAAGCCCTGGATCGCGACATCCGCCTTCCAGCCCGCTTCGAGCAGATAATGGACGCGAGGCCGCTGGTTCACGGCTTCCAGATCGGCATGGTAGGACCGCCCTGTCCCGCCCGCCTCGGAGAAGATCAGGATGCGCTTGGCGTCATCCATGAATGCCTGGGCCTCGCCGAGATTGGCGGACGCCGGACGCGTTTCGACCGCGAAGCGGGTCGAGCCGTCGGCGCGCGCGCGCGGCACGATGCGGCGGGTGCGTCCGGTCAGCTCGGCGACCGCATCGGGGCCGAAATGCTGGACGATCTGGTCGAGCGCGCCAGGCACGCCGGGCAGGGCAGCAAGCCGTTCGATCATCGCTTGCCGCCTTGCGACCGCATCCCGGCTCTCGACGGGGTTGCCGTCGCGATAGACGGGCCGCGACGCCAGATTGCCGCCGCTGTCGGTAAAGGGCTCGTAGAGCTGGACCGGGAAGCTATGGGCGAGATAGTCGAGAACATATTCGCGCGGCGTGATGTCGATCTGGACGTCGCCCCATTCGCACGTGGGGATTTCGGCCAGCCGCCGCTCCATCAAGGCTTCACCGGTCGAGACGATCTGGACGACGGGGCTCGCGCCGGCCGCGAGATCGGCTTCCATGCTGGCGATGACCGCGGGCGTCTGCATGGCGGTGATCAGATGGTTGAAGAAACGCTGCTTGGCGGACTCGAATGCCGAGCGCGCCGCTGACTTTGCCTGACGATTGAGCGTGCCTTCCGACCCCGTCACATTGGCGGCCCGGAGCGCCGCATCGAGATTATTGTGGATCACCTGGAAGGCGTCGGCATAGGCGTCGTAGATGCGCTGTTGCTCGGGCGTCAGCGCATGCTCCAGCATCTCATATTCGACGCCCTCGAAGGACAGCGACCGCGCCGCATAAAGGCCGAGCGCCTTCAGGTCGCGGGCGACCACCTCCATCGCGGCGACGCCGCCATCCTCGATCGCTGTGACGAAATCGCTGCGGGTGGCGAAGGGGAAGTCGTCCCCCAGCCATAGCCCCAGCCGTTCGGCATAAGCGAGGTTCTGGACGGTGGTGGCGCCCGTCGCCGACACGTAGATCACGCGCGTGTTCGGGAGCGCATGCTGGAGCCGCAGGCCCGCCCGGCCCTGAAGCGAGGCGGCCTGCTCGCCCCGCTCAGTCTTGCCGCCGGCCGCGTTCGCCATGGCGTGCGCCTCGTCGAACACGATGACACCGTCGAAGTCGGCCCCGAGAAAGTCCACGATCTGCTGGACGCGGCTCGCGCGATCGCCGCGCGCCTCGGTGCGCAGCGTCGCGTAGGTCGTGAACAGGATGCCCTCGCCGAGCTGGATCGGCGTGCCCTGACGGAAGCGCGATAGCGGCGTGACCCGCAGCGGCTCCTCGCCCAGGGCTCGCCAGTCGCGCTGGGCATCCTCCAGCAGCTTGTCGGACAGCGACACCCAAAGTGCCCGCCTGCGCCCCTGCAGCCAATTGTCGAGTATGATGCCGGCAACTTCGCGCCCCTTGCCCGCGCCGGTGCCGTCACCGCAGAACCAGCCGCGACGGAAGCGCACTGCACCTTCGGCATCTGCGGCCACGGCGCTCAGCACGTCGAAGCTGGCGTCGGATTTCCAATGGCCGCCGAGAAATCCCTGATGCGCCTCGCCGGCATAGATGATCGATTCAAGCTGAGCGTCGGAGAGGATGCCCTGCTCGATCAGGCGGCGCGGCAGAACCGGGCGATAGCCAGGCTTGGGCGGTGCCACCGAGGCCATCGCCGCCGACTGGACCAGGGCGGTCGGGTGCGGGCGGGCGAGCGGGATCGCGATCGATTGAAGCTCGAACGGTTCGTAGATCGCGGCAGACATTCGGGCGTCCTCGGACGGCGTCCAGTCGAGCACGGTATAGTCGAGCGGCGCCGCATCGATCGCCGGGGCGTCCGAAGCGGCCGGCTGCGCGGATGCGCGACGCACCGGCGAAGGAACCGCGCGCAGCATTGGCACCGACGCAGCCGCCATCGGGGCACGGGGCGGGACGTTCTGCAACACCCAGTCGAGCAGGGTCGGCAGGTCGGGCGCCTTGCCGGCATCGTGGACGAACCGTTCGGCATCGTCCGCTGGCAGCTTGTCGATCACGGTCAGCCGCGTCTCGGTCGTGGTGCCGTGGCGGGCGTAAACACCTCCGTCGATCGAAGCGGTGAACACCAGCCGCCCCACGCCCTGCAACGCCACGAAGTCGTCGCGCCAGGCAAGCGTGTCGGGCGCGCAGCCCGCGCCGGTGATCGCGACCAGCCTGCCGCCCGGGCGGAGGCGCGCCAGCGCCGATGCGATATGGCGCATCGCGGTGCCGGGCATTTTGCGGTCGATCCCCGCCATCGCAGAGAATGGCGGATTCATCAGCACCACATCCGGGGCGATGGAGGGATCGAGGCGATCGTCGATCTGGGCGGCATCCTCGCGCGTCACCTGGATCGCCGGGAACAGCCGCGCCAGCAAGGCGGCCCGCTCGGGAGCCAGTTCGTTCAAATGCAGGTGTGCGCGAAACCATTGCGCGAAGACGGCAAGCATACCGGTGCCGGCAGACGGTTCGAGCACCAGATCCTGTGATCGCACGCCCGCCGCGATCGCGGCCACCAATGCGAGCCCTGGCGGGGTGGAGAATTGCTGCAGAGACTGGCTCGCCTCTGTCCGGCGGGTGTGCGTGGGCGCCAGGGCGGCGACCCGCTCGACCAGCTGAAGCCAGTCATGCGGCGCGCGGGACGTCGCCATGATCGCGGTGGCGTGACGGCGCAGGAAGAATATCTCCGCCGCCTCGCAGGCATCATAGCCGGCCTTCCAGTCCCAATGCCCTTCCGCGTCAGAGCCACCAAAGGCAGATTCCATCGCCTGGCGCAGCAGCGGCGTTTTGATCCGCTCGCCGCGCTCGAGCCCGGAAAGCAGCGTCATGGCGGCACGATGAAGGGCGTCGGCATGTTCACCGACGGTGTCGCGATTGGCGGGCGCGGCAAAGGCCCCGCCGGGGATCGGCAGATTCATGATCATTCTCCAGACTGGATGGGAGCGTGGCGGGCCGGACCCGCAGGGTCTCAGCCGACCGGCTGGGCGCCGGTGTCGGGCGGACAATAGGCGGCGAACGGGTCGCCCTCGGCGAGATGGCCGAATGGGGTCATGAGGTAACTGCTGCCATCGAAGCCGACCGCGCAAAGGACGTAGCGCGGCTCGCCGGTCGCGGCGTCGGTGCATTCCATCAAGGCCAGCGCATTGTCGGCAGCAGCGCGCAGCAGGGTGTCGAAATTTGTCCGGTGATGATCGGGGATGGCCATGACGGCACTCCTCAAAAGAGGTTGGGAAAGTCGGCGGGGCGGAACGAGGCTTGTCCCGCCCCGGCCAGGGTCATTCGGCGGCGATAGCCATCGGGCCTTCGCCGTCGGGGCCGTCAGGCTCGGCGAGGAAAGCCGGCAGTGCCGCCGGTTCGAGCGCGGTGGTGAGCTCGGGCTCCGCCGGCGGCTCGGGCGTGCGGATCGGCTCTGGCAGCCAGCCGGCATCGGCCATCAGCCGCTCGGCCTCGCGGGCCATGTCGGGCTTTTTGAGATGCTCGATCAGCGCCGCGGTTTCGTCGCCCTTGGCTTCGGCGACGGCCTCGATGATCCGCGCCTTGGTCACCTTGCCGAAATAATTGTCGGCGGTCGGACGCCAGCCCGCGGCAACCAGATCGAGGCCGACCGCGCGGGCAAGCACATGGCTGTGCGCAAGCCGACGCTCCAGCGTGTGCACCGAGATCCGGCCATTGTCGTATTTGGGGACCACCTCGTAGAGCGCGTTGACACCGTATGCTGCGCAATGGGCGAACAGGGCTGCCTGATCGTCGCTGCTCAGCTGCTGCAGCGCATCCCAGAGATCGACATCCTTTTGGGGCAGCCGCTCCTTCCAGATCGCATGACGCGCCTCGATCGCGGTGGCCGCCGCGCTGTGCTTCATGCCGGTCGGCTGGAACGCGAAGCCAACCCTGGTCAGGCTGACCATCATGCAGCTCTCGGCCCGGCCATAGTAGAAGGTCGCCAGCACGAAATTGTGCAGCACCGCGGCGAACGCGACCTGCGGATTGAGCGCGACCGCATCCTGCAGCGCGATCGTCCGCTCGGCGGTCAGCTCGCAGACAAGGCGATCGGACAGCGGCTTCAGCCCCTCATCCTCGTCCTCCTGCGCGATCGGCTCATTCAAACCGGGATCGCGATCGCCCGCGCCCAGGCCGAGTGCATCGTCATTGCCCTGTTCGGGATCGCCATCGCCTTCCGCACCGGGTTCAGGTTCGACGACCGGTTCGTCCTCGGCCCGGACCCAGCCAGCCTCGACCTCCAAATTGCCGGCGCGGTCGAACGTCACGAAGACGCCTGCGATCGCGATATCGGTGGGGTCATAGGCCCAGGTGCCACCGGCCAGTGCCGCGATCTGCTCGTCGAGTTCGGTGATGCGGGCATCGACCGCATCGGGAATCTCGTCGGCATTGCTCCATTCGGCCTCCAGCGCCTCGGCTTCGGCCTGGAGCTTCGCCACCTCGGCGAGGTCGGCTTCGCTTGGCGGAGTGTGGAGCGGCTCGATCGGGCGCATGCCCTGTGAGAAGCCATAGGGCAGGTCGATCGCGGCCTCGACCCATTTCCAGCCATCGGCACGCATGCGGTCGGCCTCGGCACCGAGCTTTTCCATCGCGAGCCGGTCGAGCAGGGCTGCATCCTGGAGCCATCCGCCTCGGTCTTCCTCGAACAGGTCGCGCAGCACGCACCCGCCGGCTTCGACATAGGCATCGATCCCGACGAAGCAGACGCGCGGATCGGTGGCAGGCACCGTCGTCTCGGTCAGCCGCGCGCGGATGAAATACGGGGACTGATTGTGGTGCTGCTGGACCAGCTCCCAAACCTGCTCCTGGCGCGCATGGTCGTCGCAGACCGTGAACGCCATCAGCTGCTCGAGGTTCATGCCGTCCGCGGCATAGATCTCGTGGAGCGCAGGCGAGACCGAGGCGAGCTTGAGGCGCTGGCGCACCACGGCGGGCGTGACGCGGAACCGCGCAGCGATGGTCTCGATGTCGGTATCCTGCGCCACGAGTGCCTGCATCCCGCGAAACTCGTCGAGCGGGTGCAGAGCCTCGCGGAAGACATTCTCGGCATAGCTGTCTTCTTCGGCGGAGACGGAATCGTCGGCCGGCTTGACGATGCAAGGGACCAGAGCAGTGGGTGACAGACGCTTGCGCTTGACCAGGATCTGCAGCGCGCGGAACCGCCGTCCTCCGGCCGGCACCTCGAACTTTCCGGTTTCCTGGCCTTCCGCGTCCAGCAGAGGCCGGACGCTCAGACTCTGGAGCAGGCCGCGATGTTCGATATCATCGGCGAGCTGCTCAATCGTCACGCCGTCCTTCACCCGGCGGACATTGGCCTGGGACAGGACCAGACAGTTGAATGGAACGCCTTGCGCGGGCGCAAGGACGATCTTCGGTTGCGATTTAGCCATGACTTCACTCCATGGCGGGCAGCCGGAAACGCTCTCCCGGCCCTCACTCCGCCACGGAGAAAGGCGCAGCCCTCTACCTCTAAAGGAGGAGGGACTGCGCGAGGCGCTGGCGGGTGTCAGGGTCAGGGATCGCCGGTCACGACGAGCGGCGGGATAACGAAGTCCGCCGTGTCGAAATGGCCGAGCACGGCCTCGACCGAACCGAGCTGCTCGACCGTGATGCGATCAACCAGGATGCGATCCTCCTCGTCGGCGGTGAACGATGCCGGGCTGCCCGCGCCGCCATAGACGGCGCGCTCGGCACCCCAGGATCCGGCATAGCCACCCGACCAGCGTGCGAACGGGACGTTGTTGGCGACGCACCAGGCCTCGACGGGTTCGACCCGGCCCCAGGCGACTTCATGGGCGAAGAGACGGAGCGGTTCGCCTTCGGCCCGATCGCCGGGTTCGAAGGGTGCGCCGTCCCATTCGATCGAGAGGCCCTCGATCTGGATGAGCGCGGTCAGCTCCTGATATTGCGCAGCGGCAAGTTCGCCGCCGATGGTGAAGGCAACTGAAACGCGATCGGCCATGATCGCCTCCTGTGATGGAAAATGATGGAAGCGCCGGAGCGCAAGGCGCCCCGGCGGAAGCGGTCAGTGAACCGAGGCGAGCAGCTTGCCGGCCTTGCCTTCGAGATCGAGGCGGGCGTCCTGGTGCGGCTTGTCGCGCGCGAGCGCAGTGATCCCCTGGACGAAATCGAAGATCGATTCCGGCGGCCGGCCTTCCTCGTCGAGGACTGTCGCGATCACCCGCGTGGCGTCGGCCTTGGAGAAGCCGCGCTTGCGCAAGAAGTCCTGGCGATCCTCATCGGTCCGGGCGACGATCCGCGCCCGCGCCTCCTTGATCCCGGCCATGAAGGGTGCCGGCGACGAGGTCGCGAAATTTTCCAGCGCAGGTGCCGCTTCGTGCGTGAAACGGTTGGCGGCGAATTTGGAGTGGCGGATGCTGATCTCTTCAAAGCCTTCCGCCCCCCAGATGTTGCGGTTCATACAGACGGCGCGGAGATAGAAGCTCGCCATGCCGAGCGTCTTCGAGCCGACCTCGCTGTTCCAGCAATAGAAGCCGCGGAAGAACAGGTCCGGATCGCCATTGGGCAGCTTGCCCGCCTCGATCGGGTTCATGTCGTCGACCAGGAACAGGAAGACGTCGCGGTCGCTCGCATAGAGCGTGGTCGTCTCCCTGGTCACCTCGACATGGGGATTGTGCATCATGGTCGACCAGTCGAGCAGGCCCGGCACCTTCCAGCGCGTATCACCCGTGCCGTTGCCCGCGATCTTCATGACGGCGGCGACCAGTTCATGGTCCCAGATCCGTCCATAGTCTGGGCCGGTCACGGCGCGCAGCTCGGTGCGCCCGTCTTCCGTCTCGAGCGTCTTCATCAGCTCGCCACGATGGTTGAGCAGTCCGTGCTGGAGGTTGATGCCGGCAAGCGCTGCGGGCAGCTGGCGCAGATAGCCGGAAGGCGCGCCGACCAGGCCGGCCAGCTGGCCGAACGACCAATGGGTCGGCGCCACCGGCGCATCGCGTCCGGGGATGATGAGCGCCAGCCGTTCGGCATCGTCGCGGCTCGCTTCGACCCGAACCTCGCGGGTCTCGACCGTGCGGGTCGAGGCGCGCGCGGCGCGCGCCTTTACCGCGGCGTGCAGCTCTGTGAGCGACAGGAAGCGCTCATCGTCCGGCCGTGAAAACCATTCCGACGAGACGCGGCCGATCCGCGACCCGCGTGAGATATCGACCTTGTAGCCGCGCGGACCGACCCGGCCTCCGGGGCTGGCCGGTTGCGGCGCGGGAATGGGGTTGAGGGCAGTCGCCATGGAATTTCTCCGCGACGGGCGCCGGCAGACTCTCTCCCGGCCCTAACCCGTCACGGCCCTCAGGCCACTCTCTTTCTCTCAAGCGGGGCGTTGCGGGGCGCAGCTCCCGCAGAAGGGGTACGGCCAGACGCGGCTGGACGTCAGGGAAAGCCTTGCCCTTCCCGGGTCGCACTCAATTTTTAGCTGGTGCCGCTTCACCACAATGCAGATGTCCGAAATTTGTTGTTGTTTTTCGGACAATCATATATGTGCATTGTCCGAAATATGTAGGTAAGTTTCGGACATGTCCACCGACCTCAAATCACAGTTGCAGAAGCGCATCGCCAAGGGCGTGCCGCGTTCGGTCTGGACGCCGGTCGACTTTATCGACCTTGGGACCAGAGACGCGATCGACAAGGTTCTGCAGCGCCTGGTCAAAACAGGCGATCTGCGGCGTATCGACCGGGGGCTCTACGACCAGCCTGGCATCAACAGCCTGACGCGACAGCCCGACGCCCCAGACCCACGGCAAGTGATCGACGCGATCGCACGGCGCGACCAGATCCGTATTCTGGTCGATGGCATGACGGCGGCGAACGATCTGGGCCTGACCAACGCGGTCCCGTCCAAGATCGTGGTGCATACCGACGCGCGGCTGCGCTCGATCCATCTCGGCAACATGATCATCGCCTTCAAGCAGACCGCAGCCAGCAAGCTCTATTGGGCGGGGCGTCCGGCGATGCGGATCGTCCAGGCGCTGCACTGGCTGCGCGACACGCTGTCCGACCCTGACGACTATGCGGATCTGAAGGCAAGGATCGACGATATCCTGCATAGCGGCCCGCATGCCACGAAGGTCCGCAACGATTTGCGTGACGGCCTCACGACACTCCCGGCCTGGATGCATGATTTCCTCAAACCCCTGCTCACCGCGAGACGTGCCGCATGAACGCCGCCTATGAAACGATCCTGGCGGCGGACGACGCCACGCGCGCCGGCCTGTTCACCGCGACCGCGCAGCGTATCGGCACCACGCCGCAGAATGTCGAAAAGGACTTCTGGGTATGCTGGACCCTCGATGCGCTGTTCAACGGTTTGCCCGATGGCCCACGCCTCCTTTTCAAGGGCGGCACGTCGCTCTCCAAGGGCTTCGGCCTGATCCGGCGCTTCTCGGAAGATATCGACGTGACGGTGTTCCGGGACGATCTGGACGAGGCCTATTCGGTCGAGGACCTACAGGCGATGACAGGCAAGAAGCGCGACAAGACGCTCGATGCCATTCGAGAGGCTTGCGAGGCCTTTATCAACGGCCCGCTCCTTACCGATCTGAGCGCGATCGCGGTCGAAGCCGCGGCACGCAGCGGCCTGCCCGAAGGCGTGCTCAAGATCGTGCCGGACGAGAACGACAAGCAGACCCTGCTCGTGCAATATCCGACCGCAACCGATCCCGATCCCTATATCCCCAAAGCCGTGAAGATCGAATCCGGTGCCAAGTCGGCGCTCGACCCGAACTCCGTTCGTTCGATCCGGCCATATCTCGAAGCGGACGCGCCGGGCATTGATCTGGAAGTGGCCAACATCACTATCGTCGATGCCGAGCGGACCTTCTGGGACAAGGTCGTCATCCTCCACGGCCTGCGGCATTGGTATGAAACCAAGGGAGTGCTGCGCGGAGGCGGCAACCGCATCTCGCGACACTATTACGATCTGCACGAAATGATGCAGGCGCCGGAGGGCAAGGCAGCGATCGCCGATGCAGCGCTCGGCACCGATTGCGTCGCGCACGCGCGGATGTTTTTCAATCGTCCGGCGTTCGACCTGGCAAGCGCCAAGTCACCGACGTTCACGTTGGTACCGGAGGGCGACATGTATGATGCGCTGAGACAGGATTATGCAGCAATGACCGGCATGATCTTCGGTAGCGCGCCGAGCTTCGAGGCAGTCATTGAAAGCATCGCCGACCTCGAACATCACATCAACGCCATCGCCAGCTGAACGCAGTAGACGGCCGCAAAATGGTCGAGGCCACGATCACCGGCGGTTAAGTTCGGAAAGAGCTTCCTCCCCAAAGCATCATTCTGGCACCAGACGAAGATTGCGACGGTGAATCCAGCCTTCTACCGGGGCATCCGAGCTGTAGTCATAGACCGCGACACGCGCCCAATCGCCACGGCCCTCCCGCACCTCTACCCATTGGTCGGAGTAGACGATCCGGATCACCAGGCCGTGCCGCTCGCCACCCGCAGATTGGCTCGACCGTGGACATAGCGGATATGCTGGCGTGGTTCGGCATCGCGCGACGCCGCAAGATCCTCGCGAAGCGCTTTGATCTCTGCAGTCGCTGCCACAATGTCCTTGTTGGGTTCGGGCTCACCGCGAAAGGGAATGAGTTCAGGGTAAAGCGCCAGAATGCCAACAAGGACACCAATCAGCCCGATAATTGCGTTTCTATCAATTGGTGAGGTCGCCCAACTGCGGGCGCCCCTGATCAATCGAACTACGGTTTCGAGCAACGCGATCCGCTCAGCTGGCGTCGTCTCGTCATCGTCCAGGGCTTCGATCGCATCGAGCACCGAGTTGAAGAAGGGAGCTTCGCTTCGATCAGCATCATATTCGAGAAGAAGATCGGATGCTGCACCGCGACCGATCTCGCCGTCCAACGCAAGCGAAGCAATCGATTGATAGCCGGGGCGGTACATCGCCGCTGCTTCGTGCTCGAACGGCGTCAGCACGGACGATGCAGTCAGACCTTGCGCGGCCGCGAGAACCGAACTGGAAATGCCCAGGCCCAGCATTCGGCTCACCTCAGTCCATCGATCAGAATCCATCCGGTTCAGACCGAGGTATTTGGAGAGATTGCCGATCGCGCCGATCTGGCTGTTGGCAGCGAACAGCTTGCTGAGCGTGTCATGCTCGCGAAAGACCCTGCCAAGCCCGTCTCCACGTGCAAAGTGTTCGAGGCCAGCTTGGCCGATCGTGCCCAAGTTGATGCTATCGAGGCCGCGGCTCAGCTGGGTCAGTTTGTTGTGGCGATTGAGTTCGCGCATCACAGATCCGACACCGAGCGTCTCGGTAAGTCGGCGTGCTGCATCTTTCTGGCCGGCTTCAAAATCCAGCTGGTAGCGGCGCGCACCGGCCAAAAGACGTTCGCTTGGCTTACCCTCGTCACCGGTCACGGCCAACTCAGGGATTGGCCCCGTTTCGGCATTGCGCTTCCTGCGCGCGCCAAGCGAGCGGAAGACCGGGCCCGCCGCCAAAAGCAATTGTTCCGCAACCGCTTCGAGCTGATCGGTGTCCAAGGCGTCGACGATGGCTGCGTTCAGGCCAGGCCCGTCTGCCTCCTCGAGATTGTCAGGCAGTGCCACGCGCTCGCGCAATAGGATACGCAGAAATTCAGCTCCATCCTGCCAGCGACGGGCCCGCTCGCCGTCTCCGAACCATTTGAGGAAGGAGACGGTCCGGATACGAACCGCTACTTCACCGATGCCCGGCAACACAGCTTTTGCCGGCTTAAGGGCCTGGGAGATATCGAAGCCCTTGCGCGGCGGATTGTCGGTCATGATGTTGGACTAGCACCGTGAGGAGAGCCGCAGCAAAGGCTAGATTGCTTGAAGATGGCCGTCCTTGATCGTTTGCAGAGCGTCCGAGCTTGCGGTTCTACTTGAGGAGCGCTGCGACGGGGCCTTTCTCTGCCTAAGCGGCAAGTCTCGCCGGAAAAGGCCGCTGCCGCACGAGATGCTATTTGTCGGCCGAGTACCTGCCTGGATCACGCAACCAGTCATCGATCGCGGACTCGCGCCAACCGGCACAACGCTCGCTGATAAGGATGTTCTTGGGAAAGGTGCCATTCTGCATTTTCCGGTACAAGGTCGAACGGCTTAAGCCCGTTCGCTCCAATACGGATTTGACCCGCAAAATCCTGTCGGGGGATTGGAACTGCATCTCGATCACCTCGCATTTTCTCAATGCGCGCTGGATGGGCGCCGCCATGAGATATTGAGATGTTTCAATGTCTTCTGGAACACTCCGCTGGGTCTCCTCGCGCGATTGGAAAGGTTCGGCCAATAATTCGTACACTGGCGCAGGGCCGTACCGAGATGACATGCACGCCAATGCTCCAAATCTTGAGCTGCCGCCTGACAGTTTCGACGGTGGACCAGGCCATCAGCCAAGCAGACTCGACATTGCAACGAGATCAACGCAGCATCCTCAGCGGAGGGGATAATGCTGACAATTGCGATCCTGCTGCTTGCGAGCGCACCCCATTCAGGCGGGACTGACGCCAATGGCTGCCATCGCGATCGCAAGACCGGAACACGCCATTGCCACGGTAAGAGGGGGAGCGCGCCGCCTCGCGCCCAAGCTCTGTCCGGTCGTTCTGTCTATTATCCCAACTGTGCCGCCGCTCGGGCAGCGGGCGCGGCGCCGGTGCGCGCCGGCGATCCCGGATATAGTCGCAAGCTCGATCGGGACGGTGACGGAGTCGGCTGCGAATAGGCTGCCCCGGCAACCCCGACGCGAAGCATCATCAAGGCCTGAACCGGATGTGTAATCTCTATCGCATGAAAGCCTCGCGCGCCGAAGTCGCCGCACATTTTCGCGCCGATGACAGCCCGTTCAACGCGGTCGAACTCGAGAAGGACTATGTCTCGCCCGGCCGTGAAGGCTGGGTGATCCGCGAGCAGGAAGGCGCCCGCATCCTCGATCGCCAGAATTGGGGCTGGCCCAACCCGCGCGGTGGCAAGCCAGTGGTTAATGTACGCAATTATGAAAGCCCGTTCTGGCGCTCTGCGCTACAGAATCCCGCACGCCGATGCCTCGTTCCCTTCTCCCAGTTCCAGGAATGGAGCGTCGATCCCGACCCTGTCACCGGCAAGAAACGGCCCTACTGGTTCAACATCCCCAGCCGTTCGATCGCGGCCTTCGCCGGCATCTGGCGCCCCAGCGAAGCCGGTCCGATCTACGCGTTCCTGACCTGCGGCTATGGCGATGAGCCCGCCGCCGCAGCCAACCACATCGTTGGCGCGATTCACCCGAAGGCGATCCCGGTCGTTCTCCATGACGAGGATTATGACCGCTGGCTGCGCGCGCCGCTCGACGAGGCACTGGGCCTCGCCTGCGCATTCCCGAGCCAGTTGATGGCGGTCGAGGGCTAGAGGTCTGCGCGAGCCCGCTGCTGCTTCTTTGCCTGGGGACCAGCCAACAACAGCTTGTGCCATTGCCGTGCGGCCAGACGCTTGCGCACCTTCTCGCGATACAGCGCGGGCGACAGCACGCAGCGCGTCCTATGCCGGTGCGTATTGCAGTAGAGGCAAGCGGCAACGATGTTCTTGAGCGTATCGCCGCCGCCTTCACCGCGCGGCTGCAGGTGTTCGGCGGTGGCCTGCAGCCAACGCAACGAGCGCTCCGGACGCTGATATTTCCGTGCAAAGCCAGGCAGGTCATTCAGCCACATTGGCTGGTCGCAATAGGCGCATTTGCCGCCCTGCTCGGCAAAGCGGACAGACTTCAGATCCTTTAGATTCGTCATCGAGCGTATTCCATTTGACGTTGTCAAATGTGGTTACGCTCCGACCGGAAATGGCCGTCCGAGGCTGATGAGCTGCTGCTCGCGTACAAAGCGGCTGATGCCGCTCCACAGTCCTCTGGCGAAGAGCGATGCTCCTTCACCGACGACATGGATATCTCCTTGATCGCGGGAAACAAGCGAGATTTTCGGCGCGCCCGAACGATGCTGGGACACTTCATCTCTCAAAACGCCATGCACGCCGAGCGGCTTAGCTACTTGGAGAAAAGCAGCACCGTGATCGCGATCAGCCCCAGGACGAGCGTCGCCCGTTCGAACGGGAGCGCGACATCCGACCGTCTGGTCGTCGAGTTCGGCACGCCACCGCCATTGCGCCGCTTCAACTCATCGCGATGGATCTTCGCCAGCGAAATGCCGGGGTCGCCATTCGGTGCCAGCCGGTCTGGTGCCCCATAGAGCTGCGGAACCTCGTGCAGGATATCTTTCTCGAGCCCCTTCGCCGCCTCTGCCCTCTGCTTCAGGCTGGCGCGAAACTCATCCGCATTCCTGGGCGACATCACAGCGCTCCCCAGGCGAGAGCGCGCGCAATCATCCGGCGTGGCTCAAGGGGAGAAGGCGTCGGCATCACATCACAGATATCCCGCGGTGCTTATCGATCGGTGAACATACGCGCCTTCGCACTTTCACAAGCGATCAGTGCTCGCGCACCGGGGTGGCCTGCGCCCAGCCGCGCATCTCGGGATTCTCGAACAGCCGCTTGAGCAAGGTCGCGTAGCGCTTGCCCAGATACTCGCCGGTCTTGCGCCGCTCGCTCGGAACTTCACCAAGCCCGCAATTGAAGTCCACCGTCGCGATCACGTCCAGCAGGGCGATGCGCACGATGTCAGGGCGGACAAACCCGCCACCGCTGCCCTCAATGCCGTCCATGTCGATCACCGTGTCGAGCACGAGGTTGAACAAGCGCTTCGAATAGTCGGCCTCTTCCGGTGTCAGCTTGCGATCCATCTCACCAGTTCCTCAACCGTTGCACCAGGCGCCCCCATTGATATTCGTGCTGCATCCACTCCGGGCGATCAGGCGGCGCACTCGTCGCCCTGAAATATCCCGGCCGACCCCGACAGACCCGGCAGTAGAGATGGCACCCAACCACCTCCATGTCGGGGTTCCAGCTATGACAGTGAAACCAGCGCACCAGCTTCGCAGGATCGAGAACACCTCGATGCGGACACGCGCCGCACTCGACCAGGAGGTTGGCCTTGGCGTGCGCATAGTCCGACAGGGCCCGTAGCCGCAGGTTGGCACCCATGTCACAGCATCAGCCTGAGCTGCGCCGGATCCTCGTGCCGATCCTCCTCAAGGATCGACCGCGCACGTTCCAGCGCCGCCTCTTCGCGCAGACGTTCATTTGGTGGGGTGATGCCGACCCGCGCCCAGGCGGGCGCGGAGAGAATAGTGGCTGCCAGCTCTACAGGTCCGACTTGGAGCATGACGGGAGTATGGAACAAATAAGGAACACCTTGCAAGGCTTGACCAGCCGCCCGAAGCCGATACCTGCGGTATCTCAACAGGGGGAGCTCAGCCCACTGCAGCACGCCATGAGCGCATTCGAACTTCCGGCCGACGACAATGCCCGACGCAATCGAAGCACCGCGTACGATAGCGATTCGCTCGATCGACCGTAACCCGCGAGGCGCTCCAGATTTCTGCGGATTTCGAAGATGTCGAAATTTGTACTTGGGCCGTTCTGCGCCCCCAAGCGGCCCTTGAGTTCGAGCCAAACGCCCCGAAAAGCTGCCGCGCATCGACCCGTTGCGTGGAATTTGACCAGTCCTGTGAGACTGCCCTGGCCAACGAAACACGGTGCAAATGGCATCTCTGGCAACTCCGGCAAAGCACGAGATTGTCTCGTCATCGAGTTCAGTTCAGAAGGCCAGTTTGACCAATTCTGTGCCTTGCGAAGCGACTAACACTCGACTTACGCTGAGGGGGGCGGTTGGAGCGTCTGCGCCAAGAGCGCCAAGCGAAATCCCTCCCTGCCTTCGAGCCTGTGCCAATAGGCGGCAATTTCGGGGCTGAACTTGTGATCCAGCCCCAGATCGCGCGCCGAGAGCAGGGCGAACCCAACGCACAGGTCCGCCATCGTGAACCGATTGCAGCATAGCCATTCGCGATCGGCCAATGCGCGGGTCAGGTGGCGCAAGCGCGACAGGAACCACTGGGTATAGTCGCCGACCGCTTGTTCCAGCCGACGCGCTTCGGGTTCGAGCCGGGTGTAGCGCAAGACGATCGTCTGCGGGAATGTCAGCGTCGCCTCGCTCCGGTGCAGCCAGTCGAGCCACAGCGGGTAGTCCGCCTCATCCGGCGTCACCGCGAGCGGGGTCGGGCCATAGCGCGTCGCGAGATATTGGGTGATCGCCGCCGATTCGGTCATTCGCACATCGCCGTCGATCAACAACGGTACGGTGCCGATCGGGTTGATCTCAAGATAGTCGGGGCAATGCACGCGCGGCGGGAACGGGAGGAGATGGAGCCGATAGGGAAGCCCCAGTTCCTCCAGCGCCCAGAGCGCGCGAAACGAGCGTGTGTCGGCGCAATGATAGAGCTCGATCATCGCTGTAGAACACGCTCCACGAACCGCTGAACGGCAGCGACTGTCGTCGCGACGCTGTCAGCCGAAACGCAGCGCGCATCGTCCTGTGCGACATGGTGATAGCGGTGGATGCCGAATGTGCCGGCCGCGGGGACGTAGCCGGCATGGATGATCTCGACCAGTTCGCCTGCGGAGAAGGCCGCGCTGTCGTAGGGCGCCTCATAGCCGACATGCCCCGCGAACACCGCGCGCGCGAGCGGCATATGCGCCGCATCCAGCGCCAGGAAACGCTGGCTGTCGATGCTGGGCAACGCGCGCCACTGGCCGACCGTTTCGTGCCAATCGCGGGAAGCGACATTGGCACCGAGGTGCAACCAGAAGTCGGTCTGAGCGGGTTTCGGCGTGAAGGTCCTGAGCGATTCCGCCGCACCCAGATACTCATATTCGTGGCCGGAATTGCAGACAAAGGCGAGGTTGTGGCTGGTCAGCGCCTTGCTCCCCCAACGCGCCACTGCCAGCCAGGCGGCGATCCCCCCGCCCCGCTCGCCCGCGCAGGTGAACCAGCCCGAACGCGGGGTCGATACGACCAGCCAGCGACCCTTGCCGCGATCGATGCGGCCGGTGAAGTTGAACGCGGGACGCCGCCCGCCCGCTCCGTCCACGATCAGCGTTGCCGGAGTGCGCGTCATGGCAGCGCCGAGGAACGGCCCCGCATCCTCGGGCGCGATCAGCGCGACCGGCCCCGCGAACATCGGCTTTCGCCCGTCGGCATTGAGCGCGATGATCTTGCGCGTCGGTCCGTTGGTGATCACGACCGCGCCCTTTGCACCTGCAGCGAAGGCGGCGTCGATCGGCTCGCGGATTTGCTTCGACATCGCGGACGACCAGCGACCGAACGGCAGGTCGATCAGCGCGATCGCATCCTTGAGCGGCCCGTCTGCGCGTCCCGCCGGGTCGATGCGGATCAACGGCCCGCTGATCCCGTCCGGTCCAGTGGGTACGACGATCGGCTGCGGCCAGAGCGTCGCCTTTGCCTCCCCGCACAGCAGTTCGGCGCGCTTGGTATCGAAATAGGGCGCGGAAAACCACACCCGCTCGACCGCGAAGCCGAGGGCCGCCAGTTCGCCCGCCATCCACTCGCCGCAAGCGGTGTCGCCCGCGCCACCGGCTTGCTTGCTGCCGAACCCGATATAGCGATCGAGATCGACGGCAACCTGCGCGCGCGCGCCGGTGGGAAGGGTCGCGGCTGCCGCCGCCCCGACGGGAGCCATCGCTCCCGCCGCCAGGAAGCTGCGTCGGCTTGAGGTCAGCATCCTATTCCTCCAATCGGGTCACGCGCAAACGCGGGACTTGCCCAGCGCAATGATGCTGACCAGCGAAATCAGGCACATCACCGCCAGATAGATCGCGATCGACAGGCTCGATCCATAATGCGCGAACAAGGCGGTGGCGATGATCGGCGCGAACCCGCCGCCCACCACCGAACCGATCTGATAACCGAGCGAGGCACCTGAATAGCGTACCTCCTTGGGAAAGAGTTCGGCGAACAAAGCCGCCTGCGGGCCATACATCATCGCGATGAAGATCAGCGCCACACCAATCGCGACCGTCACCCCCAGCGTCGATCCGCTGTCGATCAGCGGGAACATCGCGAACGCCCAGATTCCAGCCAGGATCGCGCCAAGCATGAATATCCCGCGCCGTCCGAACCGGTCGGACAGAGCGCCGCAGATGATCAGCGCCGGGATCATCGCCAGGCTGCCGACCATCACCGCAAACAACAACACCTCGCGCGCAATGCCGACCGTGGCGGTGCCATAGGCGACGGCATAGGTGATCGCGATATAGAAGCAGGTGTTGTTGGCGACAAACGCGCCGCCCGCGAGCAGGATCGTCCGCCAATGATCGCGCACCACGACCAGCAATGGCGATGCGGGCGGCTCATCGGCGGCCATTGCCGCCTCGACCGCCGTCTTTTCGTCTTCGGGCTCGACCACGTTCCAGTGGATATAGAGGCCGATGAAGATCAGCGCGATGCTGACCACGAAACCGATCCGCCAGCCCCAGGCGAGGAATGCGTCCGGGGCGATCGCCGCGCTGGCGATCAGGAATACGGTGTTGGCGAGAACGACTCCCAGCGGCACGCCGACCTGGACGAAGCTGCCGTAGAACCCCTTTTTATCCGCTGGGCCGCTTTCGATCGCGAGCAGGGCCGCCCCGCCCCATTGGCCGCCCACGGCAAGCCCCTGAAGGAAGCGCATCAGCACCAGCAGCAACGGCGCAAGGCTGCCGACCTGCGCGTAGCTGGGCAACAGGCCGATGAGCGTGGTCGCGCCGCCCATCATGAACATTGCGATCACCAGCGCCTTTTTGCGCCCGTGAATGTCGCCGAAATGACCGAACAACAGCCCGCCCAGGGGCCGCGCGATGAAGCCCACCGCAAAGGTGCTGAACGCCGCGATCTGCGCGACCAGAGGGTGCATGTCCGCCGGAAAGAAGACTTTGGGAAACACGAGCGCCGCAGCGGTGCCGTAGATGAAGAAGTCATACCATTCGACGGCGGCACCGGCCGACGCGGTCGCGGCGACCTTCATGCTCGGTTTCTGGACGGATTGATGCTGTGTTGCCACGCGGGCCTCCCCTTCGGGACAGAATAACAAGGACGGCGGGCCGCGCCAGCCGGCACGGCCCGCCGCTGAGTGGGTGGCTTACCAGCGATAGGAGCCGGTGACCCCGATGGTACGCGGGCGATTGTAGCGCACCGCATAGGGTGCGCCGTTGGCCTGATAGAATTTGAGCGTCTCGACCTGCTCGTCGGTCAGGTTCCGCACGAACATCGCAATCCGGAACCGGTCGATATCCAGCCCGGCGCGCACGCCGAAAATGTCGTAGTCGCTCAGCGGAATATAGGGCGTCGCCACCGTCACGGTGTCCTGTCCTCCGCCGCGCTGGCCGGTATAGTTGAAATTGACGAACCCGGTCACGTTCCCGGCGATTGCGCGGCGATAGTTGATCGTGCCGGACATCGTCCAGTCGGGGATCTGGGCGACCGGCGTATCTTCGATCGGCAGGCCCGCCACCCCGGCCGGCACTTCGGCGAAGCGCGCGCGCTGGGTCGAGCCGTTCGCCTCCAGCGTGAGCACGCCGCCAGCAACGCGGAAGCGCGCGTCGAGCGCGGCCTGAAGCCCCCGCGCATGGATTGTCCCGCCATTGACGTTGAAGAATTGCTGGCCGGTCCCGCATGCATTGAGCAGGGTGCAGCCATCGTTGATGCTGGTGATCGCGTCATGGGTACGCGAGAGATATCCGGTCATGCGGAAATTGACGTTCCGCGCCAGGCTGGTCTTCACGCCGATTTCATATCCGACCGTGCTCTCATTCTCATAGGTCGTCTGAAACGGGTTGGGGGCGTTGGCATTGAAGCTGCCGTTGTTCACGCCGCCCGCGCGATAGCCAGTTCCGACCTTGGCATAGAGCAGGGTCTGGTTTTCGCCGGGGATCTTGTAGCTGGCGGTGAAGGTATAGGCAGGCTGATCGGCCTTGAACACGAAGGTCGTCGCCGGCACGTTGACCGTGTTGGTGTAGAGCAGGAACCCTTCCTGCGTCGCGGTCTTGTAATCGTGCGTGAAGCGAGCTTCGCCATTCGCCGTGAAGTTGCCGAACGCATATTGCAGCGAGGCATAGGCGGCGACGGAATAGATGCGCTGTTCGGTGCGGCGGTCGGTGCCGAACGCCAGCGGGAACGTCGCGGGGCAGTTCACCGAACCGGGCACGCGGACGCATTCGGGCATGGTCGGCGTGCCGGTACACACCTGATTGACCAGGTTGAACGCACAGGGCGACGTGGCGCTGGTGATGCGATAGCTGTCGCGCTGATACAGCCCCTCCGCCCCCGCGATCCAGGTCAGCTGGCCATCGGCGCTCGCGCCGGTCAGGTGGATGTCCTGATACAAAGTGCGGTTGCGTGAATCGGTGCGAACTTGCGCAAAGGGATAGATGCCTATCTGGCCCTGCTGACGCAGGTCGACCAGCGTCGGTAGATCGACCGCCGAGGCGAATTGCTGGGTCGAATGCCAATGCGTCGCCATCGAGGTCGATTCGAGCTTGGCCCAGTCGAAATCGTAGCTGGCCATCAGCATCACGCGCTGGACCTTTTGCTGCATTCCGTCATCGCCGCTATGGCCGATGCTGTACCGGTCCTGGGTTAGGCCGAGCGGAATCTGCGCGCTGGTCCCCGCGGGAATGTTGAGGCGGTTGACGAAGGTCGGCAGTGCCAGATCCTGAGCATCAACGAGCAGTGTCACGTCGACCGGTCCGCTGCGGTACCGAATCTGGCCGCGCGCGGTCCAGCCCTTGGTCTGGTCGTAATAGCTGTCCTGGGTGGGGTTGTAGTAAAAGCCCTTGGACTGGGTGAACGTCTCGAACCCCACACGCACCGCGACCTGATCGCTGAGCGCCTTGTTCCCGACCGCGGCGAGGCGATTCTGGTTCTGGTCGAAGGTGAAGGTGTTGCGAATATAGCCGCTGTCGCGGAACTGCGGCTTGGCGAGCACGATGTTGACCACGCCGAATTCGGAATTGCGCCCGTAGAGTGCGCCCTGCGGCCCCTCCAGAACCTCGACCCGTTCCAGATCGAAATAGTCGAGCGTCTTGAAGTTGCGCCCACCCAGCACGCTCGCCCCGGCATAGGCGCCGTTGACGAACAGGCCGACGCCGGAATCGGCACCGGTGGCACGCATCGTTCCCGAACCGCGGATCGACACCTCGCCCAGATTCTCGCTCGACACATCGTTGAAACGCACGCCGGGCACGCTGCTCAACAGATCGGTGCTGCCCGCCACCGGGCCGCGCGCGTCCAGCTGCTCGACGGTCACCGCCGAAATCGTGCCGGGGACATCGCGCAGGCTTTCTTCGCGACGCCGCGCCGT
>FUFK010065820.1_pt1 | contig 30931 bp, 27 predicted proteins | sample 1021851 | NCBI WGS metagenome assembly FUFK01 (sample SAMEA51879418, study PRJEB19060) | metagenome | reverse complement strand
CGGCGGAGTGGGCGTGTAGCATAGCCTGGATAATGCACTGGCCTCCTAAGCCAGGGACCGCGGGTTCGAATCCTGCCGCGCCCGCCATTAACCAAAGGCTAGGCCGTGCTTTCTGCCAGACGTTGCGGCCTTGTGTAGAAAATTCTCGAAGGGGATTCTGGCGTGCATTGTGCTACGAATCTGAGTATCGCAAACCGCCAATGCAGAAAGTAACTCTGAGCGTAGTTCGTCGGGAAGTGAAAGGCGGCGGCCGACGAGGACATCATGAAGTTGAGAAATAATATCGTCAGCGTCCAATCCATGGTCGTTCATCAAGCGATCAATCTCCGCTATTGCGCCGCCCAAAACCTTGGAACGGCGTCCTCTAACATTCTCCCATCTCCATTCAACAACGCGGCCGCGTAGCGCAAGTTCCAGAAGATGTCTTCCCGCTTGCAATGTTGTTGCCTGGACCAAACGATGTACTGCGGACCTGTCGTCTGTCAAGTCCCGTGCGTTTAACATCTCTAACGTGAATAGGGCTTTTCGTAAATTACCCTCAGCTACATACACCAAATCACCTAGTACGCCTTCATCTACAGAGAATTTTTCTGATTTGGCAATTGATTGCATTGTATTGATTGCAACCTCTCTTTCTGTAGAAGGGATGCGAATCATTTGGGTTCTAGATCGGATCGCATCGATGAGACGTGACGGTGCTCTAGCGACAAGGATGAATCTACTAGCCACTCCTACCGTTTCCATCATTCGGCGAAGGTATGCTTGTCTAATTCCCCCAAGATGGTCGGCGTCTTCAATCACCAATAATCGGCTAACAGGAATTCTACCCGGCTCGATTTCTAATTCGGCTCCAGCCGGTGCTACATCTCCTTCTGAGGCTGAAATGATGCCGCGATCGTAGGCATCTAGACTCATACGGCCGGCCAATGTATCAGTGGAGCCCGCTCCACTTGGCCTAAGGAATTCCTCAAACTTAGCCATTGCACCACGGGTTCGCATTAAGTCTCGGGCTTGCAAGATATGTGTGGTAGATTTCCACCCTGGGCCTAGCATCTGGCGCGCTACCAATCGCCAGGAGGCTGTTTTTCCAACTCCTGCTGGCCCTGTAATCAGGAGGTGTGGAGGTTCAGGGGACAAACTGACGCCCCTCAGTGCTTCACGGACGTTTGTCGGGACTGCTAAGTCATTGAAACTACGCGGAGCATGTGTACTCAGCCAACTCGCCACGTATCAGCGTGAATTAGGCGGGTCTTGAACTCCGCGCCATTACTTCCACAGGAAGAATGTGTATTCAGCGCGCTTTCAGAATTTTGTAGCCACGGTCGGTTCCTTCCTTTCGCGGCTTGACGAAAATTCGATAGCCACATTTGTGGCAGGACTTACCGACTGTTCCTACTTCTATCCACTCAATGTGTCCACAGCGAACACACTTGTATCGTGGTTCTAGAGAGTCCATTGGGGAGTTGCAGTGATTGCAAGATACGTTACCGTCTGGGTCGTACGCCTTCCTGTCTGTGCGGTTGCAGGAGCGGCACTTGTAGAGTGTAAGCCTGTTCGCCATCGGGCCGGCGACCAACCAGCCCTTCTTCAATCTGCTCATCGGGAAATTGGGCCCTAAAGGGCCCTGCGGCAGATATCTACGAAGTTCTCGAATATCTTTGCTCCATACTCGGAGTCATTCACTTCTGGGTGAAATTGAAGTCCAAATCTGTCCAATGTTGAGTTTTCCATAGCCTGAATTTCGCAGGACTCGCTGCTAGCTGTAATTCTGAAGCCTTCGGGCAATTCCGTGACCTCGTCATTGTGACTCTCCCAAACGGTCTGAGATTCTGGAGTTCCGTCGAATAGTGGCCCTCCTCCATCGATAAGATTGATTGTTGCTGCACCAAACTCAGGCGCAGGGGCTTCAGCGGCTCGACCACCATAATGTCCGGCCATGAATTGGTGGCCGGCACAGATCCCTAAAATCGGAATATCCAATTCAAGATAGGCCGCACAATTTCCTAACTCTCCTGTTAATCCAACGCGGGCGGCGCCGCCAGAAAGAACCAATCCGTCTAATTTTCGAAGTTCAGAGATCGGTGTGTCGTTGGCGAGAATTTGGGTATCTACTCCCATGTAACGTAACATACGCCATTCTCGATGTGTCCATTGGCCGCCGTTGTCGATTACATCGATGACAAGGCGGCCCTCACTCATACAGAATTGCGGAAGAAGAAGGGTGATGAACAATGCCCCGTTTTTACCTCCATCACTAATGCCAAATTGTGAAAATATCAACACCCACTCCCCGCGAGCGATTGAAATACAGAACGGTAGTCGTCCCCAATCCTGCCCCGATGGTGTAGTGGCCTATCATGAAGCCCTGTCGAGGCTTCGACCCGGGTTCAAATCCCGGTCGGGGCGCCACTAATTCTCGTCTCCCCACCAGTTTTCTTCTTCCTCAGTTTCTGGTTCTGAATTTGATGAAATGTGGTCTTGATGTTTATGACAATAATCTGTCATTCGAAAATTTCCTGTGTTACATCCAGGTACTGAACACTTTCTTGACATTAGTGCTTGGCGTTCTGATGGAGAGATCATTTCATGGCTTATTTTAGAATCCGGTATAGTGTCAGATTTTTCCCCTGTTGTTTTTGGCCATAGATACATAATCAGGGTGATGAATAACATGCCTAAGCCTAAACTTGACTGAAAAAACAAAATAAGCAAAAATAAGCCGACCAGGGAAACAGCCATCTTGTTGTTTCTTTCCCGTCTTTTTTCGATTTCTTCCAAGACCCTTGCATGTTCTTCTGGATTGTCTTTGGCTTCTTCGAGTTTCTTTTTTTCCATGTTTTTGTGCATCGAATCTCCCGCAGCATCGGCGGCAATCGCTCCGAGAATTTCTATTACCACGCTTTACTCTGTGTATATCGACCGAAAAAGATAGTGCCGTCATTAACTACCATTCATGCCAAATGCATCATGGAAAAATGATGTCAGACGATTTTCGTATTCTTCGGAGTCACTCCACATCGCATCGACGTGTGCCCTGTCTTCAACATACCAAGTTTCGACATTGCCGCCATTCTCAATCACCCTCTCCTCAAACCGTTCTGAGTGTTGAACGGACACTCTGGTGTCCTCGAGTCCGTGTGTAAGGAAAACTGGACGATCTCCAGCGGCATCGGCAGCATGGATTGGGTTTCGTCCATCGAGATCGGTGCCTGCCATCCAACCTCCAACTGTGATTGCTGCTCCTCCAAGGAAAGCAGGGAAGCCCATCCTTCCCAATTCATTGCGGACAACTAGCGGGAAGTCCAGAACTGCGCTATCAAGCCACATAGCTGCGATACCTGGCTCGTCCTCGAAGGCAAAGGCTGCTGTTCCTCCAAGTGAGATTCCGATCAAACCTACTTCTCCTGCTTGGTATCCTTTGGAATCAATTAGCCAATCATACGCTCCAAGAATATCGACATACTCAACCTGTCCTACTGCAATATAGTCACTGACTTGGTCGCTGTAACCGTAATTCCTCAAACTAAAGGAAAGCGAATTGATGCCTCCCTCGGTAAGGAAGGCTTGCATCAGTAACATTTCTGGTTTGCAATTCCCGTTAGAGGGCATTCCGTGAGTCAGGATAACCACTGGTGCTTCCGGATCAACTTCGACATACCATCCTCTGAGGGTAATCGACTGGTCGTCTCCTCTGGGAGGGAAGCTTGCATTTTCATAGGAGTCCATTTGGTACGGACTAGCATCGAAGTTTTGCCTAATGGCTACTCTCTCTTCTGCAACCTCTCCGGTTCCAAAAGATTCCCAATCATCGAAAGAAGTCCACGAATCTGGGTGATTGTCCTCCCAAACATAGCAACCGGGTTTTGCGGCTATTGCTTGGGATGCGATAACATATCCTAGACCGAGATAGACTGTGGGAAGTACAATCATCAGAGCTACTGTAATTTGCACAGGTCGGCTCTTTGGGTCGATTTTCATAACCGGCCGTTAGGGTGTACTATTTTGTAACTTATTGACTACCCAAGAGTTGAGTTTTTCTCTCTCTATTTTTGCCTCATGCCCTTTGTCAACAGGAAATTCTTCTCCGAATAGCATAATTTCGAGTTTCAAATTTTTCCCATGCAATTCTGAAAGGTTAGGTAACTGTTCTATAATCAAAGACTTTGTTTTCGACCAGTTTTTGTTGGATTTTTCGACCAATAAAATTGGGGTATCGTTTTGTAATCCCTGAACAAGTGCTGTTCTTATTCCAATTTTTGAGTTGAAGAACTCTTCAATCTGTTTTGTGTAAAGGGATGAGCCGTCTACTAATTCTACTGAATGTGATTTTCTACCTACAAGCCAAATCTTTCCTTCTTCGTCTCTGTAACCTAAATCTCCTGTTCTATGCCATTTTGTCTGGTCGGTATTATCGATAGCCCACGATAGCTGGCCTCCGAAAGCATCTTCATCTTCTCCAATCAAATATGAGTAAACTACAGGGCCATTAACCGCTATTTCTCCAATTGGAATTTGTGATATTAGGTCCGATTTTTTCATGATGGGTAAATCATTGAATTCTGCTGAACTATCGTATGACAATATTCTCAATTTCACGTCAATAGCCTCTCTGCCTAAACATACACCTCTTCCTGAAGATGTGTGATGTTCAGTTTCTCTAATCGTAGAATATGGTGCGTAGCACAGGGGAAATCCTTCGGTGGCGCCATAGACCAAATGAAAACCACCGTCCGATGGGCGGTCATCAGAAAGATGAGGTTCTATTATTTCGGCAACTTTTGCTGCTACAGATTCTCCGCCTACATACAGTCTCCTAACTGTGGGCAACATCTTATGATTCTCAGATCGAGGTTCTGTAGCAATATAACCTGCTAGATTGATTGCCGAAGGTGGTGAGAGAAAGACGGTCGTTGCTTTCCATTTTTTGCAAGCAAGGACGATGTCTATTCCTGTGGTCTGTTTTGGTGATGACATGTTTACTATTGATGTGATGCCAAGAATTGGATGGACTAGCAGAGTTCCCCCTCTACCGTAGAATATGTCTCTTTCAGTAAGGCCCTGTGAGTGTAATACTTTCAGATGGGAATGTAACATACTATGAGTATAAATTACGCCCTTAGCGGGACCGGTGGTTCCCGTTGTATACTTCACAAAAGCAGATGTTTTACCCCAGTCTAGGTCTGAGTTTATTTTGAATGATTTAGGGCTTAAATGGTTAGAGAAATGTTTCTTTAATTTTGAAAATTTAAGTTCTCTTTGTGGCTTGTTTGAAAGAAGGAAAAATTTGCTAACTATGAGGCTAAATGTAGAACCGATAATCCCCCTCGGATTTGCTCTTTTCAGAATTTTTCTTAATTCTCTTCTTCCAGATCTACTACGAATATTCAGGCTAGGGAGGAGTAATGGAACTGCACCTGTTTTCAGCATGCCATAGAGGAGGATGACAAAATCGATACTGGGCTTAACCAATACAAGTGTAACAACACCACTGTGGAATCCATGGCGCCAGAGAAAATTTGCAGCTCTGCTACTTTTTTCTTCTAATTCTTTGAAGGTTATTTGGTCGTAATCGGCCTCGAGTGCGTCTTTTTTAGGGAATATGAAAGCTATCTTGTCTGGGTTTTCATCGGCTTTCTCTGCAAGAGAACTGAGGATATTTTTCAATTCGTTTCCTCCAGAGGACTTAGCCACGCTTGGAAGGAGCAAAGGCGTAGTGTAGAACTGTAGTCTCGCTTAATTTTCAGAGAGGGTGATGGTTTGTCCGGCATTAGTTTTGGAAGTGAAGAAAGAATCAACTCATTTGCCTGCTCAATTTCTGATTCCTCTACTATTGCCCTGCCTCTAATCATTGAAGGGGAGGTTCGGTCCAATAATGGAATAATCTCCGGAAGGAATTCTATCGTTCGGTGAGGTAGGTTGACTAATGCTAGATCCCATCTTCCAGTGATTTCCTCTTTCTTGGACAAAGTTAGTGCATCTGCCAAGCCGACCAGTCGGTTTTCGTGAACTTGTTGAAGTTCAATTGCACCCTCTGGATATGGTCTCCTATCCCACTTTGAGAGATTTGTCATGAGGAGTTTGACTGCGTCTGGGTTAAGGTCGGTGGCGAGTAAATCAGAGACTAAATTTGGTTCTGCGAGTAATGTCGCAAGAGCGGGGCCAACCCCGCAAAATGGGTCTGCTATTCTCAACGGTCGGCCAAGTTCTTCTCGTAATTCTTTGGCTAAGGCGAGGGTTTCGAGTCTCTCTGTTTGTAATTTAGTAGAGAAGTATGCCTTGGTTGGATCACATCGAATAACTCGCCCGCTTTCTTTCACTGCAACCTCGGTAGTCAGGAGTTCTGGGGGCGCGAATTCTAGGCTTGGACCGGCTAGAATTCTGTCGGCTAATCTGGCACCTATGGGCTTCAGTTGTCTGATTCTGAATTCCCCTTCTACGCCATCATCGGCTAATAACAAGCGAATATGAGGGTGGGCCCCGAGTTTTGCTCTCGCAATAGAATCTGTAAATTGGGCAACTTGATCATCTATTCTGACAATCATCATGTCCCCTACAAATTCGTGATTTGATGGCCAAGCATCTCCCATTTGCTCTATCGTGGTCTCGTCTACTTCCGAGGCAAGTAAAGCCAACCAATCAGTCTCAATTTTTTCATCCGGAACTCCTTCATGCATTACGATAGGATATTCTAGAGCCTTTGGTAATTCCAAAGGTGCGCCTACATCTAGAGGAATTAGGCGAGAGAGACCGTCTTTACTGGAGAATACACGATGGCTAACAGAGCCCCATCCGCGGGCGCGAACGTGGCCTAAAACAGCCTCGACCTCGCGATTCGGGACGACCAAGTGGCGCATCATGTTGATGACGGGCAGGCACGCCCCCCGCTTCACCATGACGGACGGCGGGCTCCCTCCAGGTCTCTGGCTAATTGGCCTCGGACCGGGTGATCTTGGGTTGATGACGGCCGATGCCATAGAGCATGCTAGAGCCTGCGATTATCGATTTTTAGAAGGCTACACTTCAACCCTGCCTGATGATCAAGAAGGGCGATTGGAGGGTTTGGTTGGCCAATGGAACAGGGCAATGCGCCCTATGGTCGAAGACCCTTCTGAAATTTTATCGCTAGCGACTGAGAAGTCGGTTGCTTTGATGGTTGTAGGTGATCCTATGCAAGCAACTACTCATGTCGACCTAGAATCTCATTGTGCCGAGCAAGGCATCGATTTCTCTGTTATTCCGGGTCTTTCTGCGATCTCTTTGGCGGTTTCATTATCGGGTCTGCAATCATATCGTTTTGGCCGACAAGTTACACTTCCATTCGCCTATGGAGATTACCTTCCAACCTCTCCGTTGGAGATGATTGATTCCAATTATACCAACAATTTGCATACCTTAGTATTGCTAGATTTAGACCCCACAGGGATGGGTGTTGAAACGCCTAAACCTATGCAACCAAAACAAGCCGTTGAAATCCTAAAGGCGATGTTTGAGAAACTCGTTGAACACGAAGGAAGTGTGCGAGAGAGTATGACTGCTGCAATTGCAAATTGGGACGCAATTTTACTCAGTGATCTCGGAACTGCCGACCAGAGAATTGTTTCCGGTGATTTAGATGATATAGCGAAATTGTCTGATGGGCGGATACATTGTTTGATTTTACCCGCCGAATTCGTGGGTTTGGAAAGAGAGGCTTACGAGCGCAGGCGATACCAAGCATGAAGCGAGGAACATGGAGGAGACAATATGGCACGACCACCCGCCGAAGTGAGTTTTCCGGGCGATAAAAATCGCAAGAGAAAGGTTCGTGTTCGTGGAATAAAAAAGGCCTCAAAGCAGATTCAACAGAGAATTGATCGGAATCTCGAGACATTGTTAGATAATCCTGAAATTTTTGTTCCTGATATTGAATGTGAATTGGGTAAACCTCGCAGGGATATGTTGGCTGCCACTTTACGGGATATCGATGCCATTTCGAAGAAACGGAATGACCGTCGATGGTTAAGCAAGAGAATGGTGAAGCGAAGAGGAGATGTTGTTGGAAGGGCATTAGCTGGTAGTTTACTTGCTGCTGGTGAAGCAGATACATCGACAGTTTCTGTATACAACAGCCCAATTTATGGCGCGTCGAGTTTTATTCGGAGAGGGAATGGCAAACAGTCTCACATGGTTGGAATTCAGAATTATACCCACCCCCGACTTAGGTTGTTGGTTTGGGATGACCATGCCAAGGCGGGTTGGTGGTTCTTTTCCTGGGATGGCGGATTTGTTTGTTCAGGGCAAGAACCTATGGCACCTTCCGAATGGATTGAAGACAGTTTGAAAAAATCAAGTATTGATTTGAGTGGGAATGATGTAAGGTTCACCAAGGGTTTGGAGTTGAAGATTGTTGAGGATAATCAATTCACAGATTCCGGTTGGTTGAAACTAGAATTTGATGGAATAAAAGTTGGAATTACTGGTGCTACATTAGCAAAGACTGGGGAGAGCCCATTCGTTCCCTCGATTGCCCTCGGTATGATGCCCCCCAAGATGTCGGCAGTCGCTGAGGCGGACTGGATGTGGAGACCTGCTGGTTGGCCAAGTGATAGGGAGTTGCCTAGTGAAGCGAGAGAAAATCTCGATGAGGTTTTGCTCGCTTGGATGAATCTCGCACTTACCGATGATAAACTCGCGCGCTCATGTAGAAACGCCATTTTAGGTTCGATAGAAGAGGGTTATATCACAGGAAATCATTGGTTTGATGTTGATTCACGTGAAGATTTCCTCTCTCATATGCAAGGCACCGAAGATGAAAAACAAGCAATTGGGATTGTTTTGGATACTTTGGAAGGAGGGGTTTTGGTTCGCTCGGACGGGGTTGTCTTGGAATCTGAAAATGATGTAATTCGATTTGAAGACAGTTCTTGCCATCCAGTATTAGTTGCTCTATGGGAGGATAATGGAATGGATATATTGCAATCTATGTTTGGCCTAGAAGGGGAAGAGGCAGAAACGATATACACTAAACAAGCCAAAAGAAAACAGGGCTTTGGCGCGTTCCTAAGAGAACTCAATGAATCCGTATCTTCGGCAAGAAAACTTGAGAGATTACCTTGGGAAGAAGGAGTTTTACCTTCACCCCTAGACTTTGCAGAATCACTGATCAGGAAGGCAGCTGAGGACGGTGTGGCTTCCACGGTTGCTATGTGTCGAAAAGCAAAGGGTTTGGATTCTGCAATGGGGTGGGCTTGGCTCGTTGTTCACGATCGAACCGAATCGGATGCTTGGAGATTCGATGAAGCGAGTCGAGACAAAGGAGGAGATTGGGTTCCAGCGATGACTGCTCTATGGGATGCTGCTGATTCCTTACTCAACAAAGACGTTCTAGATGCGAAGGAAGACTATGTCAATTCAATGAATTGGTTGGCCGAAGTATCGGGTAGTCAGTGGTCTGCTTAATGAGGAAGAGCAACCCAAATTGCCACTAGGATGAGCGAAGTACCTAGAACTCCATTCAAGATTCTAGCCTTTTCTGGAGAAGAGAAAATTTTGCTTAATCCCATGCCAAATGCTGCCCAAGTCAGAACCGCTGGATAACCAATGGCGGCATTGATTGCAACTAGCAGAATCTTTCCCGATGCCCCGCTTCCAAAGAGTAGTCCCCAACTCGTCATCATTACGAGGAAATGTATCCATGCTTTCCCATTGACAATTTGTAGAATCAGCCCGGTTTTGAAGCCAAGTCGCTCGGTTTCCTGGGATTCTTCCAATTTTGGATTGGAGGTTGCAACGTTCCACCCTAGGTAAGCGATATATGCCGCACCTACCCAAGTTAATGCCTGAAAAATTTCTTGATTTTCTTCTATGTAGACCGTGCCGAGACCTACTGCCACCCCCAAACTAGACCATCCGACTAACATTCCGAGAGTCATTGGAATTGATGCACGAAAACCATGTTGTGACCCATGCGCCGCACAGAGTAGATTGTTTGGCCCTGGGGTGAAACACATCGGCACTATGAACACTAGCAGAGCAACGAAATCTGCTTCATTCAAGCCCACACCTCAAGCCAATGTTGCAAGAAGTTGTTCTGTTTCTGTAAGTGCAGATGAAATGTCGTTCCAAAGATCTTCAACGTCCTCGATACCGACGCTCATTCTCACAAAGCCGGGAACTATTCCTGCTTGGTTTCTAACATCTTCAGGGACGAACATGTGGCTGGAATTGAATGGGCATTCAACCAAGCTCTCAACGCCGCCTAGGCTTGTTGCTTCGAAGATAATCTCTAGACTTCTCATGAATTTCAAGGCCGCTTCATCTCCTCCTTTCACGACAAATGAAATCATCCCTGTTCCTTTTGGAACGATTCTTTGAGCTACTTCATAATCTGGGCTACTTGGAAGGCTAGGGTGATTGACGTGTTCAATCATGCCATGTGCCTCAAGGCGTTTGGCTATTTCTGCAGAATTGGATGTATGAATTGGCATTCTTGCATGTAGGGTCCTCATACCTCTTTCCAGCAAGTAGCACATATGTGGATCAGCGGCCCCACCGAAGTGGACCTTTCGAGGGAAAATCTCTGCAACGAGGTCCTTTCTACCGACGACTATTCCTGCGATTAAATCCGAATGGCCGCCAAGATATTTGGTTCCTGAATGAATAACTAGATCAAATCCTAAATCGATTGGGTTGCAAGCCCATGGGGTTGCAAATGTGTTGTCAACTATACAAATCAAATCATGCTTCTTTGCTAAGTTGGCCATAGCTTCTAAGTCGCAGACTTTGATTACTGGATTGGTAATTGTTTCAACATAGAGAATCTTAGTGTTTTCTTGGATTGCGGCCTCATAAGATGCCGGGTCTCTCATATCTGCCATTGTAACTTCAATCCCAAATCTAGGCAAATCCTCGGTCATCAAACCATAGGTACCTCCGTAACAATCTGCACTTGCTACCATGTGATCTCCACTGGATAGGAGAGACATCAGAGTTGTTGATATTGCTGACATCCCGCTGGCAAAGGTCTCGCCATCCTCAGCGCCTTCAAGTTGAGCAACTTTCATTGCAACCCCTTCGGAGTTGATACTGGAGAGTCGGGAGTAAAGTGCTGTGTGCTGCGCGCCTGCAGCCCAACCTGCATAGCGCTCGTCTGTGAGTTGATATGTTGCCGTATTGAAAATTGGAGTTACTGCCGCCCCCTCGATATTTTGAGTGCCTGACCATACTGCTCGTGTAGCGAACTCCTTGTCCGAGTGTTCCTCGTTCATGGTCCTCGGACAGAGGGGGGGCAAATCAAGTGAACCCAAAGGGTTCAGACAAAAAGTAGGCTAGTTTCGTTCAACCCATTCTGCATATTCAGGGGTGGACTCTGTCTCAAAGCAGATTACCATAGGCAAATCGTAGGGATGGTCGGTTTGGATCTCATCAATCAGAAATTGTTTCTTTGATTCACTAGTTTTGCATTGAATTTGCCATTCAGGATTGCTTTGGACGTCGTCTTTCCAACGATAAGTTGAGGTTATTTTTGAGCGGTGAGCACATGCCATTAGACCCGCGTCTACCAACTTGTAGCACCACTCGCCAACCATTGACTCTGACCAATCTCCTGGTAGTGTGGTTTCGACTACCCAAACGGATGATTTCATGTATCTCCGTAAGGGGTCAAGGCAATCAACTAGATGGTGAAGTTTGAATGCCCGACGACCTTGGGCGCTACCGAGGGAACAGTGTGCTGGACCACAAACAACCCATCGAGACCGGTTCTGTCCCAGAGGATGGGTCGCAATTTGATGTAATTGTTGTGGGGGGTGGCCCGGGTGGTTCCGCGGCAGCGGCCTTCAACGCGATGAATGGTTGTAAAGTACTTCTAATCGAAAAAGGGGTTTGGCCTAGAGACAAACCTTGTGGCGATGCTGTTGGAGGAAAATCACTCTCTCACGCCAAGGAATTGGGCGTACTTGAGTTGATTGATGAGTCGCCACACTACGTCGTTGACTCAATCGTTTTTGGAAGTGCAAACGGCTCGGAAGTTCGGGTCATGCTACCTAAAGAGGCTTACGAAAAACAAGGTTTACAATCTGGATATTCATTACCTAGAGAGCAATTTGACTATCTTATGTTCCATAAGTGTCAAGATATTGTTAGGGAGAATGGGGGTTCTGTAATTCAGGGCTTCACAGTAACGGAGGTTAATGTCGAAGGCGAAGGTGTTGAGGCCTGTGTAACGGGAGTCAAAGGAAATTTTGGAAGAGATGCTCCTGAGGAATTAGAATTCAATTCAGCACTTACTATTGGAGCCGGTGGTTACAATTGCCCTGTATCTAGAACTATCACTCTCGATGTATTTGATGAGCCTCATAGGGATGACGATCATTTTTGTGGTGGCTATCGAGAATATTGGGATAACGTGGAAGGACTGGAAGGAAATGAAGGGCAAATAGAAATTCACTTTATCGACGAAGTAATTCCTGGGTATTTTTGGCTATTTCCTGTCGGTGATGGTGTGGTAAATGTCGGAATTGGTATGCTAATCTCTGAGGAAAGAAAAGCCAAGAAGAAAGGGGGCTGGAGGGGATTGAAAAAAACTCAAGAATGGTTAATTCGAGAGCATCCTCGTTTCAAAGAAAGATTCGCTAATGCAAAAATGGTATCTGGTTCTGGTAAAGGTTGGCAATTGCCTTTTGGCTCACCTAGGAAAAACCCTCCTTCCCATCAACCACGAAGGGGGGCTATGGCAGGAGCAATGACGGTTGGAGATGCTGCTAGCCTAGTTGATCCGTTTAGCGGAGAGGGTATCGGAAATGCTCTACTTTCTGCTAAACTAACTAGCAAACATTTCGATAAGAATCTGCATTCGAGCGGCTTCCCCTCAGAAGCCGCCGACGCTTACATGGAAGAGTTGTGGGCGATATTGGGTAAAGAGCTCACAAACTCAAAAACTCTCCAGAAAATGATGAAGTGGAAGAGGCTTACTAATTGGTTCATCAACAAAGCCAATCGAAAGAAGGAAATTGGTACAATAATGTCTGAAATGATAGCAAGTAAAGAGGCTCAGACAGAACTTTGGAATCCTTGGTTCCTGTTCAAGACTATCGTCCTTCCCTGAAGTGATATCATGGCTCTAGACAAAACTCTAGCCGGAATCAAAGCGATTTTCCTAGACCTAGACGGGACAATATATCTCGGAGATAATTTGATTGATGGTTCGTTAGAATTTCTCTCGCGGCTTGATGATGCGGGGATTAAGAGGTATTTTCTATCAAATAATTCAAGCCGTTCTGTGAAGCAATATGTCACAAAATTACACGCAATGGATATTCCTGCCACAGAAGATGATGTGCTATTATCAACTCACGATTTGCTCTCTTGGTTGGCGAATGAAGGAGTGAACCAAACCTATCTTGTTGGAACGGAAGGTATGCGAGAGATGTTGGAGGATTCAGGAATAGAAACTAGGTCTACCGATCCTCAGTATATCGTTCTTGGATATGATACAGAGATAACTTACGAGAAATTAAGCGCCGCTAGTATCCTAATGCATCGTGGCGTTCCTTTGGTCGTTAGCCACCCTGACATGGTTTGTCCTTCGCCTGAAGGCGGATTGCCTGACACAGGAGCGTACATGGCGTTGTTCGAGGCGACCACAGGGGTGTCTGCTTCCCATATAGCTGGAAAGCCAAATGCCGGAATGATTCTTCACAAAGTCGAGGAGTTAGGGCTCAGGCCTGAAGAGTGTGCAATGGTTGGAGACAGATTGTACACAGATATGGAAATGGCCGATAGAGCGGGTGTTCATGGAATTCTAGTTCTCTCTGGTGAAGCCACTCGTGAAGACTTGGTAGCTGCTCCTCAGAACCCTAGTTTAGTAGTCGATTCTGTTGCAGAACTTTGTTTACGGACTTGTTAGTTTAATCCACAATCCCAAAAGGGTGCAAAATGATGCTTCTAGGTATCGTTGAGGCGTGGGTTTCAATAGAGTAAGTTGCAGAACTACATAGCGTGGAGAGGGATTGGAACGTCCAGGACGGTTCGGACTGCGATTTGAATGCGCTTCCACTTGTTAGAACATGGCCGAGTTTAGCACCTCATGCTGAGGCTGTTGAACGCCTAGTTCTCATGGGGGCGATAGAAAATGATGAGTTGCGTGATGTGCTATTACGAACACCGCGCGGAGTGCACGCGCTACCATTGCCAATAGGGCATGATGGCGATAACATCGAAGGGAGTGCTTTACGCATGCCTTGGTGGTCTGATGTTGATGCGCCTAACTCACTACTTCCTGGAATTTATGAAACTGCTCAAGTTATTCAAATGCTAGAGATTGAGCGCGGCGACTCTGTGATGTTAGTCGCTCCGCGCGGAAATTGGTGGACTGAGATTTTGATGCAATTGGGAGTATCAAGATTGAGAGTTGTAGAAATCGATGATGGCCGGAGAGCAGAATTGCAAAGACGTTGGAGTGAGTTGCGTCTCGATATCGTCGCCGATGCTTGCGGTTGTCAGATTGAATGGTGCGGTGTTGAAGAGCTCTACAAAGGAACTCCGGAAGATGGGTGGAACAAGATATTGGTGACTGGGGGGTTGCCAAGGGTTCCTGTTGGATTATTGATGCGGCTCTCATTCGATGGAATTGCGGTAGCGGCTATCGGGGAAAGTACTGGTACTGTTTTACAGACAATTACAAGGCAGGCCGAGGGGGAATTTCAAGCTCAGTGGTTAGCTATTTGGAATGTAGATATGATTCAAGATGAGGTTGCTCAGTCCCTTTGCGATCTGGCGCCATTTGTCGAAATGCTAGATCAAGATGAGCCTAAAACAACCTCGGTAAAGGCCGCTTGGATGCATGCCAATGATGAGCCTACTCGAGATAGATTGGGGCCTGCGGCCTTGTTGGATATGATCGAAGAAGTCTGGGGCGAGGTAGAGGCTACTACCGAAAGCGAAGGTATTGGAGTAGGCTTACGTGAAGTGTTGGCTCAAGATTTGTTTAGGATGGGTAATGTTTTGCAGCGATTAGGAATTCTCCGTGTAGCAGCAGAACATCATGGAACTTCGTTCCAACTAAGTCCTTCTCCGGAGGCTGCTTGTTTCCTTGGAATGACTTTCTCGGATGATGAGGAAGATGGCTTGGCTTGGCAGCGTCTAGCGATTGAGACAAACCCTAATTATGGCGGCTCTTGGAATGAGATAGGTGAGGCTTTGCTACAAAGAGGGCAACCCGAGATGGCAATCAAATGGTTCCGGGGGGCAATTAATTCTGTGAATTATTGCGAAAGGGGCGCGGCCTGGGCGAATCTAGCGCGAGCGCACCTAGAAATGGGTCGGACTACTTCGGCATTATTCGCGGCTCAAGAGGCGGCTACATTGATGCCTGATGAAGAGGAATTGGATGAATTGCTCGAACAATTAACTGATGGTTTGGCCTGAGTTAGTATTGAAGACAGGGGGCTTATCGCAGTCCAATGGTAACTGTAGTCACAGGTGCTTCGGGATACATCGGTAGCCACGTGGTAGCTAATTTACTCGCACGTGGCGAGAGTGTCAGGGCTACCGTTAGAGATGTTGCTGACCCAGAACGTGTGGACCATTTACGGAATCTTCCAATCGCTGAGGGAGGGGTTTTGGAAGTAGTCAAAATGGATCTATTCAACCCCAATTCTGTTGATTCTGCAATTGCAGGGTGTAGTGACTTAATCCACACTGCGGCGACCGTAGTGGTTAGGTCAAAGGACCCACAAAGAAAAATTGTCGACCCGAGCGTTATTGGTACTCAAAACGTGATTTCAGCCGTTGAGAAATCTGGTACAATCAAGCGAATTGTACACACCTCTTCGACGGCTGCGATCCGGCCTATGGATTGGAAGGATGGTACTGTACTAACCACTGACACTTGGGCCGATGATGCAACCCTAGAAGAGAATCCGTATGGCCTAGCGAAGGTTAGTGCTGAGCGCTTGATTAGAGATTGGCATTCCTCTTTGGATGAAGAAACTCGGCCGAGATTGGTGACAATTCATCCGTGTATGGTGTTCGGCCCGCCTATGTCTCCACGGCATCTGCGTGGCTCTCTTGCGATCCTAATGGCGATTGTTCGAAGAGAGGTTCCTCTCAATCTACCGATGCAAATCAATATCGTTGACGTTAGGGATGTTGCCGAAGCTCATGTCAGAGCCTTGACCGAGGGTGAAGATATGGGGCGCTACCTAACTGTCTCTGGTGAGATGATGATGAATGATATTGCAAAATCCCTCAAGGTTGCTCATCCTGAAAGAAAGTGGGCTACTTGGGAAGCCCCCTACTGGCTAGCGATCATTGCATCATTTTTCCATCCCAAAATCGATGTGGCGTGGGCTAGGAGGCATCTTCGAAAGAAACTCTACTGGGATGCGAGTCCGGCAGAGGAAGAGTTGCGAATGGAATGGCGGGAACCCCTAGATTCCATTCTAGATACAACACCCCCAATTCTTGAAAACGAATGGTTTTGACGGGCGAATATGCGAAGCGTTTCCGTCATGCTAGCACTATTGCTCATGGCTCCTGTATTGAGTGGTTGCTTCGGTGGCGAGAAGCAGGCCGAAGAGGTTGTCGAAACCGCTTTCGATTTTGAGCAAGGAGAGATACCAAGAACTACTTGGTATCATTATCCTGGAAGTGTTTCTTCACCGATGGCCGTGGATGCGACCGATTCTAATGCCGTTTTAGCAGCCAACATAAGCTCAAATTTGACGGGGGCGAGTCTGCCATTCTTTGCGGAAGCGACATATTATGGGACCGGATACGATACTTTTGAGCCAACAATTGGAATAACATCCTCGGGTGCTATATTCTTCACCAATTACAATGGATTAGGAGATGGGACCCATATAATTCGATCAAGAGATTGGGGTCAGACGTGGGAAGATGTTGGGCCGTTCGGTATGTCTGATGACCAAGGACAAACACCTAATTCTAATGACCCCTATCTGTATGTGGACAAATTCAACGATAAATTAGTCAAATTTGACATGCATGCTCTAACTATGATGTTTGTTGAGTATTCGAATGATGATGGAGAGACTTGGAGTGCCCCTTTCCCTGTGGAAGGATACTATGCTCCACAAGACCACCAAAGTATTGCTTCAATGCCTCATAACAACGCTATAGTCGGTGATGTAGTATACGTGTATTGCATTAACACGGGTTCTCCTGCCCTTGGGGCTCAATGCTCTAGGTCAATCGATGGAGGACATACTTGGGATGCCCAAAGAATTGGTTACCCCACAGAGAGTTTTGGAAATCAATGCTCGGGGTTGCATGGACATGTTGCCGGTGGTTCGGATGGTTCGGTCTACCGAGGTAACCCCTCTTGTGAAGGTCCAGCAGTATACGCCTCTCACGATGGAGGATACACCTGGAGTGAGCATACCATAACCACGGATGTTCCGATGCAGCAAGGCTGGCATTCTCACGAAGTTGCTGTGGCAGTCGATGAAGGGGGAAATGTCCATGCGACTTGGATTTCAATTGACCAGATGCCATGGTATGCATATTCGCGTGATCAAGGACAGACTTGGTCTGAGCCAATGATGATGGCCGCGCCAAGTGTCACGGAAACTGGTTTTCCGACAATTTTCGCCGGGGATGAAGGAAGGGTTGTCGTCGGATATATCGGAGAGGTAAATGATTGTGAATCGGTTGGAAACAATACAACCGAGGGTGGTTCTTCTGAATGTGGTTGGGGTGGATATATGGCGATAATGACTGATGCATTCGCAGAAAATCCACTTATCACGAGTGTTGTAGCCAATCTGCCAGAGGATCCTTTGGACATTACTTCAGACTGTGGGAATGTTCGTTGTGGTGGATTTGGTGATTTCATAGATGTTGAGCTCGATGACTTCGGTCGTCCGTGGATTGCTTTGGCGCACAATGCAGCGGGTACGGAGGAAGCGGTGATTGGTACATTGATGACTGGGCCTTCGCTGTACGGAGAGGTTGTTCAATTACCACCTTTGCCAGCCGGTGGAGTATCCTCGCTCAAGATGTGAGGAGGCGACTAACTGATGTATGCCGCCGACTCCGGCGAGTCATGCGAAGTGCTGTTGGCGCGGTCATCTTGCTGATGTTGGCGCCGATTCTTTCGGGTTGTTTTGGAGGGGATGATGTGGCTCCTGAGGAACCTGATAGTGTGTTTGATGCTCTTTGCCCTGATGGAATCGCCCGGAATGTTTGGTATCATTTTGCAAACGCCACTGACGCTGTAAACACCTCGAGTGTTTTCAACGGAAGCGATGCATTGGTCGGCGATAATATCCCTCTGTGCACTGTCGGAAGTTACTATGGAATCGGAATGTCAACATTTGAACCGACGATTGGGATTACATCTGAAGACAATCTATACATCACAAGTTGGGGGAATGGAGATTCTGGGTCTACAGCTATTGTCCAATGTTCTAGTTTGATTGGAATGATTGGTTCTGTTGAGTACGATTGTGTAGATGTTTACAATCCGCCCACCATTCCTGTTGCAAACTCAAACGACCCATATGTCTACGTTGACCCATGGACTGATCGGATAATGAAATTCGATATGCACGCGCTGTTGGGGATGACTGTTGAATGGTCGGATAATGAAGGACAGAGTTGGAGTCCGCCGACTGTGGCCACTGGAACATCGATTCAGGACCACCAAACAATTGCTTCTTCCCCTTATCCTGCAGCCTTACACCCAACGACTTGGGTATTCTGTATCAATGGCAATTGGCAATCTCCTCTCTGCTCGTCGAGTTTTGACGGTGGCATAACTTGGACTCAACAAGTTCCGGGTTCTCCTCTAAACTGCAATAGTGGCGGTTTGACTGGGCATATGATTGGTGCGAACGATGGGAATTTGTATCGTGGAAACCCAGGATGTGATGGGGAAGGATATTCGATTTATCGAACTACAGACGGTGGCATAACTTGGACTGAGCATCCTCTTCCTACAGAAACTACTGGTACTGCGGATACTTGGAATTTCGAGGAAGCACAAGTTCATCCAGATGAAGAAAATAATCTCCATGCAATGTGGATGGGATTCGATAACATGCCATATTATTCATACTCAAGAGACGAAGGCGATACTTGGTCGGACCCTCTGATGATAGCGCCACCAACCCGGCTAGAGGGCACTGGTTTTCCAGCAATTGCAGCCGGTGGAGAAGGTAGGGTTGCCTTGGCTTATCTCGGTGACTCTGGTAACGATACTTGGAATGGTTATATTTCGATAATTACCGATGCTTTCTCGGATAATCCGCTTATCACCACTGTTCAAGTCAACGAATTTGGAGACCCATTGGATGTATCCGCTGACTGCGGTTACAACCGATGTGGTGGCTTTGGAGATTTCATCGATATTTTGGTCGACCAACATGGAAGGCCTTGGTTCGGACTTTCACACAATATCGTTGACGAGGGGATTTTTGGTACGATTACAATCGGTCCAAGTCTGCGTGGCCCTCTAGCCCCACTGCCTGAGATGCCGATGGGCGGGCCGACTACACTGCTTAGCAATCCCACTGGTGGAAACTCCACCGTCTAGTCATTCAGAGAATTCCGGTCTCTTGTAGAAGTCCGTATGCTTGCATTGCATAGTATAGGGAAAAGCCAATCATTACTATGCCACAAACTGCTAACAATCTTCGATAAACTGTTGCTGAAATATTACCGCTTGCTCGATGTATTGCATAGGCGATTGTCGCCTTTGTCAGCATTATTGTAACTAGGAATGTTATCGCATAGGCGATTGGGGCTAGAATCTCTTCATCGGCCGCTGAGGCCATCAACGGGCCTCCGATTAGAAACCAGAAAACATACACATTTGGATTCAATAGATTCGTGATTACGCCTCTAAGAAATGAGCCTGTGGGGGGCGGTGCGTCTTCCTCCATATTGGGAGGTTCCAAACCGAAGCATTCGTAGCCCATTTGAGCAAGAAATATCGCTCCTGCAAGCGTAATCAACAGTAAGGCTGAGGGATTTGTTGCTATCCATGCTGCAGCAAATAGGCTGAAGATTACTAGTGGCCCGTCTGTGAAAATTGGAGCCGCTGCAGTCCACAAACCCGCTCGAAGGCCTCCAGATAGAGTTTCACGGATTACCATAGTTAGGAGTGGTCCGGGTTTTATGCCCTCTACTAATCCTAAAGTGGCACCAGCAATTGCTAGGCCTAGGATTAGATCGGTTTCCAAATAGCTCACCACTATCTACTAGCTGCAATTATTGCTAGTAAGCGTAGTATCTCAACGTATAGCCAAATTAGGGTTACCATCAAGCCAAATGCGGCTCGCCATTCAAGTTCTTTTGGAGAGCCTGAAAGTACACCTCTTTCAATGAAATCAAAATCCGCTGCGAGGCAGAAGGAGGCGATTCCTACCACGAATAAACTGAATGCAATACCCCATGGGCCAGGCTCCATGAAAGGTAATGTAAAACCGGCAAATGAGCCGATTATTGATACGATGTATATTACAAGGATTCCCACAACTGCCGAAGTTATTGCAATACGTGTATTTTCGTCCCAATGGATTAAGCCCATTCTGTATATTGTCAGCATTACACCGAGTATTCCAAAGGTGAGTAATGCTGCAACGATTCCGATTCCTTCTAGGCCTGGAATCGATTCATAAAACCAAGTCAATCCTCCTAAGGCCATGCCTTCAAACGCTGCATAAAGGCAAATTAGGACTGGATTTGTTGAACGGGAGAAAATTATAACCATTGCTGTAATGAATCCTCCAAGAAACCCTAGGATCATCAATGGCGCTGATGCAGGCATCGAGAATGCCGTGAATAGGGCTGTTAGAATTATAATTCCTAGTAAGATTCCGGTTTTTTCGGCTGTTCCTTCGATGGACATTGTTGTTGACTCATCTGCGAGGTCAAAACCATCCCACCATGGTTTGTCTTGGTAGCTAGATGAGGAGAATGTGTCATCACTCAACGCTGGATTACCTGAACGCATCATATCAATCGCGAATGTTTGGTCATTCAAAAGGCCAATGCCGGAAATCGGGCTGTTTTGTAGTGTGTAGACTTTTTACCAAACTCCCACAACCTCCGTTCATGGAATTGGATGCGATTATGAACGAGTCGGAGAGCATCAAAGATTGGATTATTGACATACGAAGGAAATTGCACAGATTTCCAGAATTAATGTATGAAGAGCATCGTACCAATGCATTAGTTCGAGAAAAGTTGGATGAATTAGGAATTGAATATGATTTTCCTATTGCTGAAACCGGCGTTCTCGCTTCAATTGGTAATGGAGATGGCCCGTGTATTGCATTGAGAGCAGATATGGATGCTCTGCCTATCCACGAAACCGCAGATGTAGATTTCAAGAGTGAAATAGATGGCAAAATGCATGCTTGTGGACATGATTGTCATACTGCTATGTTGTTAGGTGCAGCGAAAATTCTCAGTGAAAAAGAAATTCAAGGAACTGTAAAGTTCCTATTCCAACCTGCTGAAGAAGGTGGCGCTGGAGGACAAAAAATGACCAATGAAGGCGCATTACAAAATCCCGAAGTTGAGCGTATATTCGGATTGCATGTTTGGCCTAGAATGCCGACAGGGCAAGTCGGTTCTAGGGCGGGTTCGTTTTTGGCGGCTGCCAGTTTTATGGATATTGAAGTGAAAGGTGTTGGCGGCCACGCCGCTTCTCCTCACTTTTGCGTGGACCCAGTTCTCGCCTCTTCTAGAATAATCGATTCTCTCCAGAGTATCGTTTCCCGAGAGACGGACCCTTTGGAGTCTGCAGTAGTAAGTGTGACTGCAGTAAATGGTGGAGATGCGCACAACGTAATTCCGGAATCTGTTGCGATAAAGGGGACTGTTCGATCGTTGACAATGGAGGGTTTGAGGCGTTTGCAAACGAGGGTCTCAGAAATTTGTGAACTTGTGGGTCAGGCTAATGGCTGTGTAGTGGATGTTGCATTTCCGGGTAACGATTATCCTCCAACATACAATGATCCTGGCACTTGGGATTTTGCCAAAGGCGTTGCTGAATCGCTGATTGGTGAGGAAAATGTCAACGAGTTAGCGCCTGTTATGGGAGGAGAGGACTTTGCTTTCTACACTCAGAAAACAAAGGGGTGCTTTGTTGTCCTTGGTGTGAATAATCCAGATAAGGGTTGCATATACAATGTGCACACACCTCAATTCAAGGTAGATGAAGACGCTTTGCCCTTGGGAACTGCGTTACATGTCTCGTTTGCACTAGAGTCGTTAAATGACTGCTAGACTAGTTCTTTCAGATGCTTTCCAGTAAAGCTCGCCTTACTTTTTGCTACTTGTTGAGGGGTTCCTTCGGCTACGATTGCTCCACCGCGTTCGCCTCCTTCTGGTCCAAGATCAAGTACCCAATCGGCACACTTTACGACATCCAAATGATGTTCGATTATGATAACGGTGTGGCCGTTTCTACGTAGTCTTAGTAGAACCTCGATTAATTGGTGTACGTCTGACATTGCCAAACCTGTTGTCGGTTCGTCGAGGATATACACCGTGTGTTTCCTAGCCGGACGGTGAAGTTCTGTTGCGAGTTTTACTCTCTGTGCTTCGCCTCCAGATAGAGTAGTTGCTGGTTGGCCTAGGCGGATGTAACCCAAACCCACATCCTCAAGGGTGGAAAGTATTCTATGGATTTTCTTCTGATTAGCGAAGAATTTTGACGCTTCTTCTACGGGCATTTCGAGAATGTCAAAAATCGTTTTACCGCGCCACTTGACTTCCAACGTTTCGCGTGTGTACCTCTTCCCTTTGCAAATATCACAAGTCACCCAGACATCAGGGAGGAAGTTCATTTCCAATTTCATTGAGCCTGCTCCTTTGCAAGCCTCGCATCTTCCTCCCTTTACGTTGAAGGAAAAATGCCCTGCCCCATAGCCTCTCTCGCGTGAGAGTTTTGTCTCGGCGAATAATTCCCGAATTGGAGTAAATGCCCCAGTGTATGTTCCTGCGTTAGAACGAGGGGTTCTGCCGATTGGAGACTGGTCGATGACTATTGTTTTGTCAATATGCTCTGTACCTTCAAGCCGATCATGGCTCCCTGGAGAAACATCGGCTCCGTGTAATTCTCGCAACAGGGCTGGGGCAAGGGTTCCGGTTACTAGGGAAGATTTCCCAGAGCCGGATACACCAGTTACCGCGATCATACACCCTAGTGGTATTTCGACGTCTAAATCTCTCAAGTTGTTTTGTCTAGCCCCTCGGATTGTAAGCATTCTTTCGGCATCGGGGCTTGCTGAATCTTCTGGAAGTGGTATGGATTTTCTTCCTGAGAGGTAGGCCGCAGTCATGCTTTCTTTGGAAGAAAGTAGGGTTTTGAGAGGGCCATTGGCCACGACCTCTCCGCCTTCTTTTCCTGCCCCTACTCCAATATCGACTAGCCAATCGGCTTGCCTAAGCGTGGCTTCGTCGTGCTCGACCACCAAGAGTGTGTTTCCTAGTTCTGTAAGTTCTCGAAGCGTTTCCAGCAGTCTGTCGTTATCTCTAGCATGAAGGCCGATCGAAGGTTCATCGAGGACATACATTACGCCGGTAAGTCTGGTGCCGATTTGCGTTGCTAAGCGAATTCTTTGAGATTCTCCACCAGAGAGTGTGTTTGCTCTTCTGTCTAAGGTAAGATAGTCCAACCCGACTAAAGCGAGGAATCGTAATCTAGCTTCAATTTCTTTGATGATTTCCTTGCCGATGAATAGATTCCTTTCATCAAGGTGCTTGACCAAATTTACAATATCTGTTTCGGGCACATCTCTTTCCAATTTATCCCAAGTATCGTCTACATTTCCTAAGCGCCAATTTTGGACGACTGCAAGAGCCTCGATTACACTGCAGGAGGAAAAATCTGGAAGAGTGACTTCGCCAACAGTGACTCCGCTTACAGCATTGTTTAGCTTTCTTCCATTGCATTCCATACAATGTTCATCAGTCATGTAGGAGGCTAGTCGTGAGCGTGTTCTGTCTGAGGAGGTCTCTGTGTAGGTTCTCCGAATCCTTGCGAATACCCCTTCCCATGGCCTCGTCATATTGTATGATGATCCTTTATCGGAATTGAATTGGAAATTGATGGCCGTACTTCCGCTACCGTGCAGAAGTATATCCTTTGCATCTTCATCTAATTCTCCAAATGGTACCTCTGATGGTATTCCATAATGCTCGCAAACTTGTGTCATCTGAGAGCGATACCATCCTGACATCATTGAAGTTCGGAATGGGCGTATGCACCCTTCTTCTACAGTCGCCAATCTATCGATCACTAGATCTGAGGAGAATTCTCTCTGTACACCTAATCCCTGACAAGATGGGCAGGCACCTAATGGGTTGTTGAATGAGAAAACTCGTGGGCTCATTTCAGGAAGAAATGACCCGTGTTCCGGACAGGCAAATTCCTCAGTGTAGGATATTGTTTCACCGATTTGTGTTTGATATTTCTGTTCTTTGGGATTGTCCTCGGGGCCTGCGACTGGTGCTTCTAGACTCTCTACGGCTACTGCGCCACCGCCGATTCGCATTCCTTCTGATATTGCCTCAGTCAGTCTCTGCTTTGAGGCTCTAGATAGTCGCAATCTGTCGACTCTTACATCTATGTCGTGTCTGAGATTCTTCTCCAAAGTTGGTGGGTCTTCGAATGCTGCATCTCGGCCGTTTACCCTCCCGTGTAGGTAGCCTTGTTCCACTAGTGCGTTGAATAAATCGGCATGAGTTCCTTTCCTTGCACGAATCGCGGGAGACCAAATTGAAATTGCATGGCCTTCAAACCTCCACAAAACGTCATCGACTATTTCCTGTACTGTCCTTCTAGCTACTTCTTTGCCACATTCGGGGCAGTGAGGAAGGCCGATTCTAGCCCAAAGCAACCTCAGATAATCCATGATTTCAGTTACTGTTGCTACTGTTGATCTTGGATTGTGACTACCTTGTTTTTGGTCTATGCTGATTGCGGGAGAAAGTCCCTCAATACTGTCACAGTCGGGCTTTTTCATCTGACCAAGAAATTGTCTGGCGTAGGAGGATAGTGACTCAACATACCTCCGTTGGCCCTCTGCGTATAGGGTGTCGAATGCTAGACTAGATTTCCCCGAGCCAGAGACTCCAGAAATGACTACGAATTTTCCTCTAGGGATCTCTACATCTATGTCTCGAAGGTTGTGAGTGCGCGCTCCTTTGACGATTATCCAGTCGTCGTTTGCGGCACTATTCTTCCTTCTCCCAGACAAGTCTTGCGCCCCCTACAGTAGTCGTTGGTGGGAGAGATTGTCCTTGAAGTCATGTATTGTTAATGCAGATAATTGGTCATTGATCGATGTAGAAGTAATCTGAATTTTGTTTCCTTCCATCCTTACTACCCCATGGGTCCTTGGATGTTGTTTTCTTGGAGGATTTTCTTTGTTTGTTCAGCAATATTGCCGACAGCACCAATGCTATTGCACCAAATAAGCCAACTGCGATTTCGAAGTTGTTCACGGCTCTGGGTCAATTGATGAGTTTATGATATGCTGTTTAGAATNACAAAAAGTGTATTGTTTAAAAAAATCCATAATTAAATGTGGAAGTTTTTCGGAGTAAGGATATGAGAACTGCAATTGAAAGGGGTTTTCGCGCCACAATGGGCGATGAGTCTGACGATATCGTTAGACGTGGTGCGATAGTACTCGCCATCTTCGGTTTTCTCGTGCATCTGAGTTTGTGGGCACTGCATAGCTCCGGAAGAATTGAGATATTAGGAGACTCTGTAGAATTAGTTCGGTCTCCTCTTTCGGCACTATACACGCCATTCTCAATTCTGTTGGTTTACGAGGTGTACCAACTAATTCGAACAATTCCCGATTCNTTTTCATCCTCTGTTGGAAAGCAATACGAAATCGCTACCCTACTTGTTGTCCGAGATATACTCAAGCGACTCTCTGAGGTTGGTGATTCCGAAGGATGGGAAATCAACGATGATGTTGGCTTCCTGTTGGTTGAGTGTGCGGCGTTCCTTGCTTTATTTTACACTTCATTGACCTATCATAAAATCAGTTCAAAGAGTGATGGTGAAGGTGTTCTGAGTGATGATCTTACGGCTTTCATTACTACAAAGATGGTCGTTGCAAATGTAATGCTGATTGTGTTCATCTCTATCGCGGCGTTCTCTTTGGTAGGTTGGATTAATGCGGTACAAGAAGGAGGGGGTTCGGTTGATCGTGCCATATTTTTCCTTGACTTCTTCACCTTCCTGATACTGGCGGATATCCTGATATTGCTAATCTCGTATTGGTTCTACACCGACTTCGGAAATCTCGCCCGAAACACAGGATTTGTACTTTCAACTGTCATTATCCGCGTGGCAATATCGTCTGAAGGAGTCTCGTCAATGATTCTCTTCACTCTAAGTGGTGTTCTCGGGATTGCAATCTTGAGGATGTTCTCTAGAGGAGCCATAGTGCATCTATGACCTCGCCCGCTTTACCGTCGTTATCAGGAGGGAGAAGAGTGAGGCCGTTATGGGCGACCATGCTGTGCATGTTTCCACTCCCCTGGTGTGTGTGGGTTGTGGCGAGTAGTTGTCCGTTTACAGACCTAATACGGATTCTTCTTAGGCATAGTTTTCCGGGTGCGCCTGAAACATTTTCTTCGAGTATTACTGAAACTCTCTGACTTAGTCTTGGGCCCATTTCGGAGTGATATCCGAGTGACTGTGATATCCAAGGTGCGACAAGAACGTGGAATACAACGAGGCTGCTCACTGGGTTTCCTGGAAGGCCAAACAAAGGCGTTCCTTTCCATGTTCCAAATAGTGGTGGACCCCCTGGTCTGAGCTTCATTCTCCAGAATGATATGTCGCCTTCTTCTTCCATAATTTTCCGAACAAGATCCCATTCACCCATGCTAACACCGCCGCTGGTGAGGATTGCATCGCAAGACGATAATGCGTCCAGTGTTGTTCTCAATTCATCCATTGAATCGTTCGCTGATTCGTGTCTTACTGCTTCGCAGCCCATCGATTCTACCAATGAGGCGAGGGCGTGAGAATTGGATTCGTAGATTTGTCCGGGTACAAGGTCTGTTCCTGGTTGAACTAACTCATCTCCAGTCGATAGAATAGCGATTCTTGGTTTATTGATTGCCTCGACTTTTCCGTGCCCCATTGTCCCTGCTAATGCAATGCTTGCAGAAGAAAGAAGAGTGCCTGCGGGTAGTGCTTCTTGTCCTATCGAAAGATTCTCTGCTCTCTTTCGAATATATCCAGTCCTTGCTGGTCCGTTGATGGTTACTTGGTCTTGGTTTACTTCAGTGTCTTCGACCATTACAATTGCATCTGCTCCTTCCGGTAGAGGAGCTCCTGTCATGATTCTGCATGCTTGGCCAGAGGTTATCGATGGAGGGGTTTTTCCTCCTGTCTGGCTTGTTCCAACAATAGTCAATTCTGCACTAGGGCTTTGGCAATCTGAGGCAATTACTGCAAACCCGTCCATTGCTGAGTTATCGAATCGAGGATCGTCTACTTTCGATGCTAATGCCGACGCTAAGACTCTCCCTCTTCCAGCATCTAATGAGATGGTTTCGGAGTGTTTTGGTAATGGATATTGTAGGGCTAATTCGATTGCTCGCTCGAGAGAGACGCCCTTCTCCATGGTTCGCCAGACACCGCCTCGTTGAAGTGTTATTCCCACCTCCTGAGTGCGTGCTGGGTACTGAGGAAGCGTTGATTGCGCTCGCTTTGTTGGTGGTCGCAGCCCTCTACTCCTCAGTCGGTCATGGTGGCGCTTCTGGATATTTGGCAATACTTTCTTTGACCTCGTTTGCAACTATGGAAGAACTTTGGTTGAAGCAACACGCATGGAGTCTGAATCTAATTGTCGCTGCTATTGCTTTCTATCATTACCAAAGGGCAGGGCACCACATCCCTAGAATGACCGGTCTCTTCGTAATTGCAAGTATACCCATGGCATTTGTTGGGGGATATTTGTTGGTTGAGGGTGTTCTGTATGATACGTTGCTATCGATCACTCTTGTTTGGGCTTCGTTTAGATTATTCAAAGCCGATTCTGAATTTGATGAGGGTTCTACAGAGAGGTTTCCGGTTTCTCAGGCAGTACCGGCTGGGGCCGGCATCGGTTTAGTTAGTGGAATTGTTGGGGTTGGTGGAGGAATTTTTCTTTCGCCGCTTCTCTTATTGAAGCGGTGGGCCACACCAAAAGCAGCAGCAGCAACCGCGGCTCTGTTCATTTGGGTTAATTCCGCTGCTGCCCTGACTGGTTCCTACCTCTCTGGAGATTGGTTGGTTGAAACTGATACTCTCGCTCCATTCGGTTCTGCGGTACTAATTGGTGCGTTTATCGGTTCTAGATTAGGTGCAGATTTGATTCCACAGAGAGCTGTCAGGGTTGTTCTTGTTGTGGTATTGTTGCTCGCTGCGACTCGCAGGATGCTGCTGCTTGTTTGATTCAAACGCCAATCATGTCAGCATGGCCACATTCAGGGTATGCGCACTGTACTTTGTATCTGTCGCGCTTTGGTTTTGGAATTTGTAAGATTGAACCACACATCGAACATTGGTGAGTGATGACTTCTGGTTCTTTGGGACGAGTGTCTTCTAAATCATCCAAGACAGTCCCCGCCGATGTCCAACCGACTTCGTCTTTGTATCGGTCGCTTTCATCTGAAATTTCTGATTCGCGAAGGCCCAACTTAATTCGGAGGCGGCGGCGCTTTTTCTTTTTGCGGGCCGGGCGGGATTTTGGTTTACCTTTCGGCTTCTTTGTAGGTGGGGCTTTGGGTTTTCCCTTCGGAGGTGGCCCGCGCTTTGCCGGGGGTTTTTTCCGGCCTTTTGTTGCCGGTTTCTTTCCTTCGGGCGCGGGGCGCTTGCGCTTTGGAGGAGGCGATGGTTTCCTTTTTCCTGGTGGATTGCCTTTCTTCTTAGGAGTGCTTGGTAGCTTCTTCTTTAGTTTGGCCGCGAGTTCAAAATCCTCTGCTTCAACGGCTTTGGCTATTTGTTGTCTAATATCTGCTTCAGAGGAGGTTTTCTTCTTCGGAGGTGGTGGTGCTTTCTTTTTCCCTGGTGGGGGGCCTGGCGGAGGAGGTGGAGCTTTCTTATTCCCCGGTGGAGGGCCTGGCGGAGGGGGTGGAGCGCCGCCCTTCTTTCTTGGAGGGGGTGGTGGTGGCGACTTCTCGGCCATGATAATCCTCCTATGGCAAAACCGGTGATGCTATGAAAGAATCGGGGCGTTGATGCCGATTAGGCAGGGAAGTCCAAGAGTGAAATGCTCGGTACGGGTGATATCGCGTCCTTTCCATCTAGTCCGTCCAACTCGATTACAAATAGGGCGCCGACTACTTCCGCTCCTGCTTTCTGACAGAGTTCAACACAGGCGTTTACCGTGCCGCCTGTTGCTAGAAGATCGTCGACTATTACTGCTCTTTCTCCCGGCTTCAACGCGTCCTCGTGCATCTCCAATGAATTTGTTCCATACTCGAGAGAGTAATCGACTCTCATCTTCGATGCGGGGAGTTTACCTGGCTTACGGACTGGAACAAATGAGATTCCTAATTCTGCGGCGAGTAAAGCCCCGAAGATGAAGCCTCTAGCTTCTGGGCCGACTATTGCTTCGGGTTTCCAACCCGCTTCATTCATCCTCTCAATGAATAGATCTGTTGTAGCAGAGAGGAGGGTGCCGTCGGACAGGACAGGTGTGATGTCCCGGAACATGATTCCCTCAATTGGGAAATCCGGTACCGTCCGAACGGCGTCCCTCAACTTTTGCGTCAAATCATCAGACATGCTATTCGCTCCAAAGTTCGTGTGCTCTAAGGATTTCTCCTTAGAGTTTTGTTGTGTTATTCAACTCAATTTAGGTTGCTGAGAATCCACTCGATAGTGGTCTCGTCTCCTGGGCCGAGGTAGAACATTGACATTAATGCGAAGATTATCCACATTACCATGTTCACTTCTTGAGCCTTACCTGCCATGATTTGAATAGCTACGTAGGCTATTACACCCCAAGCAATTCCGGCAGCGATTGAGAATGTGAATGGCATCAGTACCATTGTTAGGAACGCTGGTATTGCCATTTCCAAATTATCCCAATCGATATCCGCTACTTGCTTCATCATAAGAGAACCTACAACGATTAATGCTGTCGCCATTGCGAATTGTGGAATAGCCTGGAATAGTCCAGATAGGAATAGTCCAGATAGCATTAGCACACCAACGGTGACTGCCACTAATCCAGTCTTTCCGCCTTCTTCAACACCTGCTGCAGACTCAATGTAAGTTGTAGTAGTGCTCGTTCCGGTTAATGCGCCAACGATTGTTGCTGCTGCGTCGGACATGAATGCTTCATCTGAATTCATTAGTTCGTCATTCTCATCCACGTATCCTGCGGCTCTTCCTACGGAGTAGAGAGTTCCTGCTGTATCAAAGATGTCAACGAAGAGGAAGGTAATCATGATCAATAGGAAATCTCCCCACATAGTTCCGGTTTCTACACCATCTACCATATTCGATTTGCCTATGTCNCCGAATGCTTCGATTGCGGCTCCTACAGCNCCTGTTGCTGTAAGTGCGTCCGTGGTGATGATATCACCCATAGCGGGGGCTGCTGCTGTTCCAGCGCCCCAACCTGCCGGCACATTGACCGCTACCAGAACGTCTGTTCCGGCGTAATAACACCCTTCATTTCCAAGTTCGTCTACACACATGTAAGATGCTGTTGCTAGAAGGTCCACTTCATTTCCATCCGCGTCGAAGTAGAAGATTAGTGGGTCTGCGTTACCCAACATGTTGTATGGGTCTGTTGCGCCAACGGCCCAGCCCCAAATCGACATTCCTGCTATACCGATGATGATCGCTCCTGGAATGCCTCTAGCCATCAAACCGGCTATTGCAATTAGTCCAATAAGAGCAATGAATTCACCAGAGTCGTACTCCCACATTCCTGTGGCTGCGAGC
>FUFK010039183.1_pt1 | contig 31009 bp, 55 predicted proteins | sample 1021851 | NCBI WGS metagenome assembly FUFK01 (sample SAMEA51879418, study PRJEB19060) | metagenome | reverse complement strand
GCTATTGCAGAACTAAACGCACCAACTACTGCCGAAGGTACACCTTGGGCTGTCGCAGAATAATAGAAAGTAATATATAAAAAGGGCTGGATGCAGTAATCGAACATAAAGTTATAATAACAATAAGAGCTAACAGTACCTTCTTCATGTTAAATAAAATCTTATTATTTTTATCTATTAAAGCATAAAATTGGATTTACCAAAAATTTATTACCCTAATACAAAAGATATATTAATTCCACCCAATACAAAATTTGATTTACCTATAGCAGACGTTCCATATTTAGATCCAGCTCTTTTACCTTCTTTGGAACAAGTTCAGTCGGGACTTGCGGAAGATCAGGCAAAAACTTCTGAAGAAGAAAAGGAGCAAGACGAGGAAGTGCAAGGTATAAACCCAGAACAGATACCACTGAACCTGCCAAAAAACTTAGAAGATACTTCAACTATAGAAACTGTAGGTACTTTTAATATACCTTTTTTTGGTGAGATGCCTATACCAGCACCAGAAGTTATAGCTTCTAGTGTTATAGCTGCTGGTACTGCAAGTGTTGTTAGTGTAGCTGGTGGTATTGCAATGCAATCTGTATTAGGTTTTATCAAAAAAACATTTAAAAAAATGTTTACAAAAGTTCTTAAAAAAGAAGTCGCAAATGTCAAAGAAAAGATGGATAATAATAAAGGTAGCTAGAGTACACATACACCCGTAATGTGGCGTCTAAACTAGCTACTTAAATTTTTCAGAGTTGGCTTTAACATAAGCTCTAATATTAATTACATCACTACAAAGACTTGCATATTTTGATTTAGGATTNATCATATAACCAGCAGCGTGGAGTTGTGAACACTTTAAAACTCTCACTAATTGCTTATCATGCTCTTGCTTGCTTAGTTCTTCTTTGGCTAGGTCTAGTTTTACTTTTGCTAACTCAGAACACGTTTCGTTATTAACTCCCAATGGAACCATAAACGACATTTGAAAACCCCATCCTTCATTAATGCTGTATGATTCCTCACCTTGAGCATCATTACCTGTGTAGAAAGGTGTAAAACTCATTGAAGGCTGAGAACAAACAAGATTACCATATTGATTTTTACTTGTAGCACCCTGATTTATATTCATATTCTGATTGATAATGCTCGAATTACCTATTGCATTTGGTTGGGCTACAACATCAGTCTCACCTTCTGCCCTTGCAGAATTACTGACTAAACACAGACAAGCTAGTAATAACGCTTGTAGTCTCAATCTCATCATTCTGAGTAATTTTTTCGATCATTTGTGAAGCTGCTCTTGTCGTTGTTGTAAAGGTCCAATCTACTGATGCGTCTGTTGGTGTAAATATAGCGTCACTTGCTTCTATTCCACCAGATGTTGCTGATGTAACAGTAATATTAGAACCTTCCCATGTATTAATCGCTGACCCGTATTTTTCTGTAACTATAGATCTAGTGATAGTCTGAGTAGTATTCTCTGTCCTATTGCTAGACCCAGTACTCCAAGTAGGAATAACTTCTGAATATGCTGGTGCTATAAAAAGAAAAGCTAATAAAATTATTTTTTTCATTTAATACCTACTTTGTTATTTTTATTATCTACTATTTTAGGTGCATTTGCATTATTAGTTTTTTTCTTATTCACGCTAATTCCATAAGATCCTAAGACCCCAGAGGTCAAACCTGCCAAAAAAGCACCGTCATTGCGTATTTTGTCCATGTATCCGAGAGTCATCATCGCTAATGACCAAACAAGAATCATAAATCTGACACCATGACCAAAAATTTCAGCCCAATCTGTGCCTTCTTGTTCTTCTTGTTGTTCTAGTTCATTGTCTTTTTCTGCCATATTAAAAAAACTGCCTAGTGTGTGAGGAGTAAGCTGATGACCACCGCTTAATTTAAGGCAGTTATGACAAACCTAGCAAATTTTGTTATGTTTGGAAAGCAACACCCAAAAAAATGCTACGAATACTAAAACCTATTCTTCTGACTTTTTGTAAAACTAATGCAGTAAAAAAATTAATTTTGGATTTACTAAAAGCGTTAGCAGCCACTACAGACAATAAAATTGATGATAAGATTGTCGCTTTAATCGAGGAAAAATTATGGCCGAGTTTAAAGTGAAAAATATAATAAATATTTTAACTAATAGACCTAGTTTGGAATCTGAGTTTGCAGTTGAAAGTGCTATTAGTGAATTAAACAAAATTAATAATATAGAAGAGTTAAAAGAACTTGCAAGCGAATTGGCAAGAGCTAATTATAAACAGTCACATTTTATTGCTAATTCTTTAGAAATTATGTGTTCACAACAGGAATATATTCATTTTCATAAAAAAAATTTTTACAAAAAAAAAGCGCCTTTAATGAAGCGCCTTAAATACATTTTGTTTGGTAAAGATTAGGGACTTACATAAGGGAGGTCCTATACAACCTTAATGCCCTAATTTATACTTCTTTACTAATATCAACCCACTCAAAAAGTGTTTTGTGTAGGTTAATCATTCGATCTAGAGGATCTCTACATTGACATTCAAAAGTTTTATCTGTTGCAGGGTCATGGTATATTTGACCCTCGTAAGGATCGCTAGGGAATCTAGAATGGTAGGTCATCTATTGACTCTGAGTTGCTCTGTGATGAGTTTTTTGGAGGTAATGGGGCTAGTTTACCACTATTACCCCACATACCGCCCCAGAGAGCAAATCCAGCTTCTTCATGGTACTCTTTTTTATCAGTATAGACTCTGATTGTTGTACCTTTTTTTTGTGCTTCATCGTGCATGTTCATAAAAAACTCTGCAGCTTTTTGTGCATTTTCAAGTGTAAAATCAAAAATTACATTTTTCTCAGGAGCATAATCATTGACAGGGTTAGTGTTGTCAACGATTCTAAATTTAGCAGTAAATGCTGGTTGTACTTTAGCCATAGTTAAAAAGGGTTTTTAGGTGTAATGTTGTTTTCTTTTTCCCATTGAAGGATCACTTTTATGTCGTAGCGAACTTTAGCTGAACCTGATGAGATCGCATATTTGGGAAGTGTGTAATATTTGGGTCCACGGTTTTTTCTTCTCCAATCAGCAATAGTTGCTGGACTTAATCCATATCTTTCAGCTAACTGGTCAGATGTTAAAAATTGCTGTTCGATTTGATTCATGGTGTTAATGCTTTCCTCCTAGCTTTAATTAAGTCGATAAGTTTATTATATTGGTCTTGGCTAATTTTCCCTTCATCTAGCCTTGCAACTAGAGTATTGAAGTGTTGATCTAATTGTTCATCAGTAGTTGATTTCACAATAGCGTCACGTGCTAATACAGCAATGTTTTGTTTGGGTTGAACATTTGCTTGTCTTTTATATGGCGTAACAGGTTCAGAAGCTTTAACAATTTCGTTACCTGCCCATAATTCACTGCCTAAATTAAATTCTTTTGCTGCACAAAAACAAAAGCCGCGTCTATGAGAGTCGCTTATATCTCTAGCAGAAATCTTATCTAGTTTCATTGGGTCGTTTCTATGGTCCATAATTGAGTATGGATAAACAGCACCTTTCTTACCGTCTGGATTTGTGAAGTAGCCCATAAGATAACCTGTGCCATCAGGTGCAGCCCAAACTACACCAGTTGTTTCATAAGTAGGGGGCATTTCTAAATGAAAGTCCCAACCAGCAGCTAGTTCATTAAGGTATTCAGATGTTCTAGCCCATGACACATAACTATATTTACCTTTTTTGTAAATATCTTGTGGTTGTATAGTTCCTTTTAAATTAGGTTTTTTCATTACAAAATTCCCTCCATTTGGTCTAGTGTTGGATCTTGAATAGTAAGAACATTTGCTACATCAGAAGGCGGTGCCATAAATCTAGTTTTTTTAACTTTTTTAATGTGAAAGTTAAATAATCTGATAAAAGCATTTAGTTGATATCTTTGATAAAAAGAACCTCTCAATCTAAACCCTTTTTGCATAAGTTGATTTCTGTATGACAAGATTGGATTATCTATTTCTAGATTAGTCCCTTCAGAAAATTGAGTTAAAAATTCAGTCAAAATTTCTTGTTTGTATTTTTTTTCTAGTACAAGTTTGTAAAAAGGTATTCCTGCACTTAAATGAAAATAATGAAATTTTCTGTGATAAATACCCATTTCTTGAATAATTGTGTCCCAATCTATTTTTTGCTTTTCGTACTCATTATGGATCTCCATGTGAGTTGGTACTACTACATTGCGCCAAGTACCCTTAGGATAATTTTTGTACAAAAGATAAACTTTAATACCAGCTGCTAAATGTTTTGATGCTGCGCTACCTTTAATGTAAAGACCGTCAGCAGCAGTTCTGGCTGTACCTGTGTCGACACAATGGAATATTTTTGGATCCATATTTCTAGCAACCATAATTGGCAGTGTTTTGCCAGTTTTTACAATCGCTAAAAGTCTGTGTTGTCCATCTAATAAGTTGCCGTCTTTATCGAAGGCAATACCTTGATTAGTTAAGATCCATTCTCCATTATCAATAGAGGTAATTAATCTTTTTAGATTAGCTGGTTTAACTTTTCTGTTTTTAGTGTTTTTTTCTTCTAAAACGTGTTCTGCAAAGTCAGGGGTAATCTGTTCAATGCCAAATGAGGGTAAAGTAGTTTCAGTCATTGTAATTTGAGAGCCAGTAAGGTTTGTCGAGGGTGATAATTCCGTCTGATTCGGTATCGGTGTATCCGAGCCATTTACCAGAGGTCTGCGCTTCAGCAACTTTAAAAAGTGCCTGTTCTTGGAGTTCATAACCAACATCTAAAAATTCGTTTTCTAATTTGTAAACACCTATGTTGTAGGGGAATACTTTTTCTATTACTACAAAAATAAAATTTGTAGCATTAGTACCTTGTAAGTAATGTGCTGCTTGAAGATGGTAATTCAGATTTGTAATTGTTTTTGTAAACATTTCTGGTGATGCTCCACCTTCACCTGTAGTTTTTAAATCTACAATGGTGTCTCCATTAATTTTGTCGCAGCGACATTTAAGGTCTAGGCCAGTGGCATCATGTGACCACCAGAAACTTTGTTCTGATTCACCTTTGTCCAACAGTTCCCACGCAACAGAATTAGCGCATATTGCAGACATCATATTGTCAGCTAATGCAACATCTTGTGGTGTAATCACTGTTAAGCCTTTTTTCTCGGCTTCAAGTGCTTGTTCTTTGCCTTTCTTAGTGCGCTTGTCCTCTACAACTTTAAATTTAGATGTAAATTCTTCAGGCTCTAAGCACATAGCATGAAACAAAGTGCCAAACTTCATAGCGGGTGTCGGAAGTTTTGGGGGTGCCAATTCATTAAATTTTGCGTGCCATAGCGCTCTAGCATTTTGCTTAATAATAATTTTTAGATCACTAGCGCTAAAAGCAGGGTCTGCTTTATAGCTTGCAAAATCTACTGATAATGGCTGGATTTCTTGAATAATCATTGTTATAATTAATTAGGCCGTTAAGGGCGGTTCTTGGGGTTGAAACTGGTATGAGAAGTAGGATCTCCTCTGCCAGTTTTTTTTATGGTCAGCAGCAAGTTTGTATATGCTGCTACGACCAATAAAGTTAAACAGACAGCGTTATACATTATTTTTTTCTGCCTCAATGAGCGCTTTTAACTCTTTAGTAATATTGCGCATTTGTTTAAAAAGTTTGGAAGTTCTTTCCTCTAGAGCTAATAGCTTTACAGGGTTTCTTTCTCTAACTTCTTTTACAATTAGTTTTTTATATTCTGCATCTATTTTTTCGTACCTTTCTTCTAACTCTTTAGTCTTAGCCCCTAACGATAAGCCGTAATATTTGAAATTAACTGCACATTTATCAATAGGAAGTTCTACAACTAACTCAATCTGTTTTTTATCCTTTGGCTCAAACAACAATTGTTGTAAAGTTGTTATTTCGAAAGGACAAGCCTCTAACCATTCTTGTAATTCTAGATTCATAAAATCTAAGTTTTGACCATTACATTTCATACCATTAATTTCAGACATTGAAAGTTGCCTCCAATTTTTTTTCGTTTACATGAGCATCTATTGCTCTTTCAGTTGCTTGTTGCGCGTGTACTATAGTAATTTCTGGATCAGCCAGCATTAATGTAAGCAACTTGCAAATTTCGTCTTGCTGGTTTGCATTTGCAGCAGGGTCAAATAAAAGATAAAAACCATGAAATAATGCTTCATATTTATCTTTAGGTTGTTGTAATTTCATTTGGCGATCTCCTCACAAGCAGCGACAATACCAGCGTTACAATCTGCTAGTGTCATGTCGTAAAGAGTGCCAGAAAGGGTCGTGTAGAACAACCCTGACATTGCGATCATTAAAAATAAATTTCTCATTGGTGTGCCTCGATAAATTTACCCATTGCATCTAGCAAAGATTGTGAAACTTTAGTAGCCTCGTCTGCGATTTTTTTATCGCCAAAAAATTCATTTATATGACGGCTAGTAGTTTTACTATGTTTTTTCTTAGTGACAACGTGGTTGCCGTCTTTATTCTTTACAGCAACAAATGAGTCGTAAGACTTTAGCAGTGTGCCAGCTTCACATTCGTAAGTAGTAACATTCTTAGACATCACTAAACCTCTAAGTTCATGTATTGGCTAATTGCATAGCCTCTGTTAGTCTGCTGAGACATAGCTTTAATAATGTCTCTATATGTACCAGCAGGGCTATCTGGATCTGCTGCTAGTAGCTCTTCAAAATCATCAGGAAGGTTGTTTATTGCCTCCATGACTAGGTTTTCAAAGTTTTCAAGCTGTTCATCATTGAGCTTGAGTGTAAGTGTCTGTTCCATAAAACTGGCGAGATAAAAAAGCGGGTACTTACCGCAGTCTAATTATGACGCATCTATACACAGATGTAAACCTTACTGCACATAAAGTTACAATAACTGAATATTACTGATGTTTACAGTTGCGATATTACTATTAATGAGTCATAATTAATGCATGGCGGAAGCGCCTGTTCTTTACATTCTCGCAAATGACTATTTTCAAACTACCAACTGAACTTGCTGAACACCTCGAGCAAGAAATTCACACTAAACTTGTTAAATCTGTTGAGACACAAGCTAAAAACTACAACGAAATGTGGGCTGAAAGAGAAGCCAAAGGCGAAAAGTACCACACTACTTGGGAGCTAAATTACAGAGGTCAAACTGTTGAAAGACCAAGAGTTTGGAGAGAAGAAGCTATGGCTGGTTTCATCTTTATCAAGTTTGCAATGACAGAGCCTGAGTACGAGGGTCAAAGAGTTGTTACTGATTACCTTAGACCAATGAGCTGCACTGTTGATTATGAAGGTTGCAAGCGTAACGCCAAGTTCCAAGCTAAGAAAAGCATCGGTCTTTTTGAAAGCAGAATTAATGGCCATCTTGCAGTTACTGACAAGATTACAGAAATGAAGCTTAGACTAGGCAACCAAAACTTAATTCATGGTTTCGTTACTGGTGCTACTAAAGATGCTGAAGAGTTCAAGATTCACACTCAGATGATTTGGAACTATCGCTACGGAACAAATTCAGCTAATGGCTACTTAACACAGTATGTACAGTTCAGAAGTGACAGACGCGGTGCTAGACAGGAGGGTAAAACAGTTCTTCAAAGACTTACTGAAGAAGAAAAGCAAGCTAAAGCAGATGCTAAGAAAGCTGAAGCTATTGCTAAAAATGAGGCTAAATGGGAAAGATTCAGAGTTTTACCTGACCAGATTGATAGATGGGCTACTAGAGAGATCAAAAAGCATGAAAAGATGCTTACTGAAGCTGGTATCGAGAAAGCTAAAGATCATTTCTTTAGTCATTACTACAACAAAGGTAGAGAGTTTGACGTAGAGCATCACACTAGATGGGTTACTGAGGACTTAGAAGTATTCAAGATGTACAAAGAAAAGGTACAAAAGTTCCTTAATAATGAGCCAGCAGTTAGAGAGGTATTTGGTCTTGAGTGCAACACTAGAGACGATTTCAAATACGTTGTCAGAAAAAGCTAAACGATCTATACGGAGTCTTTCACAGACTCCTTTCCCTTTCTAAATTTATTTATTCAAAATCATGTTTGACAAAAAAATTAATTGCAGATTTATTTCCAAAGATGCAAATTTCACAGCTGCACAACTTTTAGCACTAATGCTTAAGCAAGATAGCAAGTGGCTTACAGATGACTACTTACCAACCTACCTAGAGCCATTCTTAAATTCTGATGAAGTTAGACTAGGTATCAATTGTCATGGTATGGTTCACGCCATATTCGAAAATGGCGAAACAAACGGCAGATTTATCAACAACTTAGTCAATGGAGAAAACAATGCGTAACAAAATTACAAAAGCACAAGCACTAAAACATTTCAGAGAGCTTTATAAAACTATGGGCTATCGTAAAGGTGATGATATAGCAAAAAGAACTGAGTGGAATGATTACACAGATGGACTTTGTAAAGATGGTTTAATCACACAAAAACAATATGAAAATTGGGGGCAGCCTTTCTAATGAAACTTAATGAAAAAGAACAACGATTCTTAAGAATGTTTCCACCACGTATGAAACAGCTTGATAAACAAATTAGATTGGTTCAAAACTGTTCTAGGAAAGATGGCTATGAGTGGGACTTTACAGATACAGTCCCTACTTTCTTTATTGTAGTTTTTCATAATCTGACATTATGTGCTAAGAAGTTTGGTTTAGACGTTGATGTAAGGATTAATGGACGCAATATTGAGGACGTCTATGAAGATGCAAATGACAAGTTTCAAGAACAATGCCAACTGAACAATCCTTAGCATATGAGGCAAAGATACAATTTTGTTATCTTGAGCTTCAAAAGTGGAAACATTATCTTTGTGATAAAAGAACTTTAGAGGAGGTGGAAGTAGCTCTAGCTGCTACCACTTCTTTGCTTCTTGAAATCAAAGATCTTGAGGACAAAATCTACGATGAAAATGTACCCAAATACGATGATCCGTTAATTTAGGTGTATGATCGGCTTGTGTGCAGTTGCACTGTCTGGCTATCCAAACACCTATATGAACATTTTCATGTACCTCAGAGCCGAAGATGGCGCAGCTCTAAGGGACTTTCTTAAGAGAAACCCTAGTGTAAAAGGTTATGAAAAAGAAAAAGAGTTTTTAGATGCTGGATTGATCGCGCGGGTCTGTTACTCTTTGGAAGTAGAACTTAATAAACTTTAGTCGGGGAGCCTGACGGCCTAATTCGTGCAAGGTCTGAAAGCTTAGGAATATTGTAGTCAAGCTAAACGCTACAAAAGGCAGGGAGATTATTCTATGCGAGAAGAGAATAGTTTACTGATCCCCCGACCACTATAATGAAAAAGAACAACCAAAATCAGTAAAAGATTTGAAGTTTGCTGTCCCTTAGCGCTTGGGCTAAGGCTCCCAAACAGTTGTTCACTTTAATGTTTGTAACGTTATAACAGTAAGAGGCTTAACAGTCCCTTTTGGACAATAATATTTTCGGGCTTGCAAACTTACCACTTGCGAATCGTCAGCAATCGCGGATAATGTCAAAGCATCTAAAGTGCTACGACATAATTTGTCAATATCACCCTGTCTCCTATTAGGATATTTTGGCGCTGACGGTTTTATTTCACCATTTGCATAAAGATGAGAAATCGGTCTATTGAACCAAAAAACTAAATCAATGTGAACTGGTTCTATAATTATTTCTTTCACAACCTTCTTTGCTTCTACCCCAACTGCTTTTTTCCATGGCACTACCCTTTTACACATTTCAACCATTATTCCGCGCCCTACGTGCCTTTTACTACCCTGTGGTGCAGCTTCAATACCTTCAACAGTAATTACATATTCCATAAAAATGAGTTTTATACCAGAAAATACTCCTTTCGTATCTTTGCCTACAGCTTTGAAAGGTAGAATAGACCCACACCAGTTAGCGGTGTTATGGGTATTGCAAAGTTACTACCCGAATATCTGGCCTAGTTATAGCACGATCTCAAAAGACGCGGGTATGTGCCGCACAAAAGTAATTCACACTGTTGAACAACTTTGTTCATTAGGTTGGTTACAAAAAGTTTCTAGAGTTGATGAACATGGTCAAAAAACTAACGCATATCGAGTTACAGTTTGGCATGAATGCAGAGTTCCAGTACCTCAACTTTCTAGTAGTGAACCGCAGTCTATCTCAGCAACTAGTTCACCAGATAAACTAGGGGGGTGTACCACAACAACTAGGGGTGGTGTATCTCATGAACCCGAAGTAAAACAAGTTAAACTAAAACAAAAAACTAAAAGAAAAAAATATACAAAAGATTTTGAACATTTCTGGAAAATGTACACTGAAATGAAATGTGATAAATCTGTTAGCCAATCAAAAAAACCAGCATTTGAAGCTTGGCAAAAACTAGACAAAGAAATTAAACAAAAATTACCAGATTGTTTACAAGCAGATATTGACGCAAGAATAAAAAAAATTAGAAAAAATGAATGGGTACCACAATTCCCAGACTGTCACAGGTGGATTAGTAAAGGCCAATATGAGCAGTTTTTAGAGTTGCGTAAGCGCCAAATTGAGTCAAAATTAAATCCTATGCTTGCAAATAAAGCAAGTAATCAACCGTTTTAAACCCCATGACAGAATTTGAAACAAAAATTTTACATTCTCTTGAATTAATTTCAAAGAATTTAGAACAAATTTGTATAAATTTAGTTCAACTAAATGATCCAAGTAATGCTGCAAATGAAAATTTAGATAGAATTGGTGACATTCTTAATGAAAGTAATCGTATCGCTGCTGGAGCTGGAACTTATGAAAAATTATAAAAGATCAGCGATAGATCGCGATGTTACATTCAGACCACCAGCTTACAATTGTTATGCTTGTAATGATACTGGAATCGTACATAACTCAGATGGATTAATTAACAATTATCTTGGAGACTACGATATTACAGAGTCTGGAAAAAGAGTTGCAGGCAGTGATCTGGCTATTATTTGTTATTGTGAAGCAGTTTACCCAAAGTATAATGATGAAGCCGAATTAATTGGACATGGATTTCGTGATGGTGTAGGTAACATAAGAAATAGCGTAGGTATTGATGTCGATAAAGATATAATTAGGCAGCTACATAATATAAGAAAAGATGCTTGGAAAGCTACTGCGACATTGATGAGTCGACTTATACAAAAAAACTTAAAAAGCAAAAAAACAGAACTACCTGCAGAGATGCAGGAAGTAAAAGATCAATTGGTTAGTTTTAAGTTAAAATCACTAAATTCTTAATTTTGCTCCTTTCAGATTGCACTCTGACACCCTAGAAATTTTATCCCTATACGTTTCTACCCTTGAAAAAAACACATTTGCGCGGTCTATCNTACCGCAACTCTAAAGATTACATTGCCTACGACCCACTTCAAAAATGTAATTATAGAATCATTAACGGCAAGCGGTTATGGTTACAGCCAAGACCTCAAGAAGTGTACCTGTCAAAAAAAGAGCTAGACTCAGGGCAGTTACATATCTCGCTATGACCTCAACATCAAACTACCCAGTAGTTGCACCTGAACATATTAAACAATCTAGAATAATAGATTTAACGCTATATAAAGGCAACCCAAGAGTCCATAGTGATATACAAATCGAAAGGCTAGTTAATTCATTAAAAGAGTTTGGCTTTACTAATCCTGTACTTGTTGATGACACTGGTAATGTTATTGCTGGTCATGGTCGTATTGCAGCTGCTAAAAAAATAGGACTACAAACTGTACCTACAATTACTCTTTCTCATCTATCTGAAGATCAGCGCAAAGCATACATAATTGCAGATAATCAGCTGGCTTTGAACTCTAGTTGGGACGATGACCTACTAAAAAAAGAATTAGAAAAGCTAGAAAATAATGGCTTTGACCTATCTCTACTTGGTTGGGGTGACGATATACCAACCTTTGCAGATGAGCCTGATTATGGTTCTTTAGAAGATTTTGACGACCCTACTAGCGAACTGGCAAATGATGTAATGAAAGCAATACAGATAGAATTTCGACCAGAAGATTATGAAGAGGCAAAAGAAGTAGTAGCAGAAGCTAGAAAAAAAGGTATTTATATAGGCCAAGAGCTAGTAAACGCGCTTAAATCTTTAAGCTAATGAAGTTATCTAAAACTTCAATAGGAGGTATTCAGTTCTTCTACAGACAAGGCTATTCTGATATTAAAACTTTCATAGAGGTTTTATCTAATCGTTCCTATCTAAAAAAAGGGATGGAGGTTTTAAATAATGAAAGTTGGCTAGATTGTGGTGGTAACGTCGGTGCATTTTCACTACTAGCAGCATCAAAAGGTGCAAGCGTGATTACATATGAGCCTGACCCATTTAACTGTGAATTAATTGAAAAAAATGCGAAATTAAACGGCTTTCAGAGTGCAATAACAGTTAAACAAGCTGCTTTAGTGCATGATTTTAGGAAAGATACAACATTATCAATAGCTCAAAATGGCAATGTATGGCGTAATACCATAATGAAAAAGAAGAGTAACAAGGCTATAAGAGTGCCTTGTCTTAACTTTGATGAACAAGCTGAACTAGCTGATAATTGCAAGATGGATATAGAAGGCGCAGAAATTTCTATATTGACTCATACAAAAAGTAACTTTAACAAGTTAGTTTACGAATGGAGTTTCGATATAGACCCTGATCTAAAAAAAATATGGAATGTTATAGAAAAGCAAAAGCTAAAGTATAAAGTAGAAGCACCATACAAAACCATACATTATCAAGAAAGAGATATTTTAATGTGGGGCGAAAGCTGGTTTCCGCCATGCATTATGGTTTATTGTTTTAAAAGATGAAACTACCTGAATTAATCCTGAAGCCTGTAACTTCTCCTTTAAAAATTGGCGATAGCGTAAGCGGTATTGAGCCTAACATTCATGAAGATTGCATTTTGATAGACCCTGATGGTACTCCTGTCGGTTTGTTTATAAAAACATTGCCAGACGATTTACAGAACCTTGTGAATATAGCTGACAGAGAAATACATACTAAACGCGTGCCTAAATCAGAAATGAAAAGGTCTAGCGGTCTACACAATAAGAAAGCTGAAGTATTGCAATATTCAACTATCTTAGGCTCATGTCCACCTAAACCACACATGAGAAGGCCATACGCCTCTAGATCATCTGTTCATTCAGTTAAGAGTGCTAATACTTTCGTAAAAGCAATGTATGCAGCAGGTATTAAATCTTTTGAAATAGTAAAAAAATATATTCCAACAGTAGCTGAAAGTCATCTATTCAAGATTAGACAAAGAATACCTGATAACTGGCGTTTTGCTGATAATTTCAGTTCTACTATCTCAAATTGCAACATATCCGCACCAGTTCATCAAGACCACGCCAATGTAAAAGGTGCTATAAATATGATTATTACCAAAAGACGTAATAGTAAGGGAGGTAACTTACACGTACCTGATTACAATGCTACGTTTGACCAGACCGATAATTCATTATTGGTATATCCAGCTTGGCGTAATAGGCATGGAGTTACACCAATTATTCCTACTTATCAGGGAGGTTATAGAAACTCCCACGTTTGGTACGCTCTGGACTCCTTTCACAATCTAGAAAAATAGTGAAAAAGAAAGCAAATCGTAACGAAAAAGAATATAGAACGCTAAGAATTGCAGCGCTAATTGGTAAGGGTGCGACTAGGTCAGAATTAATCAGATATACCGCAAACGAATGGGGGTTGAAGGAAAGGCAGTCAGACCAGTATATCCAAGACGCCAGAATGATTCTCAAGAAAGATTTCGACATCGACAGAAGGCAGTTTACCGCAGAAGTTTTAAGCCAGCTTTCAAGCCTACAAAAAGAGGCCAGAAGCAATAACCAATTACACGTTGCATTAGGCTGTATTAACTCAATGGCAAAGATTGCACAAATAACAACATGAGTATCTTAACTAGAGAAGGATCAGTATTAGATATTGCAGGCAGTAGCGGAGTTTCGATTGATACACCAGAGTTATTACAGAGGATAAGAAACGATTTACACGAACCTCAGAGATTGTTTTTCGATAACAGCAGCGTTGAGATACTAGGTTTATCAGCTGGTTATGGTGCAGGCAAGACAAGAGCATTATGTGCGGTTTGTGTTAAGTTAGCTGCTTTAAACGTAGGGTTTACAGGTGCAGTTATGGAACCGACTGGACCATTAATTAGGGATATTTGGCAAAATGATTTTGAGCAATTTTTAGAATATTACGAAATTCCTTATACACACCGAGCTAGTCCATTACCTGAATACATATTGCACTTACCTGAAGGCGATACAAAGATACTATGCAGAAGTTTTGAGAACTGGTCACGCATAATCGGATTAAATTTAGCCTTTGTATTAGCAGATGAAATTGACACTGTTTCGCCTTCTGTTTGCGATAGAGCATTTCCTAAAATTTTGGGAAGATTGAGAGCTGGTAATGTTAGACAGTTTTGTGCAGCAAGCACTCCTGAAGGTTTTAGATGGATGTGGAATACCTTTGGATCAGAAGCAGCGCAAGAGAGAACTGATAGAATGTTAATAAAGATGAGAACGCAAGACAACCCGCACTTGCCAGAAGATTTTATAGAAAGAATGCAAGCAAACTACGACCCTAGTATGCTGCAGGCGTATCTTAACGGAGAGTTTACAAACCTCACAACTGGTCAGGTATATGACAGATTTGTAAGAGAAGATAACATTGTTGATACGATTCCAGATATTAGTAATGAGCCATTAAGAATAGGAGTTGACTTTAATATTGGCAATATGAGTGCAGTTATAGGAGTTAAGTTAGGAGAAAAACTGTTAGTGATAGATGAAATAGCTTCAGCTCATGATACAGACGCACTTGCGCAAGAAATACAGCGTAGATACCCTAATCGTAGGGTTTACGTTTACCCAGACGCTACAGGAGCAAATCGGAGTACTAATGCTACAAAGACAGACATACAAATACTCGAGACCTATGGGTACTCGAACCTTTCCGCTAAAAGCAACCCGCCAATACGAGATAGGGTTTCTGCCGTACAGGGTTTGTTATGTAACGGAAAAGGACAAGTACGTCTACACATATATGCCAGTTGCAAACGCTTAATTGAATGTCTTGAATTACAAAGTTATACTGAAAAAGGAGAACCAGATAAAGAAGCTGGTTACGACCACATGAATGACGCACTAGGTTATTTAATATGGAGAGAATTTAATCCACTTTATGCAAGATCTGGTAAACGAACTGGTGTTAGATTGTATTAATAGATTAAACTATGTTTAAATGTTTGGAGTTCTATTGTGTATAGCGCCTACGGAAGAAAATTTACTAGAGAAAGGACAGGATACACTACTGACGTTAATGACCCATCTTTGACGTGGTTTAATCAAGAACCACACTGGTTAATGATTGAAGATTTAGCTGGCGGTACTTATGAGATAAGAATGAAGCACCGCAGATATTTACCTCAGGAGCCTAGAGAACAAGATGACGCATATGAAAATAGATTAGCCAGAAGTACGTGTCCACCTTATTACCAAAGATTAGAAAGAATGCTTGCAGGTATGCTGACAAGAAAACCTGTGCGACTTCAAGATATTGGTGACGTCCATAAGAGAGCAATTATTTGATGTAGACCTACAGGGAAATGATCTCAACGTATGGACTTACGAAGCTGCACGTAAAATGATTCGTTATGGTCATGTTGGAGTCCTAGTCGATGTACCGCAAGATGGTAACGGCAGGCCATATTGGGTGACTTATACTCCAAGAGAAATATTAGGCTATAGAACTGAACTAATAGATGGCAAGACTACATTTACACAGATAAGGCTGTTAGAGAAGATAATCGATGCCTGAAGGTGAATATGGTGAAAAAGAAGTTACGCAAGTAAGAGTGCTATATCAAGGTAGGTACGAAATCCATAGAAAAAATGATAATGGTAAATTTATTGTTGTAGACGAAGGCGAAACAACGCTATCAGAGATACCTTTCTCTGTAGCTTACGCTAATAGGCTGACTTTAATGGAATCTAGACCGCCATTAGAAGATATTGCAGAGTTAAACATTAAAGCATATCAAGTTCAAAGTGATTTAGATAACCAACTACACATATCAGCAGTTCCTTTACTTGGTTTCTTTGGTTTTCCTCAAAGTTCTGAAGAAGTTACAGCGGGACCAAATGAAGCAATAGCTTTTCCAGCAGAGGGTAGGGCAGAATATATTGAGCCAACTGGCAGGTCGTTCGATTCACAGTTTCAAAGGCTAGAACAGTTGGAAAAACAGATCAATGAATTGGGTTTGGCTGCAGTATTAGGCCAAAAGCTAAGTGCAGAGACAGCAGAAGCTAAAAAGATAGATAGGTCACAAGGAGACTCAACAATGATGGTAGTTGCGCAACAAATGCAAGATTTNATAGATAANTGCTCTAGTATTCCACGCGCAATNNCTNAATACNNCNGAANTTGGNAGTAGTTTTGTTAATNGNGANTTCTTAAGCACTAGATTAGANCCTANAGAAATNCAANCANTNNTACANNTNTANACAGCTGGNACTATNACACAAAAAACATTATTAGANCAACTNACNCAAGGCGAAGTACTAGGAGANGANTTTGACGTTGAAGAAGAGATAGAAGCAACCCAGATGGGCGGTTTGAATGATACGGAGGCAGGAACACCAGAGCCTGAAGAAGAGNCAGNAGAAGAGCAAGAGGAAGAATGATAAATGGCTTTGCCAGAAGCAATATTCAGAAATGCCCTTGACCTAAACAGGTATGGTAATAAAGTTTCTACAGACATAGCGCGTAGATTTGTCGATATTTGTGTTGATTCTGTTCAACAGATAAGTGTATTAGAAAGAGTAGGACTAGGAGATTCGTATAGAGCTAATAGATTGCGGTCTATAGTTGCGCAGATGGAAAAAAGTTTAAGCGGTTGGAAAAAGTATGCCAATAAGCACGTTATAGGAGAGTTGCAAGGATTAGCTAAAGTAGAAGCTGGTTTTATAGAGAATCAACTAGAAAAATTAGTGCCAAGCGCTGCAAAAGCTAATTTACAGATCAATGGAATCCAGATCAGCCCTAAGTTTGCAGAAAGTATTGTAACAATCGACCCTACAAAAATTAAATCCAGAGCTGTAGGCCAGCAACTAGCTAGATTTCTAGGCGAAACTACTTTATCTGATGCATTAGGAGCAAATATAACTTTGCCTAATGGAAACATAATGCAGCAGGCATTTAACAGAATAGCTGAAAACTCTGTTCAATTATTCAGAAGTAGCGTAGAAGATGGTTTGTTGGTTGGAGAAACTACTGCACAAATAACACGTAGATTGTTAGGTAATAGTAAGGCCAAAGATACTGCAAACATATTACAAATGGCACAAAAAGGAGGAATATTAACGACTCCACCTATAAATCAGGTTAGAACTTTAGTCAGAACTAGCATTAATCAAGTTTCTAACACTGCAGCGTTAAATGTATATAAAGCAAATAGCGATGTAACGAAGAAGTATAGATATGTAGCAACTTTAGATAGTAGAACCTCTGCAGTATGTAGCGCTTTAGATGGGAGAATGTTTACTTATGAAGAGGGACCAAAACCACCACAACATTTTAATTGCAGATCTACTATCGTCCCTGTAGTTGATTATGACAATTTACCCTTTGATCCACCAAAAAGTATTACTAAAAGATCGTCTGTAGATGGTCGTTTACCAGCTAGTACTAATTATGGTGATTGGTTATACATGCAACCAAATAAAGTTCAAGCACAAATATTAGGAGGTAAATTCAATCCTAAAACAAATAAATATGAAGGTGCATTTAGATATTTCCAAAGATTAGCAGGCAAAGATAATGACCCTAGACAAGCACTAGCTAAATTTGTAAGAGCTGATGGTAGTCGAATAACACTAACACAACTTAAAGCTAGATATGGTAAACCTGAGAATATACCATTAACATCTATAGCTAAACCAGTTGAAGCAGCAGTTGCAACAGTTAAAAAAACTAGAACTGCTATAACTTCACCGACTATGACAACAGAGGGTGTAGATACATGGCTAGAAACCAATAAATTAGGCGATATACAGGAGTTTTTAGAAAGTAGTCTTGACAGCGTAGAAAAATTAGGTGGTTTAACAGCAATAAACGTGAAAAAGATGAGAACTTTTATGAAAAAAGGAAAAATAGTAAGTCAATTTAATATGCAAAATGAAAAAACATTAGAAATATCAAGTCTAGGAGACAGATTTTTAAAAGGTAAAAATTTAAAAGCGTTTGCAGCTTCTAATGATACTGTTGTTAAAAGATTTGATTTTATTAATAACAAATTAGAAGCAAAAAAAATATCAGCAAATACTAGAGATTGGCAAGAACTATGGAATGGTGTAGGCACTATGAGAGTTGGATCTCATAAAGACTTATTCAAAGATTGTATTGAAAATCTTAATCGTGGTGGTAGCATAATGAGTCAGCCTATAAGTTTCAAAAGAAAAGTAAGTAACTATTTGTTTGGTAATGCTACTGGCGGCACTCACGGCTATACGATATTTAACTCTGCAATGGTGCATACCAGACTAAAAAATAATGCTAGAAAGATTGGTAATATTGCTGCAAGAAATATTAGAGCAAGCGTTAAAGAAACACTAGAAACAAATTTTAAATTTAGCAATATTAAAGGGACTAGGTACGAAAGGTACAGACAAGGTGTAGAGCAAGGAATTAGAGAAGTTTGGTCTAATTCAGCGCCATTAGACGGAGACGCGGATTGGTTTGTAACTTTCGTTCACGAAATGGGACACCAAATACACTACCAATCTGGTGCAGCTAGTCTCGGTCAGCAGTTCCGTAAATTAGGTGGCATGACATACCCAACTGAATATAGTCGTAAGAATGCACTCGAACAATTTACAGAATCTTTCGTTCAGTATGTTTTTAATCCAGAAGGGTTGCAAGAGAGAGCGCCACGCTTGTATAAATGGGTAGACGAAACCTTAGAACAATCTCTTAAAAATTTATGACACCATTTGAAGCGCTTGAACTATCTGAACAGTTTCCAAAAAACAGAACTGTACCAAAACGTATTTATGACGCATTTCAAGATGCTACAGCAACAAATAAGAAAAAATTTGAAAATATAATAGAAGGAATGTACGTAACAGCAGTACAAGACGAGGATTTTGAACTGCTTAATAAATATTTTGGCTAATTAGGTTATACTGAAAAAAAACGGAGAAACCTATGCCAGCTTCAATGTACAAAATGGGTGGAAAGAAAAAGAAGAAAAAGAAGAAGGGAGGCAAAAAGTAATGTATCAGTTCAATACTGTCAAACCAGAGCCAGTTAAATCTAAATTTAGTTCAATGTCTAAGATTGAATTAGAAGAATATGGTCGTACAATAGGCTTGGAGTTAGACAGAAGGCTAACTAAAACTAAACTAATACAACAACTAGAAGATCATGAAAAAGGGTAGTAGAGTCAGTTGGGTGTATCAAGGCACACGCACATTTGGTAAAGTCACTGGTGTTGCTGGAAAAAGGGCTACTATAAAGGGACCAAGCGGAGGTACTATTACAAGAGTTGGATCAACTGATGACCCTGTAATACGTCTTGTGTCTGAATCTACAGGAAATGCAGTATTAAAAAAAAGGTCTCAACTTAGAGCTGCACCCAAAAAGAAGAAAAAATAATGGCTATTACGTACAGAGGCGAAACTTTTAGTGGTTATAACAAACCAAAAAGAACATCAAAACACCCGCGCAGTAGTCATGCAGTTTTAGCAAAGGAAGGCGATAAAGTTAGATTAATAAGATTTGGCCAGCAAGGTGTAAGCGGAGCAGGTGCTAATCCTAAAACAGAGAAAGGGAAAGATAGACAAAAAAGATTTAAAGCAAGAATGGCTAAACATATAGCTAAAGGTAAGATGAGTGCGGCTTATTGGGCTGACAAAGTAAAATGGTAGGCTAGTATAGTATTAAATTTACCTTGCGGGTATGTCTGAAGAACAAAAGCAAGAGGCTGCGCCAACTGCTAACAATGATGAGCTTTTAAATAAAGTTAAGGCTCTAGAAAGCCGTGTTCAATCAATGGATGCGAAGAATAAACAATTATTAGACGAAAAGAAAAAATATCAACAGTTAGAGCAAACATTGCAATCAATGCCAGATGGCACAGATGTACAAAAACTTTTAGAGTTCAAACAAAAAGCAGAACAAGCTGAATTAGAAGCTAAAGGCAAATATGCCGAAGCGTTACAGGCTAGAGATCAGCAGTTTAGAGATGCAAGTGCAACAAAAGATCAACAAATACAACAATTAGAAGCACGAATAAAAGAATTGGAGCTGATTACACCAACTGTCTCAGCTTTAGCAGAAATAGTACACGACCCTGACATGGTATTGAAAACTAAACTAAGTGCTGAACAAATCAAAAGAAAAGAAGATGGCACAGTTGTTGTTGTAGATGGTTATGAAGAAACACCAGTGGCTAAGTGGGCAGAAAGCTTGCCAGATTGGTTGAAGAAATCAGATTCTGCTAGAGGTTCAGGCGCACCAGTAGCTAGAAAAACTTCTGGAAGTATGCCTATAGGTATGGACAAAAACCCATTTGAGAATGGTGGGAATCTTACAGAACAGATGAGATTATATAGAACTAATAGATCTTTATACGATCAATTAAAGGCACAAGCAAAAAAATAGTTGTTTATTTTATAGTTTTCTGGTTATTATAAACTGTAACTAGGTCTTGGCTGCGCTAAGGTCTGTAGGGCTGCGCCCGCAATATTGTAAACATTATTCAAAAGGTTTTTTTCATGGCCACTCTCAGGAGTGATGTGATTATCCCAGAGGTATTTACACCATACGTCATAGAGCAAACTACATTAAGAGATTCATTTCTTGCTAGTGGTGTTGTTCAACCTATGGCAGAACTAAATGCTACTGAGGGTGGTGATCTCATCAACGTACCTTTCTTTTCTGCAAACTTGACAGGAAATTTTGAGGTTTTATCTGATTCCAGTTCTCTAACTCCATCGAAGATTACAACTGACAAGCAAGTTGGAGTAATCCTACATAGAGGTCGAGCATTTGAATCTAGAGATTTAGCTGCACTAGCTGCAGGTTCAGATCCAATGGCTGCAATCGGTCAAAAGATCGGGGCATACATTGCTCACCAAAGACAGAAAGATTTACTTTCATGTCTATCTGGTGTTTTTGGTTCAGTTAACTCAACTGACTCTAACGCTGCATTCTTTGGTTTAACAATAGATGGTGGATCAGGAGACTCACCAACTGTTCTTAGTCCTAGACACGTAGCAAAGGCTAAATCACTTCTTGGAGATCAGGGAGACAAACTAACAGCTGTTTGTATGCATAGCGCTGTATATTATGACTTGGTAGAGCGTAAGTTAGTTGATTATGTTCTTGCCTCAGATGGTAATGGCGGTTCAGCTACTGCATCAGGCGGTACAATTACACCAGCTTATGGTGGTGGTAATGATACTGTTCCTACATATTGCGGNTTNCGNGTNATCGTTTCAGANGANGTNGCNAAAACTGGTTCAGGCTCTAGCACNGANTACTCTACTTACTTCTTTACAGCTGGTGCTGTAGCAAGTGGTGAGCAAGCAGGACTACAGACAGAAACAGATAGAGATATTCTTGCCAAGTCAGATGCTATGTCTATTGACTTGCATTATTGCTATCACCCTGTTGGTTCTAAGTGGGCTGTTACTACAACAAACCCAACACCAACTCAATTAGAAACTGTAAGCAACTGGTCGAAGGTTTACGAAACTAAAAACATTGGGATAGTTAGGGCAACTAACGTATCTACAATGGATTAACTGAGGTAATTTATTATGCCAAGTTTATTTGAAGCTGCTGCAGGCTCTGCACTCGGAGTTGTAACAGCACAAACAGGTTCTGTGACTCAAGCAACCAGTAAAGCTACTGGTGTGACATTAAATAATGTTGCTGGCGCGATCACAATGCACGCTGCCTCACTAGCTGCTGCAGCTGAAGTTACTTTCACAGTTACTAACTCAAAAGTTAGTGCTGGTGATGTAGTTTTAGTAAATCATGGTTCTGCTGGTACAGCTGGAACTTATGTTGTACAAGCTAATACTATTGCAGATGGTTCTTTCAAGATTTCCGTTGGTAATGTATCTGGCAGTGGTGCTGCAGAAGCAATCGTCTTGAACTTTATGATTTTCAAGGCTGGTTAATGGGAATATTTGCGTTTAAACGTAAAAGAGAACAGGAGGCTGCAAAAGTGGCCTCTGTTCCCATTAAATCTAAAAAAGTTAAACGAACTAAAGTAAATGGCGATCACATTAGTAGAGACAGTATCAAGCGCAACAGCAAATAGTTATCAAACATTAGCTGATGCACAAGCATTTATAGATGGTTTAATAGAAGATGACGATGTTGTTGCATGGTCTAGCGCTACANCAGATCAAAAAAACAGAGCATTATTTACTGCAACAAAAAGAATAGATAGAGAAAGATTTATAGGTGCAAAAGCAAAACAAGATCAGGCATTACAATGGCCTAGGCAGGGAGTAAGAAAGCCAGATACATTTACCAGCACTTATACAAGTGGTTTTCCATATCGTATTACAACTGATTACTATACAGAAACAGAAATACCGCCAGAAGTTAAAGAAGCACAGGCAATTTTAGCTGTATATTTAAACAATAATAAAGATGGTCTAGGTTTATCAGGCTTTGAAGATTACAAAAATGTAAAAATTGGTAGTCTAGAAGTAACACCTAATAATTATGGCGCTATTGGTGCAGATCGAGTGCCGCCACTATTCGAGCGCCTATTCACAGGTCTAAGGTTTAGTGGACCAGCAAACATTTCTATTAAAAGGAGCTAATTATGAGCTATTTTCCAGCAGCAGTCATTATTAATGACACAAGCACAGTTACAGGCCGTTTTGGTTGTATCAAAGCTTTAAAAGATTCTGTTATTGCTACTTTAGTTTCAGAAAATATTACTGGTGATTTAACTTCTATAGATTTTAAGTCTAATTGTTCAATAGAAGGCGTCATTACTAGCATTACATTAACAAGCGGTACTGTTATCGCTTATAGACTCTAATGGGAATATCTTCATCACTAAAAAAATTAAGTAATAAAACCATTATGAAACTTGGTGGTAATATAACTTTTATAAGATCTATCTCAGCAGACTACAATGTAACAGATGGTTCAGTATTTAAAAACAAATCGCAGGTAACAGTTCAGGGTGTTATTGAATCAGTTACAGTTAGAGAAACAAATGATTTAATTTCACAAGATGACAAAAAATTGTTACTTTCTGCTGGTGCTATAGATTTTGTGCCAACAACAAAAGATAAAATTTTAATTAGTGGAATAAAATATAACATTATTAAAATCGACAAAGAAACAATAGAGAATCAAGATGTTGTTTACACGTTTTATTTGAGAGCATAATGACTAGAAAAATTAGATTAGACCAAATCGATGATGTAATGAAAGAAGCGGTTGAAAAACTTGTAGCTTCAGTAACCTTAGAATGGACAGCAAGAGTACTTTATGCAACTCCTGTAGACACAGGCAGGCTAAGATCAGCGTGGCAAACAGATATAAAACCATTAGAAGGTACGATTGTTAATAATGTTGTTTACGCAGAACCAGTTTGTTTCGGGATAAATAAACCAGCGTCTTGGGGAGGTGTCTATAGAACAAAAAAAGAAACTGTAGAAGGATTTCCAGAAATTATTGGCAAAGAATTAGAAGAATATGCTAGAAGGCGCTATGAAAAAATAAAACAGGGAATCTAAATGGCAGCTACAGATTTAAATACAGTTAGAAAAACTATAGAGGAAACACTGGTTAATGAATTGGCTAATTCACCTCAAATTCCAATAGTTTTTAATAATATGCCATATATTTCTAAAAATAAAAGTTCTTATGTCCAATGCTTAACTACGTTTGGTTCTAGTAATTATTTAACTCAAGGTAGTAATACAAATTCTACAAATAATGTAACTGGTCTATTAACTTTGAATATTTACACTGAGGAGGGTGTAGGTAGTGGAGAAAATTTAATAATTGGCAAAAGATTGAGAAATCTATACAATAGAACTACTATTTCTAATGTTATTTTTGATGCACCTGTTGGTCCAGAAATTTCACAATCTACACCAGAAGGCAAGTTTCAAACACAAATAAGAATTACATTCGAAATTTATGAAACATTATCATCATGATTGAATTTACTGAAGAAATGCTAGATGCTATCGAGCATATCAAAGGTAGAAGAGAACCTGCTTATTGGGACCCTCAATGTAGAAAATATTATGAGGCACAACTAAATTTGAAAAAAGGTGTGAAAAAAGCCAAAAAAGGTTAATATAATAATTAATACTTCTTTTTTTTGTTATGGCTGCTGTAAAAGGTGATGTCGGGAAAGTAATGTTTCACAATTCTGCTGGTACTGAAGCAGATATTGCTGGAACTAGATCATGGACTCTTGATATTACAAAAGATACCATTGAAACTACAGTTCAAGGTGATACCTCAAAAACTTTTGTTGGTGGTTTGATAAGTGGTACTGGTACTATCGAGTTGATTTATGACAATGCTGGAAACTCTGATTATCAGGCGATCATTGATGATGTTTTAACAACTGGTGATCCCGCAGACGCTTTATTTGAACTGTTCCCTGATTCGGCAGCAGCATCTAAAAAGATCGGATTTTCTGGAATTATTACAGGTGGTTCTTTCGGTGCAAGTTTAGGTGATTTACAAACTGTAAACCTGACTTTTCAAACAAGTGGTGCTATAACTTCAGCAGTATAATAGTTTATTAAAAACTTCTCTATATGAAAAAAAGAACAATTGACCTGCTCACTGAATCTTACAGTGAACACATGTCTGCCAGACGAAAATATGAGTTTAAAAATTCAAGCGGTCAAAAAGTTGTTGATTTATATTTTAAACCATTAACAAGATACGATAGACAACGCGCTCAGAGCGTAGCAGGGACGGAAGAAGCTTTAACTATATCAACGCATCTTTTATGTGAAATGGCAGAGTTAGAGGATGGCACAAAGGCGTTTAACATAGCTGATGCTCCCAACTTACAAAGAGAACTTCCAGAAAATGTATTAAATGAAATTGAGCTATTTTTGTTCGATATAAAATTAGACGTTGATACAGCAAAAAAAGATTAATAGGGGATAGTTGGCTTAAATTTGAATTTTTCCTAGCAACAGAACTAAGCAAAACTATACAAGAGTTAAGACATTCTCTTTCTCAGGAAGAGTTAATTTATTGGGCTGCTTACTATGAAATTAAATATGACGAAGAAAAAAAAGAACTGAATCGTCAAAAGGCAATTAGAATGTAATATGTAAGAAAGACTTAATTTTTTTGTGGCTCAAGCTAATGTAAAACTGACAGTTGATGCTAGCGGTGCAACTAGAGCGTTAAAAAATGTACAGACACAGACAAGTAAATTACAGTCGGCTTTCGGTGGACTTAGAACGGCTTTAGCTTTTGGAGGTCTAACTTTTTTAGCAAAAAACGCTGTTACAACTTCTACAAATTTTGAAAGGCTAAATGTTCGATTAGGTTTATTAACTAAAGCTTCAGGAACTTTTACAAAATCTACAAAAATTGCAGCAGATGCACAAAAAGCTTTCGGTTTAAGTGCTATAGAAGCATTAGAAGGAGTTACTGACATAACTGCAAGATTAGCTCCATTAAAAGTAGGTGTTGAAGATATAAGAACTGTATTTTTTGGATTTAATACCGCTGCTAAATTAGCTGGTGCAAATACAATGGAGGCTTCGAACGCTTTTAGACAGTTAGCACAGGCTCTTGGTTCAGGTAGGCTGGCTGGTGACGAATTTAGAAGTGTATCAGAACAAGTACCAACAATTTTAGCGCCGATTGCTGCTGAACTAGGAGTAAATATTGGAGAGCTTAAAAAATTTGCTGCTGAAGGCAAATTAACAAGTGAAGTAGTTTTAAGAGCGTTAGGCAGAGTAGGTAAAGATGGTAGTAAATTTTTAAAACAATTATTAGAAAATGACCCTACACAAGTATTCAAAAATTTAAGCAATGAAACAGAAAATTTATCTAGAGCCATTGGTGATTTATTAAAACCAGCAGTATTAGCTGGAACTAAAGAATTGACTAAGTTAGTAAGTGCAGTAACAGATTTAGTTAATTCTGATATTACAAAAGCTTCTTTATTAATAAGTGGTGTAGTTTTATCANTAAAAGCATTAACAGTTGCTATTCCTTTTACTATTACTGCACTAAGTAGTTTAGTAACAAATTTACAAATCACTGCTGCTACAAGTTATTTAACAACAACTGGTCTAACAGGAGTGTCTGCTGCTGCATTTGTTGCAGCTGGTGGAGTTTCTAAATTAACAGTGGCATTAACACTTTTTAAAACTGCTATAGCAACAACTGGTATAGGGTTACTTGTGGTTGGTGTAGGGGCATTAGTAACTCAACTAATAAAAGCAAATAGAGAACAGAAAGAATTTAATAAAACATTGAAAGAAGGCACTGCATTACAATTAAGAGCAGAAATGGATAAAGTCGATCAACGTAGATTTGAATTACTAAAAAGATTAGCGATAGCAGAAGAAAACAATAATAAAAGAGCAATAAATTCTATAAACAAACAATTAAAAATTGAAGAAGATAGTTATACACAGCTAAGAAACAGATTACATGAAGAAATTAAAAAAACTAACGAGATTGATAAACAAAATAAAAAATTAAAAGAACAAGAAGAGCAAATTAAAAAAAATAAAGAAGCAACAGAAAAATTACTAACAAAAATGCAAGAAGTGGGAGAAGAAATAGAAAACAGCATAAAAAATAATTTAAGGGATGCTATTACTGGCGCACAATCATTTGGACAGGCAATGACTAATGTATTAAATAAAATTAGAGATAAAATTATAGATGCTCAGATAGATAAGCTAATAGGTGGTTTCGGTGAAGCTTTTGGTGCTGCTTCCACTGGTGGAGATAAAAAAGGTATTGGAGGATTTTTAGGTGGTTTATTAGGTGGTTTATTTAATAGAGAAAATGGTGGTCCAGTAAAAGCTGGTCAGCCATATATTGTAGGTGAACGTAGACCAGAACTATTTGTACCACGCACATCTGGTACAATTTTGCCTAGTGTTCCAAGTGGTAGTTCAATGAATGTTGTTGTTAATGTAGATGCCACTGGTTCAAGTGTTGAAGGTGATGAACAAAGTGCAAATGAATTTGGAGAACAAATTGCATCAGTAGTTCAAGCTGTAATAATTAACGAAAAAAGAGTTGGAGGTCTATTAAACTAATGGCAGCTTTCCCAATTACTAATCCAAAATATAATTACACTGTTTCAAGGCAACCAGCAGTCAATGTTATAAGTTTCGGGGATGGATTTGAACAAAGAATAACTCAGGGACTGAATCAAAATCCGATAACTCTTAACCTTACATTTGACCTATCACAAACTGATTCGACTACTGCTGTTAACTTTCTTAATGCAAGAATTACAGATGGTGCATCATTTACTTTTCTTGTTCCAAATGAAAATGTAACTAAAAATTTTGTATGTCAATCTTACCCTAGTTCTATACCTTATCTAAACAGAGTAAGGTTAAAATGTGTTTTTAGGGAGGTTTTTGAACCATAATGACAATACCTTTTACTGAATTAAATAAAATTAATCCAAGTTCTATTATTGAACTTTTTGAACTTGAATTGACTGTTGGTGTTCACATTCCTACAGGTAATCCAAATAATTTAGATACAGTTTTTAGGTTTCATGCAGGGGCGAATCTTAATAATTTAGGTCAGATAAGATTTAATAATAATGATTATCAAAGAGTTGCTGTCAAAATGGAAGGCTTTGAGGATACAAGTTCAGGAACTATAAAAAGACCTACAATGACATTTAGTAATCGTTTACCTACCGTAGCTTATGCATTAGGTGGAATTACCAAAGACTCTGTTGCAATGAATATGACAACTTTTTTGAATGTTGTAAATTTGGTAACTGCTGGTAATGATCTTTTAAATGCAAAAGTCACAAGACTTTTACCATTAGCTTCAGCGTTAGATAATGCAAATTTTATCGGTGATAACCCTTTTGGTACACCTAGCACAGATAGACTACAGGACAGGATTTATTATATTGACAGAAAAGCTTTAGAAAATAGAGAAGTTGTACAGTTTGAACTTGTCAGCGCACAAGATTTAGAAAATAAAAAATTACCAGCAAGAATAGTTACTAGAGAATTTTTTCCTGCCGTTGGTACGTTTATCTAATGACTTGTAATCAATGGGCTGAAGAGGCATATAAACACGCTTCAGAGTGTTATCCAGAGGAATGTTGTGGTCTTGTTATAGATGTAGAGGGTAAGCATAGATATTGGAAATGTAAAAACATATCTAAAATTTACAAAGAAGAATCATTTGTTATTGACCCAATAGATTGGGCTGATGGCGAAGATCAAGGAGAGGTCTTAGGTATCGTCCATAGTCACCCTGACGGATTGTTTGAATTTAGTCATNCTGATAANATTAGTTGTAAGTATAATGATTTACCTTTTTATCTTGTAGATCCTAAGACAGAATCTATTATTAAACTAGATCCATCAGAAATAGATGATTAAATTAACTATTTATGGTCGTTTAAGAAAATTTGTAGGACAGTCTACATTTGAGATAGATGTAGCAAGTCCTAGGCAAGCTTTTAGTTTTTTAATACATAATTTTAAAGGAGTAGCAGAACATATAAAAGAACAAGAATATTGTGTTATGGCGGGTAAGGTAAGAATTACACAAGATTTATTAGATTTACAAACAGAAAGCGATATAAAAATAATACCAGTTGTTCATGGAGAAATACTGCCTTTCGTTGTTAGTTTGATTGGAAAAGGTATAACTGCAGCAATATCCAGCGGAATAATAACAAAAGCTTTGACAATAATTGCTACTAATCTAGTTATTGATGGTATTACGTCTTTAATAGCAGGGCAACCAGATAGAACTAATGATGTTACAGAGGAACAAGACCCAAGTTTTGTATTTCAAGGGCTGACAAATATTTCGAAACAAGGTGTACCGATTAATCTTGTTTATGGGGAGACATTAATTGGATCAAATACTATTAGTGCAAATGTAGATACTTTACAAGTGAGGAATAGCTAGTGAATATCAATAACAATATTATTACTCCCAAAGGTGCAGAAACTCATTTTCAACTAATTGCAAAGTTACCTTCTGACGCTTTAAAATCTATTGATTTTATTACTCTTGTAGATATTTTAAGTGAAGGTGAAATTGAACTTAGTGCTACTGCTCATAAAAATAGTATTACAGATAAAACATCTACAGCGTATAAAAATGCTTTTTTAAAAGATTTATTTTTAAATAATCAACCAGTTTTAGAATCAGATGCAAATGTAAATAGTCCAGCAACATCCGATTTTAATTATGACAGTATAGATTTTAAGTTTCAAGAAGGAACTGCTAATAATGCAATATTACCAGCGGCAGAAAGTCAATCTACAGAAAGAACTGGAGGTGATATTGGACAGCTTGTAAGTTTTCCTCAAGGTGGTTCTGTAACAACAAGATCGGTACAGATTANTAATGTTAATGTAGATNTAATTAAAGTAAGAGTAAAATTTGACCAATTTTTNAGNATTGANNCTAANTCTGGTAANAGAAANNNTACANNNGTTAAAGTNCAAATAAAAGTAAATCCTACTAATGGTTCTGAAATAACTGTTATTGGTGCAAATGATTCTGAAATTGTTCAAGGTAAAAGTAGTTCTTCTTATAGTCGTGATTATGGTATAAGACTTGCAGATCTTACTGGTTATAACACAACAGCAGTAGGGCAATCTGGTGCATTTTTTCCTATAACGGTAACTTTAACCAGAACAAATGATGAAGGAGATAGCAATACTTTTAATGCTATGCGCTTAAGTGGTGTGACTGAAATAATTGAAGAGTCTAATAACTATCCACACGTTGCATATAGTTCTTTGCGTTTTAGTGCAGAGGAGTTTCCATCACTGCCTTCAAGGGTATTTAGGGTAAGGGGAAAAAAAGTAAAAATACCTCATAATGCAACAGTTGAACTAGCTACAGGTAGAATCACTTACAGTGGTACTTTCAATGGATCATTTAAAGCAAATAAAGAATGGACAAGCGATCCAGCTTGGATATTGTATGATCTTTTAATAACTAATGCTGAAAGAACATCAGAACAGCAATATGGATGTAATTTATCAGAGGCTTCAATAGATAAATTTGTTTTTCAAAAGGCAAGTGAATATTGCGGTGAATTGGTAAGCAATGGAGAAGGCGGTACAGAACCTAGATTCTCACTTAATGTGAATATAAGAACGCAACAAGAAGCACTTAAACTTATAAACGATATATGTTCTGTGATNAGGGCAGTTCCTTTTTATTCTGAGGGAACAATAAAAATTTCTCAAGACGCACCAAAAGATTTTGCAAATCCAAACACAATTTCTTTCGATTATGTATTTAATAATGCAAATGTCTTAGATGGTAGTTTCGTTTATAGCGGTAGCTCTTTAAAAACTAGATTTTCTATTATAAATGTTAGCTATTTTGATCTTGAAACGAAAGAAATAGATTATGTTACCGTCAAAGATACAGCAGCAATAGCAAAATATGGTGAGAATATAAATACTATTAGAACATTTGGAACGACATCTAGAGGTCAGGCACAAAGGGTTGGTAAATGGTTTTTAAATAGCCAACAGACAGCTACAGAAACCTGTGTATTTGAAACAAATATAGCAGCTGGTTCAGTTGTCCAAATAGGTAACATTATTGGTATAGCGGATAGGGTAAAGGGAGCAACAAGAAGAGGTGGTGTTGTAAAAGCTGCTAGTACTACCACAGTCACTGTGGATGATGTAGCTAATACAAATCAACCTGATATAAGTGATTCTCCTACAATCAGT
>FUFK010040161.1_pt1 | contig 31012 bp, 29 predicted proteins | sample 1021851 | NCBI WGS metagenome assembly FUFK01 (sample SAMEA51879418, study PRJEB19060) | metagenome | reverse complement strand
TCGCTCCAACCGACGACGCCTTNGCCGNCGCNCTCGAAACACTCGGCCTCACCGCTGAGGAGTTGCTCGCNGACACCGCAACCCTGACCTCGATCCTCACCTATCACGGTCTGCTCGGTTCGGTCAGCGCCGAGCAGGCGATTGCCCTCGACGGCCAGTCGGTCGCCACCCTCAATGGCGCCGAGATCGCAATCAGCGTGGTCGACGGTGCTGTCGTGATCAACGACAGCGCCACCGTGATCCAAGCCGATGTCCTCGCAAGCAATGGCGTGATCCACGTCATCGACGCCGTTCTGCTGCCGCCGGCCTGAGGATCGTGACGTCGGTATCTCCCAACGTGTGCGTCGGACCCGGCCCGATCCCCTCCCCGGGGGCCGGGCTGGGCCGACAGCCGCGGCCGGGAGCCTGCATATGACCACCATCATCGAGGTTGACGCCATCTCGTCTCGTTCTCGCTACGCTCGCGATGTGAGCACCGCAGAAGTGCCCGTCGGGCATGACGTCGAAACCGCCTTCGTGCGCGGAGACGAAGACGCGCTTCGACTTGCCTACGACGAGTTCGGCCGCCTGGTGTACGGCTTCTGCGCCCGTTCACTCGATCCCGAACGCGCCAAGGACGTCACCCAAGAGGTGTTCCTGAGCGCCTGGCGGGCTCGGGAGCGGTACAACCCTGAGAAGGGCCGTCTCGGCGCATGGTTGATGGGCATCGCCCGCAACCGCATCATCGACAATGTCCGCTCCGAGAAGCGTCACAGCGATCGTCGAGCCGACGAGGACACCGTCGAACTGTCCACCGAGGCCGAGGTCGATGCGATGAGCGACAAGATGCTCATCGCCGATGCGCTCCTCGAACTTCCGGATCGAGCCCGCAGAGTCATCACCCTTGCATATTTGCACGATCTGACGCATCCGCAGATCGCCGAGCGTACGAATATCCCCCTAGGAACCGTGAAGAGCGACATCCGTCGTGGCCTTGCCCGGATCCGACGCCACCTGGAGAACCAGCATGACTGACGGCAGTCTCCAACTTGACGAAAGCGAAGCTCGCATCGGTGCTCTCCTGCGCTCGATGACCGCTGATGATCTTGAGTTCGCTGCCCCGCCGGCCGGCCTCTGGAACCACATCGAAGCTGCCGTGTTCGCCGATTCCCCTTCCGACACCATGGGAGAGGAGTCTGGTGAGTCCTCGACGAGCAACGTTGTCGACATCACCAGCCGGTTTCGCCGAGGAACGGCCTTCTTCGCCGCCGCAGCCGCCGCGGTCGTCGTAGTCATCGGCGCTCTCGTCGTCACCGCAAGCGGGAACGACAGCCCCACCTTCGAAGTCGTTGGCGATGCCCGGCTTGATTGGCAGGAAGGTTTCGTCGACGAAGGACGCACGGTCACCGTCGACGCCACGATCCTCGACACCGGCACCGGTTCGGCCCAGNTCGTTCAACTCAGCGCCACCGCCTTGCCGCCTCGGGCCGGCGAGGATCTCGAGGTCTGGCTCATCGGTATCGACGCCTCCGGCGAACTCACCATTTCGACCCTCGGCATCATCGAGAGCGCCGCAGACACTACGTACAAGGTTCCCGACGACTTTGACTCATCGGCATTCGACGCCGTGCTTGTCGACATCAGCTACGAACCACGCGATGGCGACGAGACCCACTCCGGCGCCTCGATCGTTCGCGGCGAAATCATCCGCACCTGAGCCGCCATCGTCAACACAAGGACCGGGCGCCTCGGCGCCGACAGGTCAGGCCAGATTGTCGACGAACGATTCGAGCTGGCGGAGGTTCCGCACTTCGAAGGTGCCGTCGCAGTGCTGGGCGTACTCCCCGACGATCGAATCGCCGGTGTCCCAGTAGCTCTGGGGCTCGGGATTGAGCCAGTGCACGGCCCGGGCCTTCTCGTTCATCGCCTTGATGATCCAACTCTCCGAGGCGTGGTAGTTGTTCCGAGCGTCGCCGAGAATCATGATCGAGGTACGAGGCCCGATCTCGTTCCCGTACTTCTCCCAGAAGACACCGAGCGCGTGGCCGTAGTCGGAGTGGCCATCGACCCAGACGACATCCGCTTCGGTGTTGACCCGGTGCACGGCTTCGTTGATGTCCTCAACGCCTTCGAACATGTGGGTGACCTCATCAAGGCCGTCGATGAAGACAAAGGCTCGAACCTTCGAGAACTGGCCCGAAATGGCGTACACGAGGTGAAGGGTGAAGCGAGCGAACGCAGCGACTGAGCCGGAAATGTCGGCGATGACGAAGATCTCGGGCTTGTGGGGCCGAGGGTTCCGGAACTTCGGTTCGGCGGGCACACCGCCATAGCTGAGACTGGCGCGCACGGTACGGCGGAAGTCGAGCGGGCCCTTGCGGCCGTGGCGCCGCTTGCGCTGCAGACGAGCGGCGAGTTTGCGGGTGAGCGGCCAGATCGCCTTGCGGAGCGATGCCATCTCCTCACGAGAGGCGTGCATGAAGTCGACGTCTTCGGGCAATGGCTTGCGGAGCGTCTTGGCCATCGCTTCGACACCACGGTCGGCGACAAGCCGCCGACGGATCTCCGCCTCGATCTCCTGCTGCAGCTGGTTGGCGCGCGATTGGTACTCGTCACGGGCGAGGCGCTGCTCGAAGTCCGACGGGGCTTCGCCGTCTTCGTTCTGTTCCTGCTCGAGCAGCCGTTCGAGCACACCATCAATGTCGAGGTTCCGCAGCGTGCGGTACAGGTAGTAGGTGCCACCGACCGGACGGCCCGGCTCCATGCCGGCATACCGCTTGACGGCCTGGCGGGCGACACCCCGCATCATCTGCTGATCGCCTCGCATGAGCGACTGGTAGAGCATCTCGGCCAACTCTTCGGGCGTGAGGTTCTCGCCTCCACCACCCTGCTGNTCGCCACTGCCCTGCTGGTCGCCNTGCTCGTCGTCGTCCATCTCCGGCAACTCGGCCAGTTCGTCGCCGATCTGGTACTCGTCGCCGCGCAGCGAGAAATACACCTCGAAAACCGTCTCGAAGGCCTTCCAGTGGTTGTGGTGCTTGACCAAGGTTGCGGCGAGTGCGTACTTGAACGTCTCGCGATCCTCGAGCGGCACGTGGCGGATCGCCTGCATTGCGTCGAGATTCTCTGTGAGGCTGACCGGCAGGCCCGCCGCGCGGAGTTGGACGATGAAACCGTTGAGGAGGTCGAGGATCGGATCCCCGACGCCCTCCGGTGTCGCGTCAGCAGCAGTGTCGGTGACCGTCATCAGGGCGTGACGCCGTCAGCCGTGGCCAGTTCCTTTAGCGCCTTGTTGATGTCGCTCTGGTACTTCAAGAGNATGTTGATCGTCGATGCCGCGGTCTGCTCGTCGATCTTCTCGACACCGAGCAACACGAGGGTCTTCGCCCAGTCGAGGGTCTCGGAGACGCTCGGGTGCTTCTTGAGCTCGATCTGTCGGATCGAGCGAACGACACGAGCGACCTGGTCGGCCAGGTTCTCNGTGATGTCNGGGACCTTGGTGAGAACGATCTCCTTCTCACGCTCCATGTCGGGGTAATCGACGTGGAGGTAGAGGCAGCGGCGCTTCAGCGCCTCGGAGAGCTCGCGCGTGTTGTTCGACGTGAGGAAGACCAGCGGGATCTGCTTCGCCTCGATCGTGCCGAGTTCCGGGATCGAAACCTGATAGTCCGAGAGGATTTCGAGCAGGAGCGCCTCGGTCTCGACCTCGACACGGTCGACCTCATCGATGAGCAAAACGACCGGCTCTTCAGCACGAATCGCCTCGAGTAACGGCCGGGTCAGCAAGAACTCGTCGCTGAAGATGTCGTCGCTGAGGTCGGTCCAATCCTCATCGCTGCCACCCTCGGCCTGGATACGCAACAGCTGCTTCTTGTAGTTCCACTCGTACAGCGCCTTGGCCTCGTCGAGGCCTTCGTAGCACTGGAGTCGGATCAACCGGGCGCCAGTGACCTCCGAGACGCTCTTGGCCAACTGGGTCTTACCGGTACCGGCAGGACCCTCGACGAGGATCGGCTTCTGAAGGCGGTCGGCGAGGTACACGACACCCGCAATGCCTTCGTCGGACAGATAGTCGACGCCGGCGAGCTCGTCTTTGAGTGCGGCGACGTCGGAAAAGCGATGCGACATAGGCGCGCAGGTTAGCGCCCGTTAACGCCCTATCCGTAACCGGTCGCGAGGTGTTCTCACCATCAAGACCAGTGGCGACCCAGCTCGGCGTGCGGCGAGAGCGGTGGGGGTCAGCTACGGATCTGGCCAGTGCCGCGAACGATGAATTTCTCCGTGGTCAGCTGCTCGAGGCCCATCGGGCCGCGAGCGTGGAGCTTTTGGGTCGAGATCCCGATCTCGGCCCCGAACCCGAACTCCTCACCGTCGACGAAACGGGTCGACGCGTTGACCAACACGGCGGCGGCATCGACCTCGCGGGCGAACCGATCGGCGGAGGCGATGTCGTTGGTGATGATCGCCTCGGAGTGACCCGTGGAGGTCTCGTTGATATGGCTGATCGCCTCGTCGAGATCTTCGACGACCTTGACGCTCATCTTCATGGCCAGAAACTCCGTGGCGAAGTCGTCGTCGGTGGCAGCGCCCATGGCGACGATCGCCCGAGCCCGTTCGTCGCCCACCAACTCCACCCCGTCGAGTGCAGCGGCGACCATCGGGAGGAACGTCTCGGCGACATCTGCGTGAACGACCAGCGACTCGGCGGCGTTGCACACACCGATGCGCTGCGTCTTCGCGTTGTGGGTGATCTCGCACGCCATGTCGAGATCGGCGGACGAATCGACATAGATGTGGCAGTTGCCGGCACCGTCGATGACGTAGGGCACGGTTGCGTTATCGAGGATCGACTGGATCAACGACGGACCGCCACGGGGGATCAAACAATCGACATAGCCGCACTGTTGCATGAACGCGGTGGCTGCTTCACGACGAGTGTCGTCGACCACGACGAGGGCATCGGCAGGCAACCCCGCCTTCGGCAGTGCCTCTCGGAGCACGGACGCGATGGCGAGATTCGAGGCGATGGCCGACGACGACCCTCGAAGGAAGGCAACATTGCCGGACTTCAGGCAGAGCCCGAAAGCATCGCTGGTGACGTTGGGACGAGATTCGTAAATGATCGCCACGACGCCGAGCGGAACCCTGGTCTTCTCGATGCGAAGCCCGTTGGGACGCACCCAGCCNTCGGTNATCTCGCCAACNGGGTCGCGGAGCGCNGCGACCTGGCGGAGGCCACCCGCCATCCCGGCGATGCGGCTCTCGTCGAGACGGAGCCGGTCGACCAGGCCCGGATCCATCCCCTCGGCTTCCGCGTTCGCCACATCGACAGCGTTGGCCTCCGTGAGGGCATCAGCATTGGCCTCGAGCAGATCGGCAGCGGCGTGGAGCGCAGCATCCTTCTCGGCGGTCGAAGCGACCCCGAGCGCGGCCGTGGCCGCCTTCGCACGACGGGCGAGTTCGGGGATGGGCGTCGGGGTGTCGATCACGAGACCCCAGCGTAGCGACGGCGACCACTAGCCTCGCTCTCGATGGCTNGGCGTCTCGAACCCACGGTCCTTCTCGCAGCGATTTCTCCCATCACGATTGCGCTCGTCGCTGGTGCCGTCGCGCTCACCCTCCTTCTGAGCGGCTCATTGATCGCCGCCATCGTCGTCGGTATCGCCGTTTACGTTCTCCGAGTACTGGTATCGCGCCTGATCGCCTCCCGCGTCGCGGCCCTCCCCCGCCGTATCGATCCCTTCGCACTGCGCGAGCCCTGGCGCTTCTTCGTCCGTGACGCGATCCGGGCCCAAACTTGCTTCACGGATGCGCTCACCGACACCGAGCCTGGACCCTTGCGAGATCGACTGCTGGAGATCGGCGAGTCGCTCGACAACGGTGTCGAACAAGCCTGGAAAGCTGCGCAACGAGGTCAACAACTCACGGACGCACGCCGACGGATCGATGGACCGCGACTTCAACGCCAACTCGAAGGCCTCGATGCCGCCGACCCTCGCCGCAGCGGGCTGGAGGCCCAGCTCGCCACCCACGGCCGCCTCGCCGAACGCGAGGAGCGCACGCAAAGCGAGCTTGAGACGCTCGACGTGCGGCTTGATGAAGCAGTGGCCCGGGTAACCGAGTTGGGCACGCGCGCCGGAGATGTCGCCGAACTCGACGAGGTCGCAGCCTCGATCGGCAACGTCGTGCGGGAACTCGAGGCACTACGGCTCGGCCTCNACGATGTCGAAGGCGCANCATGAGCAGGGCCGCCAACCGGGGATCGCTCCTCGTCGGTGCCGGCATCTTCGTGTCGCGTATCGCCGGCCTTCTGCGGGAGATGGTGAGCGGCAGGGTGCTCGGCAACAGCGCGGCGGCCGACGCGTTGGTCACGGCCTTGCGCATCCCGAATCTGTTGCAGAACCTGCTGGGCGAAGGCGTGTTGTCGGCTTCGTTCGTCCCGGTCTACAGCGATGCGCTCGAACACGACGACCGTCGAGAAGCCAGCCGGATCGCCGGCGCCGTCGGCGCCATGCTGATGGCACTCACAGCTGTCGCTGTGCTCGTGATCGTCCTGCTCGCTCGTCCGATCACCCGGCTCCTGGCGTGGGGTCTCACCGGTGACACATTCGACCTCGCCGTTGACTTCACCCGCATCACCGCCATCGGCGTCGGCTTCATGGTGATGTCCGCTTGGTGTCTCGGCATTCTCAACAGCCACCGGTCGTTCTTTCTGCCATATGCGGCACCAGTCGTCTGGAACCTTGCGCAGATCGGTGCGCTGCTCATCGCCTGGCAACGTGACTGGAGTCTCGCCGATGCCGCCCGAGGGGTGGCGATCGGTGTCGCCGTCGGCGCTCTTCTTCAACTGCTCGTCCAGCTTCCGACCGTCCTGTCGCTCGCGCGCGGTCTTCGCTTTGCCTTCGACAACTCGAACCCCCGCGTCCGTGATGTCAGGCGCCGATTCGGGCCGGCTGTTCTCGGGCGTGGTGCCGTGCAGCTCAGCGCCTACCTCGATCTCTTTCTCGCCTCGTTCCTTGCCGCCGGGGCCCTGTCGGCACTCTTCAAGGCGCAGATCCTCTACACGCTGCCGGTGAGCCTCTTCGCGATGAGTGTCGCCGCGGCTGAGCTTCCCGAGCTGTCCCGCCTGTCCGACGAGCCAATCGCTGTCGCCCACCGAGCCAACGCCGCCTTGCGACGGATCGCCTTCTGGATGTTGGCATCGTCACTCCTTCTGATCGCAGCCGGAGAGCCGATCGTCCAGATGCTGTTCGAAGGTGGGGAGTTCGGCTCCGACGACACCTCGCTCGTGTGGTTGATCCTCGTCTTCTACGCCTTCGGCCTCCCGGCGATCGGCCTCAGCCGCATGCTCCAGAACGCCTCGTTCGCGATGGGCGACACGAGGGGACCGGCCCAACTCGCCGCGCTTCGGGTCACGATCGCCGCCGTGATCGGCGTCCTCGTCATGTTCCCGCTCGATCGGGCCTTCATCGGTACCGACGGCATCGAGGCCCTCGGTGACACCATCGGGCTCGCAGGGCCACTCGACACCGACCAGCGCACCGACGAGTCGCTTGTCCGCCTTGGGGCGGTCGGTTTGGCCATCGGTTCGGCCATCGGTGCGTGGGTCGAGCTGATGCTGCTGGCCAGGCTCCTCGATCGTCGCCTGCCGGCGCTGCGGCGCCCGTCATCAGCGCTCTGGCCACCGACATTTGCCGCATCGATCGCCTTCGCCGTCACGGCGGCGATGAACCTGCTGACCGGGCCACTTCCGTCCCTGGTCGCCGTTGTGCTGACGGTCGGCGTTGGCGGATTTGTCTATGTCGTCGCCTGCTTCCGCACCGGTGTCCGAGAGGTGGACATGGTGTTGCGCCCGGCGCGACGAGCGATCTGGCGCTGAGTCGCCGTCCGAACGAGGCATTTCTGATCTACGATCACTGCCATGCTCAGCTATCTCCGTAAGCGCTGGAACTACCTCCTGGCCAAGCTCAATCTGCGTCACGAGGAGACAGCCGATCCCAAGGTGCAGCTCGAACAGGCCATCTCCGAGGCAAAGGATCAGCACCGTCGCCTCCGCGAACAAGCGGCCAACGTGGTGGCCAATCAGAAGCAGACCGAGATGCGCATCAACGACGCGCTCGAAAAGCTCGAGAAGACCAACACCAACGCCCGCCAAGCCGTCCTGATGGCCGAGGAGGCCGCCGCCCGAGGCGATGCCGGGAAAGTCGATCAGTACACGTCGGCCGCCCAGCAGTTCGCCGACCGTCTCCTCGTTCTCGAGGAGGAGATCGAGAGCCTGAAGGCGATGCATTTCCAGGCCACCGAAGCCGCCGATCAGGCCAAGTCAGCCGTCAAGCAGAACGCACAAGTCCTCCAGAAGCGTCTGAGCGAGAAGTCGGCACTGCTGTCGAAGCTTGACCAGGCGAAGATGCAGGAGACGGTCAACTCGGCGATGTCGACCCTCAACGAATCGATCGGCGATGACGTCCCCTCCTTCGACGAGGTACGCACCAAGATCGAGGCTCGCTATGCGAAGGCCTCCGCCGTGGCTGAACTCAACGAGTCAGCGGTCGAGACCAGCATGCTCGAGATCGAAGAGGCGGCTCGATCCGTCGAAGCGGCTGCTCGGCTGAATCAGATCAAGGCCGATCTCGGAATCAACACTGCGCCAGCCCCCGAGGCGATCACCGAAGGCGAGATCGTCGACGATCCCGACACCGCCTGATCGGCGCCCGGCTCTCAGGCCGGGATCGTGACCAGATCGTCGGCGTGGATCACCACCGCTGGCGAACCCGCCGGCAAAACGTCACTGCGCTGTCCCGCAACGCGTCCGATCTCGGCACTGCCGTGGCGGGCCAGACCCTTCGCGAACACCGAGCCTTCGGTGTCGACCACCTCAACGGGCGAACCCGGGTCGAACTCGCCGTCCACGCTGCGAACGCCAGCGGCGAGCAGCGACTTTCCCGTTTCGAGCGCTCGGCGTGCTCCCGTGTCGACGACCACGCGTCCCTGAGCGACGACGGCAAAGGCGATCCAGAGCTTGCGAGCCGCGATCCGGCTCTCCCGTGAACGGACGGTCGTGCCGACCCCCGGGGCACCGGCGACGGCATCGGCAACGACATCCTCACGGGCCGCGTTCGCGATCACNGTGTCGACACCGGACCAGGAGGCGATCTTGGCGGCGGCGAGCTTGGAGGCCATACCGCCACTCCCCCGAACGGTTCCGGCCCCGCCGGCCATCGCCTCGGTCTGGGAATCGATCTCGTGAATCATCTCGATGAGCGACGCTGAGTGTTCGACGCGCGGGTCGCCGGTGAGCACCCCCTCGGTATCGGTGAGCAGGACGAGACGATCCGCGTCGACCAGATTGGCGACAAGGGCAGCGATGCGGTCGTTGTCGCCCCAGCGAATCTCATCATCGGCAATGGCGTCGTTTTCGTTGACGACCGGAACCACACCGAGTTCNAGGAGGCAGGTGAGTGTCTGGCGGGCATGCAGGTACTGAGCGCGAACAATGAAGTCGTGCGGGGTCAACAGCACTTGACCGGAGACGAGGCCATGGCTCGCCAACTCCGCCCGGTAGACCTCCATCAGCGCCAACTGGCCGACCGTGGCGACCGCCTGGAGGGTGACAGCATCGCTCGGGCGGTTCGCTCCGCCGAGGCCGAGTTCGGGAAGGCCAGCTGCGATCGCACCGGACGTGACGATCACAACATCGCTGCCGTTGGCCCGCAGTGCGGCCACCTCACGACAAAGCTTCGCGATCGTGGCTCGGTTGACGGCGCCCTCATCGTCGGTGATCGACGAGGTCCCAATCTTGACAACGACGCGGCTCACTCGTCTTCCTCGTAGTCGAAGCTGAAGTCGCCGATGTGCACGGTGTCGCCGAACTGCACACCCGCCCGGCGTAAGGCAGCGTCGACACCAAGCTGCGTGAGGCGCTGCTGGGCGAACTCTAGGGCTTCCTCGTTGGTGAGGTCACTCAGCGCCACGGCCCGGAGCGCAGCACGACCGGCCACATTCCACGAGCCGTCGTCCAAGCGTTCGATTGAGACCTCGCGGCCCACCGGCCGGTGGATGGTGACGGCCTCTTCCTCGGGCGTGTTGAGGCGAGCCTCGCGGACGAGCTCGGTGAGCGCACCGAGCACCTGAGGCACGCCGGCGCGGGTGACAGACGAGACGACGAGACCGTCGAAGTCGTGCTCCGGTACCAGATCGGCGCGTGAACCCACGACGAGACGCGGGCGATCGAGCAGGTCAGGACGGTACGAGCCCAACTCGGCGAGCAGCACGTCGAGCTGCTCTTGCGGCGTCACGCCGTCCCATGGGGCGAGGTCGAGCAGAACCAGCAGCACACGGGCCCGTTCGACATGCCGGAGGAACTGATGGCCGAGACCTTTGCCCTCCGCCGCGCCCTCGATGAGGCCCGGGATGTCAGCGAGCACCATCTCGAACTTGTCGTCCATCCGGACGACACCGAGGTTCGGCTCCAGCGTCGTGAACGGATAGTTGGCGATCTTGGGCTTCGCAGCCGACACCGAACTGATGAAAGTCGATTTGCCGACGTTGGGAAAGCCGACGATAGCGACATCGGCCATGAGCTTGAGTTCAAGGCGCAGCCAACGTTCCTCACCGTGCTCGCCCTGTTCAGCGAAGGACGGTGCCCGTCGCTTGTTCGACAGAAAGCGGGCGTTGCCTCGGCCGCCCTCGCCGGCCTGAGCCGCCAGCCAGCGGTCGCCGTGGTGAAGGAGGTCGACAAGCGGTTCGCGGCTTGCATGGTCGAGCACAACGGTGCCTTCCGGCACCTGCACTTCGAGATCTCTCCCACGCGCACCGTGCCGGTTGCCACCGGAGCCATGACTCCCGTTGTCGCCTTTGCGATGAGGATGATCGCGAAAGGCCAGAAGCGACGCGACATTGCGATCGGCGACAAGCCAGATCGACCCGCCGTCGCCACCATCGCCGCCGTCAGGACCGCCCTTGGCGACGTGCGCTTCACGCCGGAAGGCAACACAGCCGGCGCCGCCGTCGCCGCCCTTGACGTTGATGTTGCACTCATCGACGAAGTTGGACACCTCGCAAGGCTACGGGCTGCCTGATGCGACGTGGGTCATTCGCCGCATGCGGGGGGCCGCCTAGGCTCGGCGCTCATGCAGTCCGAGCGGGACCTCACAGAGATCGAAGCTGCGTGGGGCACGACCATGAGGGGACACGCCGAGCAGGGTATCGAGCGTGCTCACCGCGACTCGCATGCGTCGGTTGCTCCGGGCAAGGCAATGGAACGGGAAGCCCGAGAGGCGGTCGAAGAGGCAACGCTGCGGCCAGGGGCAACCCGCTCGCAGGGCGCCGGCGACCGACTCACGGAAGAAGCGCCCGACCAGACCCGCACCTGCTTTGAGCGAGATCGCGACCGGATCCTCCACGCTGCGTCATTTCGTCGACTCGCCGGCAAAACCCAGGTCTTCGTGTTTCCCGACGATCACCAACGCACGCGACTGACCCACGCGCTCGAGGTCACCCAGGTCGCCCGGTCAGTCAGTTGGGCGCTCGGGTTGAACGTGCCGCTCACTGAAGCGATCGCACTCGGACACGACTGTGGCCACGGGCCGGGTGGCCACGCCTCCGAGGACGCGCTCGCCCCGTACGTCGAGGGCGGGTTCAACCATGCGGTCTGGGGTGCTGACGTCACCCTGAAACCGCTCAACCTCTGCTCGCAAACACTCGACGGCATCCGAAACCACTCCTGGTCACGTCCGGCACCGCAGACCCCCGAGGGAGAGGTCGTCTCGTGGGCCGACCGCATCGCCTACGTCTGCCACGACTTCGAGGACGCAGTGACGGCTGGCGTCGTGCGAGCGAATGACCTGCCCGACGAGGTCCGATCGTTCTGCGGCACGTCTCGTCGCACCCAACTGGCGGGTTTCATCGGATCGATGATCGAGGCAACCGAGCGCACCGGGTTGATCGGCATGACCCCGCCGGGAGCTTCGGCGCTTTCGGCGTTCCGAGCGTTCAACTACGAGAACATCTACCTCCGGGACGAGTCGCGCGATCAGGCCCACCGAGTCGTCACCGTGCTCCAAGCGCTGGTCGAACACCTGAGCGCAGATCCGGCCCGTCTGCCGGCACGGATGCTCACCGACGACAGCGAGGCCGGTGTGCGGCATGCGGCGGTGCGATGGGTCGCCGGTATGACCGATCGCTATGCGATCAACTGCGCCCAGGACTGGTTGGGCTTTGATGCCGAGGCTCTCCCCCGCGGTATCGACGCGCCGGGCTAGGCACGCCGACGACGCCGGACTCGACACCTTGAAAACGACAAACGCCTTCGCCGAAGCGAAGGCGTGGTGCCGGGATCGAACCTGTTCAGTTGGGCAGGACGTCGACCAACTTGCGACCCTTCCGGGAACCGAACTTGACCACGCCGTCGGCCTTGGCGAACAGCGTGTCGTCGCCGCCGATACCGACGTTCTCACCTGGGTGGAACTTGGTGCCGCGCTGACGGACGATGATCGAGCCGGCGGTCACGACGGTGCCGTCATAGACCTTGACACCGAGGCGCTGGGCGTTGGAGTCACGCCCGTTCTTGGTGGAGCCGCCACCCTTGGTCTTCGACATGGTTGATCAGCCCTTCGTGATGCCGGTGATCTCGATGGTGCTCAACGCTGCGCGATGGCCCCAACGCTTCCGGTTGTTCGACTTGTTTTTGTAGACGAACCCGTTGATCTTCGGGCCCTTGACATCGTCGACGATGCGAGCGGTGACGGACGCGCCGGACAGCTGGTCCGGGGTCGCGAGCACGGTCTCGCCGTCAACGACGAGCACGGCGGGAAGGGTCAACTCGGCGCCAGGCTCGCCGGCACGGTCGACCTCGAGGGTCTGGCCCTCTTCCACGCGGTACTGCTTGCCGCCGGTCTTGACTACTGCGTACATAGGTGCCTCAGGTTAGCGGGTCGGTGTGGAAATCCGGCCCGAGGAGCGGGCCGGATTCCCCGGGACGGCATCAGTCGAGAATGCCGTCGATCATGACGTGGCCACGGCCATCACAGGAGTCACACGCCGTCGTGACGGACTCGAGCAGCCCCTCGCCGATGCGTTTGCGAGTCATTTCGACCAGGCCGAGTTCGGAGATGTCGAAGACCTGGGTGCGGGTCTTGTCGCGGGCCAACGCCTGACGGAAGGTCTTGATGACCTCGTCCCGGTTCTTGGNGACCTCCATGTCGACGAAGTCGATGACGATGATGCCGCCGATGTCGCGCAGACGCAGCTGGTTGGCGACCTCCTCGGCTGCTTCGAGGTTGTTGCGGAACACCGTCTCTTCGAGCGACGACTTGCCGACGTTCTTGCCCGTGTTGACGTCGATCACCGTCAGCGCCTCGGTGCCTTCGATGATCAACGATCCGCCGCCCGGGAGCCAGACTTTGCGGTCGAGCGCCTTGCGGAGCTGCTCGTCGATATGTTGCCGCTCGAACAGGGGAAGCCCTTCGATGTCTTCGTCGTAGTACTCGATGCGATCAGCGAGCGCCGGGGTGATCGCCTCGACATAGCCCTTGACCTCTTCGTAGAGCTCCTTGTCGTCGATGATCACGCCGCGGAAGTCCTTGGTGAACTCNTCNCGGATGATCCGCACTGCCGCTTCNGGCTCTCGGTAGAGCAGCGCCGGGGCCTTGGTCGACTTCGAGAGCTTCTCGATGTCGTCCCACTGGGCAAGGAGGCGAGCTACGTCGGCCTTGATCTCCTCGGCAGTGACGTTCTCGGCCGCCGTTCGAACGATCACGCCATGCTGTTTCGGCTTGGCCTTGTCGAGAATGTTGCGGAGCCGCTTGCGTTCACCGTCGGGCAGCCGCTTGGAGATGCCGTAGGTCGAACTGTTCGGCACGAGCACGACGAACCGGCCCGGGAGCGAGACCTCCTGGGTGAGACGGGCACCCTTATGGGCAATCGGGTTCTTCGTGACCTGGGTGAGAATCGACTGCTTGGCCTTGAGGACGTCCTCGATACGGGGCTGCTTTCCGCCTCGCTTCCCGCCCTTGCCTCCGCTGTCGAGATCATCGGCGTCGTACTGGACATCGCCGGCATAGAGCACGGCGTTCTTGGGCGTGGCGATGTCGACGAACGCAGCTTCCATGCCAGGCAAGACGTTCTGGACCCGTCCGAGGTAGATGTTGCCGTGGATCTGGCTGATGTCGTCGGCAGGACGCGAGACCTGATGCTCGACCAGTTTGCGTCCCTCCAGGGTTGCGATCTGGGTGGCCTTGGGGCCGACATGGACGCACATGAGATAACGGCCGACCGCCTTGCCCTTGCGGGTGCGACCACGCCGACGCTTCAGCGTCTTTTCGTCAAGTTCGACCGCGTCGCCGGAGGTGATGGCCTCGACAGGTGTCGGACGGCCGCCCTGCCTTTGCTGGCCACCNCGNTTGTTNTGGTTCTGNCCATTCTGGNTCTGGCCNCCGCCACCCTGGCCGCCACGGCCACGACCACGGCCACCGCGCCGACGTCGACGCTTCTTGGGCTGGCCATCACCGCCCTGGTTCTGCGCGCCATCGCGGCGGTTCTGGCGATTCTGGTTGCCTTGATCACCGCTGCCGCCATTGCCCTGCGGGGCGGGGCGGGCATCGCCGATCTTGGGGGCCGGACGGCTGTCGCCGATCTGCGGCTTGGACTCAGCGGAGGACGAGCCTCCCTGGTCTGCGCCTCCGCCGCTCTGGCGGCCGGGGGTGTCGTTCTGGGCCTGTTCGTCGGCCATAAGTTTCGTCTTTCGTCGTAGACACAGCGGCGGAGATCATGCGACCCCCACCGGTGCGGACGCGGCTGCGGCGACACTCATTGGGTCGTGGCGCTCGCCGTCGTCGGTGGTAATCCATTGGTGAACCCGGAGGACTCGTGGCTCGTTGAGCAAGGGCTCGGCGAGCGGCGGGTCGAGGGCTGACAGNAGCTCGGTGACCCGAACCGCACGGGGTTGGGTCCCGAGTTCAGCGATCAGCCGTACTCCGTTTTCGATCGGCTGATCGACGGCCAAGCCGAACACGAGGGGGCGGATGTCGTCGGTGACTTCCTTGCCCTTGCGTTCGCGCGTGATCATGAGTTCGTCCGCCGCAAGGGCCGCGTCGATCGCAGCCTGCGCCGTGAACTCATCAACGTCGCGGATGTCAATCTGCCAGGTACACGAGGTGACTGCCTGCTGCAGCGACGGCATCCGGCGGTCGACAACGACCACTCCGGTTGCGGTCATACCCACCGGCAGCTGAGCACTGAGGTGAGTGGCGAGTCCCACGAGATCAAGATCTGCTCCCTGTTCGGGATCAAGATCGACATCGAGGTACTCCCCCTCGGACTCATGGCCGGTGGAAAGCGCGAGGCCGAACGAGAGCTTCGGACGAGGGGTGAACCCCTCGCTGTAGGCGACGGGGAGGTTGGTCCGGCGCAGCGCACGTTCCCAGATCCGAGCCACGTCGCGATGCGACGTGAACCGGATCTTGCCGTGCTTGCTGAACGCGATTCGCAACCTCACGAGCCACCGACTCCGACCGGCTTACTGGTCTGCAGTGTGACGGGAACCGCTCCGCCAGCGGACAGGTCGACGCCCGTTCCCTGGCTTCCGCCCGCAGGCGGCGTGGCTGATGCCACCACGTGTTCGATCCCGTAGCCGGTGCACGCGCCGCAGTCGTAGCACGGTGTCCACCGGCAGTCCTCAAGGCCGAGTTCCTCGAGCGCATCACGCCAGTCCTGCCACAGGAAATCCTTGTGGAGACCGGCTGAGAGGTGATCCCAAGGGAGCACCTCGTCTTCGGTGCGGTGCCGATACACGTACCACTCGACATCAAGACCGTTGGCGGCAAGCGCCTCGAGCCAGAGGTCGATGGAGAAGTGTTCGGACCACTCCTGGAATGTGCCGCCGTGGCGCCACACGTATTCGATCACGGCACCGAGTCGTCGGTCGCCACGGCTGGTGATGCCTTCGGCGAGCGATGCCCGGGTGTCGTGCCACTTGAGCTGCACACCCTTCGTGCCGCGCAGGTCGTTCTTGAGCAGCCCCACCTTGCGGCGAAGCTCTTCCTCGGTGTTCTGTCCGAACCACTGGAACGGGGTCTGCGGCTTCGGAACAAAGCCGCCGACCGAGACGGTGACCGAGGCCGAGGAGTTGTACTTCTTTCCCAGCTCGACACAGTTGCGACCGAGCTCGGCGATGCCGAGGGTGTCGTCGTCGGTCTCGGTGGGGAGACCCGTGAGGAAGTACAGCTTCATGCGACGCCAGCCCTGGCTGTAGGCCGATTCGACGGCGCCGTAGAGATCTTCTTCACGGATGAGCTTGTTGATGACCTGACGCATGCGCCAGGAGCCGGCTTCGGGGGCGAAGGTGAGGCCGGTGCGACGGGCCCGCTGGAGTTCGGCAGCGATACCGACGGTGAAGGCGTCGACTCGCAGCGATGGCAGCGCCACCGACACCTGGCCCACGCCTTGATCGGAAACGGTGTCGGCGACGACCTTCTCGATCCCGGAGAAGTCGGCGGTGGAAAGCGACGTGAGCGACACCTCGTCATACCCGGTGCGCTGGAGGCCCTCAGAGATCATGCGACTGACCTGCTCGGCCGGGCGCTCGCGAACCGGACGGGTGATCATGCCCGCCTGACAAAAGCGGCACCCGCGCGTGCAGCCACGGAAAACTTCGACGGCGAGGCGATCGTGGACGACCTCGGTCATCGGGACGAGCTGCTGCTTGGGGTACGGCCAATCGGCGAGGTCGGCGACGGTGCGCTTTTCGACCTTTTCGGGCACGTCGGGGTATCGGGGAGCGACGGCGGCGAGGAACTCGCCGTCGTATTCGACCTCGTACATCGATGGGACATAGACGCCCTCGATCTTCGAGAGCTCTCGGAGCAGGCCTTCTCGGGTGCCGGCGTTCTTGCCGTTGCGCTTCCACTCGCCGACGAGGTCGGTGATATCACCGATGACTTCTTCGCCATCGCCGAGCACCACCAGGTCGACGAAGTCGGCGATCGGTTCGGGGTTGTAGGTGCAGTGACCACCGACTGCGATGAGTGGATCGGCATCAGCACGCCGAGCCGAGTGGATCGGCACGCCGGCGAGGTCGATGCAGTTGACGAGGTTCGTGTAGGTCAACTCGGCCGAGAGGTTGAAGGCGATGATGTCGAACTCGCCGGCCGGTTTGTGGGTGTCGACCGAGAACAATGGCAGGCCCTCGCGGCGCAAGACCTCTTCCATGTCGACCCAGGGGGCGTAAGAGCGCTCGGCAGCGGCATCGGGGCGTTCGTTGATGAGCTCGTAGAGGATCTGGAGCCCGGCGTTGGGCAGCCCGATTTCGTAGGTGTCCGGGTAGGTGAACAGCCACGAGGTCTTGTCTGGTCCGTGTTCGGGGGTCTGCATGCCGTCCTCACACCCGATGTAGCGCGCCGGCTTTTGCACTTGAGGCAGGAGGGGCTCAAGGCGGGGCCAGAGATCGGTGGAGGGGGCGCCGGACGGCATCGTCACAGGCTATCGGCGCGCTCCGATCGCCCGGTGAATCCACGGCCGGGGTCCGGAGGCGGTCATCACCTGTCGGGCTGGCCCATCCCCCGTGCGTCCCGTGGGGCGCGATCTGCGAATCGACAGATGCTGGTTCAGGCTCGGACGTAGTCGAAACGGCGGCGGTAGACACCCAGAATCAGGCCGATCGCGATCATCGAGGTGAGCATCGACGATCCGCCGTACGACACAAACGGCATCGGAATACCCGTGACCGGCATCATCCCCATCGTCATACCGGCGGACTGGAAGACCTGGAACACGAACATCGACATCACGCCTACTGCCATCAGACGGTCGAACTCGTCAGAGGCCCGAACGGCGACCCGCCAGATCCGCACGACGACCACGGCGAACAACACGAGCAGGATCGCAGCGCCACGAAAGCCGAGCTCCTCCCCCGCCACCGAGAAGATGAAGTCGGTCTGCTGTTCGGGCACGAGGTTTGAGCTGGTCTGTGTGCCCTGGAACAAGCCGGTCCCGGTCAGCCCACCGTTGCCGATGGCGATCTGGGATTGCTCGGCGTTGTAGGCGACCCGCACGGCGTCGGCGCCCAGCTCGGCGACGGCCTCGTCATCGAGCACGAAGACCGTCAATCGGTCCTTCTGGTAGTCCTCGAGCACGTCGGAGGTGAAGATCATCGTGATCGCCGTGATCGCAGCAAGCACGAGGAGCAAGATGAGCCGCATCGAGATGTTGCTCATCATGATCATCACGGCAGTGACGACGATGTACACGAGCACCGTGCCGAGGTCAGGCTGCAACAAGATGAGGCCGATCGGCACCCCGGCCAAGAGCAGACCGGCCGCCATGCGCTGAAACCCGACACGGTCGCTGGAGAACACGGTTGCGAGCGTGACGATGAGCACGAGCTTGCCGGGTTCCGATGGCTGGAACGTCAAGCCGCCGAGTCGATACCAGGCTTGGGTGCCGTTGATATCGGCGCCGAAAAGCAAGATGCCGAGGAGCAAGCCGAGCGTACTGATGTAGGCGACACTCACGAGGCTCCGGATTCGTTCGATGTTGATCAGCGCAGCGAACAGACCAAGGCCGGCGCCCACAACCGCAAAGAACACCTGCCGAGTGAGGAACGATGTATCGGCTGGATCAAGTTCGGTGGCGGGACCCCGGGTGGCTGAGTAGACCAGCAGTGCACCCATCGCCGTGATCGCCATGACCGACAGGATCAGGAGCGGGTCGACGACGAACCACCACGGGTCACGCTCTTCGCGGAAACGACCGCCGGCGGCAGGGAACGTGGTCACCCGTTCACCCCTTCGCCAGTCGCCGTCTGGCCGTCGTCGTCGATCAAGCCGAGGGCGTAGCGGGCCGTCTCGTTGAGTGACCGGGCGACGGGCACAGTGTCGGTGGCGAGGTGTTCGAAGATCGCCGCAGCGACCGGCGCCGCTGACGCGCTGCCGAACCCGGACTCCTCCATCACAACCGAGAGCGCGACCTCGGGCACCGTGTCGAGCCCGACCGCCGATCCCGGGCGGTAGACGGGGCCGTACGCAGCGAACAACGACGTATCGGCCTTCAAGTCGACCTCGGCGGTACCGGTCTTGCTGGCGACCGGCCAGTTCCACACGTTGAANTCGGCCTGCCCGAAGACGCGNGTCGCGGTACCTCCGGTGTCCATCGTGGCACCGAGCAGGCCCTCCTCAATGGGTGCCTGAAACTCCTCGGGGATCTCCAGGTCCCGCAGCACGCGGGGGCCGAACTCCCGCACCATCTCCCCGTCGGGATCGGTGACTCGCACAGCAACATTCGGCTGATGAAGCGCACCTCCGTTGCCGAAGGTCGCATAGGCGTTCGCCAACTGCAGCGGCGTGACCAACAGCTCACCCTGACCGATCGAGAGGTTGATGGTGGCACCGGCGAACCACTGGCTCCCATCGACAGCAAACACGCCGGCATCGAACTGACGGTCGTAATAGTCACGATCAGGGACGACCCCGGAACGCTCGTACGGGATCTGCAAACCCGAATCGCGGCCGAAACCGAGCTCGCGCGCCCACAGCTGGATTCCCTCGTCGGGACGAAGACCGTCCTCGTCAGGCTCGCTTGAACGGGTCCAGAAACCCTCGCCGGCGATCTCGTAGAAGTAGGTGTCGCTCGAGACCCGCAGCGAAGCCGGGAGATCAACCTGACGACCCCCGCCGGTGTAGGGGCTGCTGAAGAGACAGGTACTCGATTCCTCGAAGCAGTTCGAGTACGTGTAGGTGCCTGTGTCGAGATAGAGGTCGGTCGGCCGTCGAAGACCCGCGTCACCGAGCACGCCCTCCTGCAGCGCAGCGAGCGCAGTGATCAGCTTGAACGTCGAGCCCGGCGCATACGTGCCCTGGATCGCTCGGTTGAGGATCGGCGAGAAGTTGTCCTCCGACGTGAGCTCGCGGAATTGGGTGGCGGTGATGCCGTTGACGAAATCCGCCGGTTCGTAGGTCGGGAACGACGCCATCGCCAACAAATCACCGTTTCGGGGGTCGATGGCGACAACGCTGCCTGATGCTGCGACGTTCGGCGGGGCCCCGTCCTGCGGGGGACGCGATCGGGCGACGGCAAGGCCGGTCGCAAGTTCGTGTTCGGCAAGAGCTTGCAGATCGAGATCGATCGACAACCAGACGTCGTTTCCTGGGACCGGCGGCACGTAGTCGTATTCGCGCACGACCTTGCGGCTCGCGTCGACCTCAATGAAGCGGGGGCCGGGCACGCCGCGCAGTTCATCTTCGAAGATGAGTTCGACGCCGGTCTTCCCGATCTCGTGGTTGAGCTGGTACGGCTTCGCGTCCGGGTCGTCCGGATCGATCAGCTGGTTGCGGGCCTGCCACTCGGTTCGGGTGATCGGGCCGACATAGCCGAGCAGATGCGCGGCCGTCGTGCCGTAGGGATAGCTCCGCACGGTGCGCTGCACGACGTTCACACCGGGAAACTGATCTTGGCGCTCGCCGAGGAATACGAGCAGCTCGGGGTTGACGTCGACTGCGACGGGTACCCGCTCGAACGGGCCGTAGGAACGGTCACCGTATTGGTCGACGATGTCTCCAACCTTGGTGAGTCGCCCCGAGCGACTGATGGCGATGGCGAGTCGTAGGAATATCTCGTCGCGCTCGACCGGGTCGAGGTCGTCGACAATCCCGCGGTCGATCGTGACCACCTCAACGACCTTGTTGTCGACGATGACCCGGCCGTTGCGGTCGAGGATGCGGCCCCGTGGTGCCTCCTCGTAGACCTCTTCGAGCACGTTGGTCTGGGCCCGCTCCTGGAGTTCCTCGCGCTGAGCCTCGAGTCCTTGCAGGTACCACAGCCGGGCGACGAGGCCGCCGAACAAAGCGAGGGCGATGAAGGCAAAGACCCGCATTCGGAGGGCGCCGTCGGTCATCGACGATCAACCTCCGCAGCGAGCGCCCACGCCATGATCGGTGCGGCGATCGGCGCGAGCACGGCATTGGACGCGCCAACGACGAGGGCGATCACGATCAGATCGGCGGAGATCAGGCCGCCCTCCCCCACGATCGCGCCGAGTAGGGCATAGCCGATCACGCTGGCGGCACTACCGACGGCGACCACACCGACGAGCTGGGCCCGAGTGTCGTGGAACAGTCCCTCATTGAGCGTGGCGACGACATACGCAACCACGGCGAAGACGACCGCCGAGAGACCGAGGGGAGTCGGCAGGTAGACGTCCCACAGCAGGCCGGCGACAAAGGCGATGACCGGGCCCCGTTCGGGACCCACGAAGAACGCCGCGACCACGGCGACGAGGGCAAGGAGCTCCGGTGCGACGCCGAAGATCCGCACGTCGACGAACACCGTCAGTTGGATGACGAGCGCCACGACGAAGACGATGCCCAGCCGAACCGGGGTGTTCACGAACCCTCCCCCGCGGAGGTCGTGGTGGTGAGCGGAATCGACGTGCTCGGGACGGGCTCGTCGAGCGGAACTTGGTCGACACCCTCGGCGAGCAGCACCGAGACGAAGCCGAGGTCGGTGATGTCGTTGGCGAGGGCGACGCGAACGTGCATGGTGAGCATGTCCTCGTCGCCAGGCAGGACCTCAACGATACGGCCGAGCGGAATTTCTGCCGGGTAGCGACTCGTCGCCGCCGTGACGACAACGGTGTCGAGCGCCGGCAACAGCGACTCGTTGCCATCCTCGGGCCATTCCAAGCCGGTATCGGCGATGAAGATCGACGGATCGTCGGGGTCGACGTGGCCGAGCCCGACCTCGTCGGTGTCGGCGAGTCGGACGCCGACGATCAGATCGGTGTCGGTGAGCAGCAGCACGGCCGAGGTGGTGGCGTCAACGCGCTCGACCCGACCGACGAGCCCTGCGTTCGTGATCACGGCCATGCCGTTGCGCACGCCGTCCTGGCTACCGCTGTCGATCGTGATGACGTCGTCGTCGAAGTTTCCGACCCCGCCTCGAACCACGGTTGCCGTCACCCGGGCGAGGTCGGGGCGAACGTCGACGCCGGTCGCGGCGCGCAGCCGTTCGAACTCGGCTCGCTCGGCCTCGACCGCCAGCTCGTTGCCTTCGAGTTGTTGAATTTGCTCGGTGAGCAGACGGTTCTGTGCTTCGAGGTCGTCGTAGTCGAAGACGGCGTTCCACGCATCGGAGAACGGCGAGACGATTGCGCCCGCCACCTCGGTGATCGGGTGCAGAAGGTCGCGAACAAGCCGTTGCGCTGTTCCGAGCGGGCCGAAGCTGCTGAGATCAAGCGAGAGCAGGGTGATCGCCGTCAACACCAGCAGGATCATGCGGTGTCGGGATTTCCCGATGGAGCGCTGGGTCAGCGCCATGGTGCGACGACTAGAGCTCGCCCGAGCTCAGGACCACACCGCGCAGCGCTTCGAACTCCTCCAGCACCTGGCCCGAGCCGGTCGCGACCGCGTACAGCGGATCCGAGGCGATCCGGATCGGCATGCCGGTTTCGTCGTGAAGGCGATCGTCGATGCCCTTGAGCAGCGAACCGCCGCCGGCAAGCGTGACGCCACTGTCCATGATGTCGGCCGCGAGTTCGGGCGGAGTCTTGTCGAGGGTCGACTTCACCGCGTCGCAGATCGCCGCGACGGGCTCCTCGAGTGCCTCGCGGATGTCGTTGGTGGAAACAACGATCGTGCGGGGCAGACCGCTGACGAGGTCGCGGCCGCGGACTTCGGCCTGGATCTCACGCTCGAGCGGCCACGCCGTGCCGAGCTGCATCTTGATCTCCTCAGCCGTTCGCTCGCCGAGCGCCAGGCTGAACTCCTTCTTGATGTACTGAATGATCGCGTCGTCGAGCTCATCGCCACCGACTCGCGCCGATTGGCTAGCAACCACGCCGCCAAGTGAAATCACGGCGACCTCGGTGGTGCCACCACCGATGTCGACGATCATGTTGCCNGTCGGGTGCTGGACCGGGAGACCGGCGCCGATCGCGGCCGCCATCGGCTCTTCGATGATGTAGGCAGGCTTGCGGGCGCCGGCGAACTCGGCGGCCTCTTGCACCGCTCGCTGCTCAACGCCGGTGATGCCCGACGGAACGGCGATGACCATGCGGGGCTTGGCCCACTTGCGCTGATGTACCTTCTGGATGAAGTAGCGGAGCATCTTCTCGCAGATCTCGAAGTCGGCGATGACACCGTCCTTCAGGGGGCGGATCGCCTGAATGTTCGAGGGTGTGCGGCCGATCATCCGCTTGGCCTCAAGCCCGACCGCAAGCGGCCGCCCGTCGTTGGTGTTGATGGCGACCACCGACGGTTCGTCGAGAATGATGCCTTCGCCACGCACATACACGAGCGTGTTCGCNGTGCCGAGGTCGACGGCCATGTCCCGTCCGATGACGGCGCCGAAGGTCGAAAGCAGGGAGTCTGCAACCATGAGAGTGCCTCGAGTCGAGGGGAACGGGAGCGGGTGTGCGGCAGCGGAAGCCGCCGGCTTCCACCACATGGGACGAAAGTCTACGCCGAAAAGGTCACCGAACTGCAACAGTCCGACGGGCCGTGTCCATCTGACTACGGAACGTGAGGTCTCTCGCGCGATGGGCGCGCTCTCCCGGTGGGATCTCGCCCGATCCCGACCGAGGTCAGCCCAGTTCGGGGAAGAAGATGCCGATCTCGCGGGCCGCCGACTCCGCGGAGTCGGAGCCGTGGATCAGATTTTCGGTGAACTCGGTGCCGAAATCGCCGCGAATCGTGCCGGGGGCGGACGTCATCGGGTTGGTAGCGCCCATCATCTCGCGAACGGTCTCCCAGGTGCCCTCCGGGCCCTCAATGACAGCGACAAGCGCCGGACCGCGGCTCATGAAGGTGACCAGGTCGTCGTAGAAGCCCTTGCCGACGTGCTCCTCGTAGTGACGAGCGAGCGTGTCGGCGTCGAGCGCGCGCAGCTCGGCGGCAACGATCGAGAACCCCTTGGTCTCGAAACGGCTGAGGATCTGGCCGACGAGGCCTCGTTCGACGGCGTCGGGCTTGCAGATGATGAACGTGCGATTCATGGCTGCGAGGCTATCGGTGAGCTGACCCGGCTCGACGTTCGTTCGGCCAGTGCCCGACGACAGGCTTAGAGATCCTCGGCGAGGACACGCACGATGCCGACGACCGGATTCGAACCGGCGACGACGATCAGATCGTCGTCCTCGGCCTGGTTGTAGACGTGATCGAACGCCGACTCGACATCGAAGACGGCGTCGGCCTGACCGCCGGCCTCCCGAACCGCATCAGCGAGCGTCTCCGCATCCACACCGCGAGCAGTGGGCGCCGTGCATGTCGCAACCAGCTGATAGTTCGACACCTGCAACGCGCGAGCGACGTCGACAGGCACTCGCCCGTCTTGCATCCCGAGGACGAGGTAGCGCCGGCCTCCCTGACCGAAGTCGTCGGCAATCGACTCGGCAAGGGCCGCAGCCCCCGGCACGTTGTGTGCAGTGTCGACCACGATCGTGGGGCTGCGGTGCACGACCTCGAGACGTCCGGGGACGACGACCGTGCCNAAGGCCTCCTCGACGACATCGTCGGGCAGCGGCGAATCGAAGAATTCCTCGACGGCCGTCAGCGCCAACGAGGCATTCTCGGCTTGGTGAGCTCCGTGCAACGACAAGAACACCTCGTCGTAGAGGCCCCGCGGCGTGCGTACGCCGAGCAGGCGGCCGCCGACAGCAAGGCGATCGTCGGTGAGGTCGAAGGCCTCACCGCGGACGACGGCTCGTGCGGGTCCCTCGTCGATGAAGATCGGATGCAGGGACTCATCGGGCTCGCCGAGCACCAGGGTGGACGCAGGCTCGATGATGCCTGCCTTCTCGGAGGCGATTGCTCGACGCCACTCCCCTTCTCCAGAGCTATGGTCGAGCCCGATGTTGGTGATCACAGCCACCTGTGCTGACACGACATTGGTGGCGTCGTAACGGCCGAGCATGCCGACCTCAACGATTGCAACGTCGACCGCCTCGTTGGCGAATTCCAACAACGCAGCAGCGGTGACGGTCTCGAACCAGGTCATGGGTTGACGGCCGCTCGCCTCGATCGCAGTGAGGACCGCACCGATGGCCTCACCGAAAGCATCGGCGCTGATCGGCTCCCCGTCGAGGCGAATGCGTTCGACGACCGATTCGAGGTGGGGGCTGGTGTACGTGCCGACCCGAAGCCCCATCGTCTGGAGCAGCGACTCCATCATGCGGGTGGTCGAGCCTTTGCCGTTGGTGCCGGTGATGTGGATCACCGGATAGGCCTGCTGTGGATCGCCGAGCAGGCTCATCAGTTGCTGCATGGGCTCGAGCGTGAGGCCGTCAATTGCGCCAGCCCGCGGAACGGTCTCGTAGTTGATCAGCGCATCGAGCCGAGCGAGCGCCTCGTCGAACTCCACGGGGTGCTAGCTGGCGCGGCGGTCGGCGCCGAGCGTGACAACCTCGGGAGCGACGTCGTCGTCGACCACGCACTCGCGCGTGACGACAACCCTGGCGACGTCGTCGCGGCCAGGGATGTCGTACATCGTCTCCAGGAGGGTTTCCTCGAGGATCGACCGCAGACCACGGGCGCCGGTGTTTCGCTTGATTGCCTCTTCGGCGATTGCGTCGAGTGCCTCGGGCGTGAACTCGAGCTCGACGTTCTCGAACTCGAAGATCTTGCGGTACTGCTTCACGAGGGCATTGCGCGGCTCGGTGAGAATTTCGACGAGCGCATCAGGTTCGAGGTGGTTGACTGCGCCGACGACCGGCATACGGCCGATGAACTCGGGGATCAGGCCGAATTTGGCGAGGTCCTCGGGCTTGACGTCGCTGAAGATCGCACCAAGATCCTTGTCTTCCGGGCGGCGGATATCCGCACCGAAACCAACGCCCTTCGCGCCAATTCGATTCTCCACGATCTTCTCAATGCCGGCGAAGGCGCCACCACAGATGAACAGCACGTTGGTGGTGTCGATCTGCAAGAACTCCTGATGCGGGTGCTTGCGGCCACCCTGGGGCGGCACGGCGGCCGACGTGCCCTCGAGGATCTTGAGCAGGGCTTGCTGCACGCCTTCGCCCGACACGTCACGCGTGATCGACGGGTTTTCGCTCTTGCGGGCGACCTTGTCGATCTCGTCGATGTAGATGATCCCGGTCTCCGCTTTCTTGACGTCGTAGTCGGCGGCCTGAATCAGCTTCAGCAGGATGTTCTCGACATCTTCGCCGACATAGCCGGCCTCGGTGAGGGCGGTGGCGTCGGCGATCGCAAACGGCACGTTGAGCATGCGGGCAAGGGTCTGGGCCATCAAGGTCTTGCCACAGCCTGTCGGGCCGATCAACAAGATGTTGGACTTCGACAGCTCGACCTCGCCATCGAGGCTGTTCCCCAGCTCAACGCGCTTGTAGTGGTTGTAGACCGCAACGGACAGGATCCGCTTCGCCTGATCCTGGCCAACGATGTAGTCGTTCAGGAAGGCGTAGATCTCGCGAGGCGATGGCAGCTCACCGAGTGAAACGTCGGAGGTGTCGGCGAGTTCTTCTTCGATGATCTCGTTGCAGAGATCAATGCACTCGTCACAGATGTAGACGCCGGGACCGGCGATCAGCTTCTTGACCTGCTTTTGCGACTTCCCGCAAAACGAGCACTTCAGGAGTTCTCCACCCTCACCGAACTTGGCCACGCAGTCGCCCCCCTCAGACTTCAGCTGATGGCCGTGATCGGCCCGCTGTTATCCACCACATTACGCGTTTCGATGACCTCATCGATGATCCCGTACTCCTTTGCCTCGTGCGCGGTCATAACGAAGTCACGATCGGTGTCGGCGGAGATCTTCTCGACGGTCTGGCCGGTGTGATGAGCCAGCACCTCTTCGAGGCTGGATTTCATTCGCTGGATCTCAGCGGCGATGAGCTCGATGTCGGACGCCTGACCCTGTGCGCCGGCGTAGGGTTGGTGGATCAGGATGCGAGCGTGCGGGAGTGCCAGACGCTTGCCTTCGGCTCCGGAGGCGAGCAGGACTGCGGCAGCAGACGCGGCCTGACCGAAGCAGATCGTGGTGATGTCAGGCTTGATATAGGACATCGTGTCGTAGATCGCGAACAGGGCGTTGATGTCGCCGCCCGGACTGTTGATGTACAGGTTGATGTCCTTGTCGGGGTTCTCCGACTCAAGGTGCAGCAACTGGGCGCAGATCAGGTTGGCGATCTGATCGTCGATCGGCGTGCCGATGAAGATGATGTTCTCCTTCAGCAGCTTCGAGTAGAGGTCGTAGCCGCGCTCACCGCGGTTGGTCTGCTCGACGACGGTGGGGACGAGATAGTTGCGGGGGTTGATGTCCATACCTGTCACTCTTCCTCTTCTGAGTCCTCTTCGGCACCGCGGGCGGGGAATTCCAGAGCCTCACGGTCGATGGCGTCACCATTTTCGTCGACGAGTTCGACATTGTCGGTGAGCCATTCCATGGCAGCCTGCTTGGCGAGATCGGAGCGAAGTGCAGAGATCTGACCGACCTCGGCGAGCCGAGCCTTGAGTTCGTCAGGATCCTGACCGCTCGGGCCAGCCATCTCGGCAATGACTTCATCGATGCGGTCGTCGTCGGGGACCAGCCCCTGGAGATCAGCGACCGAACGAAGCGCGAGATCAACTTTGACCGCCTGCTCGGCAGGCTCTCGGAATTCCGCAGCCAACGTCTCGGCGGTCTGGCCGACCGCATCGAGGTACGCACCGACGTCCATCCCCTGCTGCTGCAGGCGCTGGACAAGATCCTGAATGCGTGCGTTGATCTCGTTTTCCATCATTGACTCCGGGATCTCGTCGGTGACGAGCGCAGCGAGCGCCTCGGCGGTGTTTTGCTGCACCGCCATGTTGGCCTGCTGGATCCGCATCGTGTTCATGCGGTCAGCCATGTCGGCGCGGAGATCCTCGACCGTCTCGAACTCGGAGTTGGCCTTGGCGAACTCGTCGTCGAGGTCGGGAAGGACGGCTTCCTTGACCTCCTTGACGGTGATCGAGAACTGCAGCGGCTCTTCTTCTTCAGGATCCGGGTGGTCGGCGGAGAACTCGACCTCGTCGCCGGCGGAGGCACCCCGAAGGTTCTCGTCGATCTCGGGCACGACCGCGCCCGAACCGAGCAGATAGTCGTAGTCAGTCGTGGTGAGACCAGGGACGGGTTCGTCACCGTGAATTGCCTCGATATCGATCGTGACGTGGTCTTCGTCAGCGGCAGCCCGCTCGACGACGGACAGCTCGGCGAAGTTGCGACGCAGGTTGTCGATCTGCTCGTCGATCTCTTCGGCGCTGGCGACCGGGTTCGGGATCTCGACCCGCAGACCGTCATAGCCGGCAGCGCTGACGGAGGGCCGGATCTCGACGACAGCGTCGAACTGCACGGGGCCGTCCTCCTGGCCGCCGGTGATCTCAATCTCCGGCGGTGCGACGACGTCGACGTCGTGCTCGATCACGGCCTGGGCGTAGTACTCAGGCATCGCCTCGCGCAGGGCCTCTTCGCGGCCGACTGCGCTACCGAACTGCGCCTCGAGCAGGCGACGCGGCGCCTTGCCGGGACGGAAGCCCGGCATGCGGACCTCTTTCGCAATGCGCTTGAACGCAGCGTCGACGGCGACATCGAATGTTTCTTCGTCGACTTCAACCGAGAGCTTCACCCGGTTGTCGTCGAGGGTCTCCACAGTGCTCTTCATCGGGTCGAAGCCTAACGGGATGGGGTGACGCTCCGGTCCGGCTATGACCACCGACAACACTGGCGGCTCAAAGACGTTTCGTTCCACTCCCGCCCGATGTTCATCGCAGACCCGGAGAACGCGATCGGCCGGGCTCGAGGGCGACGAGCGACGAGCAGACAACCCGACGCGACACCATCGTCACGGCGCCGCTACCCTGACCCCACACGCGGGTGTAGTTCAACGGCTAGAACCTCAGCCTTCCAAGCTGATGATGGGAGTTCGATTCTCCTCACCCGCTCCACGACGCAGCAGTCCAGGCGCCCAAGAAGACGGCGAAATCGCTCAAGTCCCGCCGCCAACCTGCCGTAACAAATACGGTGTGGGGCGCGGTGGCCATCACAACCCCTCTCGGAGCGTGACATGCCTTTCTCTCGAAACCTGAACGTCCCGATCGCGGCCTTGGTCGCCGCCGTTGCGCTCGCAACACCGGCGGTGGCCAGCGACACCACACGTGCTGCGTCATCGTCCGGCACCGAAGAACTCGAGACGGTGGTTGCCGACACGCTGACTGCGCTGGGGGTCGACACCGACGTCGTCGATGCACTGACCGATGCCGCCGTTCGCGAGGCATCGGAGCGCCTTGGAACCCTGCGCGACGGCGGAAGCTTTACGGACGACCAACTCGCCACCCTCACCAAGCGGACTCACGACGGCACGCTCTATGCGCAAGTCGCTGCGTCGATCGGCGATATCCGCACTCGCCTCGCCGCAGTCCGTGACGCGGCCGAAGCGCGCCTCGCCGAGATCGGCGCCCACCTCGAGGATGATCGAGCGGTTCGTGACGCCCTCCTTGATCACGGCATCGATCCGTCGATGGTGATCGCCGACCTCCTCGACTTATTGCCGGTCGTGCCGCCGACCGACACCGCCCCCGCGCCCTCCTACCCCACGCCGGCACCGACCAATCCAGCTCCGGCACCGACCTACCCCGTCTACCCCACACCCGAACCCGGGCCAGCACCCACCTACCCCGTCTACCCCACACCCGAACCCGGGCCAGCACCGATCTATCCCTCCATTCACCCTGCTGATGACGGCTGGCCAGATTGGCTGTGATCCGAGCCGGCGCGAACGCCGTGCTGTCGATCCTGATCGCCGCATCCGTCCTCACGGCGTGCGGGCCGTCCGCCACCGTGGAGCCCGAGGGCGAGGACGAAACCCCTCCCCTGCTCGTGGAGTCGACGAGCACGACCGTGCCCGTCACCGCAGCACCGACAGAGCCGGCCGCCGAGCAGCCCGATCCGGTTGCACCTCCTGATGCGCTCGACCGCGGCGGAGTCATCGCGGCAGTGGTCTTGATCGCAGGCGGCGGTGATCTCGAGGCAGCGATTCTCGAAGGGGTCGTCACCGAAGCCGAGGCTGAGGCGGCCCTTCTTGCTCTCGAGAACGGCGCCCTCGAAGAGCTGCTCGGGGCCGAGCGAGCTGGCTGAGGGTGCCGATCAGCCTGGGGTGATCTTGATGATCTCGCCGGCGAGATTGAGGACGTAGAGCTCGCCTCCGAGATCTTCGGCAAAGCCCGTGAGCTGCCCGGTCGTGATACCCAGCGATCGCTGGCTGATCACTTCGCCGTCGATCTGGGTGAGCGCACGAACTTGGCCGTCGCAGTAGTCGCCGTACACGAAGGCGCCGCGCAGTTCCGGGATCGCCGTGCCTCGGTACACCGTGCCTGCGATGATGGCGCAGCGTCCATCGTCATGGTTGTAGAAGGAGAGCGGCGGGACGTGGTCGGCGGGGGTCGAGCCGCGTCGGATCGGGCCCTCAAGACGCGCCCAGCCGAAGTTGGCGCCTGACTCACCTGCCGGAACGAAGTTGATTTCCTCCACGACGTACTGTCCGACATCGCCCGTGTAGAAGTCTCCGGTCGCCCGATCGAACCCGAACCGCCAGGGGTTTCGCAACCCGTAGGCCCAGATCTCCCCCGCAGCTCCGTCGACCTCGAGGAAGGGGTTGTCATCGGGTATCGAGTAGCCCGCTTCACTGCCGGGTTCCGGTGTGATTCGGAGGATCTTTCCGAGCAGCGAGTCGAGCGACTGTCCGCGATCGTCCGGGTCGTCTCCCGGCCCTCCGTCGCCGAGCCCGACGTAGAACTGCCCATCGGGGCCAAAGGCGATGTGCCCGCCGTTGTGAATGATGTCTGGTTGGTCGACCGCCAGGATGACTTCAGCCGTGTCTGCTTGCGGCAGTCCGGCCTCGTCGACGTCGTACGCAACGATGCGATTGTCGTTGGCGGCGGTAGCTCATGGGGCAACGGCACCGCGTATTCGGATCCCGAGTCTCATGTCCAAGCATCACAAGATTTACATGATCGATCGAGCGAAGGTCAGCATCAACCCCTTTGACTCCAAGCGATATTGGCTCAACCAAGCG
>FUFK010049024.1_pt1 | contig 31021 bp, 35 predicted proteins | sample 1021851 | NCBI WGS metagenome assembly FUFK01 (sample SAMEA51879418, study PRJEB19060) | metagenome | reverse complement strand
CCCAGCGTGTTCTTCAGCATCGAGACCAAGACCTTGCCTTGATCAGAGTTCCCCGATTTTCAGTGGGGCATCTCCGATGTCTTCAGCATCGCCACAAACCAAAGTCCACTCAGAACAAGGGCGACGCCCACACCGGCTCCGATGCCCACCCGGGCCATCACCAAAGGCACCACCAATGGAAAGACCATCGCCCCCGCGAGGGGGGTGATGGCCACGAACCAGCGCAGGGTTGCTGGTGCTTTGGAATCGGAAGGGTTCAGAACCACTCGGCGCGGGCTTCGCTGGCAGGGTTGCTGTTGTCTTCAGGGGTCTCACGCTTGAAGTTGAGCGTGATGTTGCGCTTCTGTTCTCCATCGGAAGCCGTGGCTTCGATCGCGTACATCTGCTCGCCATCACGGAAGGGCACTTGAATCCGGAAGGTCCCGTCGGTGGAGAGAGGCACTTCTTCGCCACCGATGGTGAGGCGAGCGGAAGGGTCGGTGGCGCCGTAGACGATCAGTTCGGCGTCAGCCACCAGCCAGAAGGAGCGTTGGCGGGGAGCCACGCCACCAAGGCCAGACTCGTTGCGGCCGCTGGCCCAGAGGCCAGCCCCCGAGTCATTCAAGCCACTGCTGTCGCCGGAAACGTCAAAGCCCTCCTGGAATTCTTCCGAGCCAACCCGACGGCGGCGGAACTGAACCGTGGCGCTTTGGTAGAGCCGCTCGTGCAGGCCACTGTTGCTCGACTCGATCGGCGCGACGGGAGCTGGAGCGGATTCAGCCGGTGCTGCCTCAAGGCTGAAGGGGACGAACTGATCAAGGATCTGCTCGCTCGGGTGAAGAGCTGGCACGCGGGCCACGGAGGAGAAGGCCAGGGACATCCAGCTGGCGCCGATGCGATAGCCCAACTCAACCCGGTAATCCCTGTCACAGAGGGGTACGGGCAGATACCACTCGGTGCTGTGACTGTCGACGGGGACTTCCTGGAGGGTGTGGGGATGGGCATTGCCGTCTTGCATGCCGGTTACGTCAGCCAGGCGCAGGCAAAGTCGGCTGGCGCCGTCCTTCTGGGCCACCTTGCGATCGGCGTCGGAAATTTCCCAGAACACGTAGGCCCACTGGGGGTCGCGAGGCAGGAACACCACTCGGGTGTCGCTGCTGCCCATGGCCGGCGCATTGAGTTCCGCCTCGATCGCCTTTAGATCTCCACCACGCTTTTGCTGACGCTGGGCAACCTCGTCGACCAGGGTCTCCTTGCTTTTGCGGCTGTAGAGCGGCACCCCTAGGTCGCTGGCGATCTGACGCAGTTGACGAAGGGTGAGACGTGCCAGGGATGANAGGGTTTGGGACACGTCCAAAAACTCCAGGTTTCGTTTGGGATCATTGTGATCCGAAAAATTCCTTTTCGAAGCGTGAAGGGGCCAAGGGTCAGTGGATGCTGACCACTGGATGAACTTCGATCCCGGGGATCACAGTCAGAGACACAAAAAAAGCGGAGCCGAAGCCCCGCTTTTCTGAACAAGTTTGGTGCTGGGATCAGCGGCCGATGGTGCGATAAGGCACCTTGGTCAGGTAGTCCATATCGGCGCTGGTGCTTGGGCCGACTCGGCGGGGATTGCCGATTTCGCTCACCCAGGCCATGTAGTCCTGCGGAGACCCACCCTTTTTGATCTTCGCGCGTTCCGGCAGCCGCTTGGCAGGCCCGCCAGTAAAAACGAGTTGGGGGAAGCCAAGAATGTTCCGGTAGTACTCGTCGTAGCGGGGGGTGGTGATGTTGAAGGGAGTGTCACCGAGCTCGCGGCCGGGAAGCACGCGGTTCCGCTGGTAGGGAACCGTGTCGTAACCGAAGGCGTCGAGGTACTCGGTGCTGTCAAGCAGAACATCCACCAGACCTTCCAGGCCTTTGGTCGCAATCACGATCGACCAGGAGAGCTCTTCACCCTTGCCGTTCACCTTGCGGCCAAGAATTCGTTCGCAGAGATGGCGAACAACCTTGTAGTTGCTGTTGAATCCGTAGAAGGTGCGCTTGAAGGTGTCGGAGAGCAGCAGGCCGCGAATGAAATCGCGAACGGTGATCTGGCCATCCTTCAGCTGGGACTCAAGGTTGACGTCCCGATCGGTTTTGAAGGCGTGGAAGAAGATCTGCCGGTAGGCGGCCTCCACGACNGTGTCGAAATTGTCGCGATCGTCTGCGATTTCCAGGGAGTAAGCCCGGGATCCCTCGTCGGAGCCGACACGAAGGTTCGGAACACCTGACCTCAGAGAGTTCTGAGTAATCGGTGCGTACTCCAGAAGAGGAATGGCCACGCGAGCTACAGCATCCACTGNGGNCGATCGTAGAAGTGCTCGGTCTTGCCCCCTTCAGCTGCTGTTGCAGCGATTACATGCCGTAATACTTTCTCTAAGTACTTCTGCTTACCAGCCGAAGGGGGCAAGGGCGGCTCCGTTCGAAGTCATCACCGGGCTGGTCTGATCAACATCGTCCAGCTGCCGGGTCTCGATGCAGAAGGAAGCGTTGTTGGAGAGCCCTTGCACCGTGCTGGTGCGCAACCGCACGTTCTCGCTGGCGAACCAGAAGCGCTCCAGTGAGCTCATCATTTCGTAGTCCGTCGTGAGGATCAGGCCGTTTTCGTCGTCCATGCGGAACTGGCCTGCCACCGGCGCTTTTTCGGCGTAGCCGCGATCCCGTAGCAGCAGTCCCCGTCGCCCCGTTTCGTCTTCGGGGATCAGTCCGAACATGGTCTGGTCTTCGTGGGATTCCCCGGCCCGATCCCAGGCCATCGATCCGCTCCAGCGCACCCAGCAACCACCCACGATCTGCTCGACGTTGGCGTTGTTGCGCTCGGCGATCTCCGCGAGGCGTTCGTCGCCCTTCAGCAGTTCTTCCACCACGATGAAGGAGGCGCCGGCTTCGGCGCGGCGATGCAGCAGGTGGTGCTGGCTGCGCTGTGAGGTCCAGCGGCCACAGCTCAGGCGAAAGAAGCTGAGGGCGTCCGAGATCTCAAGCATCGCCGGCGTTGAGGAAGTNAAGTGATGATGGCAGCCCGACCAGGTCAGTCACGACAGCCAGGCCACCCCCGACGGCCATGTCAGCCACGGCAGCGGGCTTCGGCGGCGCTGATCAGATCGTCGAGGGTCAGCGCCAATGGAGGCTTGCCCAGTTCAAGCGCCAGTTGATCCAGCTGGTCGGCGGCAGCGTTGAGTTGCAGCAGCAAGGTGTGGAGGAATGCCGGATCGTCAGCGACCACGGGTTGTTGCTGGCACCAGCGCCGCCGTTGGTTTTCGTCGGGGATCGCTTCAGTGCTCCCGGGAGCAGCCATGGCTTGAAAGCTGTCAAGGCAATGGCTCAGCACCCGCAGGTGATGGCGATCCAGCTGGGGCAGCAGGGTTGAGTCGATGCGTTCAATCGCGGCTCTGTCGATGGCCATCAGCCCTGCGCCAACGGGGTGATCCGGAACCCGCAGGCGTGCCCCCCCTCGAGCCGCCAATGCACCCGTTCCACCCGGCAGTCCGGCACGGTGCGGCGAATCAGCAGCAATTCCTGGTCGCAGACCGCAGGAAATTCTTCGGCAATGCGCTGCACNGANCAGTGGGCNTCCTCGAGCCGCCAGCTNANGCCGTCGTCGTCCCGGNTGCAGANNGTCACNTAGCCCTCGTCGCGNCGCAGCCGTGCCAGGTGTTCGAGGCGAGCCTCCAGGGAGGCTTCGCCAAGGCTTTGCCGGTACTGGCTGGCCTTCGACTCCGCCTGCTGATTGAGCAGCTGGCGCACGGTCGCTTCGGGGAGATGGCTGCGCATCGAATCCAGCAGGCCAAGGGCGAAGCGGCCGCTGCCATCGGGGAACTGGGCCCGTCCTTCGTTGGTGAGGCACCAGCGGTTGCTGGGACGCCCCGGGCCGCTGGCATTGCTGCTGGCGCAGACCAGGCCGCTGTCGGCGAGGGAGCGCAGGTGCCGCCGCATGGCCTGAACGGAAATGCCCACGGCATCGGCAAGGGTGCCAGCGTCCTCCTCCCCGCGCTCCAGCAGCAGGGAGAGCACGGCGTCGCGGGTGCTGGCGGGGGCCGAGGCGCTCATGAGGAGGCGAAACCTCCCCACACGATGCCATCGAATTGCCACGTCATGTCGGCCGTGTTGAGGGTCACAATGGGGAGCCCGCTGACCGGAGGCCTGTTGGCCTAGGCTTCCAGTAAGGAAACCGCGGGGTTTCGTAATTCGCCGCTCCCTCCACTTCCATGTCCGACGCCCCTCAAGAGCCGACAGCAGAAAGCCTGGAGGTCATCCGCAAGTTCGCTGAAACCTACGCNCAGCGCACCGGCACGTATTTCTGTGCCGACCCCAGCGTCACCGCTGTTGTCTTGAAGGGTCTGGCGCGTCACAAGGACGATCTGGGCGGAGCGCTGTGCCCTTGCCGCCATTACGAAGACAAGGAGGCCGAGGTCTCGCAGGCCTTCTGGAACTGCCCCTGCGTTCCGATGCGCGAGCGCAAGGAATGCCACTGCATGCTCTTCCTCACCGAGGACAACCCCTTCGCTTGCCCTGAGAAGACGCAGACCATCACCACCGAAACGATCAACGCCACCGCCGGCTGAGCTGAATGACCAGTACCTCCACACGGGATCTCGTCAGCCAGCCGTACAAGTACGGCTTCGTCACCGAGATCGAGACCGACAAGATCGCCAAGGGTCTCAGTGAAGAGGTCGTTCGCCTGATCTCGGCCAANAANGANGAGCCGGATTTCCTGCTGCAGTTCCGGCTCAAGGCGTTTCGCCACTGGCTCACCCTCGAAGAGCCCGATTGGGCTGCNNTGGGTTATCCCGAGATCGANTACCAAGACATCGTTTATTACGCGGCTCCCAAGCAGCAGGAGAAGAAGGCCAGCCTCGATGAGGTGGACCCGAAGCTGCTGGAAACCTTCGACAAGCTCGGCATCCCGCTGAGCGAGCAGAAGCGCCTCAGCAACGTGGCGGTGGATGCTGTTTTCGACAGCGTTTCGATTGCCACCACCTACAAGGAGAAGCTGGCTGAACACGGTGTGGTGTTCTGCTCCTTCAGTGAGGCGGTCAAGGAGCATCCCGAGCTGATCGAGCGCTACCTCGGCACGGTTGTCTCCAGCAACGACAACTATTTCGCCGCCCTGAACTCAGCTGTGTTCAGCGACGGATCCTTCGTCTTCATCCCGAAGGGCGTTGAGTGCCCGATGGAGCTCTCCACCTACTTCCGGATCAATTCCGGCGACACCGGACAGTTCGAGCGCACCTTGATCGTGGCCGAAGAGGGTGCCTCGGTGAGTTATCTCGAGGGCTGCACGGCACCGATGTTCGACACCAACCAGCTGCATGCGGCGGTGGTGGANCTGGTGGCCCTCGACGACGCNTCAATCAAATATTCNACGGTTCAGAACTGGTANGCCGGTGATGAAAACGGCGTCGGCGGGATCTACAACTTCGTGACCAAACGAGGNCAGTGCCGCGGTGATCGCAGCCGCATCAGCTGGACCCAGGTGGAGACCGGTTCTGCCATCACCTGGAAGTACCCCAGTTGCGTGCTGCAGGGTGCTGATTCGGTGGGTGAGTTCTATTCCGTGGCCCTCACCAACAACTGCCAGCAGGCCGACACCGGCACCAAGATGGTCCATGTCGGACCGCGCACCCGCTCCACGATTGTGAGCAAGGGCATCAGTGCAGGCCGCTCCAGCAACAGCTACCGCGGTCTTGTGCAGATGGGGCCCAATGCCAAGGGCGCCCGCAACTACAGCCAGTGCGATTCGATGCTGATCGGCGATCAAGCCGCCGCGAACACCTATCCCTACATCCGTTCTCAGCAGCCGCAGGCGGCCATCGAGCACGAGGCCAGCACCTGTCGCATCTCCGAAGATCAGCTCTTCTACCTGCAGAGCCGTGGCATCGGGTTTGAAGAGGCCGTCTCGATGATGGTCAGCGGCTTCTGCCGCGACGTCTTCAATCAGCTGCCGATGGAGTTTGCCGCTGAGGCCGACAAATTGCTGGCCCTCAAGCTTGAGGGGTCCGTGGGCTGATCCCCTCCCCCACCTTGTCTCTGTTTTTTAACGACGCCTTCCGTGATTCGCCCTGACGCTGAGCTTCTGCTCGACATCCAAGACCTGCATGCTTCCGTCGAGGACAAGCCCATCCTCAAGGGGGTGAATCTGCAGGTGAGGGCTGGTGANGTCCATGCCGTGATGGGTCGCAACGGCAGTGGCAAGAGCACGCTCTCCAAGGTGTTGGCCGGGCATCCGGCCTATCGGGTCACGGGCGGCAGCGTTCGTTATCGCGGCCAGGATCTGTTTGAGCTGGAGCCTGAAGAGCGGGCCCGTCTGGGGGTGTTCCTCGGATTTCAGTACCCCGTTGAAATNCCTGGNGTCAGCAACCTGGAATTCCTGCGGGTGTCCACCAATGCNCGGCGGGAAAAACAGGGNGAAGAGGAGCTCGACACCTTTGCCTTCGAGGATCACGTGCACGACAAGCTCAAGGTGGTGCAGATGGACCCTGCCTTCCTTGAGCGCAGCGTGAATGAAGGCTTCTCAGGGGGCGAGAAAAAGCGCAACGAGATTCTGCAGATGGCGCTGCTGGAGCCCGTGGTGGCGATTTTGGATGAAACCGATTCCGGCCTGGATATNGATGCCCTGCGCATCGTGGCCGGTGGTGTGAACCAGCTGGCGACGGAAGACAACGCCACGCTGCTGATCACCCACTACCAACGTCTTCTCGACGAGATCACTCCGGACTATGTGCATGTGATGGCGGCAGGCCGGATCCTGCGTACCGGCGGACGGGAGCTGGCCCTTGAGCTGGAGCAGACCGGATACGACTGGGTGGATCAGGAGCTGGCCGCTCAGGGAGCAGCTTGACCATGGCGAGCAGTGTTCTGGCGCCAGTGCAGGAGCGCGGTCGAGCCGCGCTTGAACAGCTTGGTCTGCCCAACCGCCGCCAGGAGCCCTGGCGCCTCACCGACCTCAAACGGCTTGCGGCTGTCTCGGAATTGCCGGCCAGTGCCTCGCCACTGTCCACGTCTCTGCCGACCAGCCTGGATGGGGTGACCCGTTTGGTGCTCAATGGTTTTGATGATCCCCTGGCCGGCCAGGTGCTTCCGGAAGGAATCACGGCGCTGAATGCTGAAGAGCTGCAGCAGGCCCTCGGCCACACCCTCGATCGCTGCGGTTGTGCCCAGGTCTGGCCCGTGGAGTTCAACCACGCCAAAGCCCAGCAGATCCTGGCCCTCAGGGTGCGGGGACGGGTTGGTCCGTTGGAGCTGGTGCTGGCGGCCGGTGCCGGGTTGAACGCCACGCGGGTGTTGCTGCTGCTGGAGGAAAAGGCTGAGCTGGAGCTGATGCAGGTGCTGCTGGCTGAGGGGGCGTCGGCCCACAGCCATGTGCTGGAAGTGCATCTGGGGCAGGAGGCCCAGCTGCGCCATGGCGTGCTGGCGACGGCGGATGGCGCGTCATCGCTGATGGCCCATCTGGCTGTCGAGCAGGAGCCCCGCAGCTCCTATGCCCTCACTTCGGTGGTTCAGGGCTGGAATCTGGGACGGGTGGAGCCCCGGGTGGTGCAGGTGGATGGCCAGGCAGAGACCGTGCTTAAAGGTCTGGCCGTCACCGGCGCCGAGCAGCAGCTGGCCACCCACACCGCGGTGCGCTTCGACGGGCCGGAGGGGGAGCTGGATCAGTTGCAGAAATGCCTGGCCGGCGGCCAGTCCCACGCGATTTTTAACGGCGCCATCAGTGTTCCCCGCGATGCTCAGCGCACCAACGCCGCCCAATTGAGCCGCAACCTGCTGCTGTCTGATCGGGCCCGGGTGGACACCAAGCCCGAGCTGGAGATCGTGGCGGACGATGTGCGCTGCGCCCACGGCGCCACCGTGTCGCAGCTTCAGGACGATGAGCTGTTCTATCTCCAGAGCCGGGGCATCGCTGCGGCGGATGCAACGGCGCTGCTGCTGCGCGGGGCCTGCCAGGAGGTGATCGCCCAGCTTCCTGCTGCCGCGCAGGCGTGGCGCCCCCTGGAGCGCGTGATGGAGAGCCTCGCCCCATGACGATCGCCGCCGAAGCACGATCCAGTGCTGATTTCGTGGATTTATCGTCTCGATATCGTGCTGATTTCCCGATTCTCGAGCAGCTGGCTCCGGATGGCCGCCCGCTGATCTATCTCGATCACGCTGCCACCAGCCAGAAGCCCCGTCAGGTGCTCGAAGCGCTGCAGCAGTACTACAGCTGCGACAACGCCAACGTGCATCGCGGTGCGCACCAGCTCAGTGCCCGTGCCACCGATGCCTTTGAGGCGGCCCGCAGCACGACGGCGGCCTTCGTGGGTGCGGCCAGTTCCCGCGAGATTGTCTTCACCCGCAATGCCAGCGAAGCCATCAATCTGGTGGCGCGCACCTGGGGTGACGCCAACCTCAAGCAGGGGGACGAAATTCTCCTCACGGTGATGGAGCACCACAGCAACCTGGTGCCCTGGCAGCTGTTGGCNCAGCGCACCGGCTGCGTGCTGCGCCATGTGGGCATCACCGAATCCGGNGAGCTGGATCTNGAGGATTTNCGGGCNCAGCTCAATGAGCGCACNCGNCTGGTGAGCCTGGTGCACATCAGCAATTCCCTCGGTTGCTGCAATCCCTTGGATCAGGTGATCCCCGCAGCCCATGCCGTTGGCGCCTGTGTGCTCGTGGATGCCTGCCAGAGCCTGGCCCACAAGCCGATTGACGTGGCGGCCATAGACGCCGACTTCCTCGTCGGCTCCTCCCACAAGCTCTGTGGCCCTACTGGCATGGGTTTCCTCTGGGCGCGGGAGTCGCTGCTGGAGGCGATGCCTCCCTTTTTGGGCGGCGGGGAGATGATTCAGGACGTTTTCCTGGACCACAGCACCTGGGCGGTGTTGCCCCANAAGTTCGAAGCGGGCACCCCTGCCATTGGCGAGGCGGTGGGCATGGGTGCCGCGATTCGCTACCTNCAGGCNGTGGGTCTGGAGGCGATTCAGGCCTGGGAGGCTCAGCTCACCCGGCATCTGTTCACCCGGTTGCAGGCCATTGATGGTGTGAGGGTNCTGGGGCCGACGCCGGATCAGCAGCCCGAGCGNGGTGCNCTCGCCACATTCCTTGTGGATGGCGTGCATGCCAACGACATTGCCGCTCTGATCGATGCGTCCGGGATCTGCATCCGCAGTGGTCACCACTGCTGTCAGCCCNTGCACCGCATGTANGACGTGACGGCTTCAGCGCGGGCCAGCCTGAGCTTCACCAGCACCTTTGAAGAGATCGACCGCTTCAGCGAAGAGCTCGCTTCCACGGTCGCTTTNCTGCGCGAGCACAGCTGANCTGGCTCAGGCCGCCAGCTGATCGTTGCTTGCTGCGGCCTCGCGTTGACNCAGGGGAACAACCTTGTTGGTCTCGATGGCGTACTTCACCCAGCGGTAGGAGCGTGCGCCGGGACGGGGAGCCGCGTTGATCGGTTCAGGGCTGGCATAGCTGTTGCCGCGATAACGCAGGATCCGCATCGGTGCTGTCGAAACAGCCGTCAGCTTTTCAGGCTTACCGCTTCTTGATGGGTTCCGTGGAGCACAGGTTGATGGTTCCTGCTGGTTGCTCGNTCAACCCATCACATCTGCTGAACGGGGTTGTGTGCTTTGTAACCGTCTGTTAGCCCCAATTCCCGCCTGAAAAAGGCCTCGGTTTGCTCGAGCACCTCGATCTGGGTGGCTTGGCTGCGGAAGCCGTGGCCTTCCTCCTCGAACAGCCGCACCTCCACCGGGATGCCGTTGCTGCGCAGCGCCTCGGCCATGCGTTCGGTNTGNTCNGGNGGCACCACNTTGTCTTGCAAACCCTGGAANAACAGCACCGGACAGCGGATTTGGTCGGCATGCAGCAGTGGCGACCGCTGCTCGTACAACGCACGCGCTGCGGGCCATTCCCCCACCAGGCCATCCACNTAGCGCGCCTCAAANCGGTGCGTGTCNTCNGCCATGGCTGTGAGATCACANACCGCATAGCGGCAGGCGCCGGCCCTGAACACCTCGGTGAAGCACAGCGCCGCCAGGGTGGTGAAGCCGCCGGCACTGCCACCTTCGATGGCGATCTGGCCGGGATCGGCGCGACCGGCNTCGATCAGGGCCTGCGCTGCGGCGGCGCAGTCGGCCACATCCACCAGGCCCCAGCCCCCGTTGAGGCGCTCCCGGTANTCCCGGCCAAACCCCGTTGAGCCGCCGTAATTCACATCCACCACGCCCCAGCCCCGGGAGGTCCAGTACTGAATCGCNAGGCTGAGGCCGCGGCGAGCCATGGCCGTTGGTCCGCTGTGGCTTTTCACCAGCAGTGGCGCAGGCCCTGGTGGTTTGCCGCTGGGGGGGTAGTACCAGGCATGGGTGCGTTCACCCTGGTGCCCGTTGAACCACAGCGGTTCGGCCACGCTGATCGCCTCAACCGACAACGGTGACGTGATGGCGGGGCTGTGGCTCCAGATCGGGGTGGCCGGTCGCAAATCGATTTCCAGCAGCCCGGCCACGCTGGTGCTGTTGCTGGCCACGGCCACGGCGCGGCCGTTGCAGGCGCTTAATCCCGCAAGGTCGTCAAACGGTTGCGGCAACGGCTGCACCGNTCCATCCAGGCTGAGCCGTTGCAACGACCAGGCCCCGCGGCTGCAGACGGCGGCGATCAGNTGCTCGCCATCCCAGGCCGTGGTGCTCATCCCATAGATCCACTGGGGCATGGCCGTTTCGGCAGCCATCGGCCAGGGCCTCTCCCAGGCGGCGTCGGCACTGGGCTGGAGCATCAGGTTCCACCAACCGGAGCTGTCCTCCGCCACAAGCAACTGCCCGTCGGGCAGCCATTGGGGTTGAAACACTGAGATGCCATCGCCTCCGGCCAGCTGACGGGTCTCGACCAGTTCGCCCGTGTCGCTGAACTCCGCGCACCAGAGACGGCTGCTGTCCCAGGGCATGGCAGGTTGCTGCCACTCCACCCAGGCGAAGCGCTGGCCATCGGGGCTCAAGCAGCCATAGCCGGCAAAGTCCGTCGGCTGGTGCAGCAGCAGCGGCGTCTGATCCGTTGCGTTCAGCGCCAGGCTCACCAGCTCGTCACGGCCNTCGATTTCACGGATGCCGATCCAGCGCTGCCTGGGCAGATCGAGNACGCCATCCGCCAGCTCCCAGTCCCCTTCCCTGCTGAGCCGTTGGGGTGCAGCCAGGGGGGTGGGTTGCTGGGGGCCGGTTTGCGGCAGGCGCCAGTCCTGACGCCAGAGGCAGCCGCGCTCGATCCAGGCCAGGATCAGCCTGTCCTGCTCCACCGCGGTGGCGAGTACGCCGCCGCCGTAGTCATGCACGCGGCTGCGCAGATTGCTGGGGGCCGGCGTCAGCTCCTGTGGTTCTGCTTCGGAATCACCGAAACGCCTGATCAAGGCAGTGGTGCGGCCGCGCTCCTGGGGGCGCTGTTCCAGCCAGATCAGCCACAGCGTTGCATCGGGGCCACTGACCAGGGCCGGTTCCTTGAGACCCGGCAAACGGCCGACGGCATGTTGCGCGGATAACGGAGCGGCTCCCATAACGGCTGATTCAGGCCGCTTACCATGCTGAATCAACGCGGCGTTGGTCTTGGCAGGAAGCTTTGCAGAGTTGGCCCGTCAGGCCGATAAGTCGCGGGACACGATGCTGGTGCCCAAGACGGCCCTGGAAACCCCGCCGCTGGAGATTCACACCCTGGGCGATGAGGTGTTGCGGCAGCCTGCGCGCCGCATCGGCAAGGTGAATGAGCAGGTGCGGGAGCTGGCTCGCGACATGCTGCGCAGCATGTACACCGCCAAGGGCATTGGCCTGGCGGCTCCTCAGGTGGGGATTCACCAGCAGCTCCTGGTGATTGATCTCGACCTTGAAAATGCCGCCACGCCGCCCCTGGTATTGATCAATCCGGAGATCACGGCGGCCAGCGCCGGGCTCGACACCTATGAAGAGGGCTGTCTCAGCATCCCTGGGGTGTATCTCGATGTGGTGCGCCCCACCGCGATTGAACTGAGCTTCCGCGATGAGATGGGTCGGCCCCGGAAGATGAAGGCCGATGGCCTGATGGCCCGTTGCATTCAGCACGAGATGGATCATCTCAATGGCGTGTTGTTNGTCGATCGCGTCACTGATGAAGACGGTCTGCAGAAGGAGCTCAAGGAGAAGGGCTTCGAGCGCCAAGATGTGCGGAGCGTCGCCTGAGTTATGCCGATGAAACCCCTGGCCGGCGTNTTNCTGGCCCTCGCCTGTGTTCTGGGTATCGCCAGCACCGGNTGTGTGTTTGANCTGGCCTANGGCGATCCNGANCTCGGGGTCAAAACCACCAGCTGGATCCTGGCCCTGGCNGCCCCTGGAACNGTGGGGACCCTTCTGTTCGCCATTCGCCTGAACAAACCGGCCTGATCGGGGGCGACCGATTCAGGCATCACTTTTACGATCCGCTCAGTTCCTCCATGGACGTGATGGCACGCTTTCGAACCGTGGCCGCTGCCGGCCTCGCTCTCGCAGCGACCTCTGCACCGGTGGCCCTGGCCCAGGGTTCGCTGTTCACGGCGGTGCCCGTGGAGTTGAGCAANTTCGTCTTGGTGTCGGCCCCGATCGGTCAGGGCGAGCGTTCACAGNTGAACATCTACGAGCAGCGCACCACNAAACGCCCCTGTTTTGCTGTGGCCGCNGGATCACCGGCCATGGTGGATCCCTTGTTGTCCACGTTTGATTTCACCGGGGTCTGCAACCGCTACATCGATGGNAACGGCTANTCCCTGCGNATNGGTGGTGANGACCTTGGCACCCGNTACNGGCTCAGNGTGGTGAACACCGGNNGNGANATCGAGNTGCTGGCCACNCCNACCAAGAATCCCTCNCANCCNACCATGCTCGTGGCCCGGGCCGGTGGTGCCGCCAGCGGATTNGTTCAGCTCAAGCTTGAGCCGGGCTGGACCTTGAAGCGACGGGCCTACGGCAAGAAGAGCCTCGGCCATCTCTATGTCTATCGGGACAGTGCGCCAGTGGCCGGATCCAGCCCAGCCAGCGAGCCGGTTGAGACTGAACAGANTGAGAGTTCCGTAGCTCCGTCCTACTGAGCTGGCCCAGAACCGGTGAAAACACCTGTTGTCGTCCTCTGTCAGTGATTTCACACTGAAGACAGACCCCGGAGGACGTGATGAAAACAACGGTTGTTCAGTGGTTCCAGTGGTTCGGTGAAGCGATGACCCATGCCCTGGGTTCGTTCAACGACCGCCATCTCCAGCCCCCGCCGATCGGCACCCAGCCCTACCGGGACACACCTGACAAGCGTGCCCGCGACTACTGAGCNCCAGGCTGCTTGAGCAGATCAGTGCAGCGGAAGCAACTCGCTTCCGCCACGGCGTTTCGATCGACGCTGGCCCGGTCGTTGAGATCGGCAATGGTGCGCGCCACGCGCAACAGTTGAAGGCNGCTGCGCGTGCTCAGCCCACGCTGGTTGATCAGCTGTTCCCAGAGCTCGAGTGCCGCNGCNTCGATGGCTCCGGTCTGCCGNAGCGCTGCTGCCGACAGCCGCCCGTTGCTGTCTCCACCCGGATTGCGCCTCTGCATCCGCTGCCGGGCTCGTTCAATTTGTGCGGGGGTGCACCANGACGCTGCAGCTTGCGTTGGGCTGGGCTGCTTCAGCACCGCTGCCANCTCCTTGGCGGAGCGCCGTTCCAGCCGCAGTTGCAGATCGAGCCGATCCAAGAGCGGGCCGGAGAGCCGCTGCCAGTAGCGCTGGCGCTGGCTGATGCTGCAGCGACAGCCATGGTCGCGGTCGCCATGCCAGCCGCAGGGGCAGGGATTGGTGGCGGCCACCAGGGTGACCAGGGCCGGGAACACCGTGCTCTGCTGGGAGCGGCTGATCTGCACGGCGCCGTCCTCCAGGGGCTGCCGCAATTGATCCAGGACCGCCCGCGGAAATTCCGCCAGCTCATCAAGGAAGAGCACGCCACCGTGGGCCAGGCTCACCTCCCCAGGACGGGGTGAGCGTCCGCCGCCGAGCAAGGCGGCTGCTGAGCAGCTGTGGTGCGGCGATCGAAAGGGGCGCTGCTGCTGCAGTTGATCGATGCCATGCAGTTGGCCGGCGACGGAATGGATGCGCGTGATGGAGAGCGCTTCCTTGCGGCTCAGGGCCGGCAGCAGTCGCGGCAGTTGATGGGCCAGGCGGGTCTTGCCGCAGCCGGGGGGACCCACGAGCAGCAGATGGTGGCCGCCGGCTGCCGAGAGGGCCAGGGCGCGGGAGGCGAGGCTGCTGTCCAGGCAGGGCCAAGACGCCGGCTTGGTTGGCTGGNTTGAGGATCGGGTGCTGCTGCCACCGGTCGCCGGCCAGGGGCGCTCGCCTTTCAGCTGCTCCACCAGCGTGCGCAGGTTGGCTGCGGTGCGGATGGTGAGCCCCTCAATCAGGCTGGCCTCCTGGGCGTTCTCAGGAGGAACCACCAGGGCTTGGGCCTTGTGCTGCTGGGCCTTTGCAGCAAGGGCAATCACCCCGCGACAGGGCCTGAGGCTGCCGTCGAGCCCCAATTCGCCCGCACACCAGAGGCCCTCCAGCTGAGGGCGGGCGAGTTGCCCGCTGGCCACCAACAGGGCCAGGGCGATGGGGAGGTCAAAGGAAGGACCTTCCTTGCGCAGATCGGCCGGAGCCAGGTTGATCACCACGCGCACCAGGGGGCCGCGGAAGCCGCTGTTGCGCAGGGCGGATCGGACCCGCTCCCGTGATTCCTGAATGGCCTTGTCCGGCAGACCCACCAGCTGAACGCCCGGCAGGCCCGGGGCAAGATCCACTTCCACCACCACTGGTCTGGCCTCCAGACCTTGCAGGGATGCACTGAGACAACGTGCCAGCATTCTGTGGAGGGTGACGCAGGAGATTCATGCCCCTGCTGTCACACCGGTCCGGCTGTTCCCTCTTTTCAAGGCCCATGGCAGACGACACGATCTTCGGGAAGATCCTTCGTGGCGAGATCCCGTGCGATGAGGTCTACAGCGATGAGCAGTGTCTGGCCTTTCGCGATGTCGCGCCCCAGGCACCCGTTCATGTGCTGGTGATTCCGCGCAAGCCGATCGAGAGCTTGCGCTCCGGTGCTGCTGAGGATGCGGCCCTGCTGGGCCACCTCTTGCTGGTGGCTGCCCGCGTGGCCAAACAGGAGGGTCTGGACGATTTCCGCACGGTGATCAACAGTGGCGCCGGTGCTGGCCAGACGGTGTTTCACCTCCATGTGCATGTGATCGGTGGACGTCCTCTGGCGTGGCCTCCCGGTTGAGGTCAGCGGCGAAGCGGCGCGGCGACAGCCAGACTGAGCACAGTTCAGCAGTGGCATGACCCACCAGCTTCAGAACCTGCGCAATCAGGCCGCCAAGCTGCGTCGGCTTTCGCAGCCCTACTTCTTCCCCTACACCGAAGACAACGGCTGGCAGTTCCTTGGACTGCTGGTGAGCCTGCTCTTCTGTGTGGCCGGGATCGTGCTGTTCCTGGTCACCGGCTTGATGAACGGCCTGTCGTGGCTGTTTCCGGAGTTGTCCGGCCAGTACCTCGGTGGCGTCCAGTCGTCCCTGGCCATGCTCTGGTCCCGTGGATGGGGGGCGGGCATCAGTGCCCTGTTCGTGCTGGGGGCTGTGGTGTTTGCCTCCGTGCGGGGCCAACTCAGGCATCGCCGCTGGTTGCCTTGGCTGTTTCTCGGCCTGATCATCCTGATGCTGTTGAGCGTGAACGGCATCAACGCCGGCATCACATTCCTCGCCAGGGATCTGACCAATGCGTTGATCGCCAGGGATGGCGATGCGTCGTATCGCAACCTCTGGATCTACGGCGCCTGTTTTGCTGTGGCACTGCCAATTCGCAGCCTGCAGTTTTATTTCACCCAGAAACTTGGGCTGTTCTGGCGCGAATGGTTGTCGCTGAGCCTGGTGGACGATTACCTGCGGGATCGGGCCTATTACGTGCTCAATCCCAATGATGAAGCGGCCACCAATGTTGATAACCCCGATCAACGTATTTCCGAGGATGTGCGTGATTTCACGGCACAGGCCCTTGGTTTTGCGCTGAATATTTTTGATTCGATCCTCACCTTTTCCCTCAATATCCTCATCCTTTATTCGGTGAGTGAGGGGCTCACCTTTGCCCTTCTGGCCTATGCAACCGGGGTGTCTGTCCTGATGATTGTGGCTGGCCGCAAGTTGGTGCGGTTGAACAATTTCCAACTGCGTTTTGAAGCGGATTACCGCTATGGCCTCGTACGGGTGCGTGACAACGCCGAGTCGATTGCCTTCTACGCCGGTGAGCAGCAGGAAGCCAAGGAGGTGACGCGTCGCCTGGCCACCGTCGTTGAAAACTTCAATCTGCTGATTGTCTGGGAAGTGCTGCTGCGGGTGCTGCAGCGCTCCAGCATTTACGCCAGCAATTTCATCCCCTATCTGATCCTTGCGGCACCGATTCTCGCCGGTGAGATGGATTACGGCGGCTTCGCCCAGGCGAACGTCGCCTACAACCTGGTTGAGGGATCGTTGTTTTTCATCATCTACAACATCGAAGCCCTGGCCCGGTTCTCGGCATCGATCAACCGGCTGGAAGGATTTCAATCCAACATCTCCAACCTCGATCCGGAGGAGTGGAGTGATTACGTGCCGCGGATCGTGCCCTCCGAGCACCTGGCGCTGCAGGGGGTGACGGTCAAAACACCGCGCACCGACAACGTGCTGGTGCGCGACCTCAGTTTTTCCCTGGGCAACGCTGAAGGGCTGTTGGTGGTGGGACCCTCCGGCTGTGGCAAGACGTCTCTGCTGCGGGTGGTGAGTGGCCTGTGGGGCTCGCCGACGGGCACCGTTTATTCCCCGGGGCAGGGCGATCTCCTTTTCATTCCCCAGAAGCCCTACATGGCACTGGGATCTCTGCGCGAACAGCTTTGTTATCCCCTCGATCAGGCCCGTTTCAGCGATGAACAGCTACGGGCGGTTTTGGATCAGGTGATGTTGGGCAAACTTCTGCAGCGCTATCCCGACCTCGACATCAAGCAGGACTGGCCGCGGCTGCTCTCTCTGGGTGAACAGCAGCGACTGGCCTTTGCGCGGCTGCTGCTCAATTCGCCCAAGGTCGTGGTGCTGGATGAAGCCACCAGTGCCCTGGACGTTGAGACCGAATCCCGCCTTTATTCCCTGTTGCGGGATCGGGAGGTGGCGTTCATCAGCGTGGGTCACCGGCCAACCCTGAAGGACTTCCATGACACCGTTCTGGAGCTCAGCGGTGATCACGACTGGCGGCTGATCCCGGCGACCAGCTATGACTTCGGGCGTTCTTGAACCGGCCGGATGACCTCCACCAGCGAGACCCCTGACACCACGTCCGTTCCGGAGACGTCCGCCACCACCAACGATGTGCCTGCCTTCGGCTGGAGTGGCTATGCCGAGCGGGTGAATGGCCGCTTCGCCATGGTGGGTTTTGTGGCGGTGCTGCTGATCGAGGTGCTCAGCGGCGACACCTTTCTGCACTGGGCGGGGCTGCTGCCCTGATCAGGGCAGGCGGATCAGATCCACATCCCAGCGTCCGTTGCGGCTCACCTGCACCGCCAGCCGCCGGCCCGAGCCATCCAGGCTGACGCTGCGGGGCACGCCCGGTGGGTCCAGGGGCAGCCGTTGCGTCGCCCCGACGTTGCGCCGGTAGAGCACCAGTTCCGTGCGGTCCTCCCGTTGCTGGACCACGGCCAGGCGTTGTCCATCGGCACTGACGCTGACGCTGATCGGTTGGGCATCAGCACGGTTGAGGCCCGGCAACGGGACGGGGCTGCGGCTGCGCAGGTCGATCAGTTCGACCCGCTCCCGCCCATTGCGTTGGCCCAGGCTGGCCAGCCAGCGTCCCCCCAGGGATGGATCCCGCCGGCTGTTCACGGATTGACGCAGCAGGCCGTTGAGGTCGGGCCGAGGAGTGGGCCTGGGGCTGCTGCACCCGCTCACCAACACCAGGCTGAAAAGCAGAGCGACGCGGATCATGGCTCTGACGACAGCGCCGGTGTGGAGAGGCTCTGTCCCGGAGGACGGTCCGGCTCGAGCAGATCACTCAGATCCAGCAGTTCCACGCGCCACCTCCCCTGATCCGTCACCTGCAGGGCGATCTGCTGGGCATCCGGCGCCAGGCTGAGCTGCACCGGGTCCCTCCCCCCCGGCAGCGGCAGGGGGTGCATGCGTCCGTTCAGGCGGTCGGTCACCACCGCGAGTCGGCGGCGCCCCCGCTGGGTGATCGCTGCCAGGTAACGGCCGTTCCAGCTCAGGGAGGGCGAGCTGTGGGGCTGATGTCGGCTCAGCTGGGGAACGGAGACAATCGATCCGTCGCTCAGGCGGCGCAGCTGCACNGTGGGTCGGCCGCCGCGATCGCTGACGACCGCCAGCCACTCACCACTGCCACTCAGGGCTGGGGCCTGCTGACTGGTGGCGAGCAAGCCACCACCGGCCCGTTCACTACGACCGTTGCAGCCCATCAGCGCCAGGCTGGCGAGCAGGATCAGCAGCGGACGAGGCAACTGGCTCAGTCGTCGAAGCGGGAGCTGTTGTCCCGCGGTCTGCCGGACGAAGGCCGTGAGCTGCGGGGGGGTTGGCGGTTGCTGCTGGGCCGGTTCGACGCCAGGGGCGGCTCAGGGGATCGCCTGGAGTCGCTCGCGGCGTTCGGGTTGGCGCTGGGGCGTCCCCGGTTCGGGGCCGAACTGCTCGGCGCTGAACTGCGGCTGGGGGCAAAGGCGGCATCCTCGGCTCCTGAAGGAGCGCGTTCGCCGGAAGGACGCTCAGGCCGCCCCATGGGACGGCTGCCACGGCGTTGTTCCTCTCGATCCGTCCGTCTGGAGCCAAAGTCGGGACGTCGCTCATCCCNGGCTTCGCCGGCACGGAANCGAGCCATGCGGCGGGAGCGCTCGTCGTTTTGGTCCCAGCCGGAATCGCCTTGATCACGGTCTGCGGAGCGACGGCTGGCGGCTTCCTCAGGAATGGCGGCACGGCTGGCGCGGCGCGGCCTGTAGAACTCCTCTTCAGGACGTTCTTCGGCGTCATCGTCACGGCCTGAGAAGCGCCGCCGCACCGGCTGGGGCTCATCAAAACGGTCGTAACCGCCCTCATCCCAGCCGCCCCGTAGGCCCCCAGGGCTTCCGCCCCGGGCCGGTGCTGGTTCGTCATCGAAATAGGCGGAACGCCGGGCCTGCTCCGTGGCCACGCCGCGCAGTCGCACGCTTTCGTAGGCGAAGAAAACGGTGGTTCCCGCCAGCAGGAACTGGCCGAACTGAAGAATCGGGTCGAGGCGCCATCCCTGGAAGAACAGGATGCCGCCGCATAGCAGCCCGATGGCTGCAAAGAACACGTCGTAGTCCCGCGCCAGGGCGGGCTTGAACGACCGCATGAAATAGAGCAGAGCGCCGCCGACGGCCAAAACGATGCCGACGATGCTGGCCCAATTGAGACTGGCGTTAACCAAAGCTCTGCTCCCGCTTGGGAGTCAGTCTACGAGGGGCGCCAGGGGCGGATCAGAGCTTGCGGTCGACCTGGTCGGTCTGGCTCAGCAGGAACAGGGCGATGGAGGCAGGAATCACGACGATCACACCTCCCCAAAGGAGGCTGCTCAGGAAGTTGGAGAGGGAGGGGGTCATGGGGTTGCTGCCGTCTGCTTCAAAGCCGCGCCGATCTTAAGAAGCGATGCCGTCTTTCTACGATGAGGGGACGATTTGCTTTGAGCTTTGTGACGCCGCTGCTGCTGCAGGCCCTGCCAGTCCTCCATTTGCTTCTGGGCTTGCTGCTAGCGGCCTGGACCCTGGCGTTTCTGCTGCGCATCGTGCTCACCTGGTACCCCCAGGTCGATCTGAGCAAGGGCGCCTGGCCCCTGGTGGCATGGCCAACGGAACCTGTGCTCTCGGTGAGCCGCCGCGTGATCGCACCGATCGGTGGAGTCGACGTCACTCCAGTGATCTGGGTGGGCTTGATCAGCCTCGTGCGTGAGTTGCTGGTTGGCCAGCAGGGGCTGCTTTCTCAAATCCTGATGCACGCCCAGGCAGTGGCCTGAGCTCAGGGGAGCATCTCCTGCTCCACGAATTTGGTGTGCACGTCGCCGTTGATGAATTCCGGCCGATCCAGCATCTCCAGATGGAATTCCACCGTGGTTGGAATCCCGGTGACGGCACATTCATTCAGGGCCCGCTTCATCCGGGTCATGGCGTGGTCGCGGTCCTTGCCCCACACGATCAGCTTGCCGATCAGGGAGTCGTAAAAGGGCGGGATGTCGTAGCCCGTGTAGACGTGGCTGTCGACGCGCACACCCGGTCCGCCGGGGGGCAGCCATCCGGTGATGCGTCCGGGTGCGGGACGGAAGTTGTGCCGGGCATCCTCAGCGTTGATCCGGCATTCGATCGCATGGCCGGTGAGCTGGATGTCCTCCTGGCGCACGCTGATGGGTTCGCCACCGGCGATGCGCAACTGCTCAGCGATCAGATCCACACCCGTCACCATCTCAGTCACCGGATGCTCCACCTGGATCCGGGTGTTCATCTCCATGAAGTAGAAGCCGCCGCTGCGATCCAGCAGGAATTCCACCGTTCCGGCGCCCTCGTAATTGATGCTTCGGGCGGCAGCAACGGCGGCTTCGCCCATGCGGCGGCGCAGGTCGGGATCCAGGGCCGGGCTGGGGGCCTCCTCCAGCAGTTTCTGGTGACGGCGCTGAATCGAGCAGTCCCGTTCACCCAGGTGAACCACGTTGCCGTGGCGGTCGGCCAGCACCTGCACTTCCACGTGGCGGGGCCGATCGATGAATTTCTCCATGTAGAGGCCGGGGTTGCCGAAGGCGGCTTCCGCCTCCCCCTGGGCCGCTTTGTACAGGCTCTCCAGCTGGCTGGCGTCCGGTACGAGGCGCATTCCGCGACCACCACCGCCAGCGGTGGCTTTGATCATCACGGGATAGCCCATTTCCTCGGCCAGGGCGGCCGCCTGGCTGGTGCTGCTGAGCAGACCCTCGCTGCCGGGCACCGTGGGAACACCCACCGATTGCATGGTCGATTTGGCGGTCGACTTGTCCCCCATCGAGCGAATCGCGTGGGGGGACGGCCCAACGAAGGTGAGGCCGTGATCACGGCACATCTCGGCGAACTTGTCGTTCTCCGCCAGGAAGCCGTAGCCGGGGTGGATGGCGTCAGCACCGCGGGAGGTGGCGGCCGCCAGGATGTTGGGAATGTTGAGGTAGCTCTTGCTGCTCAGGGCTTCGCCCACGCAGACCGCTTCATCGGCGAGCTGCACGTGCAGAGCGTCCTTATCAACGGAGCTGTACACCGCCACGGTGGCGATGCCGAGCTCGCGGCAGCTTCGAATGATCCGGAGGGCAATCTCGCCGCGGTTGGCGATCAGCACTTTGCCGATGGGCATCCCGCAGCATGTTCAGGCCTGACGCCGGATCGTATCAGCGCCGACCGAAGTTGCCGAGGAGCGAAGACCCCGCCCGGTATGATCTGACCTCGACAGCACCCGAGCGGTGAAGTCGACCACGCGGATGTGGTGGAATTGGTAGACACGCACGTTTGAGGGGCGTGTGGCTTCGGCCTTGCGAGTTCAAGTCTCGCCATCCGCATTTTTTTTCTTTGGCCCGTCCCCGCGCAGCAGAACCAGGACCGGCCGTNGTTCTCGTTTCNAACGGTCCCGGTGANCTGACCACCTGGGTNNGACCNCTNGCNGAACGNCTGCANNCCAGCCTTCGCNTGCGNCCNCGGTCGTCNGAGCGCNCCNGCNTCNNTGCATNTGGTGTTGGTGCCCTGNCCCAATGCCACNGGCCANGAGCGNGCGGCNGCGGAGCCCTGGGGTTTGTTCGAGCGCATCGTGCCGGCAGGCCGCTTCTGGTCGCTGCTGCTGCGTCCCCAGCGCTACGGCCCATGGCCGCAGAAGGGTGTGGTGGTGTTCCTGGGCGGTGATCAGTTCTGGACTGTTCTGCTTTCGGCTCGTCTCGGCTACCGCCACATCACCTATGCCGAGTGGGTGGCGCGTTGGCCGGGCTGGAACGATCGGATTGCGGCGATGTCGGACGCGGTGCGGCGTCAGCTGCCGGTCCGTTACCAGCCCCGGTGCCGCGTGGTCGGTGATCTGATGGCGGATCTGTCGTCCTTCGCTCGTCGCGAGGAGCCTCTCCCCGAGGGCCAGTGGGTGGCCCTGTTGCCGGGATCGAAGCCGGCCAAGTTGAGCGTCGGCATGCCGTTTCTGCTCGATACCGCCGATCGTTTGGCCCGATTGCAACCCGGATGCCGTTTTTTGCTGCCGCTGGCTCCCACCACCAGCGTTGATGAACTGCTGCGTTTCGCCGGCGCATCCAACCCGATTGCTGCCCGCTACAGCGCCACCGTTGCTTCGGTGGAGCAGGGGGAGTCGGTGACGGAGTTGGTGACGGGTGCGGGCACACGGATTCGTCTGCTGGAGCAGCATCCGGCCCATGGCCCCCTGAGCCAGTGCGCCCTGGCCCTGACCACGGTCGGCGCCAACACGGCCGAACTCGGCGCCCTTGCGGTGCCGATGATCGTGATTGTTCCCACCCAGCACCTGGAGGTGATGCAGGCNTGGGACGGCGGGCTGGGGCTGCTGGCGCGTCTGCCGGGTCTGCGGCGTCTGATCGGGGTTCTATTGACCCTCTGGCGTTTGCGCAACAACGGGTTGATGGCCTGGCCCAACATCAGTGCAGGCCGTGCTGTGGTGCCGGAGCGGGTGGGGGCGATCACCCCGGAGGAGATTGCGAAGGAGGCCTGCGATTGGCTGAACGCCCCCGAGCGGCTTGAGGGCCAGCGCCAGGACCTCCAGGCGTTGCGGGGAGAACCCGGGGCGGTGGCCGCATTGGCCGCCGAGGTGAGGGGTTTGCTTCCCCGAGAGCTCAACGCTTCCTAGGCTGCGCCCCACTCTGGTTCCGACGACCATGTCCCCGTCCAATCCGGTCGAACGCAGCGCCGAGGAGTGGAAGCAATCCCTGACGCCGGAGCAGTTNCAGGTGGCCCGCTGCGGCGGTACCGAGCGGGCGTTCACCGGGGCTTACTGGAACAACAAGGCCACGGGGATGTACCACTGNGTCTGCTGTGGTGCGCCGCTGTTCAGCTCTGAGACCAAGTTCGATTCGGGCACGGGTTGGCCCAGCTTCTGGGACGGTGTGAGTGCCGAGGCGATCACCACCAAAGAGGATCTGACCCACGGGATGGTGCGCACCGAAATCAACTGCGCTCAATGTGATGCCCACCTCGGNCACGTCTTCCCGGATGGTCCCGCCCCCACGGGCCAGCGNTACTGCGTCAACAGCGCATCGTTGAACTTCAAGGGGNCCTGAGCACCGTTCAGCGCCTCAGGCCCGATCACCAGGGATCGTCGAGATCCTGGCTTCGGCGCTGGGGCGCTGCATCCTCCATCGGTTCCACATCCAGGGGTTCGCCCGACTGCTGAACCGCGCGGCGGGAGGCTGGCATGGCACGCCGCGGAGGCTGTTCCTCGTAGGCGGGCGTAAGCAGGCTGTTCCTCGTAGGCAGGCTGCTGATCGAAGGGTGCGGGCTCGTTGTAGGTCTGTGCTCGCTCAGCCGGCCGCTCGTCGTAGCGGGCAGGTTCGGCGTAGCGCTGCTCGTCGTACCTCTGGGGCTCATCGAGGTAGCGGCGTTGCTGCATGGACTCCTGCCGCCGGTCCTCCAGCTCCACATATTCCAGTTCTGCATCAGCCTCAAACCGCTCGGCTTCTGAAGCCTGGAGACGCCGTTGCTCCTGCTCCTGGGGTTGTCCGGAGGTGAGCTGATTTTCCACGGGCACCAGGTTGACCCGGTAGCGCTCCCGCTCCTGCTCTTCCCAGCTGGGGCCACCGACTCCCAGTTTTTCCAGAACGCCGCTGTTCAGCTGTTTGAGCTTGTCTTCGGCTCCCTCGTAAACAATGATCCGGTCCGGCCCGCTGCTGACGATCTCCTCCACCGGCATTTCCCAGGTGCTCAGCACCCCTTCCCCCAGCAGGGGCACGCCAAGGGCGCCCATCACCAGGGTGGTGAGCTCGCCGGTNTCGATGTCGAAGGCAAAGCCGAGCACCCGCCCCAGCTGTTCACCGGACTCGGTGATCACCTGGCAGTTGATCACCCGGCTGTAGCGCTCAGGGTTGAAGTTTTCGCTGAGGGAGTCGGCCGAATCCACCAGGATCACGTCGCCCACCTGACGGATCCGGTCCAGCGGCATCCAGCGCGGCAGGCCGGGCAGGAAACGGGTCAGGGGGTTGTCCCGCAGCCCCACAGCCACCACTTCACGGCGGTCGATATCGACGATCACTTCACCCACCACCCCAAGACGGCGGCCGGTGTCACGGGTGATCACCTGGGTGCCCATCAGTTCGGAGCGCAACCAGAGGCGATCGCTGGGTACGCCAGTGGTGATGGCGTCGTTTGGGGTAGGGGTCGGGGTCAAGCGCGGGCCCTCGGCCATGGACATTCAGACCATTGTGGCGCAGGGGTTCCGCCTGTCACGTTCAGATTGCACAGCGAAAACTCCGATCGTTCAGGCGGCATCCGGTAAACCCACCACCTGGGTGTGGGCGCCGCGGGCCTGGGTCACCCCGATCGTGCGCTGGGCTGCGCCGATCATCGGGCGGCGGTGGCTGACCACCATGAACTGGGCTGCCTCGGCCTGACGGGCGATCAGAGCCGCCAGGCGCTCCACATTGACGCCGTCGAGGAAGCTGTCCACCTCGTCGAGGGCATAGAACGGCGACGGCCGGAAGCGCTGCAGGGCGAACAGGAAGCTCAAGGCGGTGAGTGATTTCTCTCCCCCCGACATCGAGGCCAGGCGCCGCACGGTTTTGCCCTTGGGATGGGCCACCAGGGTGAGGCCACCTTCCAACGGCTCCTCCGGGTTCTCCAGTTGCAGGTGGCCATCACCATCGGAGAGCGAGGCAAAGATCTCGCGGAAATGGCCATCCACGGCGGTGAAGGCTTCCATGAAGGCGTCCTGGCGCAGGGTGGCCACGGTTTCGATCCGCAGCAGCAGTTCCTCCCGCTCGCTGTTGAGCACGTCGAGCCGTTCGTTGAGTTCGTTGAGCCGCTCTTCGAGGGCCTCGAGTTCCTCCAGCGCCAGCATGTTCACGGGCTCCAGCGCTTCCATGCGTTGCTGGATGGCCTGCAGATCGGTCTGCAAGGCTTCCAAGCCCGCCAGCCGCAGGGCTTCCGGGATCTCCGGCCTCGGGTCCGGCAGGGCCTGTTCCATCTCCTGCAGGCGCACCGCACCGCTGCGCTGTTCTTCGATCAATCCTTCGCGGTCTTCCTTGAGCCGCTCCAGATTCCATTCGGCCTGCTGCAGGGCCTGACGCTGGCGGCCCACCTCGGCTTCCGCGGCGTCCCGGGCCCGGCGCTGGCTGCCGAAGCGCTCCTGCAGGTCGGTCTGCTGCTGCTCGAGCTCTTTGCGCTTCTCCTGGAGGTCGCTCTGCTGCTGGCGCCAGGCCCCATGGGCACTGGCGAGGGCCTTCACCGCCTCCTGCAAGCGGGTTTCTTCGGCGGCCAGAGCCTTTTCTTGATCCCCCAGGCGTTCGATCGCCAGCTGCCGCTCGCGGCGGGCATTCAGCAGCTGGTCGCGCTCGCGGCGGGCCGCCTCCAGCCGTTGGTCGGCGGCTTCCTGTTCCGTCTGNAGTTGGGCCCAGGCGGCGGCATCGTCGTTGTTGCCGCTGTTGCGCTCCGCCTCATCCAAGGCCTGCAGTTCCGCGGTGAGTGGGGTGAGTGCAGTGCTGATGGCTTCGAGCCGCTGCTGTTGCTCGGTCTGGTCCTGCTGCAATTTGCTGAGCCGTTCGGCCCGCTGGCGGCTGCGCTCGAGCAGGGGGCCGTGGTTGCGCCGGGCGGCATTGCGCTCGGCGATCAAGGCCGCCTGTTGCTTTTCCAGTTCGCGCAGCTGGGGTTTCTGCTGTTCGATCAGTTGGGCCAGCTTCGACTCCTCCCGCCGGCAGGCCACCAGGGATTCCCCCAGTTCCAGCAGGCGCCGCCGCAGGGGTTCAGCTTCGTCCTGATCGCTGCTGCGGCCGAAGCTGAGGCTGCTGCTGCGCTGGGAGAAACTGCCGCCGGTCATGGCGCCGCTCTTCTCCAGCAGCTCCCCATCCAGGGTCACCGCCCTGGAGCGGCCCAGTTGTTGACGGGCGCTCGCCAGGTCGGAGAACACAAGGGTGTCGCCGAAGACGTAAGCAAACACCTGGTCATAGACCGGTTCGAAGCGCACCAGTTCCACGGCCCGGCCGATCAGGCCGGCACCGCTGTCCCCACCGGGGCGTGCACCCCGGGCAAAGGCGGCTGAAGAGCCCCCGCCCCCTGGCGCGCGGATCTTGTTCAGGGGCAGGAAGGTGAGCCGGCCAGCACGGCGGCTCTTGAGCAGTTCGATGGCGCGGGCGGCGATGCGGTCGTCGTCGACCACCACCTGGCCGAGACGGGCCCCCGCGGCCACTTCCAGAGCGAGGCGATGGCGATCCTCCACCTCTCCCAGCTGGGCCACAGGGCCGTGGATGCCATCGAGGCCGGCCTCCAGCAGCAGGCGCAGGGCTCCGGTGCCGCGGCTTTCCTGAAGGGCATCCCGCCGGCTCTCCAGCCGAGCGATCTCCCGTTCCAAGCGGGTCTGCTCCTGCTCCAGCCGGCTGCGGGTGCGCTGTTGGATGGCCAGTGATTCGGCGGTCTGCTGGAGCTCCTGTTTGCCGTCGGCAATGGCTTGCAGCAGGGTTTGCCAGGTCTCCTCCAGGGTTGCGAGCTGTTGCTGCACGGCGTCGCCGTCGGCGCCGTCCTGGTGCTGCTCCTGGGTGAGCTCTTCCAGCCGTTCCCGTTCCTGGCGCAGCCGTTCCTGCAACTGCTGCTGCTCCTCCAGTAAGGGAGCGACGCTGCTTTGCAACTCCTGCCGGCGACCGCTGCGGCGCTTCTGTTCCTCCACCCAGGCGCCGGAGCGGCCCGCCACATCCGCCAGCCGGCGGCGGGACATTTCCACCGCGGCTTCAGCGGCCCTGCAGTTGTCTTCGGCGGCGCTGAGGGCGTCCTGATGGGGATCGCGTTCCAGTTCCCGTGATTGCAGCTGCCACTGCTGGCGACGGGTGGCGAGGTCCTGGCGCTGCGCCTGCAGTTTCTGGCCTTCGTCCTGGTGGAGGCTGGCCTGGCGCTCCAGTTCACGGCTGCTGGTGTCGAGGCCAGCCAGTTCCGCCTGAACCGCCAGCAGCTGGTCTTCCCCAAGGGCCTTCACCTGCTCCTGGAGCAAGTCCAGTTCGGCCACGGCCTTGTTCAGCTGCTCTCGGCCGCTGGCAATGGCCGCGGCGTCCCTCTGTTCCTGGGCTTCCAGCGCCTGTTGGCGCGTGGCCAGATCCTTGAGGGCCTGCTGGGCGGCTTCGTAGGCCAGCACCATCTCCTGGCGGCGTCCCAGTTGCAGCCGTTCCCGCAAGTCCTGGTATTGCCGGGCCTTGGCGCAGTCCTTCTCCAACCGTTGGCGGCTGGCCAGCAGTTCCTGCTCAATGATCCNGCAGCGCTCCTGGCGCTCCTGCACGTCATCGAGCTTGCGGCGGGTCTGTTCGATCCGGGTGTCGAACAGGGCAACACCGGCCAGTTCATCGATCAGGCCGCGGCGGTCGCGGTTGCTCATCGAGACGATGCGGGTGACGTCCCCCTGCATCACCACGTTGCTGCCCTCGGGATCAATCCGAAGGCGGCGCAGCTGGGTCTGCAGCTGCTGCAGGTTGCAGGGCACCCCGTCGGCGCTGTAGCTGGAGCTGTAGGAGCCCCCNGGCATCACCCGCAGTTTGCGGGTCACCGTCCATTCCGTTTGTCCCGGTTGAATCCAGGGCCCCTCCGCTGGTGCCTCCAGGCCTTCCTCGGCGGCATCGGGTGTCCAGTCGCTCAGGTCAAAGCGGACGCTGACGGTTGTTTCAGCGGCCTTGCCGGCCTTGAGCATGCCGCTGTTGACCAGGTCCGGCAGGCGGTCAGCCCGCATGCCACGACTGGTGGCCAGGCCCAGGCAGAACAGAACGCCATCAAGGATGTTGCTTTTGCCGGAGCCATTGGGTCCGGTCACGACGGTGAATCCCTCTTCAAGAGGGATCGTCATCGCTCCGCCGAACGACTTGAAGTGCGTCAGCCCAACCTGATTGATATGAACCAACAGGATCTGGGGCTGTCAGCGAGTCGAAANTAGCGGAACCCACGAAAAGCTCAAGGGTTCGATAAGGAGCAGTGCCCNGANNTGATGCGCAGGCAGCCCTGGAGGTCGCCCTCGAGCTGCAGGGTGACGTCTGCATCCGTGGCGTTGGGGAGCACTCCGCTGTAGCTGCCGGCATGAATGCGTTCGGCCCAGCCCCGATTGCCCGAAACGGCAGCACTGCGGGGTTCCAGCCAGACCTTNCGATGGGCAGGCAGGGGAACCGCTGGTTGGGCTGCTGCATTGAGCTGCGGCACTGTGGCCAGTCGCCAAGTTCGGCAGCTGTCCCCGTCCTCCAGCAGCAGATCGATGTGGCATCCGCTGGGGTCGTCCGGTGCTCCGGTGTGACGCAGNAGGGCGTATCGCGGCAAAGACTTTCCCTCAGCCTTCAGTCTCCCTACCCTTCTAAAGCGTCCTGCCAACGGTCTTCATGGCCTCGCCATCGCCGCAGTCCAACGGCAGATTCGAGCACCACTTCCGTGAGCGCTTTGAAAGCCTGCTGCCGACGATCCAGGAGCGCTGGCCGGATCTTGCTGAGCACACCCTTGAAGCCACACGGGGGAGTGTGGATGAGTTGGTTCGTTTGATTGAACAGAACACAGGCCTGACGCCCCAAGGGGTTCGGGAGCAACTGGAGGAGCTTCTCCACAGCGCCGGTGATCGCAGCCGCGACTGGGCNGACAGCCTGGATCCCCTCGAAGAGCAACTGGAACAGTTGCTGGATGAGTTGAACAGCACCCTGCGGCCGAAGATCGAGGCGCCTGTGCGNCAGCGACCNCTGCTGGCTGTGGGTGTTGCCCTTGGTGTTGGGTTGCTGCTGGGCAGCATGCTTCGCGGGGGGCGGCGTTCCTGATGGCCGATCAGAACTCTCCCCGCGGATTTGGAGCGGCAGCTCGGGTGACCGCACTGGCGGCGTCAGTGATGGATCTGCACGTGCGGATTGCCCTGCAGGAAGTGGATCGGGAAAAACGCCGACTGATCAGCGGTGGCCTGTTCCTCGCCATNGGAGGCACGGCCATGTTCCTGGCCTTGCTGGCGGGCGAAGCGTCGTTGCTGCTTTGGATTCAGGCCCAGTGGGATCTGGATTGGATCCGCGCACTGTTGAGCCTTGCGGTGGCCAACCTGGTGCTGGCGGGCATCAGCTTGCGCATTGGCGGCCAGGTGCTGAAGGGCCCGTTCCTGCCTCAGACGTTGGAGGGACTGATGAAAACGGTGCGGGCAGTGATGGGNCGGGTTTGATCAGCGGATGTCGTAGTGCAGCCAGCGGCAGTCAATGCCGCCGTTGCTCACGGGAATCCGTTGCTCGGCCTTCAGACGCAGGGCTCCCGTCAGGTTGCGATTTCCACTGAGCAACCAGAGCTTCCACCCCTTGGCCTGGCCTTTGGCGTAGTTGCCAAGCTCTCGATACAACGCCTCCAGCTCCGCTTCATCGCCGATCCGTTGGCCGTAAGGGGGATTGCACACCAACACCCCCGGCCCCTCNGGGAGGGGTTGATCGCTGAANGTGCCCGTGCAGATGCGGATGACTCCACTCAGCCCAGCGGCTTCCACATTGGCCCGGGCCTGATCGGCAATGGCGGGATCCGCTTCAATCCCCAGGAGCGCCGGAAGGGTNAGGTCCCCCCTGCGCCGTTGCCGGGCGCGATCAGCTTCTCTGTCCCAGAGCTCCGGCTGGAAATCGGCCCATCCTTCGAGGGCAAAGTGGCGCTCCANCCCCGGGGCCTGCTGCAAGGCGGCCAGGGCCGCTTCGATCAGGAGCACTCCTGAACCGCAGCAGGGGTCCACGAGGGGTTGGTTTCCATCCCAGCCCGTNAGGCGGATCAGCCCGGCCGCCAGATTTTCCTTCAACGGTGCCGCACCCATGGCGGCCCTGTAGCCACGACGGTGCAGGCTGCCGCCACTGCCATCGAGGCTCAGCTGGGCTTCCCCGCGGCCGAGGTGCAGGTGCAGGGAGAGATCGGGGTCTTCGAGATCGATGGAGGAACGCTCCCCCCAAAGATCCCGTTGTGCGTCCACAAGGGCGTTTTTAACCTGCAGCGCCGTGAAGTGGCTGTGGTTCAGCCCCGGNGCCGTTCCNGTCACATCCACCCGGAAGGTCATCGAGGGATGCAGCCAGCGCTCCCAGTCGAGCGCTTCGCGGATGCCGTCATAGAGGTCGTCCCGGCCCTGGCAGGGGAAGNGCGCCACCTGNCGCANCAGCCGGAAGGGCAGTCGAGCCTGNAGGTGCAGCCGGTAGAGGCAGGCCATGTCTGCCTGGAAGCTGACGGCACGCCTGCCGGGCTTCACGGCATGGGCGCCAAGGGCGCTGAGTTCNTCGCCAGCNGCTGCTTCCAGGCCTTGTGGCACAACNGCCACGGCGGATAGCCGGTTTGTTCGACCCAAGGGCGCTGTGCTCCAGGTCACCACTCCTGTCAGAATGACAGGGTCCGGCTTCGTCGGACTAGGTGATCCACACCAGTGTTTCGGACAGCGGTTCGATTCCGCTCAGCTCCATTCCCCCCTCNCGGGGCTGCAATGGTTTCGACGGGGCATGAGGAGGGTGACTGAAGCCTGCTCGGTGAGAGCAAACCCGTAACTGCGAACAACATCGTTCGTTTCTCCCGTCAAGCAGCCCCTGTTGNTGCCTGACCCATTANGGGAGATGGGGTGANGTCAGCCTTATNACCCAAATGACTCATGGGNCCTGGAAGGGNCCTTCAACNATCACCAAANCGACTCNGCTGNAANTGATCCNNGCGGAGCAGGTTTAGTTACGACGGAAGCGCCAAAACACGGTGCGAACATTCCTGCGAACAAGTCTCTGCCGCCTGTTCTTGTCGGCATGGACAAAGCAGAGGCGCTGGCCTTTGTCAGTCGAATGTTCGACACAGCAGCAGCCGGAGCCGTCCTCTGGGGCGACG
>FUFK010046612.1_pt1 | contig 31033 bp, 62 predicted proteins | sample 1021851 | NCBI WGS metagenome assembly FUFK01 (sample SAMEA51879418, study PRJEB19060) | metagenome | reverse complement strand
GGTCTCATAATTGATCTTTCACTTGCTACGAACAATGCTTCTGCCACTATCTCTGTGTATAGTTCCGATAGTGTAGAACTTGTGCTTTCGTTTGCCATTGTTTTGTTTCCTTATTATTTATTTGTTAAGTTTATTTGAGTAGGTCTTGAATCTCGTTCTTTACGATATTCTGCATATCGCTTACGATCTTCTGGCTTACTCATGTCTAAATCCTGAATATTAAATGGTTTTACAGTTTTACCTTCGACAGAACTCTGGCTTCCTACTCCAGACTTGCCGCTTAACGAAAAATGCGGGTTTGCCTTTAAAAACTCTTGAACTTTTTCTTCAATTGTTAAGAGTTCTCCTGCTTGGTTATAACGAATGTTATTATTATTATCAAGAACTTCTATACGATTATCATCACTTAATCTTATTTGGTTCTTTACCAAATCAACAACTTGTTGAGGATTTATAGCATTATTTTTTGAAGCAACTGATAACAAAGAATTATCTATCTTTTCTTTTTTTATTTCAGATTTAAACTTTTGTATTTCAGCTTCTTTTTCAGCTANCCTTTGTTGCATAAGTTTTTCAAGATCAGCTTTTGTTTTGGCATCAGCTATTTGTTTCTGCTTTATAACTTCTTCCTCTGCTTTTTTCTGTTCATCTAATTGTCTTTGATATTTAGCTTTTTCAGACTCCAATCTTGACTTGATGATATTATTGACTTGTTCTTGATTGAACAATTGTTCNTTAGGTTGTTCAACTTTTTCTTCTTTNACTTCTTCTACTTTAGTTTCTACTTTTTTTTCTTCTGACATTTTATTTTCCTTTCAATGCTTCATNGCAATTATTATACATGATTGTTTGATCTACTGGTTTTTCTTTGATCCATACATAACTATACACTTTTCCATCTTGTGTACATTTTTTACCCAGTTCTATTTTTGATGTGCAAGACATTGTTAAGAAAATCAATGTTGCCATTGTTACTACTGTTTTCATTACTTTTGCTCCTATATTATTAAGTTGCCCTTATTGTCATACCAATCTGGATTGACATAAGTCCATTGATGTCTGCAATTGTACCCACCTCGAACAACTAAAGGGTCTCCACTTTTTTTTCCTGACCAACTTCTTCTGCTCCAGAGTCTACGCACTTCATCAATCGTAAAAAGTCCATTTCTTGAACCTATGTTTCTGTTTATTAAATCCTTACATATTTGTCTAGTAGTAGGTATAATATCCCCAAAATACTTAACATGAGTAAGTCCTGCGTCTAATGCTTTTTTTGTATTTACTTGTGCATCAAATTCTCTAAGACCATCATTTAATAATTGACTAGAGTACCTTCTCATGTTTTCACCAGCTCTATCTCTACCAAATTTAGATTGCAAAGTTGCTATTGCTTTATCAACTCTTAATTGCATTGATTTTACATTTTTNTTTTTCTTTACAAAGTCCACTAATTTTTGTGCTTCTTCATCATCTGTTTTACTATAAATACCATTTATAGTTCTTCTAAGTTCTTCTTCTAGTTCAACAAAATCTCTACCAGTTAAAACATTCTGATAAACTTTATCTGATAATCTCTTAGTAAATGTGTTTGATATATCTTTGAATTGTGTAAATGTTTGTAATTTAAGATTTTGTACCAGTTCTAAATCTCCTTTTGTAAGTTCTTGAAACTCTATTGGAATATTGCCAATAGATTTAAAAGCTCTTTCAATTCTTTTTGCTTGTTGATTGAATCCTTTTCTTGTGACACTATCTGCCCATGATAGATATTCTTTTGATAATATATTTCTTATCTTGGGTCTGATTGCTATTGCTGCTTGTAACTCAATAAGTTTCCCTTGTTGTGTTGGCAGCTCTCGTCCTGCAAGTTTTACAACATCATCTTCTATTTTATCTAATGTTCTTTGGAGTGTTCGGTAATATTCTTGTTCAGCTCTATCTAAGTTTTTTATTCTATATAAAGTAAATCTTCTTACTACATCTGACATTATACTTGCTCATCATCAACATTTTCTTCTTCAACTTCATCTTGAGTAAATTGACCTGCTTCGGCTTGGCTATCTATTTCTTCAAATGCTTGTGTAAGTTTTTCATCATTATCTATAACTGATCTTACTATTTCTTTATCAACTTCTTTGTTGAATGTTGGAGATTGTAAATTCATAGCTTTTGCCATTGAATAGAATTGAAGATCATAAGCATAATCTTTTAGATTGAAACTATCTGGATAATTTATTTCACCATCAAAAACTGTGTTTTGAAACATTGCATAACATCTAAATAATTGTTCTTCTGCTATTTCTAAATTATCTGCTTTTTCTGAAAGTCTTGCATTTAATAATTCAAACTCTGTTTGTAATGCTATACCAGATGACACTTGTTGTTTTGTTGTTCTTACAGCTCCAGTATGTGCAATTCTATTAATGGCTTCTACTTTGTGTTTTATCGAATCCATAATAGATTGTAAATTAGCCCCAGAAGGTTGAAGTAAATATGGTTTTAAATTTGAATCTATTTCTTCTGGCATTTCAATAATTGCACCTGCACCAGCACTTGCATTTACGCTTGGTGTTTTNACTAACGAAGGGTGATTTGATAAACGGATNAGTTGTTCGATTTCTGAATAGTCATTGTAAATTGATTTTTGCAAATCTGAAATATCTGTCAAATCGGACATTCCTAGTCCTCGTTTATGGCTTTTGGAATTGTATAAAATAACTGCTGGTATTTTTCCGATTTGATTCTCGGCAGTATCTATTATCGAGGGTTCTTGTTCGTCTTTTTGATAAAGAGTATCTATTCTATCTGGATACCACATTCTCATATAAGTACCGCCTTCTTTATCAACTTCTTCTCTTACCTTTAAAAAATCAAGATANTATNTTCCATTGACCTCTCTTTTGAAATTCCAATCTAAAACATTTTCTGGAGTTACAATAGAAATGTATGGTCTGATGTCTTGATTTAATTCATCTGCTTTTGTTCTTGTTTGTACTGCTGGTTTATCTAATACTAAAAAACAATGTCCATATATTGAAGCATAATTTTGAGCTTGTTTTATTACAGCATTAAAAGTATTTCCTTCTAAATCTGCATCTTTTAGGAATGCCTGCAAACTAGGTTCTTCTGCCATTGAACCAAAATCTCTATTTGGTTTGACTCTAAATAAAAATGATGAATAGATTTGTACAATGTTTCTACAATGATTATCTAAAGGAGTGTTTGCAAGTCTTTGATTAAACTCATTATCAAGTTCAAGATTATATCTGTTTAGATATTGACCAATCATATAGTCATATCCACCATTATACGATCTTATGTAATACTCCCAATTGCTAATATTTTCTTTGTAATCTTTATGAGTATCTAGAACTTGATCTTTGCTGTATGCCATAACTTCCTTCTTTTACATTCCATCTTTGAGGATTACTAATTGAACTCTTAATTGTCAAAGGTTTTAGATAATCTACTAAATACCCAAGAGCATCGTTCATGTGGTCAAATCCTTCCTCTTTATCTGGAATATTTGTGTTTTCTTTGTATATCTGCCTTGATAAACCTTTTATCAAGGTTTTACAATAATTACTAATAAAAATATGTCTTTGACCATTTGTATCTTTTAATTTTGCATTAACAGCATTTATTCTATCTCTTACAGAAGTGTGTTTATGTTTTGCTTTAACATTAAATCCTGCGTTTTGTAAAATTGATAAATCAGTTCGTCCACCAGCTGATGTTTTTCTTTGCCTACAAGCTGGATCAGGGTAGATAAATATAGGTACTTTTGTTCCGTATCTGTCTTTTATTTCTTGGCACATCTCATCAGTATTTGATCCATAAATCACTATTTCATCAATAAAATATAACTTTTCATTATGTATTTGTGCAACACAAGCACTCATAGGATCGACATTGAAATCAAGACCCAAGTGCAAAGGTTTGCTCCAATCAATCTTTTTATCTTTTACATTCTCGTATTGATGAAAGTTATAATAAACTTGTCCTGCATAGTTTTCGAAAGTTCCTTCAAATTCTTGTCTAAAAGTTCTTTGATCTAGGTCTGATTTAGCTTGTTCAAGTTCTTCTTTTTTAACTATACCGCCATCTGCTGTTGTAAATTGAAAAGATTCCCATTCATGATCTTGTTTTCCTTTAAGATACATTTCATAAGACCAATTACCATATCCTCTTGGTGTACCAGTAAATAATACTTTTGCTTTTTTATCTGCACAACTAGCTCTTAATACTTCAAACCATGTACGTTTATCTATGTCCGCAAATTCATCTAATATTAAGAAATTAAGTCCAGTACCTCGTAAAGAATCAAAATGATCTGCACCTTTAAGTGATATTGTGCTTCCTGATTGTCTAATTCTTATTGTTAAAGTTGTTTCGTTTATATCCTCAATCCAATTAAAAGCGTTAAGTATTTCTTTTAGATCAGACCAACAAATGTCTTTTGCCATTTTAAATGTCGGTGCTACATACCAGATAGTTTGTTTTGGTTTAGCTGCATATTTCATCATTTCAGTAATACACAGATAAGTTTTACCAAACCTTCTACCACTAATTAGAACTCTAAATCTTTTGTTGCTCTGTGATATTTGGAATTGTGGTTTCGTTAATTTTATTCTCATTTATTTCTAAACAATAGAAATTTATTGTTGCTTTTTGCTTATTGACTTCTTTTGCTGGTAGTTCTTTGAAAACATTCATTGATATTTTTGACCCTTCTATCATGCAGCTTTTATAGCTTTCAAACTTTTCGCTGTGCATAAAATCTTGGCTACAATAACCAGTAAGCGAAGAACATAGCTGCATAACTAACATAAATTTAATCATCTTTTTTAAACATATCTGGACTCGGAGATTGATTTTTTATTTTTTTAGCAAATTCATCATATCTCGGTGTTTCTCTTTTTGCGTATAAATATCTCCATAATTTGTTTTCCCATCTTGAAAAAATTGTAAGTAGTATTCTAGCAATGTATCTTTTGAATTTTGTAATCATAATCTAAAACCTTTTTTCCATGATTCTATTGCCCAAAAGGCAGGTGATAAATTTTTCTGTCCTTTTACTTTAGCAAGAATTGGTCTGAATCTAGCAAAGAACATTCTTTGTCTTGTAGGGTTGGTTTTTCTAATTGGTAAATTAGGATCACCAAATCTAACAATTTGAACACGACCAGTTGATTTGTTTCTTACATATACACCAAACTTTTTTGATTTGCTTGGTGTCCTNAAAGGTTTGTTTAGTTTTACATTTCTGCCTTTNAATTTAGCCATATTATTNNATCTTCTCTATCCGTAATATTTTATTGTCCTCTGATAATTCTGCTTTTACTCTTGAACACATATACACAACACGNCTACCACTATTNCTTGTTGCTATTCTTCTNTTGGNTAAACACTCAGATACACTTGGCATATAAGTCATCTCCNTTAGTTTCTGTGGNTCTCCCACAAACATAAGTAATGCCATNATCTCTATCATTTTACACCATTCTTCCTAATTAGTTTTTCAACATCTTCTTGAAGTTTTAGAATTTTCTTTTCTGCTTCTTTTAATAAAACTTTTGTATGTATATTCTCATCTAATTGTTTTTGATGCTTTTCAATCAGTTTCGCATTGTGTTCAATAAGCATATACATTTCTAAATTCTTTGGTGTTTGTTCTGCTTTTTTTAGTAAATCAGCTTCCATCAAATCTAATCTTGTACTATGTTGATTGATCTTTTCCTGAATACCAAAATAACTCATTGTGCCTATTGCTACTATCCCAATCAAACTTAAAACAGTTTTCATTGGCATTTGTATTTTTGATTCTTCGCTAATCTTTACTATTTCTTTTCTTGCCATAAAACTTTTCTCTACGTTTATCTGCTTCTATTTCTTTTAAAAATCTTTTTGTGTTAGGATCATCAACATCTTTGCTTACATAAAACTTGTTCATGTAGTCAATAAACAATATAAAAGCTGCTAAAAAAATTAAACCTTCTACCATATTATGTATATATACTAGTTACAAATATAGCCAACAATATTTTTGTTGTATGGCAAGGTCTCCATAAGATATTCAAAATATCTATCGCAATCTACATATCTTCTTGTTGAATATTCCTTTTGGTAGATTAATGAGCTTGTTGTAAATTCTCCAAGAACAAACAATATTATAATTGTAAGTTTCACTAAAATCTCTCTCTTTTAATCCTTCTTGGTCTATATGAATGGCAGATATAATTATCTCTTACGCCAAAACATTTGTAACCTGCACAAAATCTTCTAAATCCTGAATAAAAGGCACAATTACCACACGCTTGTTTTTGTTTAGTAGGTTGGAATGTTTGTGGAAGTCGGTAGTCTATTATCTCGCCATTTGGATAAAAGTTTGATCGTTTTAACATAATGTAGATTCTATTCGGTTTTTAGCAATTTCAAAATAGTTTTTATCTAACTCAATTCCTATAAAGTTTCTATTGAGATTTTTACAAGCAACTCCTGTACTACCTGATCCCATTGTAAAATCTAAAACAGTATCGTTTTCATTAGTATAAGTTTTTATTAAGTATTCTAATAAAGCTACTGGCTTTTGTGTTGGGTGAACACTACCATTTCTTATTTTATCAAATGTAATAAGATTTATTGGATTTTTATATTTATATTCTTTTTTAAATCCTATCGGTAAATTGTGCGGTGCTGTTTCACTCCTTTTTATTCCACCAGATTTTATTGGTTTATCTCTTAAAATTTTTTGTGGATAATAGTGAGTTTTGTTTTTACTAAATATAGATATTAATTCTAATTGTCGCATTGGTTGATATTTAGCAAAAGCCATACCACTTGGAATTTTTTTATTCCAATACCAATCATACTTAAACCATTTAATATTTGACATTCTAAGATTACTGCTAAAAGGTTCACTACCAAACAAAGCTATTGCACTATTATCTTTAATAATTCTTTTTAATTCTTTCCACATTGGCTCAAATGGAATTATGCTATCCCATTTACAAGCTGTTGTTCCATAAGGTAAGTCAGTAAGTATTAAATCAATAGATTCTTCAGATATTGTTGGAAGAATATTCAAACAATCTTCGTTATATAGTTTCATTTTCCTTTACCTTGACCTCGATATTTAAGTTGCTTTTTTGATCTGCCTTTTCTTTTATGCTTATTCATTGTTTTGACTTTTGAAGATGATGTTATTCTGCCTTGTGATGTACCTTTATGTTTTTTTTCATAAACAACGGTAACACCAAATATATTACCCTTTTTCTTTGCCATCTGTGTCTATATCTTCTGCATCTGCTTCAATTATTAATGGTAAAGGTTCTGTTGTTGTCGTTTGATGTAGTTTGTCCGACATTCCAAGATATTGCTTACTTAACCATTTTTGCATATCTGTTGAGTCTTTTTTGATAGCTTTGTCCCACATCTTTTTTCTAAGTGATGCTTTACCTTTTTCTCTATTTTCTTGAATATAATTGGCAAAATTCCTAGNTAGTGTTCTTTGTGAAATACCTAAAACAGCAGCTATCTCATAATCAGGACAACCAATCTCACACAATTTTGCTAAGATTTTTAAATCTACTTGAAGTCTTGGTCGTCCAACTGGATTGTGTTCATTTTGTGCATTTGTCTTAATTTTGTCCGATTTCATAATTTTTATTTATACNTGATTTCCCCAACAATCCCAACCATCAACTCGTTGTCTTGCAAATAATTCTATTCTTGGAAGATCACCACAAAGCTGAACAATTCTATTCCTAATCTCATCTGGTTTTTTACTGTGTTGTTCTAATTTACTAACTATTAATTGTCTTACAGATTTAGATAATCTTTTTGGCTTACCTTTAGTTGCTAATAGGCACATTTCAGGATTTGATCTTGTATAATATCCCATTCCAGTAAAATAATTATCTGATTTTTTGTTTTTTTTAATCCACGTAAAAGCTACTGTTTTATATACAAATCCCCAAGATTCAATAACTTTGATAGCTTCTGGTAACATTGGGTCAATAACCCATATAAATAACATACAATCATTATCAGAAATAGTATGAATAGGTAAATTAAAAATATCGTTAATAGACATACAATCATAATGCTGTACAGCAGATCGTTTATTACCTTTAACAGAATATGTTTTAAAGTACCAAGCAGGGTCTGCATAAATAATATTATATTTCTTTTTTGGAAAAGGTATCATTTAAAACCATACAATAATGCCACGAATAGCCAAAATTAAATATATAATTTCCATTGCTGTTCTTGATAAATCACCATCTTTNAGACCNACATATACCCACAACATACAAGAAAATGTTGATAAGCCCCAACCNATCCAAAGCATTTCNANNACTCCATTTGTAAGAAAATATACACTCATCATNGCCAGTACAAATCCTANCCATCTAATAGGTTCACTTGCTAATCTNTAAAATCTTATTTTCATAGTTTTTTTATTTCCTTTACAACACCAATTGGAATAACATTTGTATCGCTAAATGTACTTTCACAATTATCATAGCTGCTAAATGTCCATATAAAGTCTTTTGTTTTCTTAAATATAAAAGCTCTTGTAATAACTTTTGAACAACTCATTTTACTTAATTCATTGAAATCAGACCAACCACTATTTCCAGTTGGATCAATCCAAGTTATTTCATAAAAAAAATATTGTCTATGATCTACAATGCAATATTGATGATCTGATTTTTTAATTTGTTTTTTTGTCATTTCTAAGTAATTTTATATATTCTTTAAGTGCTTTATTTTCTATTGAAAGTAGTATTATTCTTCTTCTAGCATATTTGAAAATTCTTAAAAGTGATTTCATTCTATATCTATCTCTCCTTCACCATTACAATCATCGCATTTGACCCAAGTTTCTTGTTCTGCAAGGTGATAAGGTACAGATAAAAATTTTCTTCCTTTGCAGGTTGGACATCTTATTCTGGAATTATCTCGTCTTTCCATTTGTGTTTTAGCCATTTTTTCCCATCTTTTATAATAATATGATATTGTCCCCAATTACCAACAATCTTATCCTTTGTATATCCATTACTAATATTAGTTAATTTATTATTATAATTGTTTAGTATAGCGTTGTTGGTGGTTAATAGGTGGTTATCGCCTGAAACTTGTGCTTGAAATTTATCGTAATTACTTATCGAAATGATTGAAACTGATGCGTAAGGGTGGTTATCATGTGGTTTGCACTTGGTTACTCTTACATCAATCATTCGTTTTTTTTTCAACCTTTGTATAAATGACCTCATAGTTGAATATGGCATTTTCCATATAGCTGCATTTTTTCTAAGAGGAAATATTAATTCACCTCTTTTAACATAAATTTTATTATCAATAAACCTTAGCTCTCTATTGCTATGTGATGCGTTAGATACCATATACAACCATATTGCTGACTCAATAACATTATGAAAAGCTGGGTGTTTCCAAACTTTGCGCCATGCTAGAAAAAATCCACTATTCCTCATTGATTGCTTNNAATACCTTTTCCAATAATTGTTTTTGTGTNCCATATTTTTCTTCAAATGCTTTTGGTGTAGCATGAACTGAAAAAGAACCTTGATGATGAAATTGACACAAAGGTATTACTTCATAATTACTTGATTTTTTACCCATGCCGAGACCAGCATATCTAATATGATGAAGATGTACTAAGCTCATACCGCAAATGATACAACCAAGTGCTGCAACTTTGCTCATATGCAACTTTTCTTGTTTTGATTTATAAAGTTTCTTCTTCATATCTATTAAAAAGTTCTTCTTCAGTTATAATTTCTTCAGATAATATAACATTTTTTAATTGTGAATTATATTTTTGATCTACTGTAATCAATGTATCATTATGACAACCACCATGAGAAACAATTAAAATTTCTTTTTTTTCCTTATAAAAACCTGTTTTTTGTTTCTTTCCATTTATTTTCATTTCAAAAGGCATTCCATTAGTATTCCAACCAAAAGATATACAATAACCATTTGGTTTAATTATTCTTTTTATTTCGTGAGCATATCTTGAAAATTGTTTAATTTTACCAAAACCATCATAAACTTCGTTTATTTGATGTATTGAGTATGGTGGGTCAAATAATATTCCATCAACAGAATTATCATCAAATTGCTGTAAAAATTTCAAAGCATCTAAATTGTAGTTTGTATTATAAGCTGAATTTATGTCATTTGTAATTAGACGATCTTTAAAAATACTTTCATTTGCAAAAGGATCAATCCATTTACCTTTTAAATATTTACAAATTAAATCTTTAACTGGTTTTATTGAAAAAGTATTTTTATTAGGCATAGCCCATTTTCTAACTATTTTCGTTTCCATACTACACACTCCCTTTTGTATTTACTTAAAACTCTTTTGTTTGAGTCTATTATTTTTCCCTCTACTTGTAGTTCTCGTATTCTCGCACACACAGAACTTAATGGTATTTCCATTTTATCTGCGATTTGATGGTTCGCAAGTGGATTATCAAGCAATAAATCATAAACTTGTTCTTTTAATGTTAGNTTATTTTTTTTTTTATAATAAGCGTTTTTGCTTGTGTTAGATTTTTTTTGGTATGCTTTATAATTAAATAAATTAACTTCTTCCATAATATCCTTTCGTTTGCGAGGTAGGCAATTAAGGGAAATGCCTACCTCAAGTCTTTCGACTATGTTTAAACAAAGGGTTAGGTGTCTTTAATTCCTAATCCTAAAAGGATATTAATAAGTTATATTATTAATAATTTATCTATATCCTTCTTTGCGAATCAATACAATATTTAGTATCTAATATCAATACTTCTACTAATAATTGCATATTTTTTAATAAATCATTGAAAAATAAGGTTTTTTTTTAAATATAAATACAACTTAATACTTGCATTTTATTTACTCACTTGATAGTTTTGTTTTATGTTTAACAAATCAAAGGAGAAAAAAATGAAAGTAACAGATCAAAAAAAACAAGAAGCAAAAAAAGAAATAGTAAAAATTCTTTCAGAGCATAATTACAATGTTTCTAAAGAACAAAAAGAAGCGATAGCTGATTTATTTATTTATAGTTATTTAACAAACAAGGAAGGGAAATAATAATGAAACATAAAATAACATTAACTACCGAAGAATGTTTTGAAGTAGTTGAAATATTAAAACAACATATTGAACAAAAAAATGTAGATAAAGATTTATTATCTGCTTTCAAAAAAATAAATGTAAAATGCTCTGTTGATTATTCAAAAGTAAATTTTGACTATGTTATTAAAGACTTTGAGCCACAAAGGAGAAAATCTAATGATAAATCAAATAATATTTAAAATAAAAAAGGGAGCAAATCTTTCAAGAGTAAAAGAGATAGATGGAAGGTTTTTTATGGATAATATAAAAGCTCCTAAAACCTTAACTTTATATTCAAAACATTTAAAAGAATATTTAGATGACTATCAAGAAGATATGGAGTTTTTTGAATTTAAGACTAAGAATTATGGAGAATTCATAGTCCATGCGTTAGATATTACAATTATAGAGAGGAAAATCTAATGCTGATATTCAAAGGTAAAGCAAAAAATTTAAATATTAGTAAAGAACTAGAAAAGAATTTTGGTGTGTACTTTTACCCAAAATGTACGTTAAATCAAATACATAAAATAATAGGAGATGTTTATGCAACTAAACACCATAAAATCTCGAAACCAAAATCAACGATACTTCAAGTTGATAGAAAAGGAGAACATTTTGAAGAATAAGTTGAAAAAGCTTAAAGAGCAAAAACAAAATATAGCTTATAAAATTGGTATNGAGAAAATAAACGTAATATAAAAAAAAGGAGAACAAATGATAAAAAGGATATTAAGGTTAGGGATATTATTGTCTTTACTGAATGCTTGTGTTCCAAGCATTATCGTAGATACAAAAGGAAGATCGGGAACTTTTGATAAATCCAACGCAGAAGAATTAACTAATGATAGAATTATCTGTAATCAGATTGTAAAAGAAAATGTCAATCTTACTTATGATTATTCTAAATTTGCTTGGAAGAAATATATCGAAATAGCAACAATCGGTTTAATCAAAGCTGATGAGTTAAAAGCAAAAAAAATTAAAAGAAATTGTCTCAAAGGTCGTGGACATTCTACTTTAGATTAATATGCAATTAAAAAAACTTTATTGTAGCCGATGTCAATTAGAACATAAAAGAGTTGCATATTGTAACTTTACTTCAATGTACAATNATTTCTTTTTNTGTGTNNAATGTTGGAANATTGAATTTAANAAANTAAGNGAAAAGGAGAAAAAACTATATGTATAAAAAACAAACAATAAAATGGTTAGAAAATAAATTAACAGAATTNNTNCATGAATATTCTGTTTCTAGCCAAGCTAAAAGAAAAATAATGTATTACAAAATTGTTGGTAATAGATTAAAATTTGCAAGATTAGTTAAAAAGAAAACTCAAAAACAAATTGCAGATCATTTAAACGTAACCTTCCAACAAATCCAAAAATATGAAAGAGGTGTCAATCAAACACCTAGTTTCAACATCATGAGTATATGTCAATATCTTGATATAGACGAAAAACATATATTCAAATACTTTAAACAAAACAAAGGAGAAAATAATGTCAATTACAAAAACAACAGATATACACAATAATCTTATTGAGTTTGATCCNAAGGCAAAGTATCAAAGATACAAAGTTAATGGAGAACCAAAAAAAGGTGTTACATCAACCATAGGCAAAAGATTTGCTGGTGGTGGTCTTATGTTCTGGAAACAAAATGTAGTTTTTGAAGCATTAAGACAAACATTAAAAAAACAAGGACAACCAGTTGATATGATTCAACAATTAGAAGATGCGGTAAAAGCTAGAACAAAAGAGATAGAATCAGATGCAGCTAATATTGGTACAAACTTTCATTTAATAGCAAGTGATTATATAACTGGTAAAGAAGTAGTTACTCCACAAACAGAACCTCTTAAAACAATGTTTGAAAAATTTAAAATGTTTTGGGACAAACAATCTTTTAAAGTGATTGAATCTGAAAAGACAATCTATTCAAAANAACTTGATAGTGCAGGAACTTGCGATTTAGTTGTAACTAAAGATACTTGGACAGAGAATGACAAACCATTATATGCTTTGATGGATTTCAAAACTTCAAAAGATTATTATGTTGATTATGTTATACAAGAACATACCTACAAAAAATTATTTGAGGATTCAACAAATATGAAAATATCAAAACTTGCAATAATAAATGTGCCAAAAGAACCAAGTAAAGATGTTGAAATTAGATATTTTAAAATAAGTAATAAATATCTAAAAGCATTNANAGCTTGTCAATACTTGGATAAAATTGAAGCTGATTTTGCAAGTAGAACAAAAGAATGGAAAAAACAACTAGCGAAAAGGAGAGCAAATGTACAATAACAAAAAAGAACCTTTTATAGGTTTAGAAGTATATTTAAACGAAACTGGTAAAAAGCCACCAAAGTTTGAATATCAAGCATCAAGCAAAACTGCATATAGAGATACNTTTACCAAAAAAAAATATTTTATAAGTCAATTTGGTAATTGGTTAAATGAAAAACACGTTCAAGAAAAATTTAATCAAGGTTGTGAACTNAAACTTGGTTCTGTTGATGTTGAAAGTGATGAGATGCCAAAGTATGGAAATGCCACAAAGCAACGAAAATTCATATATTATTTTGTAAAAAATAATTACAAAAGAAGTTTTGACGGCATGAAACCAATATCTCAATCAATGCCACAATACACACCAACACAAATGACAGAAGCTCAACCAGCAGCACCAGAAAATTCTCAACCAGTNAATTATCAAGATCATAAAAAAATACATGAACTTGATGATGATTTAGACTTTTAGGATATAACATGAAACACAAAGAAGATTATTTATATTTTAACACAAAAAACCTCATATCTGATTTGAATAAAAAAAGTGATTTGATGAATCATTATTACGGAATATTATTGGAAGAAGAAAAGAATATGAAAACACTTCAAGCCAGTTTATATTTTGAAATAAAAAAAACAAATATGAAAGCAACTGTTAAAGAATTAGAAAATTTAATTATTACTGATCCTAGATGGTTGCAACAAAAATCAAAAAATATAAATGCTGATAAACTTTATCTACAAGCCAAGACAGATTACTATAATAAAAATACTGAGATTACTTTGCTTCAAAGTGAGCTAAAAAGAGAGCTACAACTACAAGGTAGGGATAAATGATTATTTTTGGATACCCATTGAATACAAATAAAATATTGAAAAAAATATCGAATATTTATAATCAATACAAATGTTGGATCATATCATGCTTTATTTTAGTTCTGTTGTTGGTATTAATATTTTAATGTATCTAGATAATGACGTTGTATGGGATTTGCAACAAGCTATGTCTTTTTCCCTTATGTGGTTGATAGCTTTGTTTATCTTAAAAAAATATATTTAGTGCTTAGTAAATTTTGTGTGGTCTGAATCTTTATGACTTTTTAATGGTCGAAACTTTACCTCATAATCTACAACTTTTAAACCATGAGATTCAAATTGTTGAATATGTTTTTTGCTTTCCTCAAAAGTAGAAAATATGTCCATATATATTAAAGATATNATTCTTCCTACTTCTTCGTTAGGACTNTCTATAAAAAAATCTGTCTCGCAAATTATGTATTCTTTCATATTTCATTATTAACACAATTTATCTAATATATAATTACTTTTTTCCATTACGGAATATCTGTGTTCCTTTGATACCAAAAATACTAGCTACAACAAGAATCCATAAATTAGTGAACCATGTGGGAAGTGTGGAAAAATATTCAAAAAAGAGTTTTACTTTATCCATTGCTTCTGGATCATCGCTTATAACTGCCCAAGCTAAAACTAAAATTGGTATAGTAAGTATAATTAAAACAAATTCATCTTTCCAATCTGATTGTCTAGCTTCTAATAATTTACCTTGATATTCAGCTTCACCATTTGCCATTTTTTCAGCATGACGCATTTGTGCGTCTGCCATAAGCATTTTAGTTTGTTGCCTTTTTTTATAAATATGGCTTCCAGCTTGTGCTGCTAATTTTATTGCATTGATCCACATTTTAACTCCAATGCCAGTTCTGCATAATGCTTAATTTTTTCATATCTCTCTCTATCAGATTCAAAGTTTTTTTTTCTTACTGCATATTTTACAATATTTCCGTCTATGAAATCTAATTTATGTGCTAAAATCAGCTCTATAACGTCTATTTTTGCGTTCTTGTAATGTTCCCCACCTATTTGCTTATCTAGTGCTGAACCACGCTTAAAACGCTTAATTTTGCCATTTAAAGGGTATTTTTTATCGGTCATACCAATCTTTTTATCCATAATCCCTTTTTATCAAGAACACAAGGTATTAGTTTAGGTTGTGAATCAATAACCATACCACAACCCATTATAAACTTAGTTTTGAAGTTGCGAGAGTATCGAAATGCCATGTGTGATTGTTGTATTAAACAACCAACTTGCATACCCCACATAAGACCATCACTATTTGCCCAATATTCTATTTTAAATTTACTATGAAAATGTCCTTGCACTACACATTGAGAATTTATTTGGCTAACTTTTGCGACATCTGCTGAAATACCATGTGTAAATAAACATCTTTGTTTATTAGGTAATGTGATTGTTAAATTATCTAACCATTTCCATTTATTACTTACACCAAGAAAATCATTGTAATCTCTTATATATGCTTTGGGTATCCCATATTTTTTGCTTCTACGATAAACTAAACTTGAATGATTTGAATCTAGTAAAATCATTTGTGGGAAGATGCTTTCAAGTTCTTTGATTTTTTCTTTTGCCATTTTTAGCTCATCTCCTGCACTTGCTAAATCAGGGTCGTGATCATGAAATGATAAAGCATGACAATCTATTTCATCACCTATGTTTATCACAAGTTGTGGTTTGTATTCTTTTTTGATTGCTTTTAAAAAATCAAGAGCATCGACTCTTGAATAAGGAAAATGTAAATCACTAATTACGAGTATTCGCTTCATAATTATCTTATAAGTTGTTTTAGAATTTATTGCAACAATGCAAATATAAGATGAGTGATTGCTATGAGAGTGCAGCTCCATAATACTTTTTCTGTTCTGCCAACTCTTAGTGATAAATGATAAATATGATTATCTCTTAGAACCGAAATATCTTTTTTTAAAAGTTTTAGTTCTCCGTGAAGTTTTATAATTTCTTCTCTGTTATTTTGTGATTTAGTTCTCATTTTTTTCTTTTTCTTTTTACTGCTCGTCTTACCAAATCTTTGTCAAAACTGCTAGACCTTCCTCTGGAAATTAATTTGTTGACCCTCGCAAAAGACCACGACTGCATAGTCATTCCTCTACGACTGCCGCTAGACAAAAAAGCTCCTTGCCCTCTCCTAAAAGATGCCTTCAAATCAGAAAATGTAAATAGTTTTGATTTTTTCGCTTTTGCTTTTAATGTTTTGACAACAGATGCAGATAAAGGTCGTCTAAATTTTCTTGCCATTATTTACTTCTCCTTCTTAATAGGTCTCTTGGTATGAAACCACCTGATCTATAAATAGAAGAAACAGATTTGATAAGACTTGCTCGTCTTGATCTTTTTGCACCTTTAAGTCCTGATAAATATTTTTTTGGGAGTCCTGAGTCTTTATCTTTTGGTACTTTTCTTCTTTTTCTTTTTCTTGNCACTTCTTCTTCTCCTTTTTTTCATAGAAAATTTATTAATCATTTCTCTTAAAGTTGTTGATGTAGTAAATCCAATCACTTTCCTACTCTCCTCATTGCAATCGTATGTGCTTGTGCAAATGTTCTTTTTCTTCTTCCACCAGCACCACTCATTAATCTTGCCATTGATCTCATGTGTTTAAGACTATGGTGTCTAGCATGAGATCGCATGGTCTTTTGTTGTCTTGGTGTAAGGTCTTTAATAATATTCTTTATTGATGCGACCTTAACCATTATTTTCTTTTTTTACCTTTTCTTTTTTTCTTCTTTTTTTTCTTTGGCTTCATCATTCCGCCACCGTAATGTCCAGGCATTATTTTCTCCTCTTTTTTTTGGTTTGTTTTTGTTTCTTCAAAATAGCTTTTTGTAAAGCCATCGGAAGTTTTTTTTGTTTCTTAGTTAGTGCCATTGTTTCTCCTAAAATGGTTTATACTTTGTTTTACCATTTTCATCTTTATAAGCAATTAAATTAGAATTACGTCTATCTGAAGATTTGTATGAGCAATGAATCCAACCACTATTGGGTTCACCTTCTTTATAAAATTCAAGTATTAATTGATCATATTCAAGATTGTTTTTAATCCACCATGCAAGTTCTTTGTTATCCATACCCCATATTTCAAAATCAGCAGCTTCTCCTTTTGCGTGTTGGCTATTAATACTGCTACCAATAGCAATACATAATTCAGCAGTTCTAAAACCACTTGACACTAAAATAGGTTTTTCAAATTCTGATCTGATTGGTTGTAAAATATTTTGACATAATAATTTAAGATTATCTATTTGATCTTCGTTTGGGTTGTTTGGTATTCCTTTTCTTACTGCTGTTTGTGATTTAGTAAGTTCTGATAATGTAAAATTAGCTGATAATTTCATAATTATAACTCAAAGTTATTTTGTAAAATTCATTATGGTTTTGTTGGAAACTCGTAAGAATTGATTTCATTAACAGTTGTTAATCCTTCTGTTGCATCTCTAAGCGATTGTCTATAATCAAGCCATTCTTGTTTTTTTTCATCTGTTAATGGTGCGTTTGGTAAATCTGTCCAATCACATTCTTGAAGTAAAATATTTCTTTTAATTCTAAAACCAGCTAGTCTTTTTCCAAATTTTGCATCATTCATTTCTCTTTCATGTTCTTCTCTTGCAGAAATCTCTGCTGGGGTCATGTCTATAATAGTGTTATTAATTTGTTTCTTCATTTTTTCTCCTACGATAATCCGTATAATTTTATAGTGCCAGTCGCAATGTTCCCGCTATCAAAGAAAAATTGTATTCCAGTAAAAGCAGAAGTTAATCTTAATGTGTTGATTCCATATCCTCTTGAAAACTGCTCATGAACAGCAGCATGAGTGTAATTAATTTCTGTTCTAATTAGTTTTTCAAAAGTCGTATCTGATGGATTNAATATATCAATAATTACATTTACACAATCTGAATTAGCGTTTCCAATATTTTCGCTTGAATGATTAAAGTTCCAAAAAGATTTTGATTCTTGATTATCAAATTCAGCACTAGCATTTCCAGTTCTTGAATGCTCTACTATACTAAAATATGAAGTAGAACCCGTGTGAGCAGACCCACCTACAATTGCTCTGCCTTGTAAATCAACACCATCATTTGCTGGGTGTAGTTGAGTAAGGATCATTTTGTAATGCTTATAAGTGCTGTCCATACCAGTAATAGAAACTGTTGCAGCGTCGCTTATATTTGTTGTGCTAATCAAATTCATAGCTCCACCGCCAGGATCAGTAAAAGATAAAGCACCTGAACCGTCTGTTTTTAAAACTTGATTAGCTGATCCATCAGCATTTGGAAAAGTTAATGCGTCAAGTACAATATTTCCTGAACCATTTGGTGCGATGGTGATATTTCCATTACTGCCATCAGTTATTGTTATTGAACCTGAGTTTGTGCCTTTATTAGTATCTAAAACTAAATCGTGTGTTCCATTTGTAGTTAAAGTTGCCGATGCTGATCCAGTTCCAATAACTATTTCACCAGTTCCTTTAGGTAAAATTTTTAGATCAACATTTGTTTCTCCACTTGCTCCAATAGAAGGTGCATTACCCGTTGCAGCATTTGTAACCTCTAATTCATTTACTGCTGAAGCTGTGGTTTGAAATATAATTTGTTCGTTACCATTTTCATCACCAATAAAATGTGCATCGTCTATTAAAATGTTTTGTGAATTGGTATCTAAATTTCCACCTAATTGTGGAGATGTGTCATTAACTAATTCTGTTGATACTGATGAATCAATAAAATCAACTGTGTTTGCTGAAGTGTTGATGTTACATAAAGTTATAGAATCTGATCCGTCATAATATTTTAAAGTATGAGTTCCTGATACGGAACTATCTACCCAAATAACTCCTTGAGCGATACTTGATGGTGCTGAACTGCCTATATGATTTGAATTTAATGCTCCAAGAATATTATTTAATTCTGTTCTAAAAGCACTAAATCCTTGATTCGCTAGTGATACATCTGAAACTTGNCTCAATTTTTTTCTCCTATTCTTCCTTTTATCTCATTAACTACTAGATTTCAATCCATGTCCTTTTGCTACAAAATCAAAAGTTCTGTCGATAGCAGAATTGGAACTATTGAAAAAAGTAATAGTAAATCCAGTTTTTGATTTACTTGTTATAGCATAATAATCGCCACTTACCATATTTTGTGCTGCAATTCCTAATGCGGGAGTTGCAAAAAAAGCATTTGTAAATGTGATCGCTTTTGCTCCTGCACCACTAACAATATCTTCAGAACTTTCAAGTCTTTTTTCTAATACTAATTTTACCTGCATTTTAGATACTTCTGGTCTAGCTTTATTATCATCACTTGTTAATTTCAATCTAAATTTAAAAAATCTACCTTTTATGGTGGATTGTTGAGAAATATCAATAAAAGTTGAAATATCATCTAAAGAGGTTGTGCTAGCTCCTACTTGTAAAAAAGCATTTACTTTCGTGCCTGAGTTTCCATCAAAAGGTGCTACTGCATCATCGAATAAAGATGCACCTCTACCACTATCAAATAAATCATACAAATCGTTTGAAACCATGTCTATCGTTGCTTGAAAGGTTGCATCGTAAATAGCATCTAAAGAAAATGTATTTGAACCAATATAAAAACCTGAAGATTCAATATTTGCAGTTGCGTTAGTAGGATTGGAAGTTGTATCTGTACCGCCTAAATCGAAAAGACCCTCTGCACTATCAAAGTTTCCAACTGTGCTATCAAACAATGTAATAGTATCGAGAGTTGCTATATGAATGTCTGATGAATCCATGCCTTCAACAGCATCACCATCAAATGTTCCAGAAAATTGTCGTCCAGTAACAGAATCNGCTGCTTCTTCATTNAATGTNGAAATGTTTTCAAAATGTTCAAGACTTGAAATGTTTGTAAAAACTATTGTTTCATTTGCTGATTCATTTCCTAATTTATCTACTGCTTTAATTAAAAAAGCTCCAGTTCTTGCATTGACCGTAACACTATTTGATTTTCTTCTTGCAACTTGTATTAAATTAGTTGATGCGTTCCAACTTGCGTTACTTGTTACATCTTGATAACGAATTGTGTAAAAAGATACGTCTAAATCTGTAACTGGAGTCCATTGAAGCTGCATTTGATCTGACCCAGTCATAGATACAGCTAAAGTTGGAACATCTGAAGGTGTATCTGTTGCACCTACTATTTTTCGTGAAGAAGAAATATATGAAGATGATATACCTAATGCGTTTATAGCTTTAACTCTTACATCATAAGTTTTGCCATCTACAACATTAAGCATTTCATAATTTAATTGAGTTGCTTTACCAAGAATTTTAAAATCTGATTCTGTGCTTTGTTTAGCTTCAACTTGGTAATATTGAACAAATTGATCTGTGCTTGCTCCAACTAAAATATTAAGTCTTGTAATAACAACACCATCTGAATATTCTATTAATTCATCGGAAAGTGTAATAGATGCTGGTGCTTGAATTGCAAATGGATTAGGTAAATTTGTTGTTGGCGTTGAGCTTACTTGGGTTTTAGATGCCCATGTATAATGTGAATCTTGATGTTCTACTAAAGATAAACCAATAGTGTAATCTTCGTTGAACGTCATTCCAATAACTCTAAAATTTTTTGCAGAAAAACCTAATGATGCGTGTGTTACTCCAACAATATCTGCTATTTCCAAACGATATGCTTCTAGACCACAATTAATATCAATTTTCAATGCTTCTCTTGATCTTCTTAAAATTACCTCTGCCATTTCTTCTGCTTGATAAGTGCTTGTTAAATTTTTAAAATCAAATCTACCTTCAAGTAAAAAACCACCATCAGCACTTTTCATATTTGCGTGTTGATCTGCACTAGACAAACCAGAATCATCTATTGGTGGAAACTGAGCTTCATCAACTTGATAGTTTCTTGCTGGATTTACATAACTAACTATAACTCTATTATATTTATTATTCTTATCTGCGCTTTGTAAATTGAATCCGCCTATAATATCATCTTCAGTAAGAGTAACAGATGCCGATCCAGTTTTTTCAATAATTAATTTATATTTGCCACTAGTATAAGGAAGATAACCTCTACAACCTTTCAAAAACTCTCTTACATTATCAATTACTTTTAGTGATGTATCTACGACAGCATTGCAATCAAATACGTTAATATCACTCCCACCAGAAAAGGGAGTTACTTGTGTTTCACAATCACTAGCTGCTTGAACAAAACTTGGTATATCAATATCTGTTAATGCTAAACCTTTTCCAAATCTTTCATTTCTTAAATAATCTAATAAACAAAACGCAGGGTTAGAAGAAAACTGACCAGTTGTTTCAACAGAACTTGAGTTGAATGTTGATACTTTTCTACCTTGTATTATAGCTTGCACTTTTGGAACGGTGCCAAATATATCTTGATTCCATTTAAACCTTAGAGCTAAATATGCAATTCCAGATAATTTATGATTTGATCCCCAACTTGATAAAGTAGATAATAAACTAGATGCACTTTGATCATCAGCTCCAAAATGAGGTTCTATCCTAATATATGAAACAGAATCTTTGTAAAAATTAGAGTCTGAACTGGCTACGTCTCTTTGTGTGTTATCAGCTAAAGAACCATCAAATGTTACAACTTTATCATCTACTCTAATTTCTGAGATAGCATTTATTTCTCCCTCAGATAAAATTAAAGCCATGTACAAAAACTCATTATCTGTTCCTGATGTTTGTAAAAAAACTCTTGTTCCGCCAATAAGTCTTGTTCCATAAACAACTGGGATTGCAGCGTCATTTGATTGTTTATTTAGTAAAACGCCTTTTTCAAAATCATCAAATTCACCTACACTAAAATCAGGTATATCTATTTTTGGTTGTAACCAACTAAATGCTTTACTAAATATTTTTATTGGTGCAGTAATAACTTTTGAGACCGTTCTAAAAATTTTTCCAAATGGCATTATGTTCTACCCCACTTGATGTCTAAAACCGTTTCTGAAGAATAATCCATTCCAACATCTGTACTGAAAAATCTTTGCTGAGAAGTATTGTTTGTTTTACGACCACTTGTTTTTTCGAAATCTGCCCAATGAGATACAATCTTTAGAACAACATTACTCTCTTTATCTTTTTCTATAATTTGAAATGTATCTATTGTTCCTTTATATAATATGAAAGGATTATCAATAATACTATTACTATCATCTAAAAAAGCTCTGAATATTGTTACTGCATCGTTCACAACATTTTCATTTAAGCAAGTTGATATAAATGCTTGATCTGCTCCTGATAATGTTAAATCCAAAGTTTGTTTTGTAATATCAGTTTCTTCGGTAAAATTAGAAATACCCATTATAAAATCTGATGCAGAATAAGTTACGCTTGATCCAGATATTGAAGATGTTAGGTCAAAAGCAGCATCTGTTATATTTACGGGAGTACCGAAACTGATAGTAATAAGATGTACTGGTTGTACATTATTTGTTGCTAGTTCGTTTTGTAATGCTGTTGCTAATGTTCTCGGCATCTTCTATTGTTCTCCTTTTAACTTTTATACTTCCTAAAACTATGTAATTAGCATCTTTACTAGGATATTCGTAATTTTTCAATTTTAACATATCAGCATCTTCAATTTCTTCATCAATTATTTCTTCTGCTAATATATCAACATTAAGCCAATATTTAATTTTAGATTGCTTCTTCGACATCAAACTCAAACTGATATAATAGATTGCCAGAATTATCTGTATTGACTACACCAAACTCTTGAATGTCGCTTGTAAGAAAAACAGTAAAAGGAACATTGTCGTAAGTAACTGCTGAGTCATCTGCTAACGCTGTTATCAAAGGTGGTTCAATAGTAACAGTTGCAGCATTGCTTGATGAAGTTACATCTGAGACAACCATATAAACTTTTGTATGTGATGCAAATTTTATAAAATCTCCTGCTTTGAAACGACCATCACCATTTCCAGCAAAAGCGTCCATTGCTATTGTTGTATCTCCAACTGCGTGAACACCATTTACTAAAACAGTTCCAGTTTCATTTCCTCTAGCATCTTCTATTTCAGGTGGAATAATTGTAAAATTTTCTTTTCCTGATCTTTGTTTAATTATAAAAGCCATTAGGTCTCCATAAACATCTGATCTTTTAGCTGTAATAATTCTAGCTGTAAAACCAAATCGTTGTCCATCTATCTGTCTTGCTAATTTTTTGCCACTATCTGATTTAGATATAATTGTTTTTTGAATTGATCTTATACCTAAAGTTTCAAATTTTGCGGTTGATATTGGAAAAGCTCCTGACATTATACTAAATTTTTACTCCCTCTTTCATTAACTGCTTGGTTTATAATACTTGATATAGTTGCTCTGTTTTGTACTAACATTTCTTCAAATCCTCTTGCGTCCATAGCATTGATACTAAAATTAACATTAACTGGACTCGAACCTAAACCTCTTGCACTTTGTGTAATTTGTCCAGTTTGATTTGGTATAAATAATTCTGCTCCTCTTTCACCTACTACAACTGGTTGTCCTTTTCTTACTGCACCGCCTTTGTCAAAAAATTTACTTCCAAAAGATAAAATACTACTAATTGGATTAAATGTGCTACCCATAGTTGATGATGCGGTTGCAGCAGCTTGTGATTTTTTTTCTCTAGTTATAAGTTTCTCAATACCAAGTTTTGTTATTAATGCTGTTATTTGTTTATTTTCTAATGCTAAATTTATTGCTAATCTGATACCCATTTCAATCAATCCACTTAATACTCTTACTGCCAATTCTTGTGCTATTTTTTTAAATGTATCTGATAAATTTTCTCCAAGAATAATTGATCTTGATAATCCCTCAGATACCTTTGTTATTCCACTTGATATTCCTTCAGCAATAGTATTGTGAATATTGTCTAAATTTTTTTGTAATTTCTGAATTGCATCTTTATTTAATTCTTTAAACTTAGATATAGTTTTTTGTGTTTTTGATGGAATAGCAATAGACAGATCGTGTTCAACTTCTTTTATTTTTATTAAAGTAGTATCTAATTCTTTATTTATGTTTTTAATTGGGATTGACAATTCGTGTTGAAATTTTCTAATTTTTTCAAACTCGATAACTATTTCTCCTGATAATTTTTTTATTCTTCTATTGATGTCATCTATAATTAAAGCCGCACCAGCAAGTTTTGATGTAAAACCAGGTATTGCTATTAATATTAATCCTAAAATTGTTTGGAACTTTCGAAAATTCTCTGTTAAGAATATTATTCCCTCTGCTGCTTTAATTGTTGCGTTAGCTAAATCTTTACCAATCTTTTCTGCTATCATGTCAAGTTTTTCTGAATTTTCATCTAAAAATTCATCTAAATTTCCAAATTGGTTTTTTAGTTCAGCAAAAAAACCAGCGTCTAATAAAGTCTTTTTAAAAGTAAAAACTTTGTCATTTAACATTGACAAAGTTCCACCAAAAGTATTGGCTAAATCATCTGTTGCTTTTCCAAATCTTCCACCTTTACCAAAAACTTTTTGAAAAGCTGCAATAGTTTGTTCAATTGAAACTTCTGCTCCAGCTCGGAAACCAAGCATATTTCTAACGCCTTTTTCTCTAAATAAATCTGCTGCACCAATACCAGCACTAAATGATCTTTGTATTTGTTCTGCTGCTGTTCTAAAATCTAATCCAGTAACCGCCGCAACATTACCAGTAATTTCTAACATATTTTGTAAGTCTGTTGCGTTGTCTGTAACTGTTGCTAATATACCTGAACCTGATTGGATTTCTTCAAGAGAGAATGGAACTTTAGCTGCAAACTTGACCATGTTGTCAAATGCTTTTGCACCTTCGTTTGTATCTTTTAATAAGAATTTTAATCTAACTTGTAGGTTTTCTAGTTCCCTACCAGTATTAACTAGATTTTTAATTACTAATCCAGCTCCTAAACCGACAAAAGCAGATTGCAAACTAAATACAGCACCTCTTACTTTTGCTAAACCACCTCTCAAACCATTTAGAGCTTTAGTCGCTTTATCTCGTGCTACTATGTCAATATTAAGTCTTTGTGCCATTATATTTTATATTTCCTTGCTTCTGCTAGTGATTGTTTGGTTTTATACTCATCTTGTTCTTTTTTCAAGTAAGCTAACCAAAGATTATAATGGCTTACTGGCATTTCTAAAACTTCTTGGATTGTGAGATGTAGTCTGTCTGCTATGACTAACAGCGACCTCGTATCTGGGTCGCTAGTTACTTTTTTTCGGCTTCCTCGTAGTTTGTATCTACAAGGATTTTATTGGCAACAGTAGCTATAACATTTGAGTCTGCTTTTTTTCTTAAAGCAAATTTGTCCTCAGGTTGAAATGCTTTTGTTAAATCACCTTTATCGTTTTTAACTTTTAACTTCATTATAAGCAAATCAACAAGAACATTTAAGTCTTGGAAGTTACTAGACTTTTTGAAAATAATATTCTTTTCTTCTAATGTTAAAGGTTCTGAATAAAATACAGATGGGTTACCGTGTTCATCTTTCCATTCTTCTACTTCAATCTTAATAGTTTGAAGCGACTCAAAATGAGTTTTAACTCGGTCAATTACTGACATAAATTAATATTAGACGGTACCTCTTGTTAATGTTCCTGTACCTTGAAAAGTAACTGATCTACTAATTACTGCGTCCATAGCATTTGCTACTGACATTCCAGTAACAATCCCTGTACCAGTAAAACTTTCATCTCCAGAATCATTTCCTTCTGGTAATAAAACAAAAGATATAGAACTTCCTACTGTTAAAGTTTGTTGTGGTGAATCAGTTTCATCATAGTTCATTTCTAAAGTTCCTGAAAATGATGTTCTTCCAGCCAAGAATGATTTTGTTGCATCTGTTAAAGCTGTATCTTCTACAACATCTGCACTAGTTTCAAGTGTAAAACCAGTAAGTTCGCCAATACCAGTTCCACCAGCTTTTACTACTCCTTCTTTTCCGTGATGTGTTGCCATTTGTTTTTGTCCTTCTTACTTGTTGATTGTTTCTCTTTTTCTAGCTTATAGCCAAGTTCTAAAAAATTATCAAGTTGAGTTTCATTTATTTGAACAACTTGATCGCCTTTATATAAAACTATATCTTTTGCCATAATAATCTCTTGTATTAGTTTTCTTCTTCTTCGTCAATATCTTCATCTTCTTCATCATAATCAAAATCTTCATCTTCTTCTGATACAGATTCTCTAGCTTGATTAAGTAAATCTTTAATTTCTTCATCAAGCATAGAAATTTTATCAAGATATTCTTCTTTTTTTTCTATTTTCTTTTCAATTTTATCTAATATTTTTTCCATATTTTTCTCCTATGGTGTTCCTGATTGATACTCATACATACATCTAATGGTCATTCTAATAGCACCTACTGGAAATAATGAACCCTCATCAGTTTCACAAGATACTACCATTGTATCCAAAGCATTACCATTTCTAGTAATATCAGTTTCAATAGCAGTTTCAATAGCTGTTATCAATTCATTTCTTTTGGTGTCTATATTGGTTTCTGCACCTTTCACAAAACCTGATATAACAAAATCAATAGTGCCATGTCTTGTTTTTGCACCACTACCTAATTCTGAGTCGTCTCTTGTTTCTTCAGATGTTTGTACAACAACTGCTGGATATTGTGCTTGTGATAATTCGTCTATCGGAAAAGGTTGTCTAGTTGCTTTTCTAACATCGGGGCTTGATATATTACTAATAACGGTAAGTAAATTAGATGCTATGTTTTCTCTTGTACTCATATTCTAAAATTCCTTAACTCTTTTTCTACAAATCTTTTGAATTGCTTACTTATAATTTTTTCTGTTCTACTATTAAAACCAAAAAATTTTCTTTGTGGCTCTGTTGTTACTTGATTAAAAAATGCTCTATCAATAGCTTCTTTTCTTGTAAATGCTAAAGTAACTTTATGTTTTCCAGATTTCTTCACCATTGAGGGTGTCAATCCACCTAACATTACACCACTATAAATTAAATCTATTCCCGTTGGCTTACCCTCTCTCTCTAATCTTTTTAGATAGCCCTCTGAATATGGCGCAAATCTTTTATCGTTAAAATCAATACCTTTTTGTGTTTTTGTTCTAATAATTTCAACTAATTGAAACCCAGCTTGTTTAACACCTTTGTCAATAATTCTTGGTAATTTTGCACCTAACTTTTTAAATTTAGCTGCTAGTTTTTTTTGATTTGTTTTAATATTTAATTTAATAGACATTATCTAACTAATCGTCTTGAACCATGTAAAGGTTCTCTTTCGTTACTTACAATGCTGCCGTCTCCAGTAGAATCGTATTCAACTCCATCTTCAAGAATCAATCTAAACTCTTTATTGTATTCTGACATATAATATTCTGCCATTCTTTCAAATCTATCTTTATCTGTTTCTGGTCTAAATTTTGATAATGCAGGTAAATAGAATCTACCAAGAAATAAATAAACACCAGCTCTTTCAAATTGATCTAAATTTACTTTTGTATTATCCATCTCAACAGTATTTAAAACAGTTATATCAGTATAAACATTTGTTTTATAAACTGGAAACCATCTAGTTCTTAACTCTCTCAAAATATCATTTGTTGTTTGTGCTAAAAAATTAACAGTTTCAGTTGCAGTTGTAGATATTCCAAAATCAAAAGCATCTGGTTGATACTTTAGAACATCAGATGTTGTGATTACATTTGCTCCAGTATAATTAGACATTTATTTTTTCTTTCCGCACATACATTCTTTTATGCACAAAATTTTACAAATTATATATTTAAAAAATTTTCTCATTATTTACTCCGCTTTTTTTTTCTTAGGTTTAGTTGAAGCAACTTTTTTTTCTGAATCTACTGGATAAAATCCTCTCATTTCAAAATGTTTTACGTTTGCTTCATATTGTATTTTTGATCTCACTATAATTTTTTTACCATTTGTCAATTTTATATTCATAACTTCTCCATTGTTTAATGTGAGGGTAGTTGCCTACCCTCACAAATAATCCAATTATTATTGGATTGATGAGTCTGCTTCTATTTCACAACCTTTAGAGTCGTCTAATTCGCCAACTCCATATACTGCTGTTGCTACTATCTCGTCTGCTCTTAAACTCGCATCTCTTTGAGTTTCAATTTTAAGGTCTTGCATCATTGCTAAACCTAAAGCGTCTGAGTGGAATACAGCACCTTTGTAATCTCCAGTTGTTCCTGGATTATTACCAGATGAGTCTGCAATATTTGATGTTTCAAATATGTTCACTCCAGCTATTTGACCTACTAGACCAGTTCTTAATGCTTCATTACCAACTCCTGGATTTGGGTTAGCAAATGTATTTGTAAGACCTGATTTCAAGTCAAATGCTACTTGTGGGTGGATCACAGCATTTAAGTTTTCTCCTGGAACACCAGCTGCTCTTAATTTTGCTACTGCTTGGAAAATTAACGCTGCTGACATAGCAGTTGAAGCTGAACCAACAGTAGTTGAAAAACCACCGAATAGTGCAGTTAAATCTGTGTCAACTTTTTTTGCAATCGCTTCTCCGAATAATCTACCAATATCTGCTGCTACATTTCTTGGAGCTGCATTTCTACCTAGATCAGTAAGAGTTGTCATGATTCCATTCTCAGAACAAGTTATTGTTACTGAAGTTGGGTCGATTGCTGTGTTAGATAAATCAGATGCTTCCGATACTGCTGCCGCAGAAACTGCGGAGTATATTGGAACTTCAACTGACTTTCCACCACCAGTTACAGCATAGTTTCTTACAAGTGGTCTCATAATTGATCTTTCACTTGCTACGAACAATGCTTCTGCCACTATCTCTGTGTATAGTTCCGATAGTGTAGAACTTGTGCTTTCGTTTGCCATTTTTATTTACCTATTTATTTATTTGTTAAATTAATTTGAGTAGGTTTAGAATCTCGTTCTTTACGATATTCTGCATATCGCTTACGATCTTCTGCCTTGCTCATATCTAAATCCTGAATATTAAAAGGTTTTACAGTTTGACCACCGATACTACTGGTTGATCCTGTCCCAGCTAAAGACCCTTTTCGGAAATGTGGGTTAGCATCTAAAAACTCTTTGACTCTATCTTCGATTGTAAAAAGTTCTCCTTTAGAGTTATAACGTATATTAGAATGATTATCAACTACTTCAATACGACCATCATCTGTGTATTTTATTTCATCTTTAATTAAACTTACAACTTGACTTGGGTTGATTGCGTTATTGTTTGATGCAACAGAAAGTATTGAATTATCTACTTTTTCTTTTTTAATTTGATCTTTATACTTAGACATTTCTTGATCTTTTTCTTCAAGTCTTTGTTGCATGATCTTTTCAATATCAGCTTTTGTTTTTGCTTCTTCAAGTTCTTTTTGTTTCAAGATTTCTTGTCTTTGCTTTTCTTCTTCTTGAAGTTTTTTCTCGTACTTTCTTTGTTCAGCTTCGAGTCTTGATTTGATTATGTTATCTAGTTGCTCTTGGGTAAAAGTATTTTGTTTTGGTGCTTCTACTTTTACTTCTTCTTTTGGTGCTTCTGTTTGTTGCGTTTCAGGTGCAACTGCCTTTGTTTCTTCAGACATTGTTTTCTCCTATATTATTAGTTCGCCTTTTTCGTCATACCAATCTGGATTGACGTAAGACCATTGATGACGACAATTATAACCACCTCGAACAACTAGAGGATCACCAGCTTTTTTGCCTGACCAACTTCTACTTCCCCAAAGTTTTCTGACTTCATCAATTGTAAAAAGTCCATCTTTTCTTTTAGGTTTTATTACACCATTTATTATATTTCTGCAAATATCTCTTGTTGTTGGAATTACATCTCCATAATATTTGACAAGAGTTAAACCAGCATCTTGTGATTTATTAAAATTTAAGGTTGCATCAAAATCTCTTAAAGAGTCATTTAATATCTGACCAGCATATCTTTTCATGTTTTCTCCAGCACGATCTCTTGCAAATTTAGTTTGTAGAGTCAATTTAAATAGTTCGTGTCAAAGAGGTCCTGATATTTACCCTTTTACCGGTAGAAAAAATTCAGCAGTAAGCACTTTGAGTGTTCATGATGCTCTAAGGGCATTCTCAATAAGAACTTTTGTAGCTTCNAAAGATAATCTCCATAATAACAGAATTTTAAAGAAGTTATTAGATTCAAATGATTCTAATTTCATTTCTACTGATTATATACTTTAACTATTTTTTATAAAATTTACTATATAATNTCCAACNTCATCAGTGGTGTAAGCTTTATTATCTTTATTTAAATCTGGNGTTGTAAATTTATTNACAAGAGAATCTTCNACAGCTNTATTAATAATTTTNGATTCATCTTTTAAGTTAAATGAATGATCAAGCATCATTGATAGAGATAAAATTGATGCTANTGGGTTNGCAATTNTCTTTCCAGTAGCCTCCGGNTAAGACCCATGTATAGGCTCATATAATGCGTTTTCCGAGCCAATTGATGCTGAGGGCATCAATCCCATTGAACCTGATATTACTGAAGCTTCATCCGTTAGTATATCACCAAATAGATTAGATGTTATNAGGACATCGTANGAACTTGGCCATTGAACTAGCCTCATAGCGACAGCATCAACGAATTCATATGAAACTTTGATTTCAGGATAATCTTTTTCCATACTTTGTACTGTTTCCCTCCAAAGTCTTGATGTTTCAAGAACATTTGCTTTATCTA
>FUFK010041548.1_pt1 | contig 31043 bp, 29 predicted proteins | sample 1021851 | NCBI WGS metagenome assembly FUFK01 (sample SAMEA51879418, study PRJEB19060) | metagenome | reverse complement strand
ACTCTTCACAATGAATCGCTCTTACTAGCAATTTTCCCCTTCCTTTCGTAGTAAAAATAAAAAAAGGGGGGACAAGCCCCCCACAAGATTAGCTACCTAGTAGCTCAGAGAATGCCTTATCGACATCCGAAACCGTTCCAACAGTAGTAGTTGATGTCTGGTTGGAAACCGTCTCGTCAACAGTGTTGAGGAAGCGGTCAAGAATATCCGCTACTTGTGTAGTGGAACGACGAGCATCTGAAAAGACCTCATCAAAATCAGGAACGGACTCCATAAGAGTACGAGCCTGTGTCTCATCTTCATGAAGAAGAGAAGACTTGCGCCGAGGAGTAATCTTAGTCTCTGGATAAGATGCTCCTGCTGGCTTAGAATAGCCAATCACCAAATCAGTGCCCTCTGTTGGGTCTGTGATATCACCATATTCTGGGTTAAGAACGAGACCAAGTAGAGTTTCATAAGCACGCTTACCAAAGCCCCAAACTTTTACGCCTTCTTCCTCTTGTCCTCGGACAAGAACTGGAGCAAAGAAACGTTGCTTCGCACCTAGCTTACGCGCTACACGCTTTGATTCCTCAGAGCCTTCACGCCATAGGGCACGTACATAATCATCAAGTGGGCAGTCCTCACCAAAGTTGCGCTTTGGCGAAAGGAATCCAGGCTCACCTGCTACGTCATAGTGAAACCAATAATCTCGGAAGGGGTCGCCATCCGATGGAGCTACCAGACGAATAGTCTGCTCNCCCTCNTGTGGTTTCCAAAANTTGTTCTTTCGATTGTTTCCGTTTCCTTGTAGCGCNTCCANNCGNGCNCGCATTTTATCCATATTAATTCCCATAATAATTTTCTCCTTAGTTAAAGTCAGTGTGTTGATCTTTCACACTGCTAGTTGTTGTATTAAAGTGCTGCTTTTTTCGCAGTAAGCTATAAGCTCATTATAATCAGTTGAATGAACTGAATAAGTAGTTTTCATTTTTTCGTGTTCTATATTTGATTTTAGGTTTTCACGAATAACCTCCATAAGATTAGGATCTTCTTCTAATTGTTTTTTCGGAACTCCATAATAATAACTCTTTTCTCTTGGAATGTCAAGCTCAAAAAACATATTTTCTTGATTATTTTGTGAATCCAACATACCAATAGTAGATATACGTGCCGTTTCAATGCGTTTTGTTTGTGTTGTCATTACGGGCTGTGTGTTTTGAAATACATTTAACATGTGGTATGTCGTCGCAGTTAATTTATTTATTGAATCCCAAAACTTCATTATTGGAACAGGTCCCATTATATCAGATATTTTTGAATTGTCAACCAAAATAACTTGGTCGAGCAAGCCTGATCGAGCATATTCTTGAAAAACATTAAAAAGTAATCTATTTTGAAGAATTTTTTGACCTACAAGGTCGTCTCCTTGTGGAACGATGTACATTACTTTTATTTTGGTTTTATTGTGTATTTTCTGCAGGATTTTTAAAGAAGCACCAGAGACAGCACCACAACTTGTGATAAATAAAGTTTCAGGCATCACCCCCTCTAGAAAATTATTTATACCTTTCGGCATATTACTTTTTTCATAAAGTTCAGGACTGTCCTGATGCTTAAGACCAAATGTTGTTTTGGTCTTTTTTAGACCTACATCTATTTTTTTTATTTGATATTGTGGGTATTGTGATAGCTGATCTGTTATGTTACAGCCTGCTTTACCCAAACCTATGACGGTTTGCATTTGTTCCTCTTAACTTGTAGATTGTTTAACAGGTCGAACAACGACCCCAACACCAGACTGTGTTTTCTTTTGTAAAAATCTTTGGAGATACTGATTAGCAGTCATACTAATATATTTAGAAAGTGGTTCATCGGGATTTGCACCATCCATCTGTGTAAATGCCCGTTTAAAGTATTTAAATAGCTCCTTTTGATATTTGTTTGCTAATTCTGAGTCCATCCCCTGTAACAATGCTTCATATTCATCATCGAGATCATAATAGAGAGCCAATCCAGTTCTTTGATCATCAGGCACCTGATTATCAGCCATATTAGCCAAAAACTGAGCCATTTGGGTTCCGCCCTGACCAGCGATCCAATCAAAAAGTTCTTCGAGTTGATCCCCAATCACTGCTCCAGCGACTCCTCCTGCGGTTGCGCCCAAAGCAGTTCCTAAACCACCGGTTGCTGCAGCAGCAGCCCCGCCGAGTCCAATTCCAACCACAAATTTTGCTAATTTTCCAAATATTTTTTTAATAGATCTTGGATTTTGTTTGTTCCAAGTTTCTAAAAAATCCCCAACAGTGGGGCCTTGTGGGTTTTGCTGCTCGTTTACATAGCTTTGCCAGCTTTGCATTATAAGCTTCATCTTGCTCATTTTGCTATTTTCTCTGCTGTGTCCTTTGCCAAGCCTAATCGTCTTTTAAATTCTGCAACATTAATGTTTTCTCTTTTGGCTAGATCTATCATTTCTATGAATAACTGTACTATCTCTATTTCATTTTGTTGTATTCCAGTTAGATTTCTAGATAGATCAATAAGCTGCATCTTTAAATTTTGTATGTTTTTTTTATTTGGAGCTTGGGGTGCCGCAGCCTGTTGTTGTATTTGTATTTCTTCTAAAATAAGATCTTTTAAATACTCTTTTGTCAATTTCATACGCAATCCTCTATTTTATATTCAAAGGTTTCATGGCTGCCCAGTTTTTTCCACCTTCATGGTTTATTTTAAACTTGCCAAACCTTGTATTACTAAATAGTTTAGAGATTTGGTTTATGTCATATTGGTCCTCCTCTGCAAGATCAATTATTAGGCTATCATGATTACAGAACTTGACAAAAGATTTTCTGTCTTGCAGAAATTCCCAAACCGAATACATCTGCTCAAAAACCAAATCGGCAGCTGTAGACTGAATAATATAATTAACAGCGTGATCTTCGTCTGCATCAATTTCACGACCGAACTGTGTGTAAACTTTACCCAAAACTTTATCAAAATACATATCTTTTAAGATTTTACGGTCATAAATCTTATCTACCTTGTCATCAGTGCTCTTTGGATTATAAAGCCAAGAAAAAATCCTTTTCTTTGCATTTTCTCTACTTTTAGTTCTAGTGAATACATTCTTGAGATTCCAATCATGTAAATCTTCTTGAGGCTGATCATGGCCAAGCAAAGCCAAAGCAACTCGTAATTCACAAGCATTAAAATCTAACTCAAATAACCAATCGTTAGTGGGAGTAAGGACTTGACGATATTTTTTTGGAAGTGTCATTACCGGGAATGAATTTTGTTTTGTTGCCAAGCGACCTGTGACTGTTTTGAATATATCATAATCGATATAAGGTTTACAGCTATTCAAAGTTTTAAACATATTACGATCCTGAACTGTGAGTCTTTCTATCTTGGTTGGATCAATGTTTATCTTCCGGTTTTTTATGTCTGCAACGACTTTATTAATCTTCAACAGCTGGTCATAATTTGTGGGTTTTGGATAATTGGTAAAGACGTCCTCACAAATTTTATTTTTTATCTCTGCAAATTTTTGCAGATAATGCTTTGGAATTAGATCATATAAACAATGATCATCGAGACTTAGACCTACTTCGTTTGCTGCTTTGAACGCTGCTTTAATTCTTGCTTGGACTGCGGACCACTCCCCTCTAGTATTTTCTGGGCAAAGCTTGTCCAGGGATTTACCCCCGGTGTAAAGATTAGCATATTCAACCTCCTTATCTTTTAGGTAAGTAGCATAAGACCATGTTTTGGTGCAATTATCTGTAATTTGTTCACTGAATGTCCCTTTTCTGTAGATTAGAGAGCATTTGTTTTTTTCGTCAAATGTTTGGAAAAGCATTGTATCTCTTAGTAGTTTGTGCTAGAACCAGCAGATCCGGCGAAATAAGAGGATGCGCTTGGTTCACTAGTTTTCTTTGTAGGTATTTTAAGTGAAAAGTTTTTATCTGTCAAGTCTTTAAAATTAGCTGATCGTTTTTTTGCCATAAAATTAGAAAAAGCTAGGCAGGCATCTTCGATTGTTTTAGTGTTAAGTATTCTTAATATTTGTTGTTTTAGTTTTTTTGTCTCTTTTTTACTTAAATTAGTAGCTTCTTCTTTTAATCTTATATCTATATAATAATTTAAATATACTTCATCTGAGTAGACTTTTAAAAATGCATCTAAAGAATAAGCTCCTACGTCACCCAATTCAAATGACTTCTGCTTTAGAGAAATATTTGTTTTAAAAGAAGATTGTTCAATTGACTTTTTCATACAATTCTTGTATGATATGATTTCTTCGACTGAGGCGCCTGATGCTATAAACGAAAAATAACTTAATATCATAAAATTTTTGTATAAATTATAACTTATATTTTCAGCTTGAAAATAATAGCTTTGAAAAACCCTATCCATACTATTAATGGCATAATTATTCATATATCTTTTTAGCCTGCTAGAGTTTAGATTCGCTACAATGCTCCATGGAGTGTTTTTATTGATGTAAAAACCATATGATGCAGCTATTTTTATATATTCTTGAAAAAAATCATTTGACAAATATTTAGTCCATTTAATACTGTCTCTACCAGGATTGTCATCAGAAAAATCAATTATTAGACCACTATTTCGATAACTCATTCGCGGTGACAATATAAAACCACATAAGGTATGAGGAATATTTGCGTTAATATCAACATAGCTTAAATAATATTCAATAAAATTAATAAAAGTATTTATTGTTTTTCTTTTTTGAGTGTCTAAATAGTCATTCATAAAAACCGGTTGTAACTCATCTATAAAATAATCTTCAAATCTATAAAAAGGGTTTTCATATGCTTTTACTGGTCTTTCAACATTAATAAAAGATGCTACGGAAGATCTATACGACTCTCTGGCTTGTAGAGTAAACCGTTTAAAATCAGTATATGCATCGGCTACAAAATTAATTGCAGATAAGTTATTACCAATTGGCTTTAAGGCTTGATCGAATGGGAATATCACTCTTTGTTCGGGGTCCACTTTACCCCACAATGGTCTTTCATACCAAATATCAATTGGCTTTGGTGTGCCTTCCTCTAGCAGATAAACATTACTATCCGTAGAATAGTATTTTCTTTGAGTGAATAAGTAATCTGCTGGTAATTCATTAGCAGCAAAGGGTATAATTTCTATTTCTCTTGGCATATATTTAATTATCTTATAAAAATTTATTTATTATAATCTTCTGCAAAATCAACTATGAGTTGCGACTGGATGTTGGTGCTAAGCATCGTATCTCCAACAGTGCCGGGTTTGGTGCCTTTTATTACGTTTTCATAAATATTATTAGCTGCTTGATCGACCCGGGCTTCAAGATTTCTACCTTTTTCGACAGCTGCGTCGACTATTTGGTATTCATCACTAAACATTGCAGCCTCAATTGAACTTATAAATCCATCGTTAATTGTAAATTCATGATTAATTTTTAATACGTGATAATTTCCTTTTATGAAAATATTACTCTCAGTGGCTGAAGAATTAATTGTGGGGGCCTCTATTTTTATTATCATCCCTAATTGAAAAACCGGGCACATTACAGTTTTCATTGATACCGTAAACATCGATGGAATAATAGAATTGCTGTTTCCTGATGTTTCTTCTAATATTAGCTTCTGCAAATCATCATCATCATATTCAACCAAACCAAAATTTTTTATAATCCCGCGGTCGTGGCCACCAAAAATAAATTTGGGTATGTTAGATTTTGCTCCATCTGCCCCTGTTTGCCTGCTTTTTCTAATATTTAAAACCATGCCATAGAAATATGAGTCGCGTTTTAAAGATGAAAACGGACTTGAACTTAGAATTTTAAATGGCATCCCGCCTTTAGAGGCACCTCGCTGCATTGGATAAGTCATTTTTTTAACGGTAAAGCTTTCTGATTCATTTTCCCTGTTTAGAACCTGTTCTTTTCTTTTTCTTGTCACAGACAATAATTTAGCAACCTCATCCATCAAATCAAACAATGTAAATGTATTTTTATTTTTTCCATACAATTCCCTGGATAAGATATATCTTATATGAGCCACAGAAATTGGAAGTTCATATAAGTTTTTTTGCTCCGGGGTGCCTTTTTCTAAATTTTGTATTATCAACTCTGGTAAAATAATGACTGACTTTTTCAAATTACTTTCAATATTTTGTAACACGTTACCAGCAGTACCAGCCTTCTTCCCCTTGCCCATATTTTTTGCTTTAGCTTTCTTATTGCCATACAATTTCTTAAAAATTAATCTGAGTAGATCACCCAATAATATGTACTCAATAGACATTTGTGAGGATAAGGCATTAGCTAAATTATCGATTTCATTTTGATAAGGGCTCCCTTTCTCGCTTGATGCTTCGCCCCAAGCCGAATACCACTCAGCCATTGCTTGCGTAGGGGTAGAATTTGAAGTCTTGGGCTGCACTTGAGAAGCCGGCGGAGCGGAGTGTTCCCAAAAGCGCACGTCGGCGGCGTTTTCTAGATTTTTTTTGCGCTGACCAGATTTAAGTCCGTAACTACCAGGACGATAATTTATATCACCATAATACTTTTTCAAATCACTTGATTTTAATAAAACTGATTTTTTAACTTTTTCAGCGGTATTATTGTTTAACAGCTCTTTAATAGACTCAACAATTTGATCGTGACGAACTTTGTTGAGTTTGCCTCTTGCGATCTTTATTGATTTGTCAAGGGTTTCTTTTAACTCATTAGAAGCTTCTAAAAGTCCACCGTAGTCTTCCAAAAGTGCGTCTCGTCCGCCCTTAAGTTTTTCTTCTGCTTTTGCCTTCTGGCTCACCGCTAAATATAATTCCCAAGCAAACTCCCCCTGAGCTTTTTTCAGTTTGCGAAGCTTCGCCTTATTTTTTTCCCTAGCCTCACGAGTTTCGGATGTTTGGACAATATCCTTATTTCTTAGTTGTCTGTTTTTTTTACTCAAAGCGTCCATTTCCATGCTGCCAGCGACCATTCTTTTTTGAATTTGCGCTATCGAGCCATCAGCACTGGGGTCTGCTAATTGTGTTAGGGTTCTTTTGTATTTTGCTCTCGCTTCAGACTCCGCTTTATCGATACTTCTATCTAACGCAGATTTTTGTAAAGTTAAAAGTTTAACCCGTTGTTCATATTTCTCCCGCGCAGCTTGTAAATCTAAGCCAAGTATGTCAAATAGCTGAGTTGAATTAAACATTTTTTCTTCTCGACTTTGATATTCAGCTTTAACCACAACTTGTAAATTTTCTTTTATTTCAACGCTGCTTTTTAAAAAACTTAAAAACATAGTAAACGCCATTTCATCTGAATCTAGAGCATATTTTTGTACTAAATTTTTATCAGTGCTGCCATATCCAATATCTAACTTTAGCCCAAACTGAGCCTCTCCAACACGACCAGATGATCTGAATAAATTAGCATATGATACGTTCCCAAGACCAGGAATCGCACCGGTGTAAGTATTAATTGAATCAAAGACAAATTCAAAACTAACGATGTAACTTTTACCAAAAAATGGATGATCTTGGCTATCCAAATACATGTTCATTGAATGTAAGCCAAAAGTGTTCGTGGAGTAGTAACCGCCGCCCTCGAAAATTCCAGATTGTCCGCCGGTTATTCGTGCAAATTGGGCGGCGCGCTTGCTATCAAAGCTTGGCTGCTGTGCTAAAGGTAGTGGAAAAGAGAAATCTGGCTCTAATATTTTTATAACAGATAAGCTTATTGCTGGATACATTCTAGCATATTCATTAGGAGTTAAACCTTGAATGAAGTTTTGCGTTTTTTTTTCAAGATCTCCCATTAGTTGATTTACGTGATTTAGACCGGCTTGGGGTAAGTATGGCACATTGCTTATTGGCTTTGTGCCAACTAGTCCTTTGGTCGCGACTGGTTTAGTCCTTAATCTATTACGCCCTTTTAGTGCAACATTTCCTAAAAACATGTCCAACAAAAGCAGTTGAGCATCAAATGCATTTGGACTCAGATTTGATATCTTTGTTCCTTTTTTTGCCATTTTAATAATCCATCGCTGAGAGAATATAACTTAATGGAATTGGTATCGATAAGACATCGCCAACATTCAGATCGGTTTCCAAAGGGGCATTGTTGAAATAAGCTATAATCCACCAGTAAGTAGGATCATTATAGTATATCGAAGCCAACTTAAAAAATCTATCCGAACTTTTCCATGTGTGCCTAACAATATCTATACCTTGAATGTCTCTAATCTTTAGATTTTTAAATTTTTCAAAAGAAAAGTGATCGATTTGATTAACACCTCTATCTGTTAAAATCTTCGAATATTCTTGTTGACGGTTGATAATAATTTTATTTTTGTCGTATCTAGATACTGGCATTTTTATTCCTTTTTTGCTTCAATCAATAGTCTCTTAAGTCTATTGCCCTGTTCCCGTAGCGACCGCCGGCGCTCCAGTGGGAGTCTTTGACCCCGGGGGTCCCCCTTTTGGCAATGCAGATGCATTCGGATCGGATTGCGGAGCAGGGGTGGCGGCGGGAGGCACAGGGTCAGGAGGCGGTTTTTCTTCTTTACCCTCAAATGCAAAAAACCTGTCGCCTAAAAATTGTCCGGTTTGGCTCCAGCCGGGTAAATTATTACTCAATATATTAAAAACGAAACTTATAGTTATTTCTGAATTTACTAAATGACCACCGCTGGACCCGAGAGTTTTTTTGCCCTCATTTACACCTTCATTTATTTGCAACTGTGTTATATAGCCCTCTACCGGTGCAAAACTAGAACCTCCGTTTGGTTCAGAATGTTCAAGTTTAAAAAAAGGAGGAGAAAATAAAACGTTAACACCTATATTATTAGAGTAAACTGGATATTGAAACTGCATCAATTTTGCTGCAGCTGCGGCTACAGCATCGGCGCTTTGTTTACTGCCGCCGCGCTTGCTAGCTAAAGCTTTAAATTGAACTGCCATTGTTCTAGTGGCGCCAGAATAAAAAGGTATTGCGTCCATTTTTCCGTAAGCCCTCTGAGAATTCCATTCTGGTTCAACATTTTGTTTAAAGACAACCTGACTGCAGTGACTAAACCTCGCAACATTGTTTTTTCCACTTACATGTAAAGCGGTTATTTCAATTGTAGTACTCGTTCCTGCGGCCATTTATTATTAGCTCCAAACATTAATTATTTAAGAGGTATTTGTAATCCTCTTTCTAAAGTCTCCATGGAAACTTTTCTAGATATTCTTCCAATCTCTCTTTCATCCATTTTAATAACTAGGTTTAACTGTGGATTTTCACCTCCTCCACCTTTATCAGCGGCAGATTTAGCAATCGCTATGGCAGTTTCGTTTGTTCTGTTTGCTGCTTCTGTAAAGGCAGCTAAGACGTTTGGTAAAGCTCTTATCGCTTCTGTCATTGAAGCGACATCACCACTATTAAGAACTGCATCTCCTTGTTTTAAGGATACGGCTTCAGTGGTTGGTAGCATTCTTCCGCCCGGACCATCACCTACCATTGCCACTCCTACATTTGTTGGTCTTCGCGGGGGTCTTCGCATCCTGCTGGCGCCCGACTGAACTCCGGAAATCCCAGGTTTATAATCATCAACCCCATCGTTTAAAAACGCCAGACCAGCGGCACCAGCAGAAGCTGCACCAGCAATAGCAAATGCTGCGCCACCAGTGGCTATACCAGCACCGATGAGCGCTAAACCACCGAGGACAGTTCCTATTCCAATACCAGCACCTATTTTTGCAATCCCTCTACCAGTCTCACCCTTTTTAAAATCTTCCTTAGCAGATGCCGCCATAAGATAAGCAGATGCAACTCCTGCAATAGCCAATGCAAGACCGCCCATCGCGGTTGTGGCGGTGCCTATAAAGCCCATCGCGCCGCCCATAGCCATCAAACCTTGGGCTGCTGAAAAGGCTAGGCTAGCTACTCCCCCCAAAGCTTTCATGCTTACAAAAACTAAAAACAAGGGAACTAAAACCTTCATTATACTAACAAATCCTCCAAAATAGGCTAGCACCGGTGCAAGAATCTCGCCCATTTCTAGAAGAGCTTCTGATATATCATAGAAAACTTCAGACACAGGCATTAATATTTGCAAAAGTCTTTCGAAAAGTAACTCTTGTTTTTGCTGCAGGGTTAGCTTGTCTCTCAATTCGTCTGTTAATTTTCCTTCACCTCGGGCTCTATTCATTAGAGAGGTTTCTAGCTCTTTTGCACTTTTAATGCTTCTATCATCAAATAGTCTTCTTGCTACGTCAACACTAACGCCTAACGTTGAAGCTATAGCTTCGCGGCCGCGGCGCCCAAAATCATCAAAGGACTTACCTGCATCATCAAAACCTTTTCTCAAAATCTCTAAAGTTCTTTCCGGCGTTGCTTGCAATAACTCCATTGAGTTAAGAAATGGACCTCTTAGAATAAAGTTTAACTTTCCAGCAGAACGCATTGCACTATCGAATGTCTCAAATTTATTGGCTATAGAATTTAATGTCTGTATTTCAACACCAGCTTCGTTGGCAGCAATGGCTAATTTTTTAAATATTGCAACACCTTTTTGCTCTCCAAACGTTGCTAAGAGATCTAGATTGTTAGCGAAGTCCGTCACTGCTGAGTCGGCATCTATACCCACAACTTTGCCAAATCCAGCTATTTCTTCAGTTAAGCTTGCTGCCGAGCGATCAGACATATTCATTGACTTCATCAAGCCATCGACGGAATTGCCGAATGCACCTGCTGAGACGCCGGCACGAGCCAGTAAAGCTGATTGTTCCGTTAAAAACTTTCTAGATTCCGAACCCATTCTTGTAAATCCGGACATTGACTTTGACAAACCTCTAAATGCTACATCAGTTTCACCAAGTAAAAAGCCCGCTTCTGCACTGGTCTTGGATATTTCTCGTAAGTTTTCTGCAACGACGGAGCCTAAACCGGTTTCTCTTTCAAAAGTTATTGGAATTTCTAATATTGCCACTCCTGCGCTTTTTATTCCAATAGTCATTTCATTTATCTTTTCTGATAAATCATTAACTATATTCACAACCTTACTAAAAGCGGTCGCCAGAACAACCACTGGATCGGTAGCTCTTTCAAGTCTTTTTTTAAGTTTTTCTCCTAAGTTTACAAGACCCTCTTCTTCTTCAGTTGCTTCCAATAGAAGGTCTAGAAAACCACCAGTGGCAACTTTTAACCCTGTAAATTTTCCTATGGCATCATCGATTATTAAATTTTGATTTTTTAATTTATCTGATATTTCTGATTGCGTTTTAGCTTGTTTATCTGAGGCTCTTTGGGCTTCTACCAGATTTTTTGTTTGTTCTTTGCGCTCATCTATCAATTTAGATATTCTATCTTGTGACAATTCTTTAGCATCATCTTCGATTTCATTTGTTTTTATACCAGCGTTGATTGCATTTTCTTTTAATTTTGCAATTCTTCTCTCATCATCTTCTCTTCTTTCTAGAATATCAGCCTCTTTTTCTTTTTGAGCTTCTATTGCTTCTTGTATTTTTTCGTAAGCACCTCTATTATTTTTTAACTGTTCTCCGCCATCTTGTATTTTTTTATTTAATTCTTGTATTCTATCCTTTATCTTTTGTAATTGTCTTTCTCTTTTTGCATCACTTTGGGCTACTGATTCATTTATATCAAGAAGTGCTTTTGCCGCGGCAACTTGTTCCTTTTGTTGACTAATTATTTTTTCTCTTATTTGTTTTTCTTTCTCTATAAGCCTAATCTGAACTTCATTTGCCAACTCTTGAGCAGTTAAAAAATCAGCCTGCTTGCCAAAAGCCTCATCAATATTTGACATTATTTCTCTGTACTGGTTTCCTATCAGACCACCAGCTTCTTTTATACCAGTAATAGACTTACCAGCGACCTCTTCTATTTTTGCCTGTGTGGTTTGAATTTTTTCTATAAGTTCGTTAAGTTGTTCTATGTTTTGTTCTATTTCAGCCACTAGTTAGGTTCCTTATTTGAAAGGCCATTTAATTCCTGTCTCTCTTTCAAAACGTTGGACAGCGGAATCTAAACGATATCTATTATCTAGAACTTTAGGGTCATTTAAACCGTTTCTAAGGTAGGAGTCCATGTATCTTTTCTCAGCGGTCAAAGCTGCACCAAAAGCTTTGACATCATTTCCATTTCCACGAACCAAAAAAGAGGAATATGATTCGCCTGGATTTGCAAACATGTAGTAAAGCATTTGCTTGAGTTGCGCGCCAAATTTTACCATTTGACCTCTAGACATGCCTTCATTAAGATTTTTGTATTGATTTAAATCTATTACAATTTGATCTGTCATATTGATAATTAGTTTTTAGAATTAAAAACTTCTACAAGAGTTTACCTTCGCGAAGATTTTTCATAAGCTTCTTTTTCTCTTTCTTTGTTTTCTATAAACTTTTGAATGAAAAACTTTCTTAGTCCTATTGGTAGGTGATATAGTTCATATAATCCCCATCCAGAATAATATTTCATGTAGAAAAATTGTTCATAAGTATTTTGAATGTATTCGCTATTTAGGCCAAAAAAACTCCGCATTAAGCGGAACCTCCACTTCACCGTGATATCCACAATTGGTGCATTCAAAATCCAACATAAAGTCTACGCCGGGGACAATTTTAGAATAGATGTTTCTTAAATATCTACTATCGACCGCAGCCATAGAATTTATATAATCTGAAATGTATTTGGGATTTGGATTCCCATTAACTGATTTAATTATTTTTTTATAGTAATATGATACACTTGTGTTGTTTTTCTTTTTTGGATCAGCTTTTTCTTCTTTTACCAACCTTAATTCTAATTTCGTGTTGTTTCTTGGAATTGTAAGAAACAAAGTTTTTGATTCATAGTCTGGCTCTACCTCATACTCAACCTGATTTTGTTCAAAATCAACATGTTCTATATCTTCTAAATTAAAAGTTGTTGCCTGGGTTGTTCCGCAAGACGGACATGTAAACTTGGTATCATAGCCGGAGCCATATCCATAAATTCTGCTAGCCACCAAAAGAGCATTTTTATCACCGACAAAAAGGTCTTTAACTCTTATTCTATTATCTACTATAATTGACTGTAGCATCCTATCAATAGCAGTCCCATTTTTTAAAAAAGATTGATTTGTTAAAATATCTTCTTCTTTAGTCGTCATATGCTTTATTTCTATTGTTGTTTCATTATGAAGAGGATGTCCCTCATCATAAAACAAACCTTTACTTGGCAAATCAACCAATTCAGTTGCAACAATAAAACCAGTTTCCTGATTCTGCTGCATTGGTGGCATATTAGGTGCCTCAACAGCATCGTGAGCGGGTTGATCTTGAGTCAAGCCCATCCTATCCATATTGTTTCTCATTTCTACTCCGTAAGGTTTTATTTTCTATAGTATTATACTATAGTTTGAATATTATTTTAAAATTTATAAGTGACCATCAAGTTAAACTTACATACTCAATAGATGCTACTTGAAAAGTTAAGCTTATTAAAGGCAGATTATCCGTACTATATGAAGCTTTTCCAAAAGAAAAAGCAGACAGAATTGGATTTAAATAGTTGTATTTTTCCACTGCGATGCCATCCTCATCAATAATTTCTATAGTCAGAACAGTTTGCTGACCAGATTCTAAATCTCCTAAAAGATCAAGACTGCTCGCTCTACCAGCGGTACCGCCAGACCCTGCAGCGATCTCACGCGCATCATAACCCATCCGTTTCAGCCATTCCCAAAAAATTCTACCAATATTCGAGTCAGTTGCCCCTTCTGGGTCATATGAATCATAGACCTCAACAGTAACTTCTTTAACGTTAAAATCTTTAAGGCCATAATCATATGTTCCATTACGAGGATTCATGCCATAGTCGATAACACCCATCCTGCCTGCAGGCTTTTCAAAAGAATGAATCAAAAAAAAGGCAGCGGTCGTTCCGTCGTTTAAAGCTCTTTGCGGCGCTTTAAATTGGTCAAAGTTACGATTTTTTGTTTCTGGTCGGATAAAGGAGAGATATCCGTGAAATCGATAATCTCTTTTTAATCTTATTCCTCCGACACCGGAGCCCGGAGGACTAGCGCTATTCCAAAAACTCATTCTTTAATTAGCCATCTGATCTAATTCTTTCGTCAACTAATAAGCCACCAGCGCTGCGCTTTCTAATTGTTGCGAAATCATAGGATAGTGTAATCTGGTAAGTCACCATTTCATCCGTATCATAGCTTAATTGGCCAAAATCAACGTTTGAAACATATGCATTGTGCAGACTCCAAATCGTAGTGTCTCGACCTTCCGCATCAATTTCTTTAATTTTTGGAATTCCGATCGCAGTATTTGCTTTCGACTTCGAAATTGAAGTTACAGAACCAGCTTGGGTCGATGGCTTTTGATAACCAGACTTTGCCAAGACATTCATCAAGGCTACTGAAGCGTCCTCATCATTGGCACCAGGATCAACAACGCTAAAAGTAACATCTTGCCACATAACACGGCCGGGATACTTAAACGTATGCTGGATGTATTTTGCTGTAGGACCGGCTTCCATTTGAAAAGAGGGCTTTTTAACCTCTTTGATGGTATATTCTCTGATTTGCCCAGCAGCACTATCACTGCTAAGGATAAATCTATATCTAAAAGATCTTTTTGGGTCCGTTGTATAAGTTGTCCAGAATGCCATGTTTTATTTTCTCCCTTTAATATAAGTAGTCATGTTAAGCATTAATCTTCGAAAGCAGCCCCAGAATCTGTAATTACAAAATCAATCGCAATAAACTCTATAGATCTCGCTGGCTTCAAGAAAATCTTAGCGTACACTACATTTCTATCAACAAGATCTGGTGTTGTTGTCGAGTCATCTAGGATTAGTCTATACTCTTCCAAACCTAAGCCGGCCTTTACTGAGGCTAAGAAAGGCTCCACTTGGCTTGTGAAGCGGTTCCAAGTTACATCAACGTTTTGATCAAACATAATTGTTGATGCAAATCTAGAAATTTGCTTCTTAAGGAAGATGAGCAAACGTCTTACATTAATTCTATCTAAGGCAGAAGGAGTTGCCTGGAAGGTCTTTTGACCAAAGATAACGATCCCCTCGGATGGAAACTGTGCAATTGGATTAATGTTTGCTTCGTAGAGTCTGTCACGATCTCTTGCGATAAGTCTTTCTCTAACACCCACTACCGGGATGCCTGCGGCATCATTCGCGGAGAGACCACCGCGTGTAAATCCGGCTGGTGCAAACCAAAGAGCTTGAGTTCTCTGGCCATATGACATAGCGCCGATGGCTGCGACAGATGGTGGAGCCCAGAGTATTGAGCCATTAATGGTATCTTGAATTTGCACCCATGGGTAATACGCTGCGCCGAAGCTAGAGTTAATTTGTAAATTCTGACGTTTATTTGTAATCGTCGTCTTTACTGAGCCTAAACGCTGTTGGGCAGTTTGTGTTCCCTCTGTCGTTGGAACGTATCCGCCGTCAAGGTCTACAACTGCCAAGGCATCACCTCTTTGTTCTGCCATATCAATTAGATTTCTATTTAATGTTGCGTTAGTTAACCCAGGCACAGATAGAAGATCGTATTCAACAACCTCTGGATCTCTTAATGAGTCAATAGCAACCTTAATAGAGTTAAAAGCATAATTATCTCTTTCGCTTGAGCCGGCGAGACCGGTGTTTCTAAATGGTTCTTGTTCGGTAATATCTAAACCGTCGAAACCGCCATGGAGAACGGTAGTAAATCTGTCAGCGCCGAGGTCTAGAATCTTACGATAAGAGTCGCCATCAATTTCAGCGCGCCGAATATTAATTTTACCAGTCGAGCCACCATTTTGTCTAGAACCAGACTCATAAACAAGCGTTCCAGAAAGTGCAACGTCGCCGTCCGATTGAACAACTGTCATATCATCTAGAGTAAACACAAACATCTCTGTAGTATGAGCATCACCTGCATCTTGCGTATCGCGACTTGAAATTCCGAATGGTTTAGGTCCGGTGTAATCACCAATAGTATCAGATGGTCTACCCAAATTAAATGTCGAGTCGACGCCAAAGAAAACAGCTGTTGGATCAGTTGGATTACCCTCAGAAGCTGAGACTCTTAGACGAAGCTCTGGGAACTTAAGTTGCACAGGGTAAAATTGACCGCCAGAAACGACTGTTGGCGGTATAAACATAGACCCGGTATTCCCTTGACTAAGATCTTGACCACCACTAACTAAAGTCCTAATCGTTCCAATATCCGAGGCAGACACTGGGACAAATGTTGGTGGTCCAAGAACGCCGAATGGCAGACTCTCAGGATTATGTTTGTTCTCTCTAACAGAGGTTGTTAGGTCAACATAAACATAATCAGATAGATTTTCATAATCACCATACTCTTTATATCTGCGATCTGTGTCATCCCACTCAATAAACTTGTCACCTATTTTTCTAGCGAGAAAATTTGGAGAGCTTGGGTTTAGATTACAGTTGTTGAACTGCTCTAGAATTTTTAAACGATTATCATCATCAGACATCGCTCTCACCAGCACACTAAAAGTTCCATATGCTTCTGCTGGGTCACTCGACGCGCGAATATCAGAAATGGATATTTTTAGATTCTTTGAGGACCATCGACCAGTATTTCTGGCTCGCAATCTAAAGAGTTGTTCTTGCTCGCGAGCATTAAAGTTTTCTGGAGAGTTGCCAAAATCTTGTGAAAAGAAAAAGCCGGTAGTCGCGTCTTCGTAATCTTTTCTAAAGCTGCCTCCAGTAGTTGTTCCCCTTTGAAGAGGGAGTATTACACCATATTGATCAATGCCAGTGGCGCCTAATATAGTCTTTACCTCATCTTCATATGTTTCACCAAGCCAGTAATCAGCATAACCTTCAGCTGATGTTAGGGTAATAGCGCTATTTGTTAGAGTTGGGTTTGTGTTAAAAACTTTTCTAATAAAGTTTTCACTAGTGTTATTAAAGTTGAATCTACTTTCAATCTCGGTTGCACCTTGATCGCCCCTGATTACAACTTTAAACTCTCTGTTTGCCGAACATTTGACAAACTTACCTGTTGCTCTACCAAGATTGTCAACTACAAGTTCAGGGCCGGCCCCCTCAGAGCCGGTCATGACCGTTCCGCTAAGAGCAACAGATCCAGTATTACAATACCATACTGCAGCTAGTGATGCTGTGACGTTTGCTATGTCAGATTGAGCAGACCCAGATTCAAAGACAAAAAGACCATAAGCGCCACCCTGAGTTGGGCTCGCGGATGCATCGGTGTTTGTTGTCTGCCAGCCGGCCTCACCCTCGCCGGAGACGGCATCTGAGTTTTGTTGACCAACTAGACGTACAAATGTCACAGGAGAATTATTTCTTAACCAAGCTTGAGCAGCATATCCACCATAGGTAGGACCGTCATTACCCCCCTCACGCGAAACGTCAGCGGATTGGCCACCTGGACTCGGAGGACCGAAAATCTCTACGAATTCTGAAAATGAATTAACCTGTGTTGGCACCAAGCCTGGACCTTGTTGTGCTCGACCAATAATTGCAGGGCCAATATCACCTGCCTCACGAGGTAATTGGGAATTATCAATCTCATTAATAAACACTCCTGGTGAGATAAACTTAAAGTCTTTTGCTGGCATACTGTGATTCTCCTTTTGCTGAAACTAAAAATGTTATTGTTTCTTTTATTAATTAGTGAGTTGACAGCGGAAAAACCATTTTGTATACTATTCTATATACTTTGATTTTTCATCGCCGGATTCTGGGATATCTCCGTATATCACTCGCTCTCTTGGAATTTTAACTTCAACTGCACTTTGCTTTCTTATAATTTTTGGTCTGTCTCCATTTGGAGACTCACCAATTAAGTAGCCAAGCACCTCAAACGATACCACCGTAGAATACACTCTTTCTTCGGTGCCTAAGCTAGAAATATTGTTTTGCAATGTTAGTCCCTCTTGCAAAAACGTTTCATATCTATGACCATTTTTTTTAATTACAAAATAACTTATAGATGAACCAAGTGTAATAAACGGCGCCAAGATATCATTCATTTGCTGCACATATTCAGATCGCACCGTAACATCATACGTCATAGAGACATAAACAGGCATTGGTATACTAAGTGTCTCATATACAACTTTATCATTTTTCTTTTTTGGATAATATGATTGACGCTTTGGCGTTTTGTTGACGGCGCTGCCAAACTTTTTAATATTATCAGCAGCAGAAAAATTAGTAGTCTTGTCTCTAACTATTTTTCTTGCCAAGGTGATGCGTCCAAATCTATCTTCATCGGGCAAAATCCCACTAAGTCCATAGTATCTACCTTTCTTTGTTTTGCTTTTAATCATCGCCGTTCTTTCAATACTTATGATGGGTAAATTTAATGTTCCATCTGGATCTCTTATATCTTTATTATTTTTCGATAAAAAAGCGCGTTCCGCGGTAGACCATACGACAGGGACTTTTTTCCATCCCTCGTTTGTAGTTGATCTATTGTTCATTTTATCATTAATAAAATCAAAAAATGCAAAATCAATATTTTCTAGAGTTGAGGGTTGTATTTCTTCAACACTTATATTCTGCTCGGGATTTTCAACACCCTTATATTGATCGTTACTTGGCATTAAATGTCCCCTCACGTGCCTTAATGCACTTTGCTTCTACTGTCATTCTGTGTTCTATCTGCCCAAACATTTGCTTAGGCTCGTTTAATTGAACAATTTCATAAAAAGAATCGCCGTATTTGACAAAATCACCCTCTCTAACAAACAAATCTTGATCTTCCGTTAGTCTTCTTTTATGGAACTGGATAATAATAGATGGCCTACGATCTATACCAAGTTTTGTTGTTTCAGTTGTAAACCCTTCCCATGTGACAAGAGCATAAACCCTGACAGGAGGTAAAAACGTTTTCTCTATAGCCTCGCCGTACATTGGGTGAAAATCTGTATGCTCCATGCTTATGGGATAATAAAAAATACCCTGGCCAATGACGCGCTCAATAAGTTCATCATTTACTTGCTTTACAAAATCACGTTCTTTCTTTCCTAAAAAAAGCGGTGGTGGCGGTGCGTCTGGTTGTTTCCATTCGTTATCAGCCATTTATTATCCCACAAAAATCCGCATTGGGACCCTTTCTTGAACTTTATTTACAGCATCAGACAACTCAGCGTCTCCCTGGGCAATCTTAGCATAAGTTAATTCATCAAATATAGTTTTAAGTTCCTCTCGAAGTTTTTCTTGTTCTGTCTGTCCTTGACTTAAAAGTGCCGCACCATCCAAAGTAACGCTGTCACCTGGGATTGGTATAGTGCTTATTTTAGAACGAATGTTACCTAATGTTTCTTTTGATAAGGCAAGAGCAAACCGTCTTATCCATTGCTTGCCAATAGAGTTAATTGATTGATAAGGTATATTTTCAAATGGTAAAGTGTTGATGTTGTTAATCCCATCAACTCCATTATCAGCCGTGCCCTCTTCTTTCCACGGTGTATCGGTATCAATAAAAAATTCAACCCACATCGTCTTTGGACTAACTGTAACAGCTTCTGGAAAGATTCTTAACTTGTTATCTTTTATTTCAAAGCTGTAGTGGCTGTTTCTTGTGTATATTGCGTCTTCAAATGCCATGGCTTGTGATTTATTTTGCCAAGTTGGAATCAATTGAAAAGTGCTGTCATCTGCATATTGACCATAACTAGCTAAATCCCCAACCGTGTTCAAGCCTCCATAATACCCATAAAACCTCCACATTGCTTGTGGTGTTTTATAATAAACTTTAGTTACATTGATTCTTGCATCTCCGATAAGCCCATTATAAGGGACATCAGAATCATTTATAGCCGAAGATGAAACGATATATTGGAGATCATAATCTTGCACGCTAGCAGTAGTTTGAAACGAAGCGGAATATATCGGTGTAACACCGCCAATGCCTGCCTCAGTAGAGTAACCATGCCCGACTCTTCTAACATATTCAAACTTAAATTTGGGGAATTTTAAGGCTACATCGTCGAGATCCGTCTGACCCTCTTGTAGTTGTCCCTCTTGGTCAAAAGAACCGGTTTTAGCTCCCAAAAGGTCGCCAATTGCGTTCTTTGCTTGGTGAATATTAAGAAGGTAAGAATACTCTAAAACTGCTTCTTGATAAGAAGAGAAAACCTGTTCTTTTGTTAGTTCGATATCTAGCACATCGCCGCCTAATTTATTGTATGTATAAGCTACTTGATCAGAAGCTCCAGATAAAAAGTATTGGTCAGTGCTATAAACTAAAAATGGAAAAACAAAGGCAGCTGGTTCGCTATCTAAACTAGAGGAAGGTAATATAACCTTGCTTGTTTGCGAAGTCGGCGTTAGTGTGGGTTCAGACATTTATAGATCTCCTCCCTATAAATAGTAAGGGAAGGGCTAAATAGCTTAATCGTTGTCTGGTTTAGTTTTTTTGAATCTAGACAGAGGGCTTCTTTTGCGTTGAGGCTTTTCTCCAAGTTCTTTTTTTGGCTCCGGCTTTGGCTCCGGCTTTGGCTCCGGCTTTGGTGCAGCTACTACTTTCGGCTCCTCAACAACAACCGGTGCTTTTTGACGACGCTTCCATCTTTTATGTGACTTTCCCATTTTGAAGTCCTCCTTTCTAGTAAATAGTTCTTCAGGCAATAAAAAACCCCGCACCTCAAAAGAAGCACGGGGCCGGTTTATTTAGACTAAGCTAAGGTTTAGCTTCCGCCTGTCTCACCTAGAAGACCACGGCAGATGACAAGACCGTACATATCTGGACGGACCATCTTCTTAGCGTAGCGGGTCATGACACCCTTACGTGGCACGAAGTCCTCCACACCGAAAATGGTAGGAGTGACCTGTAGTGGCACATATGGAGCGTATACATAACCGCTCTCAAGGAATGAACCACCCTTACGTCCAACGAGCACGAGGTTACGTGGGAAGTAAGGATCGACGTATACGTCATAACGCTTGCTTAGTGTACCAACTTGGTGAGTTCCAGCTGTGCCGGTATCTCCGTCGTGGGTAACGTTAGCGCGGAAGCCAGCAGTGAACTCAAGAATGTTAGCAACCTCTGGGGAAGTAACAATAAAGTTAGCACCACCGCGTAGAGTCTTACGGTGAATCTGTGCCGAAACATCATTAATTGTCTCACCAAGAGTCTCATACCACTCAGAAACGGTACCGGTGAAGTCTGGGGCTTTTGCTGAAGCGCCAATCTCGTTACCAGTGGTCTTGTCCACGAATAGACCTGGACTACGTGACCAGTAGTATCTACCAGCTGTTGCACCTTTTACCAGATCCTCGACAATCTCACGGTCGATCTCAAGAGCAATTTGCTCAGAGAGAATCGAAGTAAGCTCGACCTCTGCATCAAGGTTGTGGTATGCGTTTAGGTCTTGACCTAATTCTGGTGTCCACTTTGCCTTGAGCTTTTTGGTTACTGCAGTTACCGATACGGAATCGACCTGCAAGTTGATCTCTGGGATTTCTGATTTGCCCTCAAGACCCCATGCGTTCGCACCACGAACAGAGCCAAGCGCACCACCCTCAAAAGCATCTGTAATCGGGAATGTAATATCTGCGTGCACGGTTTCAACAGTCTGAATTGACTGAGACAGCAAGACCGCACTACCGGTGCTGACGAATACTAGGCGTATTACATTTTGATCTAGCTCACCGTTCTCCTCTTTCAACTGAGACAAACGACGCACCAAAAATGGACCAGAGCCGTCTACGGCGCCTGGAACCACTGCGTCAATAGCAGCCAAGTTATCGTAATTAAGAGATTGTGCAGAGAGATCTTTTTCTGCAACGACATAGAAAGAACCAGAAGTTAGATCTGGATCGTAACGTAAAATCGTATTGAGATCGCTTTCACCAAGGCTACCATAACCACTAGTTGGGCCATCAGTCGATGTGGTGCCGCCTTCACCAATGGTACCAGAAGCAACTATATCAAGAAGTCCAGTCATTGTGCCTGTTGGCGAAGAGTAACCGTTGGTTAGATTATAAAGCTGACCGCCGAGTGTGCCTTCGTTTCCAGAGAGGTTAACACCACCGGTGATCTCTTGACCAACCTTGTCTCCACCATATAGCGAATCGGCTTGATCGAATCCTAAACGATTTGCACCAGTGTCAGTTCCACCGAAAGTAAAATCTAGGAAAAAGATAAGACCAGATGGAAGCGACATTGGCTGAACGCTAACAAGGTCGTTTGCAATAAGACCACCGAATACACGACGGACAATTGGGAAAGCAACAGAAGCGAAACCTTCTACGTCGCCGGTATTCATTTGCGAAGCTGCCTCTTTAAGAAGCTGCTTTGCTTGGTTTTCGAGAAGACGGGCCATGTTGTTCCTCTCAACGTCAGTTTGAAGGCCCTCAAGAAGACCGGTCTGCTCCCACTTATTGAGGAGTGCCGNACCTTCCTTACGCATGTCGCGACTAACGACACCTTCTGTAAGTTTTTGTAAAATAGACATTTTTTTAATCTCCTTTGTTTATTCTATTTCAATCCTGCCAAACGCTTCATCCTATCGGAAAATGCGTCTGTTTTGGGTTTTACCTCTTTACGAGGAATAAACGCTGAAGAGCTACGTGTTACAACTTCGTTCAGTGATTCTTGCTTTCTGGTCTTTTTAGACTTTAGGCCCACTGCACTTTGAAGAGTTTCAAAAATTATTTTTGCTTCTTCAACTGTAGTTGCATTTGAGATAGCTTCGACAATTTTATCTTTTTGTCGCTCATTCAAGGAGATGCTATTTAAAATGCGATTTTGATAGAGCAGTTTAGCGTTAGACAAATTACTCTCGTCTAACTTTTGCTTTAATTGCTCGATGACTGTGCCATATTTATTAAGTTTGTTTTCTAACAACTGGACTTTGTTGTTCATTTTCTTTTGCTCTCTTAGGAGAGTCTTGTTTTCTTTCTGGAGAAGTCTAGACTCATTTTGAGTTTTCTTTTTGATGATAGCACCTTGTAGTTCATCGGGAAGATTCTTTTTTTGCTTACCTTTGAGAGCAGGGTGATCATCATGTTTTTCGGTCTTTTCTTCTTCGATCTCCTCTGCTTCCTCAAGTTCCTCGACCTCTTCAACAATCTCTTCCTCTTCTTTTAAGTCAGGACCAAGCTCGTCCTCTTTCTCAGAAAGAAGTTCAGCAATAACTGCTGCGATATCCTCTTCGTTGATTTCGATTTCTTCGTCAAGGTCTTCTTCCATTTGTCGCTTGCCGGCCAAAGCATCTGCAAGTGCTTCATCGTCAATATTAATCGTGGCTTCATTTAAAAGGTCATCGATATCTTCATCAAGTTCGATTTCTTCATCTAAATCTTCTTCCGTTAAAGCATCAATTTCCTCTGCGACTTGATGACGATCAGACATATCAGCAGGGTCTAAGGTCCCCTCCTCCATCTCTTGTGCCATCAACTCTTCTAATTTATCTAAATTAATTTCTACAATATCGTCCTCTTCTGCTAATTGCGCTGTTGGCAGATCGTCGACCAGAGATACTTCACCCTCACCGGTAACCTCCAAAGCAGCCTCTTCTTCTTCAAGAGTATCCTCTTGCTCTAAGATTACGCTAACAGCTTCTTTAATCTCAGATTGGTATTTTTCAATTACTGCTTCTTCTGCGGTTCTTTGAGCAGCTTCTTTTAGTTGCTCTGCGTCAATAATAGCTTGTTCTAACATTGAGGACATACAAATCTCCTTTTATAACTAACATTAATTAGTTAATAAATTACTAAAATCCTATTTTTGTCTTTGTTCTTCGCGCTGTTGGCGCTCACGGTGGAGTTTTTCAAGAAGTCTTTTTTTTCTTAATTTCTCTCGCCTTCTTTTAACCGAGGGTTTTTCATAGCGTTTTCTAGATAAAACTTTTTCGATAATTCGTTCGTTTTTCACTTTTTTACTAAACCGTCTGATTAATTTTTCTACCGGCTCATCTCTATGTCTTGGTTTTACCTCAACGTTAATTGGTCTTTTTTTTCCCATAATAACCTCTAAATCATTTTAGACCAGTCGCGATTAGCAACTGCCATAATACCATTAATATCCACACCCGGGTCACTGGGCGCCACGCCGCTAAGGGCGCCCGCTTGACCATTAGAAGGATCTGCTGCTTCTTCAATTGGCTCTGTCCCGCTAAAAACATCCACACCAAAACCAGCAGCGTCTAACAACTTTCTTTTTTGTGCCTTCATCATTTTATACTTTTGCTCTTGCAATTCTTGACGCTGTTGCTGCACAAGTTTATTTTCTTGCATCACAGATCTTTGTTGCACCATTGGCTGCTGTAGCGGCTGTATACCTTTTATAACTTCTGAAATAATGTTAGACAACAAACCTCTTTCTAGAAGCACTTCGTTAATGCACTCCTCTACGATAGGTTTAATAACTCTTTTTAGTTGTGATTTTTTCATGTTAACCTTTTAAAATTTCATTTAATACGCGATTGATTCTATCGCCTTTTGTAAAAAATTCTTTTGTTTGATTTTCAGACATTTGAAGTTTCACGCCTCCATTTCTGCCATCCATGACATATGCACCTGGGGATGAAGGCTCTGAAACGGCATCAAAACAAATAAGCTGTAAATCGTCTTGCACGACTTGAATGGAATTTCCATACTCGTCGCGACTTTCTTGAAGCGAACCCATAGCTCTAGACGAGAAACCAAAAAGCACGCCACTGTCATATAACCCCCTAAGAATATCACCAGAGGGTGTTTTAAGAACTTTTATTGTTCCTAATACGCTATCGCCATCCCAATACATTCTTGTTATCATATGAGAGGCATTTTTAAGATTAATAACTGAATCATCCGGATGATCGCATTCACCCAGGGCGCGATTTTCTCTAATTAACTTTTGATAGTTTTCGACTTCTCTTTCGAGTACATCACGAGGATAAGTTCTACCATTCCCATTTCTAACATTACATTGTTGTAATTTTGCAGGAAAAACAAGAAAGCCCTGGGAGAGCATCTTTTTTTCACTTTCATTTAGAAGATCACGACAACCTCTGTCGTCACACTTAAGTTCAAAAAATTCTCGTAAAAGTTGTTTAGCCATTATTAATCCTTGTAGCGGGCGTTACCCGCTCGCCTATCGATCCGCTGCAGCAGCGACGGACAGGTTGTAGTTTCCATTTGGAAGTCCATTCGTTACGCATAATTACTCCTTTTGGTTTACTTTTAAACCAAAGTCATTCACGAGCATTGCCAATAAATAACTTGTCCCAGATGATAAACACCCTAAAAGAAAAGCATTTATTAAACTATAGTCAAATGTAAATAGTTCTGTAAAAGGGTTTATGCTCCATAAAAACACTCCAGCCCAAAAACCAAAGCACAGAGGGCACCTATAAAGTTTTCCATAAAATCCTGCTTTGTCCATTAGTTGTCTAAATCTTTCGAATATAGATCCATAAACAACGATCATTGTTAGACCGTAAGCACATAAAACAAAATGTAATAAATTCATTTATTCCTCGTAGTAGTAGCCGACAAGACCATAGGCAGCGGTTGAACCTGGGTAAGTGTTATTAGTGCCTTTTTTTGGTTCGTGGGGGACTTTTCCAAGTCGGGTAGTATCTTCATCAGAAGGCTCTGTTAAAACTTTATCAAAGTTATTTTCATAGTCTCTATAAGCTTTTACCCCTGGAGCTTCTTTATGTAGAAACTTTGCTATTGAGTATACAGTAACATCGATAGGGCTAACGTCTTTTTGTTTCTCTTCGGGAATCAGAATGGTTCCTTCTAAAGATCCAAAAACATTACCACCTCTCACTTTACCTGGATCGACGACACCGTTTTTAGAAAGATATTCAAACATCCTAGACTGTGTTGCATAAACATGATCGCCATAACGATCTTTCGAAAGAGCAAATATTTTATTTTTTGATGGTGAAACTAGAATATCAATATCTGGGTGATCAAATATCATAATATCACCAGCCATAGTTTTTCTTGCTTTAAGTTCAACCACGGCATCAGGCTTATCTATTACAATGCGAACTGGTTTTTTATTATCTATTGTAATCTTCATTATGATATGATCTCTTTTTCTAACTCTTGTATTTGTAATACCTTATAAAGAGTAGCTTGGTTAATCGGTTCTTTGTTGATATTTTCTAAAATACTGTGTACTTTTGAAAGGTTTTCTTTTATAGTTTTGTCATTTTGTGTTTCATCTAGCTTCTTAGCATTTGTGACGACCTCTTTTAAACGACCAACTTCTTCACTTAAATAAAAGTTAAATTCCAAGCCGTTATCGGCAAAAGAAGAAATATAATTAGAAAGTAGTTGCTTTTGACTTTCAAGTAGTGTAGAGTAAGAATCATTAAATCTTTTAGTAAACGTTTTAACCACTAATGAAGAAACCTGTGGAGTTTCTGTCTTCTCTTCTGTTGCTGTGGTCAGACGAGTAACCACTTGCGTCTCTAAAAGAACTTTAGCTTTTGGACTCTCCGAGCTTGTAAAAATTTGTGAAATGGTTGCAAGATATTTATAATTTGGAACAAAATTATTAAAAACATCTTTTGATAATTGTTTATTTATTTTTGATATGGCGATACTTTGCTCTTTGAAAAGTTGTTCTTGATTCACTCTAGCATGTTGATTTTTAGTTTCTGCAAGTATCTTTTCTGCAATTTTTTCTTGTAAATTATTGTTTTCCGTAAGAGTTTTATAAAGATCTAATTCTTTGCGTAGCTCGGTTTTAGGAGCAAATGCCTCTTTCATTATTTGAATGGCTACATTTCTTTTTTGATTATTTTTTGCAACTGATTGCTTTACAATCTCTCTGACGAGTGCTTCATAAATAAAAGCAGTGTTTCTTTTTTTATTATGCTTGGCCATTTAACTTTGCTCCAAATCTTTAAAAATCTCTTTTAGTTCGTCTCTAACTTCGAAGATTTGTTTTTCTTCCTCCTCGTAATTAGTTGTTTTATTCTCAAAAATGCCTTTTCCCGCAGTCTTGAAGGAATTCAACCCTAGCATTGTTGTTGCATCTTTTGANAAGTTCATTCTTATTTGACGGTCTGGCATTCTAGAAATTTCGTGTGAGTGACTAGATTTAACGGATCGCTTTCTTGCGCCATCATGCCTCTTATCTATTTTAACTGGTGTATATTTTTTATACTTCGAATTTGTAGTTGTAGTCTCACCAGTTCTTTTATCAGTTATTTTGTAGTTTGGCGCATCATCTCTTTTTCCTAAAGGCTCGTCTCCTCCAGGCTCTGCAAGAAGAGTGGCATCCTCACCAGGTGTTTCTTCGGGCTCTGCTGCCGGCAGATCTTCACCACCTAATTCACCCCCTAAATCACCTAGTCCCTCGTCGGCGTCATCTCCCAAATCACCGCCACCAAGCGCATCTAGACCAACTCCACCACCACCTTCGGCGGCTGTCTCTTCTGCTATTTTCTCAAGTGCTGTTGTCACTTGTCTATCGTAAAATATCTCTCTTTGGTTTCTTAAGAACTCATCTTCCGAAACATCAAAGATGTTTTCAGCAATCCAGCGTTTTGAGAAAAATCCTTCAGTTGCTTGTGATGCAACACTAAACTTCGTATTCCAGGTTTCTAGCTCTTGCAGCTCAGAAATCTTTGAAGGGTTGTTAAGTTTTAGCTTAAAGTTAATCAAATCATCTCCACGATAACCAAGAACATAAAGATGAATGGTCGCTATTTTTTCCATTTCTGATATTAAAGAACGCTGCAGTCTTTGTACTGTTCTGGCAAAACGAATATCTTTTTGTGCTAAGGCGCCTTTCTCTTCTTCACCGCCGTCACCCCTAATTAAATAAGACTGGGGTATCTTAAGTGCTGAAAACATTTTGTCTCGTAAGTACTTGACGTCATCAATATCACCAGTAAAGGCGCCTCCTGGAAGTGATTCAATTTGAGTTTTAACACCGCCGCGAACAGGAATATAATAGTCTTCTTCTACAGACATTGGATTATATCGAAGATCAACCCTACCTGTATCCGGGTCGACAACTTGATTTCTCTTCATAGAAGTAATAAAACGCTGCATAAAGTTTTCTACATCTTGAGGTGGAATGTTTCCGACATCAACATAAAAGACTTTTCTTTCTGGTGAACGAACAATACGATAAGCCATCATCGCATCCTCTAGAAGAGTTAGTTGCCTCCAGATTCTACGAGCAGGGTCTAAGACTGATGTTCCATATGGAGCGAACTTATCGTTTCCTAAAATACGAAAGTGTGCTATCTGCCAGTTTTCAAAAGTGACGCCGGCACTATTCCATTGGAACTGAACATAGTTTGGATTTTGTTTGTCTTCACCTTCTAGTCTTTCTATATCGCGAGAAGGCAAACCAATAACATTTTTAATGCCAAGGGTTGAATCGATATCCATGTAAAGATAGAAGTCACCATATTTACACATTGTTCTTGCCCAGCCGAAAAGATTAAATTCGATATTAAGAACTTTATAGTATAAGGTTTCTAGTATCTGTTTTATTTCTTCATCCGGACATTGAATTTTCAACATACGATTGTAGACATTGAATGTTGTCATTTCATCTGCAAAGATATCAAGTGCAGACGCAAGCTCCGGTGTATATTCCATTTGTTCAAAGTCGCCATATCGAACCAAACGACTTTGAGTGCTCATATTATATGATGAAAAATTATCTAAGGGGTTGTAGCCCGACCGTTCAAACTTTTGTCCGGCGACATCTTTAAATGTGTGCGCATACTTATCTAATCTTCTTCTGCGCAGTTGTCTCGTGTTTTGCGTCCTATAGTTGATAATAGGACCAGAAAACAAACGAGTTAATCTCTTGAAAAGAGGTGATTCGGTGTTTTTGGTGTTTTCGTTTCCTGCCATTTTTTATCCCTTAAATATCCAAGAAAATTGTTTTCTTATTTTTTCTTGTTCTTCAAAGCTTTCTCTTAAAGAAGCTTTATATTGACCTGGAGCCCTTGTATCTAGACTCGTTCTACTAGTCGTTATGCTATTCAAGAAAGCTTTTTTGTATTCAACGTCTCGTTGGTTTTCTATAATAGCTGTATCTCTGACCCAACAGCCAATGGCCGCGGCCATGACTAAATCGTCGTTATACCCTCGCTGCGCTTCTGGTCTCCCGTTTTTCCAAATAAACGTATCTAACTCGTTAGCTAACCGTTTAGAATAAATAGTCAAAACTTTGTTTCTTATGAACTCTTCAAACTTTGCTATTATTAAAGGTCTTGTTTTGAGAGATGTAGTGAAACCAGGGACAACAGATGAATCACCCAAAGCAGCATGTTGTTCCACATACTGATGAGTGCTCTTTTTGCTATGGTAAACATTCTTATATCCTTTCTCTAAAAGCTTTTCTAAAACACTAAAGCCAACGTTGTTGTTCTCCACAACTAACATTGCTTCCTTATATTCTAACCCAGTTGTATAAAGCATTTCAGAAAAAAGGTCCGAGGTGGGCTTACCTTTATATTCCGCTACTATCTCCATTGTTTGTAATTTAAAAACATGAAAGGTGCTTGAGTCAGCACCATCGCCTCTAGCGACATCTGCTACCAACAAATAATTGTCTGTATCCTGTGCTTCTTCCCAAATCCAAGTATTTCTGTCAAAACCAACTCTATACTTTGGTTCTACTAGATTTTCTTTTATTCTTAAAATATCATCGCCATGTATAACAGTATCACCAGATGTATTAAAATTACACTCATACTCTTGTGCTATCTGACGGCGAGACATATTCTTAGTCTCTGTTTTAAACCATTCATCATCTCTATCGGGATGCACAGCCCACGGTAGATTAACCGGAAGGAACTCATTTTCTCCGCTCTCTGCGCCAACAAATGTTTCATGAAACCAATCACCTACACCGTTTGGAGTGGATATAGCTATACAACGCCCACCGGTTGAAATAGTGGGATATAGACCGGTCCACAATTCATCAAGCCCATCGATATGTGCGGCCTCATCGATGACGAGTAAAGATAATGCCTCTGAACGGCCGGCGTCACCGGAGGTTGAAGAAGCTTTTACTTGACTTCCATTTGTTAATTCAATGCTGTTTTTATTATCTACACTGAAGTTTGCGATTTTTAGCCATGGTGGTAGATTCTTAAGAATAGTCTTGACTTTTTTAACTAGGTTGGCAGCGGTTTGTAATTTTGTTGCAACAATAAGAACGTTTTTATCTCTATGGAAAAGTACAAGCCAAGCAACATAAGCTGCTGTAATTGTAGATATTCCTAGCTGCCTAGCTTTTAAAACAACAATGAAACGATGCAACGCTAGCTCATCTACCAGATCTGCTTGAAAATCATAAGTTTTAAACGGAATTAGCCCCTTGCCTGGGTGTGGTATTTTACAATAAGTATTTATAAAATAAACTGGCTTCTTGCCGGATTTTACAATCTCTTTTACTATTTTTTCTTTTGTTATTTTGTAAGCCATTAATCATTTGGTCTNGTNACATTTTNNGGATTCTTGTCNGTTGANTGCTCAAGAAACTTTNNAAANTTATCNTCTANACGATCTTNNGATGGNTCNCCAACTGGAAGAACGTCTTTCATGTTACCGATTGTATAGACTTTAGAAGCCTGAACCCAAGTTCTAATTTTTGACATGTTTTGGAGCATCATGCTAGCGGGACCATCTTCTGTTAGACTTAGCGTATCACCAGACAAGTTTTTGTATTCTTTTTTTAAAAACTTTGTGATGTCGGCAAAAGTTTGTTCTAATTCTTCGTCCAGTTTTGTATTGTGAAAAGAAGACATTGGCATTTCAGATTGATATGAAACAATGAGTTTTGGTCCACTCATGCGAACTTTAAACCCATCCATAACTCTAGAGTCATTTAAAGCACAGCCTTTCTCTCGTTTAAGGCCAATTGGATCGTCTTCTCCATCTACCCTAAATCTGCCATCATGAGCGCCATCATATGCGTTAGCCGCTGCTTGATTAATTCCCTTAACAATGTCGTAAACTGTAGCCATTAATTTTGCTCCTTATTAGGTCGCCAGCCTTCTAGCCATCTTTCTTCTCTACCTTCTATCCATTGAATGTAACATTTTTCACAACATTCAAATTTATTCAT
>FUFK010063734.1_pt1 | contig 31055 bp, 42 predicted proteins | sample 1021851 | NCBI WGS metagenome assembly FUFK01 (sample SAMEA51879418, study PRJEB19060) | metagenome | reverse complement strand
AACTCTTGTCTTCTATACAGTTGTTCTTGTCTAGCTTTTCTAATTTTACCTTCCATTGCTAATAACTGATCCCAAGCTTTATGACCATGACTAAATTGAATAAAAGTTTTAAGCTCATATCTTTGCTCTTCTAGTTTCTTCTTAGCTGCAAAGGCTTCTAATGCTTCTTGTTCTACTGACCCAAATACTTTACGAAAGATTGGTGGATTCTTAGCTGACTTTTCTTTTTGTTCTATATCTGACACGGCACTCATCCATCTTGATAAATCTCCTGTCATAGATTCTATATCACGACCTGCTTGAAAAGCTTTCTTTAGACCTGCAAATGCTGTACTTGCTGTGGTCAGGCAAGCACCAATCGTGATTGGATCAAACATTAAGATGGTTTAGTTGGCCAAGTTACATTGTATATATCTGATGCTTTTGTTATATCACGTAGCTGTTGTCTATATGTTCTCCATGCACTAGCATCACCACTCGCATCTTCAATCTTATGTATTTGCCAATCAGCTTCAGCTAGTAATGGCTCTCGTAGTTTTTCTCAATAAATCTTTTTGTATATTGTCTAACTCTGTTTGGTATTCAGCATCCTGTTCAGCTTTTGTTTTACCACCCTCTATATCAGAAAATCTATCTTTCTCAATCCATTTTTGCACCCAATTATTATTTGAATCCTGTTCAACACCATCTCTCACTACTATCTTTGTAGATGCTGATGGAGTTGGTCTAGGTGTAGCTAATATACCTGTATATCCTAAATCCGATAACACTTCTATAGGTAACACTCCTCTAGGAAAAGAAGTATTTGGATTGTCTGCTTTAATTTCACTTTCAGTTTTAATTGTTCCATTTGTATGTCTATATTCACTCATTATATTTATCTCCTATGTTGCTATTGCGTAAAACAAGTATGATCCTGTAGCAAAAGTACTAGACATTTGAAAGCCACTATTAAGAGGATCAATAAAATCTGTGTTTGTAACTTGCATTGCATCATCATTTAAAACTGCATAAGAATCATTACCAGAAACAATACCTCTCTCGCTATCCCAAACATACCAATCACCTGTAGAATCTATCCTTTTTACTAGAACAAATATAGAACCAGAACTAAATCCACAATCTACATTTGTACTTGATCCATTTGTATGACTAAATGTTCCTATTTTGCTTATACCTGCAACTGATCCAAATAAGAAAGCCATATGTGATTCACCACTATGATTTACATCATCATTAGTTCCAACACTAAAAACTGTAGATGTAGGAGAGGTATCATTCCAATAGGTACTATCGTCAACAGTAGCATCATTAGTATTCAATCGTAAATAATCGGTGGCATCTCCATAATAAATTGCCCAGTCTTCTAATGAATCTCTATTTTTTATCCACATCAGTTCTGGTGGCCTACCTAAATTATGTTTAATTGTTGTGTTACTTCCTGTTCCATCATANTTAACTACATCACAAAAACCTTTTGCTCGTTTCCAAAAATAATTTGTAGGGTTATTAGTGCTAAACACACCAGAACCATTGCTTCCTGCTTCATATCCTGCCATTCTATCACCATTAAAGAAAAATCCTGTATCAGTACTTTCTTTTTGGTATGTTGATGCAGGTAAACCAGTAAAATCTGTTGTTAGTAGTCTATTAAAACTTATTAATCTATTAGCTAAATTCCATGAATTAGTATTATTTTGGCTCTTATTTAATATAATATCAATAGGAAAAGCAGGTTTTGTAGTTGATACAACACTAAAGCCTACACCATTACCATTTGTTACGTAGTCTGCATCAAAGACACTAGCTCTACTTGTAGGTAAATCAGCCATCCCTCTTAATCTAATTGCTGTATATATATACGTTCTATTAGCAGTCCATCCATTTGCAGAAAAACCTGTTGCATTTACCTTTTGATAATAATTATTAGTATCCCCACCTGTATCATTAATCCAAAAATTTTGATTTGGATCAAAGTTATTTAAACCCTGTCTAATATTATCTGTAATAAACCAACCTCCATCTGTATTAGCAAGACTTGTATTATCTATAGCTTTAGCTATTAAAAATTGTGGCTCAAATCCTAAATCTACNTGACTACTAATACCAGATGAGTTTGTTGTAAATGATCCACTTTTTATAATAGAATTATCTGTATCATCATGTGCAAATAAATAAGCAACGTATGTGCCATTATTAGCATTAACATCAGCAGAACTTCCTACAGTAAAATGTGTAGTAGTTGGTGCAGTATTNTTAAATACAGATGAAGCAGCTTGATAAGCTGTAGTATGATTAAGCCTTACATAACCTAAATGTGAATTAGTAGAATTTTGTCTTCTATGAAATACAATCCAATCACTTGCTACATCTCTTCTTTTTATCCAAATCATTCCTACTTCACAATCTAAATTATGTGCTATTGCTTGATTTGTTCCATTGCCTGTATAAGTTACAATGTCAAAAAANTTAGGTTNTTNTTTAAATGAATAAGCTACGTTCTCTCTACCACTTANATTATAATTATAATTACCTGCATCAGTTCCTATAGTAAATCCATTAGTGTTAAATGATTGCATANACATTGTGGAAGTACCCTGNTNTTCANCNTCACTANNANNTCCNNNANGGCNGNNACATTGNANNNATCTATTAGTANCNGATNTNNNNGTNCCTCTTGCAGTATCCATNAAAATNAAATTACCACTANNNNTACGACATTTCATTAAAACTAATCCACCATCAGTTGAAAAATCTACACCATTAGTAATTTGATTACTTNNTGAANTTCCANTATATAGATCAATACTAAAATTTTCATCTACACTAGCANCTTGTGGATTGCCACTTCCACCAAAGCTTCCACTTGATCCCATTTGTCCTTTTCTATAAAATCCTGTCATATTAATTCCTTATGATACATTTAGTCCTGCAGTAAATCCATATATATTTGTTCCCCCATCTACAGAAAAGAAAGTAAAAACATCTATACTATTTGCTGTACCTGTTAAAGTAGGTGCAGTACCACCTGCCCACTTAATTGAAGAAGGCCACGTAATAGCATGATTACCACTTGAATTTTGTTTTACTTTCATTGTAAATCCAAAAACATTATCTAAATTAAGACCTAAATGTTCAGCAGGAAAGTTTGTAAATGCAAGAGTTGCTGTTCCTGTTAAAGTAACTTCAAAAACATTATAGTTTGCCATGTCAACATTAGTTGATCCACTTGCGTTTAAAGCCGAAACACCCTCTCTATATTGTAAAGCATAAAATTGATCATTAGATTGTACCCATGCACTTTTACCTGATAAAGATAAAGCTACATCACTATCTGATCCTTGTGCAGACATACCTACTATTGCTGTACCTGATCCTTGTGTATCTGCATTATTAAAACTAGGATAGTTTACAGCATTTGCACCTGCATCTCCAAAACCAATAAGTCTAGCACCATGATAATTAAATAAATCTTGATTTGTTGCACCTGATTCTCCTAGTCGTGGAGCTAATAAATAAGAGTTTTGTATAGTTTTATTTGTAAGTGTTTGTGTACCTGTTAATGTAGCAACTGTACTGTCTATAGCTATATCATTAGCGTTAGCAGTAATACCTGTACCACCTATTACATTTAAAGTAACAGCACCAGAAGTACCACCACCTGTTAAACCTGTACCTGCAGTTACCTCTGTTATATCTGCTGTTATACCACTTATTTCTGCATCTACATAAGCTTTTATAGATTGTTGTGTAGCTAAATGTGTATCACTATTAGATGCCATATTATCTTCATCTTTAATAGCNGTACCTGATACACCTGTATTTAACACAGGACTTGTTAATTGTTTATTAGTGAGTGTTTCACTACCTGCTAGTGTTGCAAAAGAACCATCACTTAAAGCTGTATTAAATTCAGCAGTAGTTCCTGAAATAGAATTATTAGTTAAGTCAATAGTTTTATTTGTTAATGTATCAGTAGATACTCTAGAAACTAATGTACTACTAGCTCCTTGAGGTAATAGCATAGTATTAGTAGTTGATGTACTATGAGGTTGTGCTTTAATAGTTTGTCCATGACTATTAACATGACAATTAAGTTTTATTTGACCTTCAACACTACTACCATCACCTTGAACTTCTAATATACTTGTTGCAGGTTTAACTTGTAAGTTACCTGATGCAGTAGTAGATATACCACTAAATATAGGAGTTGTTAATGTTGGAGTTGTTAGAGCAGGAGTTGTTAATGTTTTATTAGTAAGTGTGTCAGTTGATACTAACGATACAAGTGTACTATCTGCACCTGCAGGTAATAACATTTTATTTGTAACACCTGCACTATGTGGTTGTGCTTGTATTGTTTGACCATGTGAATTGTTTTCACAATTTAATTGTATCATACCTGATGTAGAACCACCTGTAGTACCACCTTTTACTTCTAATTTGTATGTATACGGATCTACAATTAAATTACCAGATGTAATAGTAGAAATAGTATTACCATCTGCAACTATATTATCTATATGTAAATCTTTAAATACAAAGTTTTGTTTACCTAGTCCTACAGTTGCTGTATTTGTAGGAAAGAATGCATTTGCATCTGTACTAAATTTACCTGAAGGACCTATGACTGTGATTCTAGCACCTTCAGCTGCAGTGCCATCATGTTTGTGTCCTGTTGATGCATTAAAAGCTGTCTGTATTGCATTATACTCATTATCAAAGTCACTTGCATTGATAACTTTACCTGTTGCAATATTATCATTTGTATCTTGTCTAGTATATCCTGCCATTGTTAAGTTCCTTATTGTCTGTCGTTATTAGCATACTCTAATAATGCTGTATCTAATCTATAATTAGCTGTAGTTGTATTATCTTCAATACGTAAAGTTACAGTTTTACCTGATCCTATTACATTGTTTACATATATAGTGTCCAATTCTGATCCATATAAAGATGTAGAAGTTCCATATGTATTGCCACCATATAATATAGCAGCCTGTGTACCTGATGCTAATGAAATAGGAGTAGGTTGTATTACATCAGGACTACCCTCATCATATTTTAAAGTTATTGTACTATTAAATATACCGATTGCGTCAATATAAAGTATTAACTTATAAAATGTTTTTCTAACTAGTGGATCAGATATAGGCATTGGTGGCGATTGAAATATAGAAGGTATTAGTGTACCATCAAATGTATCTGTAGTATCCATTTTATATATAAAGCCATCATCATTAGCAAATAATATTAATTCATTACTAACACCTGTTTGACCCATATATCTTGAATCTGCTATGTAAGCATTAATACCAACAATCTTTGCCCAACTTAATCCTGTGCCACCTTGAGCAATAAATTTAGTTGCTAAAAATCCTTCTGATGCTTCATCTTGTATAGCTGCATTAAATTGAAATATTCTATACTGTGCTTTTTCTCTTAATGTTACAGCATGAAAAGATCCACTAACAAAATTATCAATATCTTTTTTAATAGGAGCAGATGCAACATCTAAACTAAAATCACCTATTCTGTCAGTTGATGCTAATGATCGTATTCCATCCGGGGCCATGAATAAAATATCACCACCAACTTCTGCTATCGTATCTGGTTCTATACAACCTATTTGTGTAGTAATTTCTGCAGATTTAAAATTGCCTGACGTACCTGTTATTTTAAATATAGCTTGTCTAGTAAATAAAATTAACTGATCACGAAAGGGTATTAATCCTGTTATCTCATCAGCATAGTTTGTTACACTCGGTTGACCACCTGCAAAGTCTGTATCATTTTTTATTTGCATAGATAACAAATTATTACCGACTACAAAAAATAAACAATCATTAAATACTGCTACAAACTTAGCACCTAAAACATTTGCAGGTGTACCACTTGAACTAGATGTAATAAAAGTTATACAAGAATTTGCATTAGATGCACTATTATAAAATGCAGGATAATTTACCCCATCTACAAAAACAGCTTTATCTGTTCCATTAAAATTATAAACAGTGCTTCTTATTTTATTTGTAGATGCTTGTCTACTTGCATGATCTGATCCACCACCTACAGTATGTGCTACAGTTATAGCACTAGGCGTTACATGATAGTATATACTATTAGCTGATGCACTATCTAATCGTGTAACAATAGCTGTATTTACATCTACTAATTTTAATCCTGTTACTAAGTTTGTGCCACCACTATTACTACTAACTTCTATTTTATTACTATTAAATTTACTATAACCTTTTAGTTTAGCATAGCCACCTTGTAAAGATGGTTCATAGTTTTGTAATATAGTTGCACTACCTACTGCTTGTGTACCATGTTGTAAAGGACTTAGATTAGATATCAATCCACCTTTAAACTCTACAGGAAATGTTTGCCAACCTGTTGCCATTAAAATACTCTTGGATTAATACCACCAGATCCACGATCTATAACAGTAGAACGAATATATTCATAACGATTGATATAAATACTACGCATATATTTAATACCTTCTTTAAATTTATTTTGTGCTAGTTGTGAGTTTTGTGCATCTCCTCTAAATTGATATGCATAATACATAGCACCATCTACAATTACATGTCTAAACTCTTGAGGTATAGATGGAACATCACTAGCTTGTTCTAGTATAACAGGNTTTTGATANTACTCATACACAATTTCATATGCTTTATCTGGACATGGATAAAATATAAACTCTTGACTAGGTGTACGTACTACGAAGTTAGGTACTCCACGAATAGATGTATTCGTATTATACTCGTGATCTATATATCTGTCAAGGTATTCTTGATAATCTAGTGAATTTAATTTTCTAGTACCCACACTTAATGTATCATTTCTTTTTATTCTAAAACTTTTTTCATCTAATACTTTTACATCTTCAGGATAAGGATATCTTATAACACCTGCAGTTAATACTTCTTCTTCTTCTCTATGATTCCAAGGCCAATTAAACTCTTCGTGATTAATATGTCTTATAGAAGAATTAACAGCATCTCTTGCTGTGTGATAAAAACCTTTAGATGTTAAAAAATTTGTTGATGTTAACTCAACTTCATTTAGTCTTCTATTAATTTCATTAACTAAATCTAAATAATTATATGCCATATTAGTTTTCCTTAATACGTAATTTAACTACACGTTCAGATATAAGACCTGTACTATCAGTTATTTGTGATGTAATTTTATATGTAGTATTTAAAGTTCCACTACTTAATCTTATTGTGCATACAGTATTTGTACTATCTCTTAATATACCACTAAACACAGTTGTTATACCATTAACTGTTGTATTTTCTGTAGTACTAATTTGTGTCTTTACACCACTAGCGTCATCTATAAACCAAAGATTTGATACAATAGTTGCACCTGAACTTGTAGAGTGATCATACCCTAAAAATCTAGACCAATCCATGCTATAGTCTAGTGTTTCATCTGGATCTTTATTAGGCCATTTAAACGACATTTCTTTTCCTTTACGCTGCTACTTTTGTTGTTTTAACAATACGACTTCTTGGTGGAATAATTACAGTCCTATTTTGATTTGCTATATTATTTTTACTTCTTATATTGTGTTGTCTGTAAGGAACAAATACAGTTCTAATTTTACTATAGTCATCTTGTTTAATTGCTGTTATAATTACATCTTCAAAACTTAATTGCATTGAATAACCACTAATGGTTATNTTAGCATCACCTACAACAGTTATTGTTCCTAGAGTTGTTACACCTTCTATTGAAGGTAGTGTTAAGTTTGCGTTTCCTGTAGTAGTTACTGTTCCTATTGCTGTTGATAGTAAACCTAATGATGTTAAAGTTACATCAGCATTACCTACTACACTTGGCTCATTAAATGCTAATGTTGTAGTAAAACTTGGTAATGTTACATCAGCATTACCTACAACAGTTATTGTTCCTACTGCAGTTGTTAATGGTAATAAAAGACTATTAGGAACAAAAATACCACTTCCATATGTATCTGTACCATAAAAAGATGCATTACTTTCAATTACAAAATTAGCATCACCACTTAATGTAACAGTTCCTATGGCAAGTGTTCCATTAACAGAAGATAGTTCAACTGAAGCAGTACCTGATGTTGTAACTGTACCTACATTACTTGTTAGTTGTGTTTCATTGTTTCCTATAAAAACAGCCACACTAACATTTGCATCACCTATGATGCCAATATTACCTATATTGTGTGTTATAGGTAATCCTGATATTGAAGTATTAGCATCTCCACTTAATGCTACTGTACCTATATTTAATGTTGCAGTAACAGCATCTATAACAAAACTAGCATCACCACTAAATGTAATAGTTCCTAAATCTGCTGATAATAGTAGACTAGGTAGTTGTACATTTGTTGCACCTTGTACTGTAACTGATCCTAGAGATAATGTAGCAGATAGAGATGATGGTGTAATATCTACATTAGCACTTCCCTCACTTGAAAATGCATCTTCACTAAATGATAATACACCAAAAGACATTAAGTTTTCCTATTATCCGTTGTAGTTAAAAGGCCAATTTACAGCATTTCTTGTGTTGTCAAAAGCATTTATACTATTATTAAATGTACTTTGATCTGTAGCAATTTTATTAACACCAAAACTAGAAGCAGCTGCACCACCATTAGCTGTTATAGTGTGATTATTACTACTTGCATCTGTAATACTACCTGTACTAGTCCGACTAGTTAGTATTTGTGTATTTGTTATAGCAGTTAGTGTAGAAGTTGGTGGTGCAAATGCACCATTATAAACAGCAGACCCAATTACTATTCTAAAGTCTGAAATGTAGCCCGGAAAAAAACTTCCAGATCCACTATCATCAGAACCAATTCTTCCAACATTATTAGCAGGCCCTACATAAGAAGTTCCACCATCATTATATGTTCCTTGACTTACACCATTTAAGTATAAAGTATTAACATTACCAACTCTTTCTAGAGCGACATGATTCCAAGTATTAGCTGATACTTGGTCACTCCCACTTATTCTAAAACTTACACTATAAAATCTTACAGTACCAGTATTAGTAAGTTGTAATAAAATAGCATTACCACTTGAACCACCTCTACCATCATATAGATGCACATAATTACTTACTGCTGTTGGATAAAACCACATTTCTATTGTATAATTGTTAGTACCTATTGCAAAGGATGGTATAGATAAATTATCATTAGTACCATCAAATAAAGTTGAACCACTTGTAATAATTAAAGGAGTTGATCTTTGTGCTGTTAACAGTTTAGTATTTGTAATAGCAGTCAATGGAGTTGTTGATGGTGTAAATCCAGAAGAAGTATAGACAGTAGTACCTGTAACTACTCTAAAATTAGAAATATATCCTGTAAATTCTTTAGATCCTGAATGTTTATCTCCAATTCTGAGTGAAGTTGATCCTACATTATAAGTGCTACTTGAATAACTTCCAACTACAGTACCATTATGAAAAAGTTTTACATTTCCACTTCCATCCCTTGTTAAAGCAGAATGATACCAAGTATTTTGATCTAAACTATTGCCACTTATACTATATGATATCTGTGTTTCACTACCAAGTTGCGCTCTTATATCTCCACTTTTAAAAGTAATTCTTACATGTTCACTACCTATATCATATAAAAATATTGTAGAAGATCCTGCTGTATCAAATTTAGGTTGATACCAACATTCTACTGTAAATGCACCAGTTCCAAAAGTAAAATCAGTACCACCTGTAACTCCTAGATAATCTCCGCTACCATCAAAATACAACGAACCATAACCTGTAGTATTCCACGGAAAAGGATTAGATGCATGGTGTGTAACATTGCCATTTTTTGCTATATTATGAGCAATAGAACTCGAATCAACAATTTCATTATTTTTATGTGCAGTTAATAGTTTAGTATTAGTTATAGCAGTTAATGGAGAAGTTGGTTTAGTAAAGTTAGAAGTATAAACGGCTGTTCCTACAACCAATCTAAGATTTGAAATGTACCCATTAAAATCAGCACCTGTATTTGAATTATGTTTTCCTATATAAACTGTATTACCTGTATAGTTATTAGTATCACTATATGTTTCACTATCTGCTGTACCATTAAGATATAGTTTTGTTGTGCCAGAATTTCTAACAATAGCATAATGTTGCCATTCATTAGTAACTATTGCATCAGCAGTAATTCTATAACCACTATTTGCATATAATCTTAAATTACCAGATGTATTAAAATTTATCATCAAACCAGCTGCATGATTTGCTCTTGTATCATAGATAACACCACCATTACTAAAAGAATTAGCTTTAACCCAAAATTCTATTGTAAAATNATTAGTGCCAATTACTAGATTAGTAGATGTGCCTGTATTTGGAACTAACAAATGATCTCCACTACCATCAAAGTAAGCTGAACCATAAGTTGTAAACTCTAAACTAAAAGATTGCACAGTTGTTGCTGCATTTATTCCATCGGACACAGAAAATGTAAGAGTAAAACTTCCTGCATAAGAAGTATTAGTTGTTGGTGTAACCTTAAAAAATCTATTAGTTGTATTTGTTGATGGATTCAAAGCTGTATATGTACCATTTGATGTTGAAGATGTAGTTATAGTAGCAGTTGCACCACCACCATTTGTTAATGATCCTGTTGTTACAGCATAACTATTTTGTAGTGTTGTTCCCTCATCTACATCAGCACCCACTAATTCTATCGTGGTAGCTGTACCATCTAAAGCTAAAACAAAAGAGCCACCTGTTGATGGACTTGATATAGTAGGTGATGTATTGATTGTAGCAACTTTGTACCATCCACCACCATTGTGTACATATAAGCCTGAATTAGCTGTAACTAATGCTTGATCACCTGCACTAGCTGATACAGCAGTCATAGCATTTATTGTAGCATACACGACAGTACCACCTGCATTACTGCTTGTTGCACTACCACCTGATGCTTGCGTTTGAAACTCTATCTTATTGTCACTACCTTTTTTAAGTATAACTACATTACTAGAATCACCTAAATGCACCTCACTAGCTAGTATCTTTTTACGATTATTACTAGTATCTTGTATAGTCAAATCGTTATTACCATCAGTAACAAGTTTAGTGCTACCAATTTGTATAGGATCTGATCCTGCTCTTTGACTTCTATCTAGTGCTTTTGACATTTAATATCCTTTAGCTAGCCCAAGGCATATCAGGATTTTTNATAGCCTTTTCATCAATTTGTTTTTGGATTTGTGCATTTACATGGTTTGCATATTCACCAGTTACTTGCGCTTGTATCCATCCAAGAACATCTGATTCTTTTAAATCTGCTAAAGCTTTAAAATCTGATGCAGAAGTATTTACAGAAGTAAGAGGAGTAACACCTACAAATTCACCCTTATTTCCATTACTATCTGTGCCTACCTTCTTCCAACGAGTTTGTATAACTGCATCTTTATTTGTAGCATTATCAATATTAGTTTCATCTTTAGTTTGAATGGATGTAACTTCCCATGTGTACGTCATACTCATTTTGATAGCTCCTTATCTAATCTTTCTGTAAAAACTTGTTTCATTGCGCCTATTTGATCTAGCGTAAATCTTGCTGAATTTTCTTTTTTCTCAATATCAATGAGTTGTGAAAACAAATATTTCTGTTGGTCAGTAAGAGATGATTGGTCATACTCTTTATCTTTCCATTTTAATTTTGGTGGTTGTTTATTCTCTGTCATATTTTCTCCTATGATGGTTTAGTTGGATACGTTATATTATTAGGAAAACCACTTTGTTGTGGTATATCTCTTAAAGCTTGTCTGTATGCTTTCCATTCATCAGACATTGTNACATCAGAGTTAGCCATCCAATCTGTTTCAGCTAGTAAGCCATCTCTTTTTGATCTTTGAAAAATTGCTTCATTTTCATCAAGCACTTCTTGGCTATCACGAAATTGATTTGATGAGTGTCTAGGATCATNTTCATCTACTTCAAATAGTTCACCATTTATATTTACTGTTTCTATTGCCATAATTTCACCTATACATATCGTGTTCGTTCAACAATAATAGTGCCATACCAATTTCTAGTATAACCTTGATATTCCCAAAATCTTATTTTTGCTACAGCCTGTAAAGTAGAAACACTATTGCCTGTCCATGTATTTTTTCTAGGCCAATTTCTTCCAATTAATTCTCCCCAAAATAAAGCTGAACCATATAAATTTCCAGAACTATTAACCTGATAATAAAACATTTGTCCAGACCAAGGAATATTAGAGCTTGTTGTAATGTTTTCGTAAGTTATTCTTGCTGTACTTACATTCGATGAATAACTAGCTTGAATAGAACCAGATGATTGATCTTCATTCTTAAAAGTTGCTCTACAATTTTCTACATTTCCATTAGCTAAATAAAGTCTAATGCCAAGATAACTTTGTTGGCTACAACTTATTTTTTGAAATTGAAAACGATATGTCCAATCAGTTGTAACAGGAATTTCTAAATAATTTGAACCACTNAAATTATAATTATTTACATATTCCCATTTACTACCTGATGCATCTTGCCATGTTGGTCTTGCGTTGCCATTTGAGGTAAGCACTTGCCCTGCTGTTCCAACAGTTCCTGCAGATGAAAGTGTAGTGTTTGTGTTTAGATAAAGCTGATTATGTACTGTAACATTATATAATGAAGATGTTGAACTAGGATCAGAATAATAAGAAGAATTATTGTTGTCATAAACAATAGGTGTATAAATATAATCTGTTACTACTGCTCTATACATATTTGAAGTTGCTGCAGGGTCAACATAATAAGATGTACTATTACTATCATAATATATAGGCGCACGAGCTTGTCCTGACATTTCAGTAAAAGTTGCTTCCCATAAATAAAAAGCACTACCACTTTCTTGGATGTAAGCAGTTCTATCTAATGTTCCATTATGAAAAGAAATGTAAGGATNNGCTACTAGAATAAACTNCAATTTGTCCTCTACTATTTAATGTAGNGGTTGTTCCTGNTTGNAAAACACTTCCAACATTTGCATAATTTAATAAAGAGGTACTAGCAGGATCAACGTAATAATTAGTATTACTTACATCGTAATATATTGGTGCATATACAGAACCTTGAATATAAGTTGTGCCATCCCAAGTAACTCTAAGTTTTTCTGCATTATTTCCAAGTACTCTAAGAGCATAGCTTCCTGTCGTACCTCTTATATCAAGACCAAAATCACCAGATGCTTTAGTTATAATTGCACCCCAATCATTACCATTTTGACCAAGTACATATAAAGACGCATCATTAGAACCATTACCATTGCCGGGGGTAATATTGACACTACCATTAGTATCTACAGTCATATAACCTATATTAGTACTGCCATCACTTGTATTAAATGATGTATTTACGAATGAACCATTTCCATAAGTATAATGATTAACATTTCCATTACTATGTTGGTAAAATGAATAACCTGCACTAGTGCCAACAGTATCATTACCTATTCTAAATGCCCATGGTNCATCATCATCTGTTCTTACTTCAAGAATAGCACCACTTACGCCATTATCATTTAAAGTTAAGGCTTTTGATGTAAGCCTATCGTCAACAGTTGTAGCACCATTTAAATAAGATGTACCATTATTGTAAAAATCATAGCTTGTATTTGTTGACCCAACATAAAGACCAGTAGATTGAACATCACCAGTAAAAGTAGCACCAGATAAGGGAGCATAAGTAGAAGATGCACTTGATGTACTTAAAGCACCTATGTCAGATAACACTTCTGCTGTTGATCTGCTTTCCAAACCATTAGCTGTAAATCTTGCATACTCATCATCAGCTACAGATGTACTATCAATCTTAACTGCATTTGTATTTGATATACCAAAAGTTAAACTTGCTTGTCCACCTATATCGGACAATACCTCACTAGCACTTCGACCCTCGACTGTTGTGCCATCTATTTTTAAAAAGTCATTATCAGCTACACCACTTGTAAATGTAGGAACATTGCCACTAGATATACCAAATGTTAAAGCTGATTGACCACCTATATCTGATAATACTTCTGATGCTGATCTACCCTCAATACTTGTACCTGCTACTTTTAAGAAATCGTTATCAGCTACACCACTAGTAAATACAGGTATATCTCCATCTGATATTCCTGTTATACTTGAAGATAAAGGTGTAAAAGTAATTACCTCTACTATGTCATTTACAGTAGCACCTGATGTAAGCGTAACTGTAGTGCCACCTGACAATGCATAGTCAGTTGTTTCTTTTAAAAATATACCATTTAAAAATACATGGGAAGAAGAATTAACAGCTAGTGTAGGTCCACTATTATCTGCAGCTCCATTAAAAACTGTCTGATTACTAGTAGCTGTTTTTGTCCATCTTTGCTGTATAGCACTTAATGCTGTACTAGCTACAACTAATTCATTACTAGCATCAAGATAAGCTGCTTTACTTGCAGGTTGCGTGACAAATACTTTTTGATTACCTGTACATGTTATCTTATTTGTATTACCTGCAGATGTTTGTAGTACTGTTGTTCTAGCTAAAGTTGTACCACTAGCAGTATATGTACCTATACCTACTTCAAAATTGTTTCCATCTGCAATACAATAATATGTAGTATTACCATCACCAATATCAGCAAAAGAACGAAACCCATCAACAGCACCACCAAGAGTAAGTGTTCCTGTTCCTGTCGTACTAGATGTTTCTTTAATTCTGTCTTTTAAGACTAGTGCCATTAGCTAATCCTAATAATAGCTGTGCTTGTTCCTGCGGCTGGCATAGTAACTGTAAATGTACCATTGTCTGATGATTGAGTAGAACCAAAATTAATAATTGCTACAGCTTTATTACCCTCTGATGAATTATAAATAATTGCACCATTAGCATCTATTGTAGCACTAGTAAATTGAACATTATCAAAATCAACAAAAGCTGTTGACGCACTTGTACCACCTGTTACTGTAACTGATGTTAAACTTGCACCACCTGCACTATAGTTACCTGTATTGCTTATCTCATCACTATTACCTGTAACATCAGAATAGTTTGCTGTAGATGCACCATATGTTCCTGATTCACCTGATTTAATTAAAGCTAACTTAAATGTATCTGTTCCAAATGTGTGTATACCTTCTAGTAATTCTTTTTTAAATGTATTACATAAGGCTGTTGTTATTCCCATTTAAAATCTCCCTGTTATATAAATAAGAGGGCAAGCGTAACTCACCCTCTCATATAATAAAGCTATTAAGCTAACATATCCCTGTCAACTTCATCTGCTTCCATATCACCTAATGGCGATACATCCATACATAGTGCGTAAACACGAAGTTTACCTGTTGCAATACCATTATCAGAACCTGCAAAGGTAAGATCTAATGTATCGGATGCACCAACTGTTTGAGGTTTAATAGCAGCATCTACCATATTAGGTGCTGCGTGATCACCTGCAGATGCTCCATCTATATCAAAACCATCTACAAAACCATCAGGATCTACAGAACTACATCCTAAATCTACTGTAGCGTCAGAACCTGCACCTGTTAGAGCAGTCATAACTTCTATACCTGCATGTAAAATACATGTGTCAGCATCAAAAGTCATCATCTGAACAACATCAGCAGCACTAGGATTAACTGTAGTTACTGCAAAGTCGATTGTTTTTTCGACCATATAAACACCTCTACCGATGCTTGTGTTACCTCTCGCAGGAGCAACTATACTTGAAATTGTAGCCATAATATACCTCCTTACGCTAAGTTATATGCAGCAGTTACGATAGCTTCTGGTCGAAGTATCTTTCTGCCATACAAATGCATACCACGAACAATGTCTGCAAATGAATCAGGATCACGATATGTTTCGGTCTTGTTTATTTGCTCTGCTGTTGCGACTGCTGAACTATGTCCTGCAACAATAATACCCATATTAGAAGCATTAGGACCACCTGTAGTAGAAGGACCTGTACCTAATGTTGGTAAATTGTTAGACTGATAGATCTTAAAACCATGTAGGTTGTTTACTACTAGTCCATTTTGTAAACCTGAACCACCAAAGTCTGAATTTAGAAGACGTGAATCTTCATCTTTTAAGACCTCAATAAATACAGGATCAACTACTAGCCAACGACCTTGTGTATCAACATTTTGTTGATCCATAAGTCTTGACATACGTGCAATTATTTGTAATGGAAAAGCATTACCTGCAGTTGCTGATTTAGCTGCAGTTGCTCCACCTGCACGTGGTTCAATACCAATAGAGTTATTAGCTGAACCTGCTGCTCCAGATGTATTTGTAAAGTCAGATGCGTCTAATGACATAGAAGCCAATAGTTCTGCACCAACTAAGTTAGCACCTGTAGATGCTCCTGTTACAGCTGCCACACCATTAGTAGATGTGTTTACTGTGCTTGCATTTGTATGCAAAGCAGTTTGTGAAAAACCTGACATGTAGCCAAGTACCTCTTGATCAAACTGATCAGCTAAACGATAGGCAGCCCTGTCACTTGCAAGTGATTGAAAGTTAATGTGGCTGTGTGCTTCCTCAATGTCATCAATCTTAAATGCAAAATAGTTTGCTTTATCGATAACAAGAGAAAACTCTTCATCGTCTAAATCTTGAGGAGTAATATTTGTTCCCCTCTCGTAGGATTTTACTGTGATTTCTGGTTCTTTAATAATNTTCACAGAATCTCCCATNGATGCGATCTCACCAAAATAATCATTGTTGGTTATCGCTTCAGCAATAGATGACTTACGAAAAGCAAGTTGCACCTGTTTGCTATAAATAATAGGACTAAAATTACCATTAGGTAAATTACCATGTCCTGCAGCTTTTGGAAATGCCATAATTAATTCTCCTTATATTTCCAAAACAGATGCAAACTACAAACTATCTACAGAGGCCAACAGTTTAAGGTAGATATAAAACGGCTTAAACTATTTGGATAGTCTACAATTATTTTGTTGTTTGCTGAATATAGAGTGTTAGTGTCGTTTCCGGGTAACACTCTACCTTATATTGTATATATAGTTATACTAATAACTATTTAAATGTCAAGTATTATCTTGCATTACCTGACAAATCATATATAAACTTACCACTCCTGATTGCTTCCATAATCATGTCAGCATTCTTTTCATATTCTTGAGCAGACATTTTGTTTACATCTGATTCCTTTATCATCCCTGTAGCTTCTGTATCTGGCTGACCTTTTGTTGGTCTTGTAGTTACAGTTTTAGCTGCATCTTTGGATGTATTCTTTTTCTTTGTACCAATACCCATATCGGCTTTATACAAATCTATTGCTCTTGCAGCACTTCTAGCATCTGTTTCATTTTCATATAGAGCATCTTGAATCCATTTAGGTTGTTCTTCTGCCCATGTATGAAACTCATCTTGTTCTTTAATCTCATTAAAGTCTGGATGCATTGTTAATAATTGTGCTTCAGCTTTTTCTCTAGATACATTTGTTTGCATTTCTGCTAATTCTTTTACACGTGCATCTAAATGATCTGATTGTTCTTTAGCTTTTTTAATAGCAATCGTTTCTACAATAGCTGCTACATCAGGATATTCTTTTGCCCATTTTTCTATATCTTCATCAGACTTAGGTAAATGTATTTCCTTACGTGTAGCTTCATCTAATTGTTTTTTGACTTCTGCGAGTTGATCTCCAAATTCTTTTTCTTTATTTTGAAGATGCCTACGCAAATCTCCATAACGCTTTTTAAAAGTTTTTTCTTCAGCCGATAGATTCTTATCATCTTCAACTTCAGCTTCTTCAGGTTTCGCTTTATTCTCTTCAACAAGTTGTGCTAGTTCCTCTTCATCTTTCTTTTGTCTTTCTTCATTTGTATATTTACGATTTGTAAATGCTACTTTTTTTTCTGGCTTTACTTCGCCTACTACATTAGTTTGTTCCATGTTTGTTCTCCTTTCAGGGCCACTAATTGTGGGTAGCTAATTAGGATTTCTTTTGTACTAAAGTCTTCCCTTTGGTTGGTTTTTTCTTAGGTGTAGTTACCATTGTTCCTGATGCAAATCCTCTACGTGAAGCTACATCTTTAGCTGTTTTATCTTTTGATCCTGCTAAATCTCTTTGTCGTTCAATTCTAGATTCTGTTTGTTTTTGTGCTTTTGATACACTAGGTGCTTTATAGCTACCTGTATCTGCTCCCATAGACGGACCTTTAGATTCTCTTGCTCTAAAATTTTCAGCTGCTATACCTTTGTTATCATCTCTTATGCGTTTTGCTTTTGCAGAAGAATCATATTCTGTAGCACCTTTTATTCTTTGTTTTTTTGCTCTACCTATTCTTGCAAAATCTTTGTCTTTTAAAAATGCTTCATCTTGTTTCTTTACGCCTGAAGTAGTTAAATTTTGATTTAAACTACCATCACTACTAAATTTTTGTTTTTTTGGTTTACTTGTAGTTGCAGCACCTGTCCATCTACCATCTTTAAGTATACCCATCTTAGATACGTCAACACCTGTTTGAATAATTTGACCAAAGATATTACGAACATTTCCATCTTTATCTGTAGATGTCCACATTGATCCATCATTATCTTTATCAAAGACACTACCTATCATATCAATAACACCACCAATTAAACTACCACCAAAGATACTATCACCCTCTGCACCTGCAAGAATGGCATCTCTTTTCTCTATATCAAGCGTACCACCACGCATAACATTTAATTCTTCACTTAATAAATTAAAACGTGTTTTTATTGGTAGGTTAATGTATTCATCGACATCCATACCTAATCTGTCGGCTGTTATCTTTGCAGATTCTCTACCTTGTTTAATAATATCCATTGGATCTCTGGTATCATTATCATCATCTCTTTGTTGTACAGTAGGTTGTTCTACTTCTGGTTTCTTTTGTTCAGGCATGTCAGGTAATTCAGTTGCAGGTAAACCATCTTTATCTATTACCATTTTGTATCCTGCAGGTACTGTGTCTATTGGACTTCCATTAGCTGTTGATAATACTTTAATAGTTTGTCCTGCATCATTTCTATAAATAACATATTTTCTAGCATATTGTTTCATGCCTTCTTTTTGTATATTATAGTATTGATTAGCTTGTTCACCTGCATCTGCAGTACCTTCCTGAAATCCTATTATACCACCTTCATTCTTTTTGTCAACCTCTAAATCTTCTTCATCATCCATACCCATAATTATAATATCAGCAGCATCAAANGGAATATCNTCAGGAAGTTCAGCATCGTCAGGATTACCTAACTGACCCATAGCTTCCATCTTTTTTAATCCCATCTTAGCATCTTGTCTTAACTCCATAAGTTTATTTAAACCAATAAAACGTGTTACATCTGCAGGAAAAATAAATTCACCCTCACTTACCATAGCAGGTACATCATCACGTACCTCTTTAGCTAATGATCCTGATGGTACATCATTTCCTGATACAGGATCTTTTTCTCCACCATCATCTTTCATACCACCCTTCTAGCTAATTGTGATATTGGAGTTTCTCCAAAATTCATTTCCATTTGTTTTTCCATAACTGTTCCACCCTCGTTAAATGGCATTTTTTTACCGATTATACTTCCCATTCCCGGAAATAAGTTACCACTATGAAATCGCATATTAAAATTTTTCATGGCATCTAGTCGTTCTTTATTATATATTTCTTCTTGTTCTTTTGCTTTTTGTCTACTTTGTTTAATAAATTCTAATAAAGTTTGTTCAACCTGTTTTTTATTTTGATCAACATTAGGCATTGGCATNGCAGTTTTCTTGGGCATTGGCATTTGTGTAGTAAATAACTGACCACCACCAAAATCAACTTTAGGTTGAGTAGTATCTACACCTGCACCACCAAACCCCGGCATTATATTAATTGGCATTTGTCCTATAGGTCTTGATCCCATTCCCATTTCTTCTAACTGTTCTTGTGTATATGCAGGTTTGTATTCCATCGCAGGATTATAAGCAGGATGTCTTGGATCATAAATGGGATAGTTCATAGGATTCGTAGATACAGATTCACCCATAGGTACATCAAATTCAATTTTACTTGGTGGAACTTGTTTTGGTGGTGTAGTGGTAGGATCAGTTACAAAAGGATTAGGTAAACCTTCTGTTGGCATAATAGGTTCAGGATCTGCAGGTGCTTGAGAAGTAGTTGGGTAAACTATCTGACCATTTACTATTGTACCTTGATGTGCCTTTAATACTCCACCTTGTTTCAATGTCTTGCTCCTTTTCTTTGCAGCTTCAATGGCTTCTTCAAAAGAATCATGCTCACTAGTAGGAATCATACGTTTATCTTCTACAGCTTTTTTTAATTCATCTTCAGTATAATATTTACCATTGTGTATAGTAGGTATGTTAATATACTTACCACTATCTAATTTAATTGTAGCTGAATACTCAGATCGTTCTTCACCTTGAGGAGTTTTTAATACAGGTCTACCTGCTTTAGTTACTCTACCTGTAGGTTTACCAACAAGTTTACGTAATTTCTTTGACATTTACTTCTTCCCTAAGTGAGTGTAATTTTCTAAGTATAGCTAACGATCCTTGTGATCTTTTCCACAGATCTTGATTATCTGTCTGTTCTATTATTCTAGTATGATTTTCTATATGATATTCTAAATACTCAACAAACGCATCCCATAACTTTGGATTATTGCATAGGGGTTTGAGGTGGTTGAGGAGTTCCTTGTGGTTGTTCATTACCTGTAAATCCTTGTTCTTGTGGTCTAGGAGCTATTCCTGTACCTATTGTACCGCCGCCTGATCCTGTTGGATCATTTGGATTTGCACCTGCAGGTGGTTGTCCTTGTGGCTGTTGTTGAAAGCTTTTCATCATCTCTGCCATAAGCATTGCTTCTGCTTTATCATTAGTGACTTTTTCAGGATCAAGATCCATAGACTTAGCTATCTCTCTTATTATATAATCCATCTTAGCAAATGGTGCTAGTGCAGGATTTGATGCTACCTGTAAGAATTGCATTAGTCTTTGACTACGTACTTCATTAGCCATTAAACTTTCTGTACCTCTAGCTTTTACTTCTAAGTCACCTTTTATTTCAGGATCAAAATCAAACTGCATGTTAAATCTAAATAATCCTTCACCTAGTGGTCTAAGTATATAGTCATCTATATTTTTAATAACAGTTTTAACACCACCTGATGCAGCATTCATAAGCATAGAGATACCACTAGCTGTCCTACCTACACCTGACACACCTGTTTGTCCATGTGCAAAAGAGGGAAAGCCTGTAGATTCATCTGCAAGTTGTCTAGCTTTGTCAAACAACTGCAAGTTTTCATTTGATACATTGGGAAATTTTGTTCCAAAGATAGCCTGACCGGGTGCGCCACCTTGTCTGCGAAAGACTTTTCCGGGATACACACTTAGATCTTGTCCGGGAACTAGGTTAGTTTCATCTACCTCTATAAGTAGATTACCTGATAATACAGCATTATCCACAGCCATACGCATAAAGCCATTCATCAAAGTCTGCGTATCATCCATGTTTTCTGCTAATCCTACACCAAAGAAACTATAAGGATTAAGTTCATAAGGTGCAGACATGTATGGTATCTTAGATGGTTTAAAAGGATTAATAACTAATCTTAGTAGTTTATCATTACATATCCATGCATTTATTTGAACTTCATCATATGCATCTAATTCTTTTGGTATTTCAATATCGTTATCTTTTAACATTTCAGTATCAAGCATTCCCCAATACTCAAACACTTCAAATCTATCTATTTCTTCTGAATTAGTATAATCAGCAAGATCATCTTCCCACGATTGTTTAATGTAGTTTTCACCTATAGTAATACAATCATCAATAGCTGTTTCTCTAAAGTATGGTCTTTTCTTTAATCCACGTAATTGTGATCTTGACATTTTATGTCTTTCAAATACATATTGTGCTTCTTCCATATTGTTTGCATCAGGATCAGGATAAAAATTCCACAATGATACATGTGTTACTAAAGGAATAGTTTTAAATAAAGGATCATAATTACCTTCATTATCCCAATTAGGATATTCTTTATCTAAAGCAAAAGGTCCTTTAATAATACCTGTACCAAATAATGCCATCTCAAATGCTGTACTACGTAAATGTGTATTGGCATTTGATTCTTGTAATTGATCGTGTATTTTCTTTTCCATCTTCTTTGCTGCAATCATTGCAGGATGAAAAGTTATAGCTGATGGAGTTTGACCTGCACCTTGTTCTAATCCTTCTACATCTTTTAGTTTTTCACTTAAAGGTCCTAAACTTTCCATAAGTGTTTTTTCTGTAGCACCTGCAGGTATCTCTCTACCATCACCATCAAATCCATAAGGACTTTCATTTGGATCACGTTTAANTTCATCTGGTTTTTGTGGATCAAGACTTACACTTTCTATTACACCTTCAGGTAATTCTGTAGGTTCTATAGTTAATGGAAACTTATTACCTGCAAATAATACATCAGCAATTTGACCATACGCTGCTAATGTCTTGGTCTTAGTAGTCTTAATAAATACTCTTGACTTTTCAGCTTCAGTAAATTGTACATCGGAATCATATATACCTCTATAATTTTTATAAGCTTTTAACCATCTTATTTCGTCTTGTTCACGATTAGTATCAGCCTTTTTATATTTATCCATAATATGATAGACAACTTTAATATTATTATCATCATCATCTTCTAAAACTACAGATGTATCGTCAATCATTATTTCGTCATTTTCTTCCATATTAATATCCAAAGGTTGTATCAGCTATACGATGTCCATGATTTTGTTTACTAGGTTCATAATCAAATATACTAAATCTAGGTCTTGACATTATACCATATCTTAGCGCATCGTACAAGTGATCTTCTGATTGTGTATCCACATCTTCAGGATTCTTTTTATCAAGAGGAATCGAGGGAAGTTGAGCTATCACATTCGTACAGTTGTTAAAGAAAACCAAACGTGGTTCTTCTGTAAACTCGTCAACTTGTAAACGTCTATGTATTTCATTCTTCCCTGATATCCTACTTCCTTTACTCCTGTCTGATGGTCGCCATCGGCAACCACGTTGTATCATTTGCTCTGCTAACGATGGGCCAGTATCACCACGCCTATGCCAAAGAGAGCTGTCAAGAGTGCCGTAACTAATAGTTCCGTCATTTTGTTCTACCTCCAATATCATATCTGCTAAATCGGTGGCTAAAACTTTCGATACATACATTTCTCTATATACAATAAGCTGCTCGTCAGGAGAAACAGCAAACCATAAAACTGCAGACTTACTTCCATATCCGTAGTCACATGCCCTAAACTTTGTCCAAGCTGTCGGTATATCAAAAGGTTCAATGACATGTATATCACGATCAAACTCTGTAAACGCTGCACCTTCTTTGATATCCCAATCTCCTTCAAGAAGTTGTCTTCTTTGTTGTTCAGGCAAGGACAAGAGCATAGACTCATAATCACCTTGTTCTGAGAGATATGGATTATCAAATAATCTCGCAGGTATAAACCTACGTTTAAATAATGGTTGGCCTTCTTTACTATGTCCTTTTGGATATGTAAGAGTTTCATTAGTTTCTATATCTGTTGCATGAAATGCTTTACCTGCAGGTGCAGGATCAATAAACATTTTCTTTACCCAATGGTGTCCTCTTCCTCCGGGGTTTGTTGTTGCTCTCATAAAGATAGGCAAATCAGGACTAGCAGTACGTAAACGTGAACGTAAATAATTCCAAGCAAAGGGCGTAGGCCATTGTGTAAGCTCATCAAATCCTATCCACGTAAATGCTAATCCTTGATAACGTAATACGTCATCCTCTCTATCTAAATAAGAAAACCACAATCTNCCACCTGAAGGTGTAACCCATTGCATTTTTCTCTCTGACCACTTTATATTTGGTATAACTTTAGGATACAATTCTTGTGATTTCCACACAAGCTCTCGTAGTTCCTCTGTTGTATGTCGCAAAAGTAATCCACTAAACTGTGGGTGTTGTAAATATCTAAGAGGATCTGCAAGCATGGCGTAACTCTTGCCGCCACCTGCCGAGCCACCATACAGAACTTCTCTTTCACTACTTGCTAAGAAATCTGTTTGAGGACCTTTGTTTGGTTGAAACACTACATTGTGTGCTTCTTGTACCTCAACTCGTTCCCTCTCTACAATCGGTGTTTGCTTTTTCACAGCTTGCACCTGTTCTTTTGGTTTCAATTTCCTTCGCTTTGATGATCGCCTTTTCGGCAAATTCTGCCCACTTGCGTAGGCTTCTAGTTTGGTTCTTTCTTCTTTGCTCATTTCTTAATCTTTTTCTTAATCCCACATGTGAAATGTATCTATCTGTTTCTGCAGATAGCCAATTTGCCACCTCACGATATGAATATTGTTTTATATATTTTCTCGCTGTTTCTAACAAATCTAATTGTTTAGTTATCGGTAGCAATACATTAGGATCATTATCATCTTTTTTATATCCAAATGGTATTGTTCTAGCTATTCTAGGAATAGGTTGCCACTCATTATCTTGTTTTAAATCTGTAGGCTGTGGCAGTTCCCATGTACCTAGCGATCTATTCATTTTAAATTATCTACTATCTTAACAGGATTAACATAGTTCTTTTTTGTAAGACCACCTTTATTATATAAATTAGCATCTTTATGATTAGCACGTAAAAATTTAATAAGTTGTGGTTTAGTCATTTTATCAGTATTCATTTTACGACCACTTATTTCTAGATATTCATCTGCTATTCTTTTTAAATAATCTTTACTTGCTGTATCAAGAAACTTTCCTTTACTTGACATAACTACTCCTCACTATTTTTAGGTGGCATAAGAACAACTCCACCACTTGCTTCGACCTGTACCTTCTCAGTTTTAATTAAACCTGTACGATCTAATAATTCTTTTGCAGCTGCAAGTCTATCTCGTACACCTAATTGTGTAGGATCAGATAAACTACCTGTAATTGCTACAGCAGCTTGTGGAGCATTTCTTGCCATATATAGTTGNGTAGCTTCAAGTATCTCGTCTTTTAAACCTTTAGTAATTTCAGACGTACTACTTGTTTCTGAATACCCTGCAAGTTTTTTTGCAAGGGTAACACTACCACCTGCTTCTTCAAATAGGACATCAAGAAACTTTTGTTGTTTATCTGTAAGTTGTCTAGCCATTATAAGTCTACCTCATTCTTTGGTTTTTCTGTTCCGGGTATTACCTGACAAAATGGTTTTGCTTGAAATACCTGTGGATATGTAATAGCTTTATTTGCTTTTTCAATAGCACTTTCAAAACACTTTTCTTTACTTGTATGTAATTCATTACCTGTTATTACCATACAAGACTGTGCGTTCAAGTTAGCACACAGTATCATTATGGACATCCACATTAGTTTATCTCAAGCTGAAAATGAGGTCCATCGATGAAAGGTTTTCGGCCTTGGCTACGTCTTAAATCAATATATTCATTCATTAAATCGTGAGCAGAACCATCCCAATCATTTAGTGTCTTATGCCATGCACCACCCCATGTTACATCGACACCTTCTATTACTGCACCAACTCTTATAGCATCAGCAATGTCATCATAAAGATTCAACTCCCATGATGCCCTCGAACCAATATAAGCCATGAGGTCCACAGCATGTGATTTACCTGTACTCTCTTGGGGTAAGTGGCGGCTATTCATTGTTTTCGATGCGCCCTTTTTAACTAACTCAGCTTGTTCTTCTTTTGTCCGGGTGCCGCAAATCACACCGAAATCGACCTTACTCACTTGTATGGCCTCTTTTACGATATTCACTAAGGATTCGTGTACGCCTTCTAATTTGCTCAAGCTTCTTGAACTTAATGTAAAACTCATGTTCTTCTTTCCTCTTTTTTGCCCAATGATTTGTATACTTTAAACTTTCAATAGGATATCTTCTACTACCTATATAATTATCTCTATAAGAGATTAAATGCTTTTTTTCTGTAGACATAATAAGATACCACAGGTAATAATATTAGATATAATCCAAAAGAATTTTTCTGTCCATTCCAAACTAAATAATCCCCATAACCATTCATATCAATAAGTACAGCTACTAATAACATTACAAAAAAATTTAGAAACATTATTAGAATTATATATAATATAATATTACTTACTTTTTCTACCAAAAAACTTACTCGCAGACCGAATCCCAAATGATGCGGCCACGATACATCCCAAACTTATTTGATACCAATCTGGCATCTGCTGCAACGACATAAACCCATCATGCACGATCTGTCTTCCCCAATCGCCGCAGAATGAAAGGATCAATGGTATTGTAAAGATTATAGTCAACCATTCATCTTTCCACGAACTTTGTGTAGCCCTTATAGCAGCAAGCTCCCAATCAATCTCGCCTGTTGCTTCTTTCATTCGTATCTGTGCTTCAGCCTTTTGAACTGCAGTCTTCCCATCTATCCAAGATGTTGCTANTCCACCGACTGAACTTATCAATGTCGTTAATCCACTAATCATTAAATAACCATACTAATGTTGTCACTATATAAGCTAGTGCTATAAAATATATTATAATGAAAGCTGTAATCATTTACATCTTTATACATCTGCCATTCTTTCTGCAGGTTTTATATGATACACACTTTGAACAAATTACTAACACTTCCATCTTCTCCTTGCTTGTCTTAATCTACTATTCGGATCTCTTGCTGCTTTAGGAAACTTCTTCATCTGTCCTGCAGATCTTGCACAATATGACTTTCTTCTTTTTGCTCTAGACTTAGATGGATTAGATTCAGTAACTGCAGTCTTTAACTTTGATCCGGGGTTATCTCTACGATATTTAGCTACACCTTTGGCAGTCATACCTGCACCTGNTTTGGTAGGGCGTTTATGTCCACCACCAATCGTATGTCCTTTCATACTACCTTTTTTTGCCATTCTTTTTTCCTGCATATAAATTATCAAATGTTACACTTGGATCTAGGTAACTATTATGTATNTCAGCAGCATGTGCATACTGACTAGGTTTAAAGTCAGGAGGACCTTCTCCTGTTTCCCACAGAGCAGGACTTGTTGCTCTAACTCTATTATTTGGTAATGCTACAATATTACCTGTCCATTTACCTGCTTCTGTTAACTGAAGCACATGGCTCTGTTTATGTTGAGCAGGATCATCAGCAATATCGTTTTCAGTATAATCTACAGTAAATAAATACTTCCCCCTATAAAAATCACCATCAATCTTACATAGCCAAGGACTTGAACTAACTCTATCTATCTTAACTACAGAGTGATGATGTGAACTACAATCCCAAGGCTGTGCTAAATGTGTTGGCATTACTTCAGGCCATTCATCTAGTTTTTCATCAGCNACTAATCCTGTGATTGGCATCCTTGCCCACATTGCTCCACCATGTACATTTGGTGTATCGTCAAAATCGCTTTCACATCCTGTGAATATAATTTGAAAACTTAAACATCTATCTGGAACAGTATTAACTGCAATCACCATTCCATGTAAAAACTCTCCATGATATTGTTCATGGTTACACGTATACTCTCTTCTCACCCATACTTTAAAGTGAGGTACGTTACTAATTAAATAGGGCATTACTTCTCCTTCTGTTTTTTCAACTGGAGCTTGGCTTGTTTTGATAAACGCACCACTTCAGTCTTGCCCATAACTTTAGCACGTTGTTCCATAACTGTCAAGATCTGAATCTTCCTAGCATATGGTTTATTTACTTTTTTTACTTTTGCAATCGTTGCTCTTGCATCTGCAGGTGTAGCAAATTTTATACTGACTGTATCTTTAGGATTCTCATCAGTATAAAGTCTTCTACCACTACCTTTAGGCTTCTTACCTGTTCCTACTTTTGGATCTCGTTTTTTTCGCATGAGAAGTTTTATACCTTGTTCTTTGATCTCTTTCAATCTTACCTAAAGCAGTTGCTTGTTTTGCATGTGCTTTAGATGCTTTCTTTAATTTTCCAATAATCTTTTTTAAAGGNTTGGTATAGTGTGGCATTANNTTTTCTTTCTTTTTCTACCNGATGCTGTTACTGACCANTTAACTCTAGCAGGTCCTGTNTTCTTACGTGCTTCAGCTTTACTAATTCTACTAGCTACAGCTTTAGGTCTACAGGCAGGATATGGTCTGCCACTATCTTTTTTACCTGACCGACCACACTTCTTACCTGTCTTAACATCTCGCCAATCTTCAGCAAACCATTTTGTTAAGCCACCCTGTTTTCTTTTTAGAGTTCTAGGCATACCTATTTATATCCACCACCACGTGACTTATATGTTTTTACAAGCCATGCATTAGCATAGGCACTTGGATATACTTTAAACTTTCGTTTAGCTTCTGCTTTTACTCTAGCATATAACGATGGGTTACTAGGCTTTGATCCTGCTTTCTTTTTTACAGATCCACCTTTCTTCATATATCCCATTTTATTACGTACAGCAGTAGGTAACTTCTTTAATCCTTTTTGCGATGGTGATGGTGTCTTTAGTGCCATACCTCCTGCTTTATAATAAGAAGTTTTACCACTCATTAAAATTTTAATAATTTGTGGTTTAGTCATTTTTCTAACATCACCAAATCCACCACCACTTATATATGCATGTCCTAAATCTACTAAAGAAGCTTTAGACATATTTTTTAACTCATCTAACTTTTCTTGTTTAAAGTTTCTTTTTATTCTTGGCATATCTACTCCTTATCGTGTATCTTACATTTATTGCCATCTCTACACTCTGTATGCGTTTTACAAGATGGACATGGTATTGGGTACGGCCACTTTAACATTAAAGTGTCCAAGAATTAAAGTATACTAACATATTATCTGGAGCAACACCATGCTTCAACGAAGCTTGCTTCCACTTGTGATATTTTTGTATAGCTACTTCTTTAGCTGCTTCAAATTCCTTGTAAGCTTTTTCCATATCACCATAACGTAGATCATGCAACTGCTGCTGCATATCTTCTATTTTCTTTTCTAATCTCATCTCTTCAGAGATCTTTACATCTTTTTTTACTTCAACCATATTATCCTCCACTTACTCTGATTGCTATATAAATGCATAAACCAATAATAATTAGTTTACCATAATCTAAATCCCATTTAGTTCCTTCACCTTTATCGGTAAAAAATGTCATAATTCTTCCCCACATATTATTTTCTTCCTTCTTTTCTTTTTGATCTATTTGCAAATACTGCTCGTGAAGGATTTTTGCTTGGATAAGCAGGTCCTTTAGAATATTTAGGTTTAGTCTTAGGTGGATAGAATGGACCTATTACAGCAGGTTGTCCTTTTTTTCTTTTTTTAAGTAATAATAAAAGTTCTTTAGCATTCATTATATATTCTCCCTTTGTTCTACTTTAGATGAAACCTCCACTCTTGATTTGCCACCATTAACATACAACCCAAACCAAGCTGCACCTGCACCAACAACAACAGATACGAAACCTGCCTGAGCATTGTTTGGCTCAGACAAGTTCATAAACCAATTACATGTTTGATAGAACACAACCATATAAGATAGGATCAATGCTCTAGGTACGATACGCCATGCATCTAATCGTTCAGGTGTGATCATTATTTGAACATACCACCTTTACGCATATCGGTATGACCCATGCGTTTTGACATTGCTCCACCNTTAGCATAGCCTTTCTTTTTCATAGCTCCACCTTTGGCATAACCTTTCTTTTTCATAGCNCCACCCATAGCGTAGCCTTTTTTCTTCATCGTTGCTCCACCCTTGGCGTAACCTTTTTTCTTCATCATGCCNCCTTGTTTTCGCATTTTGATATCNCTTTCGTCTTGGCCAAACATACCTTTCATAAATTTACCCATTAGATATTGTGCATCATCATTTGATAAGTTAGCTATTTCTTTATTAGTTAATTTATCAAATTGTGCTTTTGTCATAGATGTTACTTTTTTACTAGGCATACTAAGCTCTCCCTTTTGTTTTTTTAGATGCTTTAACTTTTTTTCTAGCATCACTAATTAACTTTTTTAATTCTAATTGTTTCATCATAAGATTTTCTAAGATTTTATTAGGACTATTACGTGAGCCTGTGCCACCTCTAGGACCTCTACTTCCACCTGCTTTTGGTGGATCTCCTCGACCTTTTAATCTACGTCTTCCATCTAATGTTTTTATTGCTACCATNATTTAACTCCTAATTCTTTTTAAGCCATTGAGCCAGAGTTAAACCCTGTTTCTTTAACTGCTCTGCTGTTACGGCAGCTTTACGCTTACCATTCTTATCGAAAAAGTATTTCTTTCCCATCTTCTGTGCTTGTGCTATTGTACGTGGTCTTGTAGGAGATTTTGATACTTCACCTATTCTTTTTGTAGGAGCATCTGATCCACCGACTCTAATCTTTTGACCGGGTTTAATCTTATTAATATCTTTAATACTAGGATTAATCTTTTTAAGATTTGCTACAGTTGTACCATTTCTTTTTGCAATAGCTGTTAAGGTATCACCCTTTTTAACTGTTACTTGTTTTGTATCTCTAATAGCTTTCTTCTGTGCATCTGTTAAAGTCTTAGGCTTCTTACCACCTGTCTTGATTCCACTACGATCTCCCATACCGGGTGTTCCGGGAGTAGCTTTTGGTCCTGTNCGTTGTGGTAAAGCACCNATACCTNNNCNATACGTAGNTCNNGGNNTTNTTACCTGTTTNNATNCCACTACGAGTTCCCATTCCGGGAGTACCAACNNTACCACTCTTATAAGTCTTTGGTGCTGTAGCTGTAGGTGATTTCTTTTTCTCAGCAGTTTCTTTAAAACTCATTGGTTTATTTACTTTAGATGAACCACCTGTCTTTATACCTGATCTAAGTGTAGCACCTTTTAAAGCAGCAACTCCTTTGTTAGTATTTTTTCTACTACTACTACTAGTTTTTTTATTAGAGCTAAATAGATTAAATATTTTATTTACTCTTTCTCCAAACTGTTTATTTGCTGTACGTGCTGCATCCCTAGATCC
>FUFK010039493.1_pt1 | contig 31063 bp, 35 predicted proteins | sample 1021851 | NCBI WGS metagenome assembly FUFK01 (sample SAMEA51879418, study PRJEB19060) | metagenome | reverse complement strand
AAGAAGGAGTGGAGTATGAACCAAATTTTTAAGAAGGTTACGCCAGGCCACGGTCCTTCCTGGTATGTCAAGTGGACTGCCAGTGTCGTCATGCTGATTGGCATGGTGTTAACAGCAGTAGAGTATACACCAATCAATTTGTTCTTTCATTTGTTTGGAGTGACTGGTTGGTTTATTGTAGGTTGGATGTGGCATGACAGAGCATTGCTTACACTTAATGCAGTAGCCATGTTTATATTTACAGTTGGAATTGTAATGTATTTTTAGCTTGACATTTTTTCTAACTGTGATAGTATTAAATAATAAATAAAGGAGACGATATGAAATATGATGTAGTGACTTCGCATATGTATGTGCAACATTGGACAGTTGAGGCTGAGAGTAAAGACAAAGCCGAAGAACTTTTCAAGAAAGTAAATATAGATTGGGATAAACAACGAAGACAATATGTTTTAAAAGAACCCCATGATAAAATACAAGAAGGTTTGGTAGTGATACCTGATGCAGAGCTACGGGCAGTGATGCCAATACCTGGTCAAACAGAACCTAGCTTTACAAAATTAGGAGAGAGCAATGACTGATGAATTAGAAATACCTGTTGACTTATTAGAGAAAGACCCATTAGATTTAGCTGAAAGTGATGAAGACATAAATAAAATTGTTGAGTATCTTAAAGCTACCAGGGAAAACATCAGAGCAACGGAGGCTGCAGGTAAACGTATCACCAGCAAAGCCGCNAGAACTAAACCAAAACAATTTGAAACTAATGTGTTAGACATGTTAGTAAAGGAGACATAATGGAACAACCAGATAGACTAAAGAAGTTTGTACTACAAGATGGTAGACCTATCCAAAAGATATGGGATACATCAAGTCTATCATCATTCCTTTCATGCCCCCGACTATACAATTATTCTAACCTACAAGGCTATAAGTCAAAGACTTATGGTATGGCAACAGGATTTGGTTCGGCTGTGCACGAAGGATTTGAAGTCCTTGACGCAGAGAAATTCAAGGGGGCAAGTAAAGAAGAAGCTGTTGTCGCAGCTATCAAGTATGTTCTCCTGGAATTTGGCGAGGCACTGAACCTATCAGAAGATAAGGCAAGAGGACTGACCTCTGTTCTTCGTGCAATAGTATGGAGAGCAGAGGAATACTGGGATGATTTGTTTGAGATAGCAACCATGCCAGATGGTTCGCCATGTCTTGAGCAAAGGTTTGAAGTTCCCTTTGGTAATGGAGAGTATAGATTCTCTGGTCGTATTGATAAGATAGTTCAACTTGATGGCAAGTTATATCTGTGTGATGTAAAGACTACGAAGAGTACACTTAACTCTAATTACTTTAGTAACTTCATGCCTAACAACCAGGTATTTTCATACATCTGGGCAGCGCGAGAAGTTCTAGGTTTAGATGTTGCAGGATTTATTATTGACGCAGTGCAAACTGGCGTTCACTTTACTAGGTTTGATAGAAGTGTGTACAATGTACCAACTGATTTAATAATGGAGTGGTACAAAGACGCAATGCATACACTAGATGTATCAACTAATTATTTTAACAAGCAGTATTATCCTGCGGATTTTACTGCATGTAACAACTATGGTGGTTGTAGATTTAAAGAAGTGTGTTCGGCATCACCGTCCCGGAGAGANATATTCCTGGACAATGACTTTGATAAAGAACCACACCCAGATTTGAAGGAGGCATATGACAAAGCAGTATAGAGAAAAACAATACACCCCACCTAAGAAGTGGTATAACAATACAAGTTCATTATTAAATATAATAGCTGTGTTGTTAGTATTAAACTTATTCTTTTCAATAATATTATGATTACGGTAACCAACATTTTGTTGATTTTAATACTGTTATCTAACGTGTTCATTGCATTTATGATATACGCATTGGGCAAAGTTTTGTTGGAGGAACAAAAAAAAGATTGACACGGATTTAAATTCATGCTACAATACATACTTTACAGGAGACAAATATGGCAAACATTAGCAAACATAAATCGACAGAGTATACAAAGTTATTGCTCGTAGGTGACAGTGGGGCAGGTAAAACATCAGCACTTGCCTCACTTGCCAATGCAGGTTANAACTTACGNATACTAGATTTCGATGATGGACTATCCATCTTACCAGAGTTCTTAGATGAGAACGCAGTTAAGAANGTATCTTACGTTACACTGCGTGATGGTCTAGGTCAAGCGAATGCTTTTAGAAAAGGTGTTCAAATGATTACCAACTGGAAAGATGGCGACGAAGACTTTGGTTCAGTTAAGAACTGGACTAGCAAAGATGTACTCGTTATTGATAGCTTAACCCTGATGGGCGAAGCTGCGTTACGTGGTGCCCTGGTTTTCAATAACAAGAAACCAACTGACCAACCAAGTCAGCCAGAGTGGGGAACTGCGGCACGTGATGTACAACATATTGTACAATACATAACGGGTTCAGAAGTACCATGTAATGTNGTGGTTACTACTCACATGCAATACATGGAGGGAGACTTAGGTGTATCTAAAGCATACCCTACAAGTGTAGGTTCAAAGCTATCTACTAAACTAGGTAGATACTTTAACTGTGTATGCAGGATCGACACACGGTCTTCCAGTAAGGGCACAGAGCGTACCCTCAGAACAGTATCGGATCACAAGATGGATCTTAAGATTACAGCTCCATCCCTGGTTGAAACAAATGCTGAGTTAAATTTAGCTAAGTTATTTGAGGCTGTGCAGAAAAATGCTCAAAGTAAATTAACAAATAAAGGAGGCAAATAATGTCAGATGTTAATGACTTTTTATCGATGACCCCTAGTGAAGTACCAGAGTCGGTAACTTTACCAGAGGGTAGCTACGATTTTACTATCACTTCTTATCGTTCGGATAAGGTGGGAGAAAATCAAACACCATTAGTTCGTATCAACTGTAAGGCAGTTGGTGTGATTCAATCTGATTTGGGAGAATCGGATTTGGTAAATGCCGAGCCAACTCGTATTGAGTTCTGGGCTACACCAAAGGCAATGCAACAAAACAATCCTGCGTTGTCATTAAAAGCATTCCTTACTAAAGGGTTAGAAATGGAAGCTGACTCATCATTCGGTGAGTTGTTAGAGCAAGCCATTGGTCAATCCTTCAGTGGAATTGTCAAGCATGAAATGGTTGGCAGAAACAAGGACATACTTCAAGCGTCCATCAAACGCATAATTAAGAAGTAGTTCTAATGGGTGAGTACGCAGTCAATAAACGAGTGCCATCACGCACACCATCATCAGCCGATGGTTGCAAGATAGCATTTGTTTTTGAGTATCCTACCAACAAAGAAGCAATAGCGAATACGATTCTGCAAGGGGGCACGGGAAAAGTATTCACTGAACTATGTGACATTGCAGGTATTACTCTCGACGATTGTTTACTCACCCATGCTATACAACTAAAGCCCCACCAAAATACAGCACAACATTTTTTCCACAAACGAAACGAATACAAACGCTTGTGTAAGACAACCGAGTGGCGATCACAATTAAGTCCTACTAAAGAGGGTTATCTTAAACAAGAGTACGAGCAAGACATACAACGGTTACACAAAGAAATAGAAGAAGCCAATCCAAATATCATTATCGCAATGGGTTCATTATCTTTGTGGGCAGTGACAGGTCTAGATAAAGTTGGTACTTATAGAGGGGCTACACTACAAACAAGTCTCCTTTCTTCTCCATATAAAGTACTTGCAACTTATAGTCCTGTTGCTGTCGTTAAAAATTTTAAGTGGCGACCTCACGTAGCTTCTGATTTAATCAAAGCTAAAAGCGAATCGCTCAGCAAAACATTAGAACATACAGAAAGAGAGATATGGATTGAACCTACNCTCTCAGATTTAGATACGTTCTATACTAAATACATTAGTAAAGCAAATCACAACGACCCTCTCGCATTTGATATTGAAACAGCAGAAGGCTCTATCGTATGTATAGGCTTTGCGCCTAACCCTCGAACTGCAATCGTAGTTCCTTTTCGTGATAAGAATACTGACACNCAAAACTATTGGAACGCTACNGAAGAAGTNGCGGCCTGGCAGTGGGTACGTAANATCCTGGAAGACGAAGAGATTGTAAAGGTAGCACAGAATCAACTATATGATATATCATGGCTCGCTCACAAACAAAAAATAAAAGTTAAAGGTATCACACATGATACCATGCATGCCCAACATTCACTGCAACCAGAACAAGAAAAAGGTTTAGGTTTCTTAGGCTCGATTTACACAAATGAGAGTGCTTGGAAAACACTAGCCAAGTTTTCAAAGAGTACCAAAGCAGATGAATAGAAATGAAACGATCAGAATTATTCTCGGTAAAGCCAATGCCAGAGGATTCAAAGGACATAGAGAACCACTACAATTTATGGAGGGCTGTTCTCGATCAGGCAGTACAAGACTATTCCTACACGGGAAAGTCAGAAGAGGGATTGAAATACAAAAAGGAAGTAGAGAAGTGGTTGAAGTATAAGTATGACGATTTTAAATTTGTGTGTGATCTAGCTGCGGTAGACCACATGCGTGCAAGAAAAGAATTTGAACGATACAAGGAGGGAGAATATGACAACAACAGGGAGGTCATCAGAGCTACTAAGAAAAGCAAGTGACTTAGTAAATGGCGACCGTCAAAAAGATTATGGAGATAAGCTTCATAATCACATTAACATTGCAGACTTATGGACAGCGTATTTAGATACGACTGTCAGCCCTCATGATGTAGCAGTCATGATGTGCTTATTAAAGATAGCTAGACTGAAGCAAGGATCCAGAACAGAGGACACATACCTGGATGCATCAGCCTACATGGCAATAGCGAGAGAAATACAGGAGAGATTAGATGGCGAGGATAATAAAGAACACAGAGATTAAGGATTTAAAACTTAATTCAGAACAAGTGCTGTGGGTTTATTGTGGGTTAGATTGTAATTTAACCACAGAGATATGGGGTAAACTTTCTCCTCAACTAGATAACAATACAAAAAATACATACGAGTTTGAACGTAACTCTTTAGGTCCAGCCATATCAATGGTATTGCGTGGGTTACGTGTAGATGAGAGGGCAGTTACTATGATACGTGCCCCCTTACAAAAGAAAAGATTAAAGCTAGAGAGAATGCTCAACCTTTTCGCGAACGCAGTTTGGGACAAGGACTTAAATCATAACAGTCCAGTACAATTAAAGGCTATGTTGTACGAGTATCTAAATCTTCCAGTACAAATTAAATATGAGAAAGGTAAACAAAAAATATCAACAGACAGAGAGGCACTTGAACATATGATAGAAGAGTATCCTCGTGCTCGTCCTTTCTGTAAAACTATTATTACCTTACGTGATATTGATAAACAATTATCTGTGTTGAAAGCAAAGAGAGATTCTGATGGACGTATACGTTGTTCATATAATGTGGCAGGCACAGAGACAGGTAGATGGTCTTCATCTGAAAGTCCTTGGGGTACAGGTACAAACTTACAGAATATTACAAAGGACTTGCGGGCTATGTTCATACCAGACAGAGGACGTGTCATGTTCTACGCAGACTTACAAGCTGCAGAATCCAGGGCAACTGCTTACTTGTCAGGTGACGAAGGTTATATCAACGCCGTTGAATCATCAGACCTACACACTGAGGTAGCTAAAATGGTTTGGCCTAACATGGGTTGGACAGAAGACAATGCACAGAATCGAGCACTAGCAGAGCAACCTTATTATGGAAACTTTTCTTATCGTGATGTATGTAAACGAGCAGGTCATGGTACAAACTATGGAGCGTCTGCTAATACAGTAGCACGTCATACTAAAATTAAAGTAGCACATGCTACAAGATTCCAGTTATTATATTTTGGNGGTGTGGTTCCTCTTGCTTCTCTTGAACGTTGGCACAAACAAGATAAACGTGGTGGCTTTGAAGAACTTATAGAGATAGGAGAAGTCATAGGTAGTGGAAGCCAGCAGCTTGTGCGTGTGAAGGGGGCATTNCCTGGTATAAGAACTTGGCACACAGAAGTTATAAAAGAATTACAGACAACAGGTAATCTTATTACACCATTCGGTAGACGCAGACAATTCTGGGGTAGACTAGATGATGAACACTATGCAAGAAAAGCTATTGCTTATCTTCCACAATCTACAATCGGTGACTTATTGAACTTAGGATTATATAGAGTATGGAAAGAATTGTTTGATGAAGGTGTGGAAATACTAGGGCAAGTACATGACGCAGTGTTAGGTCAATGTCCTATTAATAAAGTAGATTATTTAATACCAAAAGTAATTGGTTGTTTGGAAAATCCTGTTGAAGTTAAAGGTAAAACCATGGTGATACCTTCTGACGCAGAGGTAGGAGATTCCTGGAAAAACTTAAAGAAGTGGGGAGCGAATGCGTAAGACAACAGACTTTATAAATGGCTGTTTAGATATAACTAAGGGGACACCTATCCCAGATAAGTTTTCTCAATGGACTGCGATCTCGGCTGTTGCAGGAGCACTCGGTCGTAAGTGTTGGTTCTCTATGGTTAACTATGAGATACGTCCTAACATATTTGTAGTATTGATTGCACCACCAGGTAGAAACAAATCTGTATCGCTGATCTTGCCGTTCTCTAAAGTGTTTTCTAAACTGACTACACCTATTGGAACAGAAGAAGATCATGAAGAATTTAATAGCGGTCTAACTAAGTATGGTTTAAAAAATTATCCCTTACATTTTATTCAAGATAGAATTACACCAGAAAAATTAGCAGTTGAAATGCAGAAAGTATCTAGATTAGATTTACGTGTAGGTAATACTGAATTGTTTTATGATTCATCTTTGACTTTAGTTACCTCAGAGTTTGGTACATTTATGAATAGAACTTCACAATACTTACAGATGTTCTTAACAGATATGTGGGATAGTAAAGATTCATACAGCCACCAGATTAAAACAGGTTCATCACAATTTATTAAAGGTCCATGTCTTAATTGGATTGCTTGTGCTACACCTCAACAGTTTGTGGATAACTTACCAGAGGATGCAGCTTCACAAGGACTGTTATCCAGGATGTTACCCATCTACCATGAGGGTACTCAAATACCACAAAGTTTATATAATGATAAGATTGATGAGGACAAAGTAGAAAATCTAAGACATGACTTAAGTCTGATAGCTAGAATGCATGGTGAATTTACAGTTGACCCAGAAGCTAAAGAGATAATGGAAAAAGATTTTCAACAATACATAGAACCAGTGCCTACTGATCCCAACATGTTGGAGTATAATCAACGTAGGGTATCTCATTTCTTAAAGATTGCTATGTCTATTAGTGCTTCGCGTAGAGGGACTAAAGTAATTACTGGCAGTGATTGGGATAGAACTAAGAAGATTATGTTCGATATGGAGAAGGATATGCCTAAGGCACTGGAAGGTTTTGGTATGAGTAAAACTGGCAGAATTGCTCATAACATGAAGGACTGGTTGGAGACTACTGTGTTTAATAATAACCGCTCTCACGTGCGTTTAAAGCTGTTTAAACGGCAATTATTGACCAAGATAATGTCACCGGGGGAAATCCCACAGTATATCCAAGCAATGGAAGACTCTGGTTATATCCGTGTCGAATCTGAATTGGTATTCCTATGCAGAAAAGACGCAATGTAATCCGAGGTCTACGATGGGTCAAAGCCCTCGATGATCGCCCAGGATTCATATCCTCTCCACGAATCAGGGGCGTACAGAGGGCAGGTCTCATCTATGAAAACCGTATTGCCAATTATATGAAGGCTTTGTATGGGGACAAAGTTTTACATGGGCAATGGTATGAGTTCGAGGACAGACGGGGACTAGGCTGGTGTCAACCCGACATCATAGTCCTGCCAGATAAGGATCGTAAGTTTATCCTCGTCCTCGAATGTAAATTAAAAGCTACCAAGAAAGCATGGGTTCAGTTGAATTATATGTACCGTCCTGTGCTTGAGAGGATTTATCCACAGACTGAGATACGCTTAGTGCAAGTGGTAAAGAATTTAAACAAGGAGTTGAAGTTAGATTTGATAGATACAGTTGATGATTTGTTTTGTCAAGAGAAAAAGTTTGAATACTCTACATTATTTTTACGTAACTTAGGTTAATACATATGGACAGCAGGCAAATTATATGATATACTACAGACTTTCACACAACACAGATAGGAATTACGATGATAAATAAACCACAGATAGATGTCGAACGCGACAATCTTTTGACAGACTTCGGTAAAGAAGTCCTTCGAGACAGATACATGTTACCCACAGAGAAATCACCCCAGGAAGCATTTGCCAGAGCTGCCGCAGCTTTTGCAGACTCAGATGCCCATGCGAAAAGGTTGTATGATTACTCATCGAAGCTATGGTTTATGTTTGCTACTCCCATATTATCTAATGGTGGTACAGACAGAGGACTTCCTATCTCATGCTTCTTAAATTATGTACCTGATTCTCGTGAAGGATTGTCAGAACATTACGCAGAAAATATTTGGCTATCAAGTTCAGGTGGTGGTATCGGTGGATACTGGGGCGACATAAGGTCGCAGGATCAATCAACAAGTAAAGGTAATAAGACTACTGGAGTTATACCTTTCATGCATGTAGTTGATAGCCAAATGGTTGCGTTTAACCAGGGGGCAACAAGACGCGGGAGCTATGCCAGCTACATGGATATATCACACCCAGAAATTATAGAGTTCATAGAAATGAGAAAGCCTAGTGGTGGTGATGTGAATAGAAAGAATCTTAATCTACATCATGGGATAAATGTATCTGATAAATTTATGAGAGCATTAGAGAAAGATGAAATGTGGAAACTAATTGACCCTCATAATAAAAAAGTTATAAGAGAAATAAAAGCTAGACAACTATGGATTAAAATATTAGAGACAAGAGTATCAACTGGTGAACCTTACATTATGTTTAGTGATACAGTTAATAAAGGATTNCCNAAAGAATTAAAAGCNAAAGGNTTAAAGGTACATCATTCAAATCTGTGTAGTGAAATTACTTTACCTACTAATCCAGATCGTACTGCAGTGTGTTGTTTGTCATCTGTAAACCTAGAATACTATGATGAATGGAAAGACGATGCACATTTTATTGATGATCTTATGCGTATGTTAGATAACGTATTAACTTACTTTATTAAACATGCCCCCGTTCATTTGTGGAGAGCAGTAGCTTCTGCAAAAGCAGAGCGGTCAGTAGGTCTAGGGGCTATGGGATTTCATTCTTATTTACAGCGTAAAGGTGTAGGATTTAACAGTCCTATGTCTTATGATATTAATAAGAATATATTTAAACACATATATGATAAAGCTTTAGAATCAAACTTTTCTCTTGGTAAAGTGAGAGGAGAACCAGAGGATATGAAAGGTAGTGGTAAAAGGTTTGCACATATGTTAGCTATTGCACCAAATGCTAGTAGTTCTATTATATGTGGGGGTGTGTCGCCTAGTATAGAGCCATTACGTGCTAACGCTTTCACTCAAAAAACTATGAGCGGTTCGTTCTTAGTTAAGAATAAATACTTAGAAAAATTATTAGAAGAGAAAGGTAAGAACACTAAAGGATGTTTGGAAGACTATTATTTCTAGTAGAGGATCTGTCGATGCGCTCGACTTCCTCACGCCACAAGAAAAAAATATATTTAAGACGGCCATTGAAATTGATCAAGCGTGGTTGGTTGACTTGGCTGGCGAACGTCAAAACTATATTTGCCAAGCGCAATCATTAAACTTATTCTTTCCGCCAGATGTCAATGTTAGAAGATTAAACAACATACACAAACGTGCGTGGGAAACTGGATTAAAAACTTTATACTATTGTAGAAGTGAAGCTATTAAAAGAGCAGAGAACATAGCTAATAAAGTAGAGAGAAAAGTTAGACAAGATAGTCAAGAGGAGGAATCATGCGTGATGTGCCAAGCTTAAAACATTTAGATTTATTTAGTGGTCTTGGTGGTTTTAGTCTAGGTCTTGAAGCCACTGGTGGATTTGAAACAGTAGCTTTCTGTGACATAGAAAAATTTCCACGTAAAGTTTTGAAACAACATTGGCCTAATGTAAAACAATACAAAGATATAAAGGAGTTAAGTTATGACAAATTACAAGAAGACGGGATCGGAGAAATCGACATCATTACGGGCGGCTATCCTTGCCAACCTTTCTCCGTCGCAGGTAGACAAAGAGGTGAGAAAGATAAAAGACACCTCTGGCCAGAAATGTTTAGACTTATCCACGAATGCAGGCCCACTTGGGTCATTGGAGAAAACGTTAGTGGACACATTAAACTCGGTCTCGACACCGTACTTGAGGACTTGGAGAGTGAAGGTTACGCCGCGAGGGCGTTTAGTATTTCAGCTTCTAGCGTCGGTGCCACCCATAAAAGAGAAAGAGTCTGGATTGTGGGCAACTCCCAACACAATGGATCATCTACCACAGAGAAGTCCAGAAGCATTGAGGAAACAAGCAACGACAACAAGGAAAGGCCGAACCAAACCAGCGAATCTACGGGAACAAGTAGATCCAATAGTAATGAAAATGTGGAGAACACCAGACAACCTGGCTGGGGGGAGCAATCTACCTGGAATACAGAAAGCTTTGGACGAGGGTCATCTGAAACGACCGAGTGGTCAACCGATACAGATACGTCTTCAGGATCAAGTGAGGGAGCCGAGACTATGTCCGACTCCAACAGCAAGAGATTGGAAGGACGCAGGTCCGAACAGCAACTACGAAAAGATGAGACAGAAAGGACGATTAGCTGGGACGGCTGGTGGGAGTTTGAACCCGACGTGGGTCGAGTGGCTAATGGGGTACCCAAAAGGGTGGACAGACTTAAAGGACTAGGTAATAGTTTAGTGCCCGCTATACCTTTTATAATAGGGCAATCAATTTTAAGAGAGGAGTATATATGGTAATAGGATTAGAAATTGTAGTCATNGCTTATGTAGTTACGGTTACAGGTGGATTATTATTACAAGCGGCGGGTATCCAATGAGTGTATTTAATTCAAGAGATTATTATAAACCATTTAAATATCCGTGGGCTTTTGAAGCTTACGATTTACAACAGAAGATGCACTGGCTACCAAGCGAAGTGCCCCTTCATGAAGATGTAAACGATTGGAACAACAGAATGAATGATGGTGAAAAGAATTTGGTAAAACAAATACTAACATTCTTTACACAAGGNGATGTGGATATAGCGCAAGCATACATGGATGTATACATGCCTATGTTTAAACAACCAGAGATTCGTATGATGTTATCAGCTATCGCAACAAGTGAAGCAAATCACGCACACTCATACTCATTGTTAAATGATACAATAGGTATGGACGACGGAGATTATAAAGCGTTCCAAGAAATCACAGCTATGAATGATAAGCATGAGTACCTGTGGAAAAACAAAGGGGGCACAGAAGAGGAGAAGATTGTCAGAGACATGGCTGTGTTCTCAGCTTTTGGTGAAGGACTTCAGTTGTTTGCTAGCTTTGTAATGCTGCTAAACTTTCAAAGGTTTGGCAAGATGAAAGGCATGGGACAAATTGTCGCATGGTCTATTCGTGATGAGTCACATCATGTAGAGAATATGATTAAGCTAGTACATGCAGTACTNGATGAAATGCCTCANGTNTGGCATGANAATTTTAAGANNACTNTATATGATATATGNAGNGANATGGTAGAACTAGAGGATAAGTTTATNGATCTAGCTTTTGCNATGGGTCCTGTNGAAGGNNTGACTCCAGAAGAAGTNAAGCAATACATAAGACATATAGCGGACAGAAGATTGTTACAGCTAGGATTAAAGCCCAACTATGGAGTCAAAGATAACCCACTTGAGTGGGTAGACTGGATTGTTGGAGGTGTGGAACACACCAATTTCTTTGAGAATCGTAGCACGGAGTACGCAAAAGGCGCACTTACTGGTACTTGGGACGATGCATTTTAATTTAAAAAAAGTATTGACACCAGCATCAAATCGTGCTATTATTATAATTGAAACTAGCAATAGTTTTAAGGGGGCACATAAGGCTGAGTGACTGATAAGCAGTTGTTCAGCCTTTGGCTTTTATAGAGGGAGATAAATGAAACCTATCAACACGTTCTCAGAAGCAGAACTAAAAAAATATTTACAAGAATATAAGGTTAAACAAAACGCGGCGTGGCGTAGGTCTAGATCACGTGGGGAAACAGATAAGCATGGCGCTCATCGGGAATACCTAGACGCGAAATCCATGATAAGTAATATCAATTACAAAATTAAAAACGATACGTGGTTGTATAATGATTTACCAGATGGTACTAGAATAGGCGGACGAAGAGTCACAGCATCAGGTAATCCAAATTTAATTGGTAAAATTATTGATGGCTTTGGGAGGNTAATAGATGAGACTGCATAAACATCCAGACTACCCAAATAAAACTAAGTATGATGGGTTAGCACATTATTTATACAGAACAAATAAACCTAGTACAGTAAGACTCCAACCACTGTGGAAAAATCTTAAACTTAAAGATAAAGATTATTGGAGAGGTTTAGCACAGGTTTGGAAAGGACAGGACTTATGAGATTAGAAGCAGAGATATATTCTAAACCTAACTGCCCTTACTGTGATATGGCTAAGTTGCGTCTAGTTTCATACAACCCAAAGATTTATATGTTAGATACTGATTATACGAGAGAGGACTTTTTTAAAAAGTTTCCAAATGCAAAAACATTCCCACAAATAATTTTAAATGGTGAGAAAATAGGTGGGTATCTTGAACTTGAAAAATGGTTTGACAAGTTTATAATAAAACAGGAGAATAATAATGAAGGACATACTACAAGAAGCGGTTAATGCTTTAGTACTAGCAAAGGGAAACATATCTGAAGCAGCTCGTGCTTTGAAGTTACCAAGACCCACACTTAATAGTCGATTAGAAAAAGCTAAACTAAATAATATTAAACCTACAGTTAAAGCTGCAGATACTGAAGCGGCTTTGACAGAACAGAAACTTACGTATGAGTTACAGATAAAAGAACTCAAACAACAAGTAGAAGAACTAGCTAGAGAAAACATAACGGCAGATGCTATACGTAAGCATGTGTTTCAGCTAGGAGAATACAATGCCAAGCCACCTAAGTGGTTGCATAAATCTACACCTGCTAAAGGTGCACCAGGAATACCTACGTTATTCTTATCTGACTTTCATTGGGGAGAAGTAGTAAGTAAAACAAACGTAGATAATTTAAATCAATACAATAGAGATATAGGAAAGAAGAGAGTAGAGTTTACAATCAACTCTGCTATTGACTTATGTACCAATCACATGGTCAATGCTAAGTATCCTGGTATTATATTACCTNTNGGTGGGGATATGATTAGTGGTAGTATTCATGATGAGTTAATAGAAACAAATGATGGAACAAGTATAGAACATGTACTTGAACTATTAGATATGTTAGCTTCTGGTATTACTAAACTAGCTGACACATTTGGTAATGTATTTGTACCATGTGTAATAGGTAATCACAGTCGCATGTATAAACAATACAGACACAAGCAAGCTGTTGAAAGTAGCTTTGACTGGTTNCTNTATAACATGTTAGAAAAATATTTCTCTAAAGATAAACGAGTTAACTTCTTAATACCAAATACATATGACGCATATTATAAAGTATATGATATTAGTTATCTGTTGACACATGGTGACAGNCTAGGAGTTAAAGGTGGTACTGGTATAGTAGGAATGCTTGGACCTATAGCACGAGGCGTGCAGAAAGTCAAGTCCGAATACGCTAACTTAAAGAAACCTGTGGACTATGTAATCATGGGTCACTTCCACCAATACATATCATTGAAAGATGCCATTGTTAATGGATCAATAAAAGGATATGATGAGTACGCTATGTCGGGTAGATTTGCATACGAAAGACCGCAACAAGCATTGTGGTTTACACACCCTGTATATGGTATTACATTTCAAGTACCTGTACAAAGTGTTGAAAAAGAAATTAAAAAACCAAAGGAATCGTGGGTATCATGGCGAAGTTAGGCCTTGCATGTGCCCCCTTTTTATGTTATACTAAAGGATTACTTAGGAGTATATATGGATAATGAAATTAAAAACCCTATGCCACAAGGTGTTGACTTTGAACTAGGCATAGTAAAGATTGGCGGAGATGCTGTCAAAGTAGAAGAGCCGAAAGAAGATAACGATGGCAAAGAAAAAGCTTAACATAAAGAAAGCTATTAAAAAACCAGGGTCACTTAGAAAAGCCCTTGGTATTAAAGAAGGTAAAACTATACCTAAAGCAAAGCTAGATGCGGCGGCTAAAAAACCTGGTAAGCTAGGACAGAAGGCTAGATTTGCACAAACTTTATCTAAACTTAGAAAGAAAAAAACATGATAAAAGTAGCATTTGCTATAATAATTACATCAATGCCACATTGGCCATCAGTAAAGTATCAAGGATATTTATATCCTGACATGGAAACGTGTTACCAATACACTGAAATGTATGTAGAACAATTTAGATCATACGCTGATAGTCAAGGAGATTATGATGCACATTTTGATTCTTTTTGTTTTGAAACAGAATCATACCCAATAGAAGGATTTGAAGATATGAAAAGAGGAATAGGTTTTAATGCCTGAATGTATAAAGTGTGGACATGAATGTCACTGTAGCAACAGCGGTGCTTGTTGTGGCGGTCAATGTGAATGTTGCAGCTGTGAACACAATGGCTAGCGGTATTGGAAATTTATGGGGCAGTGCTGTTGACATGGTCACTGAGGCACTAGGGATATCTGGTAGTTCTGATATGAACTTTGCTAACCAATGGGGTGATAACTATCACGGCAAAGCAGATGATGATAAAAGAAAAAGAGCTTTTGAAGTTTTACAATCTGACTTTACAGTACCAACAGAAGCTGTAGATTCTATAAATAAATCAGCCTTTATATTTGATGGTGATATGGGGTTTGATTCAGAAACAATTAAAGATAACATGACAAAGATAGGTGCTATTGAAAGCAACTATACAACTAAAGTACAAGCGGACGAAGGTCCTGCAAGATCTTACTGGCAAGTCGAGCCTTCAACGGCGAAATCATTACTGAATAATTCATCAGCATTATTCGGACCAAAGTTTAATGAAGTATTTGCACAGTATGCTGAAGGAGACAAAACGGCGTCGGAAGTTTTAGCAGGTAAATCTATTACAGATTTACAAACGTTAATAGAGAATGACTCTGATTTAGGGGCGGCTTTTGCAACAGCTAAAATGATTACAACGTTTGAAACATAAGGAGTAAATATGAAACTTATAAAAGATTGTTGGTCATGGATTAAAGAATGGAATGACTGGGGAATGAAAGACTGGATTAAAGCTGGTATCATTTGTGCAGTTGTACTTATCGTAATCTATAATATGACAACAGGTGGAGCGCCTTCGGCGTAACCAATTAATTAACTAAGGCTCCTTCGGGAGCCTTTACATTTAGGAGATAACATGTTAGGTGGATTACCAGTAGAAATGATTACGATGTTAGGCTCATCTTTATTAGGTGGGTTTATGTCAATCTGGTCACAAAGTATTAAAGCAAAACAAGACGAACAAAAAATGTTATTAGCTAGAGCTGATAATCAAATGAAACATATTGATAAAGCTCGTGCGTTTACAGATAAAGGTTTTACTTTTACCAGAAGAATCATTGCCCTATCTGCTGTAGGTGCTATCATTGTATGGCCTAAGATTGTACCAGTATTTTTTGATACTAGTGTGTGGTTAACGTGGACTGAATTTAGCAGAGGATTTTTATTCTTAGTAGAGAAAAAAGAAATCGTTATGGATAAAGAGTTCTTTGGTGTGGTAATTACACCACTAGATACACACTTAATGAGTGCAATTGTGGGACTTTACTTTGGTGGTAGCTTAGTTAAAAGATAATTATTCTAGACCTAAAGCTTTTCTTTGCTTAATGTTCTTACCAATGTTAAGTGGATCTTTAGTTAATCTTATATCACTATAGGTAGCTTCTAATGCTTGTTGCATTAGTGCGTTTAAGTCAGGGAATATCATATCAGATATGTCTTGCTTGTTATTCCATTTGAATAACTCTCTGGTTATATCATTTATTTCTTGTTGACCTTTTAAAACCATTTTACTATTACCTATTTTATTACCTACGAATATATCTCTGTATGCATTTGTAATTTGTGCATTAACTTTTTGTCTTTTACTTTGATTTCTTGTAGCATTTTTTCTTTCTTGATATAATGCTTCTCTTGCTCTTTTATTTCTAGCAGAACCAAAACCTATACTCTGTAATATAGTTTCCATAGCACTAGCATCAGTGCTTAGTACACTACCATAATTAGTTTCAGTAAATCCTTTACCCAAACTTTGATCATATGCTTTGTACATGTTACGTATAAATAAAGGTGATGATCTAAATGCTACATCTAATAATCCTTCGCCTTCTCTCATAGCTTGTGTACCTTCTCGTATTGATGTAATGAATACAGAACCAGGTGCCCCCGCAAAGTCCGCCGCATTTCCGCCAGGCGTTAGTCCTAACAATGCCGCAATTGCTCTTATTTGTTGAGATCCTGGTACATTACCCAGTGACAATCTTCTTTGTACATCTATATTTAATCCAGCTTCTATTACACCGTTCTCCATAGCATTAATTAATCCTGGCCCAAAGCCTGCTTCATATAACATTTCTCTCATAGCCGCTCTCATGTCTGTCTTAAGTCCTGTTCCCACGATAGGTGCTTTTTCAATCATCCAGTTAGCTAGCTCTTCTGCATCATCAGATCCTGGTAATCCAAAGAGACCACCTGTTAGACCTAACATAACCATCATTCTAGCAAATACTTTTCTTCCTGCAGTTTTAGAACCAGGAGTTTTACCACCTGTTAATAATCTAAACATCAATGCAAACATCTGTCCAATATAAGTTTGGAATAATGCAGGCACAGCAAAAGCACCACGCATAATTTGTGGTCTATTTAGTTTACCATACACACCAAACGTATCATCAATCATAGTTCGTGCAATTATTTGAGGGCTAATGATTCCACCATTGTCATTAATCATACCTTGTACTAGGTTATCGCCGTTATATATTTTATAAAATTCTTCTACAACTTTAGGATCTTGTCCCATTCTATAAGCTGCTATGTATGCAGTTAAACGAGAGATTGCTTCCATTGTATTGAATGGCCCGCCAATTACTTGTGTTTCAAAGTTACGGAATGCTGTGTCTCTATCAAATCCTGAACGTCCGGGTACTTGTCCTGTTTCTTGCAGTGCTTGACCTTGTCTAATATAATTAGGCATGTCTTCTTCTATTGCAGCTTTAACATCTTCAGGGACTTTAGTCCAATCTATAAATACATCGCCGTGTTGATTGTTAGTGTAAGAAAACATAGCTGTTGCTTCTTTAAATGCAATACCTAATTCTTTTGTAGCTCTTATACTTCCCCCCATCTGTGAAAGCATAGGTCCTGTAAATTGTACGTTAGACATTATCTGCAAGAATGCAGATGATAAGTTGCCCCCAAGATACCACCAAAATCCTAGTCGTCTTAGTTGTGCAAACTCTTGATATGGGTCTTGGCTATAGTTCCACCACTTATCAAAACCAATTTTTAATTGTTTGTATTTAATTGGGTCAGTAGCAATAGCATCTTCTAATACTTTCTTTCTCTCATCTGCTTCATTCATAAACCTACTACGCGCCGCATATCTAGAACCTAAGAAACCAAACTGACTTGCAGCTCTACCAAAATCAGGATTGTATCCTGGTACACCACCTACTCTTTGACGTGGTTGCATGAATTGATCAAAGCCAATTATATTTTTATTGTTCTTAATTAATTCTCTAAGTTCCCCTTCTAGTTCTGCAAACACTTCTTGTTTAGGATTACTTAAGTATTGAGCAACATCTAGCATATCAATAGAACCTTTTTCTAACTTCTCTTTAATATTAAGTTGACTTATTTCTTGTACGTTTCTAACCTCTACGCCAGTGTCTTCTCTCCAATCACTAATAAATTTAATTCTTGCAGCGTCTGCTTCTTTCTTAGTTTCAAAATGTTCACGTCTAATTAAGTAAGCAGGATTTAATTTAACAAACTTACCTTTAACTTTCATAGCCCCTTGCTCTGTTGCCGTTGCGTCTAAGTATTGAGGTTCATTATTATTAACTATAGTTACTACATAGTCACCAAATCTAGATAAAGGTGCATAGTCACTTTGTTTAAACTCTTCAAACTTTGTCATCTGACTATGTAGTTTAATTAACCCTAGGTCTGCTGTGGCTTTTGGTTGCTCAGCTATAGGGTCAACACCTAATATACTTTGTATTTCTTTTATAGCACTAGGGGTTAAAGCAGATCTATCTACAAACTCTGCATCTCTATTCTCTAAGATTCTTCTAAGTGCACTAATTATGCCAGTCATTTGTTGATACGTTATATTTTCTAACTCTTCATCAGTATTTAAATTTGACAAGTCAGGCATGTATACACTAGATAAAGCTTTACCTTCATGAAACTTTAATGTTTCTACTGCACTTTTAAGTTGTTCCAAATAACCACCAGCTATCATTGCTTTTATTTGTTCTTTAGCTAAAAATGTTTCTGCTACTTGATACTCAACATATGCTTGTGCTAAATCTCCTTCTAATATAATTAACTCACCAGCTGTCATTGGTAAACCTGTAGGACTATTTCTTGAATCGAAATCCATTGGCATTCTAAATATAATTCTACCATCTTGATCAGGTCTAAATGTTCTGTTAGGATAGTATTGNGATATAACTTGTGCTCTATATAATGCTTCACGCATAGCAGGATCTTGTATCATCTTACTATATCTAAATAAAATATTTTGATAAGTGTTCTGTATTTGTTTAGCTTTAGTATTCATATTCTCAATACTACGCCATACTCTTTCAAACAGCGGATTATCTTTAGCCCATGTTCTAACAAAGCCNGCGATACGATGCATCAAACTCATCTTAGGCATATCCATAGTGGTATTATCTTTACTATAAGTTTTTTTATTTTCCTCCATAGCTTTACCCATTTTAGCATTGAGTGCTCTCTTCTGCTGTCTGTTCATAGGGATATATTCATCCATAGGTTTTTCACCCGGCACAGGTTGGTATTGATTTGCCGCCATCATGTTAGGTTGACGTATACCATATGCACCGTCATTAAATACAGATTTAAATTGTTGTGGTTTAAATATAATGTATGAATCAGTAGGTGGTTCTTCAATCATTAACATGACTTCTTCTATAGTAGGTTCTTTAACTGTCGGATCGATAACACCTGTCGCTTGTGCTCTCGCATAAGCCGCAGCTTTTCTACGTATAGACTTGTGTTTATATTCTCCTTCGTTTAAGTATACTACACCATCATAACCTTTCTTTTGTATAAGTTCTTTTATTTCTTGGAAGCTTTCATCAAGACCAGTGTATAAACCCATCTGTCTTAGCTGTTCTACTTGTGATTCATTTTCAGTTTCAAACTTTTCTATTCTATCCATAGCTTTATTAAATTCATTTTCTGTAATGATATTTTGTCTACGTAAATAACCTAATACTGTAGCAGGATCCCATGTACCAAAGTCAGGTAAACGTAAAGGATTTTTTATATTAGCAAAACCTCTGAATACATAGTAGTCAGATAGTTGTGCCCCCTTATTCTTAACTAGTGTATCTATTACTGATTGGTCTGGTGTAAAGTGAAAGCCAAAATCATTTGTTCTTTCCATATCAAATACTTCAAACGGCGTTCTCTCTGTCATTTGTCTAGTATCTAATGTCGCATGCATTACAATCAAGGGGGCACCTTTGTCATCTACTACTTGACTTAGTCTGCCACCACTGTTGAACCATTTAAAGAACTGTGCTGTGTTTGTTATTGTAGGTTGTTGTGTAAATAATGCACGAGTACGCGGGGAGAACCCAGAAATTTCCTCACCACTCCATTTGTTTTTAACTATTATATCATTTGCATTGTCACCTGTTAAATATATTTCTGATTCACGTTGCATACTATCATAACGAGCACCTACCAAACCCAGATCAATTGCGTTAAATATTGCAGCTGATGTATCAAATCTGTTTCCTGTCAATGCATTACCTAATGCAATTAAATATTGTTTTAATCTATTAAATGCTCTAGCTATAAAACTACCAGTCTGATATCTACCTGTCATGTAGTCAGCAAATGCGTCAGATATGGCTTCTTCTATTTGCTCATTGTAACTTAATTCAGGATGTCTTTCTTTTATTTTATATTGTTTTATCCATCTATCCGTAGCTGCTCTTGTTAAATCATACCATTCATTTCTTGTAAAGAATCCTTCGTTTCTAAGTAAGTGCATTACTTCATGATGTAATACATAGTTAAGTGAGTCAGTTCTGTTTAAGTTAGGTCTAAGTTCTGGTATTGCATTGTATGCTACTTCTACACCACGTGACCCTAGTATATATTTACCAGCAAGTGCAACACCATCTGATTCTAAGAATGGTTTTAAATCTACACGTATGTCTAGATTCATTTTATTTATGATGTCTTTTAAAACTTGATAAACTTTAGGGGCATTGTCAGCAAAGTCATTTGTTATTCTAGGTTGGTTATAATTTTTTGCCCATAGTTCATACTTACGTTGATAACTATTTTCTTGTTCAAAAGAAAAGTTTCTAGCTTTCTTTGCTATTCTTCCTAGTCTTGGATCTCTTGTTGTAATACTATTCCACTCGGTAGATATAGTTGGCTCTTCATTAAACGTAGCAAGTGTTTCATTAAATTCTATTCTAGCTTTATCGATGTTATTAATATGAGTTTCATACATAACAATTTGTTCAGTAACTGTTTCTGTCTGTGGGCCTTGTTTTAATTTAGCTATTTCTTTTTCTGACGCTGATCTAGAAGCGGGGCTATATGCTCCAATAATTCTGCCTCTATCCATAATAATATGAGATCGTCTATCAATTCTGTCAATTTGTTTTTGTATAGCGTCGGCTTTTCTAAAATTATTATTAAATAACTCTGCACGCTTTTGTCTTTTTAATTGTGTCTTTAAAGTTTTTTCTTCAGCAGTAATCCACTTCCAACCTCTGTTATCTAATAGATGTAATAACTCTCTTAATCTTCTTATTCTTTCTCCAACTGGTTTATTATAGATGCCTTCACCTAATTCAGATACTCTTTCAGCTGCAGTTAGTGGTTCAACTATGGTAGAACCAGTTTTTACTTTTTCAGTACGTTCTCTTGTACCTTTTGTTTCATCTTCAAATCTAATATTATCATTTAATATTTTGTCTAATCTTTTTCTACCTTCAGTCTTAGCACTTCTACCAACTATTCTTGTATTATTTTTTAAATCTTCAATGTATTGCTGACCGAACGGACCTCTAAATCCTAATTCATTTAACTTATCATATTCACTATCAGATATATAGTTTGTATTATCTTGTGCTAATGATTGTATTTGTCTATATCTTTCTTGAGGCCAAGCTCTTTGTTCTACAGCAGATCTTAAATCTGCGTTATCAACGTCATTAAATTGTAAATACGCACCATCAACTTCACCTTCATTCTCTAATGCTTCTTCCACTGTAAGTTCTTTACCATCTTTGTAGTTATCATCTTCGTAGAACATTTGGAATCGTTCTTGTCTAGGATTTTTATTTTGTTGCCATAAACTATATTCTTGTCTAATTATATTTTGCTGTTCTCTTTGAGCTGTTATATCATTTACAGTATCATTTATGTATTGTTCTTTTTGTTCAGAAAAGTTTTCATCAAAGTTTTTATCTGTATCTTTATCTACCCATCCTCTTCGTTTTAATTCTTTTTTATTTAATGTGCTAGCTTCTTGTACTTCTTTTGAATCTAAGTCTACGTCATCTGCAGTATCTTGATTGTAAATAAATCCTGCACTATTATTAAACTTGTTTTGATTTATAGTACCATCATTAATTTTTAATATTGATTTAGCTCTAGCTTTTGGAACAAATAAATCACCTTGCCCACTTACACCTTCTAATAAAACAAACTGTTCTCCATTAACTGTAGTATCCCCTGCAACTACAAAAATAGGAAATGGGGAATTGTTTGGGTCATCCTGATTAAAACTTTCACCTGTAGGTTGTGCTTGTGGTCCGACAACAGTTTCATGTGGTGCCCCTGTTACAGTTACAGTATCACCAATTATAAACCCATCATATAAATCTGGACTAGCTGTAATGTCTGTATTAATATTTGGTAATTCAATTCTTTGACCTCCAGCATCTACATATAAATCTACTTGAGGGCCAATACGTAATGCTTGCACTGTACCACCTACAGTACCAAATGACATACCGCCAGCTGCACCAGCAGCCGCTGCTTCACCTATTTGTTTCCAAAAATCTGGGCTAGCATATAGTTCTGATAAAGATCTACCTGCTTGTAATTCTTGTCCAGTAGATGTTAATGTTTCTTGTATTGATTCTGCTGTTGCCTCACCAGCCATTGTACTGCTGAGACCTTTACCAAAAGCTTTTAACCTTTGTCCTTTATTTGCAGCTTTTATATTTTGTTTTATGTTTAATGGTTTACCTTTTAAGAAATCACCTAAGGTTTCAGTTACTTTTCTTTTACCAACTTTGTTAACCATTTGACCTAGGAATACACTACCTGCACCAAATGCACTTTCCGCCGCCGCGTATGGTATACCTAAAGCTAATGCAATACCTGCATTAGGGTCATCTGTTTCTTCTAATTGTTGATTGTATATGTCTCCTATAGCCATGCCATAAGCTGCCGCAGTTAAACCTGCGCCACCAAATGAAGTCATGTTTGCTAAAGCTCTAGCACCTATGTTACCTTTTACATTACCTAACAAACCATAAGACATAGCTTGTCTAAATGCCCCCATACCTGCTTGTCTTGCAACTAATCCACTAGCAATTGCACCTGCACCTACACCACCTGATACTAAACCTGCTAATACAATTGGTAAAGTTGTAACAGCACCCTCACCCATCTTACCGCCAAGCCATTCAAGGAATGCACTAAACTCTTGTTCACTTTCAAATACTTGTTCTAAAGAACTTATTCTAGGTTTGATTTTCCCATCAGCATCTTTACGCCATGCGTGTGCTTGTTGGTCTAATTGATATTGTCTTACTGCTTCAACTGCTTCTTTTTGTAATTCTTCTGCACCAAATACATCATACATCGCAGCCATACCTGCGCCCCAAAATTGTTTTAATGTATCAACGGAAGACTTTGCACCTGCTACAAATGCATTGTCATTAAGATTATCTTCTTCTATTAAGGATACTGGAGTTAAGCCGTACTTGTAAAGCCAGCCTTGTTCGGCCATTGACTTTTCAAATTGTTCGCTTTTTAAATGAGTACGTATTTCATCGTCAGTTGTATCAGCACTGAACTGTACTCGAGGCGCTCCTTCGGCCTCAAATTCTATATATCTTACGTCGTTCGCCATACCTTACCTTTCGTATTCAGAGCTGTAAGCCCTTAGGATTTAAATTAATTTTTACCTGTTTTTACTTTTTTACTGTAAATTCCTTATCTACTACAATAGTATTTTTATCAGTTGGCATTGTGCCAGCTGTCATGCCTCCATCAGTAGTTAAATATATACTTATTTGCGTGATAGCATCTTGTAATAACTTTGCCGTTTTAGGTTGTGTCTCCATTAAAGCTAGTGAATAAGTATATAAATCACCAATAGCACCAGCTTTTGCTGAAGTTAAATCTTTAACTGCAATTTGTTTTAATGTACTAGCATATGCTTTAGCATAGTCATCTTGAGTAATTTGACCTGAAGCAATTTGAGCACGTACAATACTGTCTGCTTCTTTTTGAGCATTACTTAAATATTGTGCAGGGTTAGTTAACTTCTCAGTTTCTGCTAAAGTTTTCATTGCGTCAAGTTGTGCTTGTTGTCTAGCTATATCAGTTGCTTCTGCTAGTTTTAAATTTTCTCTAACATTCTTTTGTGCTCTAGCAAATCTACTACCATATGCGTCAGCACCTACTCTAGTTTCTAACATAGCGTCTGCTATACCACCTAGTATTGCATCACGTTTATCAGCATCATTAAATAGGTTAGCCATTCTTTGTTTAAGTGTAAGTTCTTCTACAGTTTCTTCATCAGTCCTAGTATCCATAGCTTCCATTACTAACTTAGCATCTGCAGTACCGCCTCTACCACTAGTGTCTCCATCATAAGGATCTTTTGGATTTGGAACTAAGTTAACACTACCTGGTCTTTGAAATTTTTTATAAGCTTCAGGGTTATTTACTCTCATGTACTCTAATGCTTCTGGTGATGTTTTAGAAAATTGATATGCTCTCATTGTTTCACCCATAGCGTCAGGATACATTGTCATCATCTCTTGCATGCTATAACTAGGAAGATTCATACCAGCTCTGCCACCAACTTCTTTGTTAGCTTTATTTGCTTCTTTGAGAACAGTGTTAAAATTATCGTCTCTATAACCTTGTAAGTAAGGTCTAAGAGTTTTTACATTCATATCAATAGCTTCAGAAAAACTAAGATCGTCTATGTCTACTGGTTCATATCCTTCTACAAGTTTTCCGTTTTCGTATAGTGCCATGTTATTACCCGAATGGTTTCCAACCTAAGCCACCAGCTATGTTAGCTGCTGTACCTGCATAACCTAATGCTTGTTGAAAGAAGCTAGGTCTAGAGATTGCTTCAGTTGTAGTTGCTGTTGCTGTGTTAGGATCACCTGCTAGTATTCCTTGTAGGAAGTTAAGCTGTGATTTAGGATACTCACGTTGAGCAATAAAGTCTTGGTAAGCTATATCGAGTGCTCTTTGTTGATCGTCTCTCATTAACTGTCCAATACCTAATTGATTTTGCACGTCAGCAAAACCTAAGTTCTGTTGTTGCGCCGCTAGTGTGCCTTGTCCAATTGCCCCCTTGAGCCCTTGCTCTTGTGCAAACTTAGCTGTATCGAGTCCTTGTGTATATGCGTCNGCTTGTGCTTTAGCATANAAGTTACCAATACCTTCTGTTAAATTCTTTTTTCTTTCTGCTTCTTGTATAGCAAATCTTGTTGAGTCTAACCCACCTGACTGAGCTGCTTGTGCCGCTAGTCCTTGTTGTTCTATTGCAGATTGATCTCTCATTTTTTGTGCTGCAATGTCCGCAACTTGTGTCATGTACGGATTCATGTAACCAGTTATCTGTGCTTGTGTTGGTCCGCCTGTTGCACCTACTGCAGCTTGTTGAGCCTGTTGTGCTTGTAGTGTACTGATACCTGACATTGTATCTGCTTGCTTCATAGCCGCAATCTGACGTGGTGTCATTACCGCAAGACGCGGATCAGTATAAGGTATGTAATCTTCTTGTGCTACATCTAATGCAGCTCCAACCATATTAGCACCAGCTTTCTGTAAATAATCAGGAAGCTCAGTTGCACTAGTAGGCAACATTTCTGGTGTTTTTGGTTTAAATAAAAAATCAAATATTGCCATAATTTAACCGTATAATTCTAAAGGGTCTAAGCCTAAAGCCTTTCTTCTTCTTCGTTGATATTCACTAAATGGTTCTAGTGTTATTCCTTCTCCAGTAGTACCTTGTGTCATATACTTATATATGTCTTCTTGTGTACGTGGAGTTTGTGTAAACTGTGCAACATCTTTAGTTGGATCAGTTTTAAATCTTCTTGATAGTGGTACATCCATTTCTTTATCACCTGTACGTGGTCCTTTGTAAGGCATAGTTGAATCATCTGCTTCTACTATTTGTTCTGTAACATCTTCTTCGTCTATAACAACAGGCCTACTAAATCCACTTGGTCGATTCTTACTTCGATCATCTTGTGTCTTTTGTCTTGCATCAAAGATTGCGTTGTTATATTTCTTCGCATCTTTATACTCTTGTGAGTTTCTATCCATGCCACTTGTGTCAATAGTTTTATTCATAGCAAAATCAGCTAATCCACCTGATGTTTGTGCTTCACCAAATGCTTTAAAGTATTTATCTGGTGCGTATTTTTTAAGAGTTTCTAATACTGAAGCACCATCACCTGTATCTAATGCACGTAATTTTTTAGTTAAACCTTCTAATGTCATTGAACCATCTTCTCTTTCTTCACCTGCAGTCAGACCTTTAAATGTTGCCATTAAAGGACTCATTGCATCTTTAGGTGATACTTCCACTCTTTCAAATTCATCTAATAATTTAAACATTTCTTTTTGTGTTTTCTCAGGTAAATCTTCTATCGCTTTTATTTCAGGACCTATTATACCTAATGCTTTTAATTTCTTTATAACTGCATCTTTTGCTTTTGAACCTTCATCAAGCAAACCTTCTAATAAACTTGGTTGTTGATTTAATAATTTAGTTGTTTTATCAAGTCTTTCTTGTAAGTTCTTTAATCTTTCTTTATTACCTTTACCTTCAGCAATTAACTTTTTCTCTTCTTCTATTTGTTTTTCCAACATGCTTTTGCTTTTCATGTTCTTTTCGTTTTCTTCTCTTTCTTTCGCATCTAACTTAGATAACAAATTACCTTCACTCTTATCGTCTTTATCTCTTACACCTGTACGCACATCGCTTACAATGTCTGCAACACTTTGACCTGTTTGGGCAAATGGATTAGTTTCTTGTTGTTCTTCCGTTTCTAATTGTTTTTGAATCTTTTTACCTTCCTTAGACTGTTGGAATTGACTTACAGATTGTTGCTGTTGTGGAGTGCCACCACCTTGAGCTACTGCATCAAATGAACTTTGCGTTGCCCCTTTAGGTTCAGAAGTTGATGGAGCTGCTACATAATCTAGTGAGTCATATGATGGTACATCTTCTGGACCTTTATGTGGCGTACCTGGTTTCAATAAACCTAGTATAGCTTTCTCTTCATCGGTAATATATGCTAGTGATGTTTCAGGAACACCAGGTGCCGTACGTAAATTACGTGGCAACATTAGTATGCCCCCTTCATCATCAGCAAAATTGTTTGGATACATATTACGTTGTGCTGATTCCTGTTGTGATACTACTCTTTGAGCTGCTTTCATAAAATCTGGTAATGGTTCTTTCGGTGTAGGTAGTTCATATATACCCGCAACACCTTTGTTTGCTTCTTTTCTTAATGCTTTAGACAGCATAGCCGCAGCACCCACGGGCGCTTCATTAGGTTTTACCACCATATTTCCGCCTTGTACTGGTCCTGCTAATTGCATGTCTTCGGACATTTGCCCGAGCATTTCTACACCTGTTGCCATATTTATCTATTATATCCTATTATTTGGTGAAAGTAAAGGGGGCACATATTATACTCCCCTCAATTCATCACTGATTTCCATGATAGAAGCATAAGCCCTTATAGGCTGTACGTTTGCTTGTATCTTTAATGCGTCTGCTGACTCTAAAACAAGCGGCCCCATATCTGTAGCATTAACTGTTGTTGCTGCTGCAAAGTCACTAGTGCCGAATATTCTTATTGTATCAGTAGAACTAGCGCTTGAATCAAAGAATCTAATGTATAGAGTTCCTGCTCCGCCAGTAGTATTAAATATTGTTAATGTCTTAATAATAGCTTGATACTTTATTAAGCTTGTACTTGTAGGACAAGTGTAAACAGTTTCATCTGTTCCTGTGCTTGTAACTGATACTACTTTATTTTTATATTCTATAGCCATTAACTTAAAAACCACTCCATTGATTGTTGTTCATCTTTGCTTGCAATTCGTACAGGTGTTTCAGTTGTACTTGCGTCACGCAAACGTAAGATGTTTATTAATGCATCATATGTTCTTGCACTAATTGTATCGTTGCTTCTTTCAGCATATGAAAGTTCTGGATAAACTCCTTTAGTATATAGTCCCATTATCTAAGTCCGTCTTGTTGAGCTTGCATACGCCATGTACCTAATCGCCAACCTATATCTGCAGTATCGCTGTAGTATTTAGATTGGAATGATCTGCCTCTAGCTCTCATGTTTAATTTACCTTTTGTTTCTGCTAAAGTAAAAGGCCCTTTAGTTGTTTCTGTTGTGTTAGGATATAGTTTTGATTTCATTTGAAACTTAATTTCTTTTGTACCTGTACCTGTAAAAGTTGTATCAGGAATAATTTTATTTACAAAGTATATACTGTTACCTGCTTGATCGCCTGTAAAGAAACCTGTTTCTATAAAAGCTGTCATTGCACTTGATTCGTCATTAAAACCATTCTCTTGATTAAATACAAAACCACTACCATCTGTTGCCATTGGGTATGTAAATATACCAGCGTCAGCCCAAGCTGTTCTAGATAAAGAACCTATTGACCATGTGTTATCTATGTAGTTGTATATAACATACTTATCTACTTCTGTTTGTCCTGCAGACGGGTAGAACCACCATATTTCATTAAACTCAATTATCTCTGCACTGAATACTTTTTCTCTTTGAGTTTGGTTAAAGCTATCAAATACATGATTTAGTACTGGGCACTTTAATGTTTTAACTGCACCATCATATGCGTAGAAGTTATCAACTCCCATCCAGAATGAACCACCCTCAATCATAGCTGGTGAGTTTTTAGATATAGTACCTGACGCTTCACCTAACTGTTGGAAAGAGAAAGTAAATGGAGGACCNGTAAACTGCATACTGTACATATCTACGTCTGTCCATAACACCATTTGACCACGGGCTTTTGCCGCAGCTTCGATGTTAGTTCCTGTACCAAGTCTAGTTGCCCCTGCTGTATTTGTTAGTTGTGTATTCCAATCAGATAAACTTTCTTGTGAACACCATCTAACTGTTAGTCTATCATATGTAGATGAACCTTCAGGTTCTGAACCAAATACAACAATGTGTCTGTCTGGTGTAGATACTAATACAACTCCAACTTTATCTGGAATAGCTGAAGCATCTCCACCTACACTTGTAACATATTGACCTAGAGTTGATCCTCTATATGTAGAAGGTGCGGCGATAAATGCACTTATATCAAAGTAATATAATGTATCTTCTCCACCACCTATACTAGCGAGTATGTCTTCACCCCATGCGTCCATTGTCCATACACGTGGTGATAATACAACTCCCGATGCTGATCTGGCTGTGCCCCATGTGCTGCTCGACCAAAGCCCTGCGCCAAATCCGAAACCTGTTAAACCGTCAGACGGTCCGTTACTTACTAAATATCTAAGTACAACTGCACCACCTCCTGTTTGNNNACCAGCAGAAGCANTACCTGAAATACTAGCTCCTGTGCCTGCCACTGCAGTTAAAGTGTATTGAGTTGCACTTACATATGTAGCAAGATATTCTCCTGCTGTAATAGTCACACCATCAAAGGTTCCCGATGCAATTGAAGATATAACAATACGAGAAGGAGGACTTGTTTGTGCTATTGTGTTACCTGCGTCGGTAACTGTAATTGTAGATGAACCAGCTGATCCTGTTGTAAAAGGATTTGTTAAATTTACATTAGCTGTTTTATAAGGAGTGACATCTTGAATGACGCCACCTTGNTCACAGTAAACGTGAGTACTTGTACCGAAGAGTACCATCTTACGGCCATCTTTATCTCTATGAGGAAAAATGTTTCTAGGCACACCAGACATTGCGCTAGTGCTTGAATCTCTTTTCTTCCAGCCGCCGATCTTTTCTGCTTGATCGTACTTAAACCTTACCTTGTCTGCGTTGGTAAATCTAAGCCCTGCCTGGTAATCTGTTATCTCAGTTACTACTCCTGCAGGGGCTGTTAAGTCTACTAATGGCATGTGCCCCCTTCACTGTTGGTTATAGTTTGTCCATTTCAGTTTTAATATCTTCTTTAGAAATTGGATTAGTTCCTTCTAGCCATTCTATAACAACATCATCCCATGAAGTTCCTTCGGATCTAAAGATTGCATTTGAATCTAAAATTTTAATTGCTTTAGCCATTTTTATTTCCCAACTCATTTATGCTCCTATTTCTGTTAAAATTATTGTCGATTGACCATTTGATGCATTTGCATTTATTGAATCTAAATTTGCATTAGTTGCTCTACCTTGTGTCTTATACGTTAGACTGCTCGTACTTGACGGAGAATCTAAATAGGAATAAGTCATAAACATACCAACAATACTTTCACCACTAAATCCATCTGAATATACTCCTAAAGAACGACCACTTGGATCAACTTGATTTAATACTGTGCTATCTCTTAATAACTGATACCCCCATCTACAATCTGGTTGACCATCACTTTGATAACCATAAATGTATTGGCTTACTTGAACTAAGACTTTTGAATCTGTCGCAGAAGGAGTAATACTTGCAGATAATCCTAAATCTACAAAGCTTGTTGAGTTTGTTGTTACAGTAGAAGTTGCAATAACTTGCACAACTTGCAAAGTTTTACCAGATGTAAAGCTCGTAGCACCTGTACCCCCATTAGCTGTAGGAAGCGTACCTGTAACGTTGCTTGCTAAATTTATTGCTTGATTCAGTCCTAGTCTAGTTAGTGCCATTACGGTTTACTCCATACGTTGTGTGTTAAGTTGCCTGACGCGTCTCTTGCTAAAAGCAAATCATATGCTGCTTCATCCGTGTGGTTGGCAGGGATGTCGCGTAAACTTTGACGCCAAGTTTTCATCTCATCGCTCATTGTTACATCTTTTAATGCATAAAAATCTGTTTCTTGTAATTTTGTTAATCTAATTTTTCTTATTTCTGCAAGTTTTCTAGTTGAACTTGCATCAGCATAAGCTTTAATTTCTGCATCTCTTTCAGCTTCTTCTTCTGCTGTGTAAGGTATATTGCCAGTTGGTGTTATTATATATCTAGTCATTATGAAGCCATCCCATATAAAGCATATTTAACTCCCGCTTGTGTATTACCAGCACTTAATTTAACTCTAAATCCTGTTACACTTGCTGCAGTTGGGTCTTGTGCTGAAAATTGTGCTGTAGCTTGATAATTATTATTTTGCACACCACAGGTAAGACCGTTTATTTGTGTGAATTGT